>Ga0209390_10000169_pt1 | contig 117361 bp, 112 predicted proteins | sample BON01_FD_187212 | JGI IMG/M metagenome (GOLD analysis project Ga0209390, IMG submission 187212) | Freshwater microbial communities from Lake Bonney liftoff mats and glacier meltwater in Antarctica - BON-01 (SPAdes) (version 2) | ecosystem: Environmental > Aquatic > Freshwater > Ice > Glacier...
TGCCTGAATCTTTGTCTGAATGAATAAAAGAAAAAGCAAAAACGGGGCAGCGCCGATCCGCTGCAGATAGGAAAAAGTTACAGCTTAAAAAACAATGGCTTTTGTCTTGACGACAGGGTCCACTTCAAACCTATGATAATAAGTTAATAATCAGTCTGTCAAAGGGACAAAAGAAGCATGCTTTATCAACTTCACGAATTACAAAAAGCACTCTTTTCACCGTTACTTCGTTTTTCAGACGTCGGTTCAAGTTTATTTTCTAGCCCAGCGAGCCCCTTTGCTTACACACCTTTATCGCGATCTTTAGCTGCTGGTTACGAGTTTGTTAACCGACTAGGCAAGTCATACAGCAAACCAGCATGGGGTTTAGGCACTACAACCATTGAAGGACAAACTGTTGCTGTTCACGTCGAGATTGCAACTCAAACCCCATTTTGCCATTTAGTTCATTTTGATCGCGACTTACCATTACGCCGGCCAAAAGACCCCTGTATTCTGTTGGTGGCTCCATTATCTGGGCACCATGCTACGTTATTACGTGACACCGTACGTGCTTTATTACCCGAGCATGATGTGTATGTGACCGATTGGGTCGATGCTCGCATGGTGCCTTTGTCAGATGGCCCCTTTCACTTAGACGATTATGTTCATACTATTCAAGGGTTTATTAGACATTTAGGCCCTAATGTTCATGTTATTGCAGTCTGCCAACCCACCGTTCCAGTTTTGGCTGCTGTGTCGTTGATGGCCACAGCAAATGACCCTGCATTACCTAAAAGTATGGTGATGATGGGTGGCCCTATTGACACGCGCAAATCACCCACACAGGTCAACCGCTTGGCTGAAAACAAACCCTTCGAGTGGTTTGAAGAAAAGCTGATTCACACCGTGCCCATCAACCACCCAGGCGCTGGACGCCTTGTTTACCCTGGTTTTTTACAGCACGCGGGTTTTATTGCTATGAACCAAGATCGACACTTAAAGTCTCATTATGATTTTTATTTAGACCTACTTAAAGGTGACGACGATGACGCTGAGGCACATCGTCGTTTCTACAATGAATACAACGCCGTCTTAGATATGCCTGCAGAGTTTTATCTTGACACAATTAAAGTCGTTTTTCAAAACCACGACTTACCTAAGGGTACCTGGGTTGTTGGTGGCCAAACGGTTAAGCCATCTGACATAAAAAAAGTGGCTCTATTTACAATTGAAGGTGAATTAGACGACATTTCAGGTGAAGGCCAAACCCGTGCAGCACAAACATTGTGTTCAGGCATACCTGATTCGAGTAAGCAACACTTTACGGCTCTAAATTGTGGTCATTACGGTATATTTGCAGGCCGCCGTTGGCGTGAAGATATTTACCCTAAAATTGCGGCATTCATTCGACGCGCTTAAATACGATTTTGCCCCTTTCCCTTGTTGATCAAATTGATGCATTGCTGCCTCAAACCCAGTGTACAAAATGTGGGTTTGATGGCTGTCGCCCCTACGCAGAAGCATTGGCGGCTGGTAAAAGTAAGCCCAACCGCTGCCCACCCGGTGGCGAGCAAGGCATGCTGCAATTAACACAATTACTTCAGGCGCAGCCCGAACCCATTGACCCCAGCTGCGGTCAACCCGGACCATTTAAAATTGCCGTCATTAACGAAACTCACTGTATTGGCTGCACTTTATGCATTGCTGCCTGCCCAGTTGACGCCATTGTTGGGGCTAACAAGCGTATGCACACCGTTATCGCTGAAGCGTGCACAGGCTGTGAGCTTTGCTTACCCCCCTGCCCTGTTGATTGTATTGAGATGGTGACTGCACCCGCTGAACTCGACTGGACACCTGAACGCGCCCAACTTGCCCGCAAACGCTACGTGGTGCGCAATGACCGTTTAGACCGGCACACCACCTTAGCTGACATGTCAACTGTATCAAGCGGTTTTAGTAAAGAAAGTATTTTGGAAGACGTCATGGCGCGCGTGAAAGCCCGACGTGCAAAACAGTCAAACACACCACAGCCTTGAGTACCCTTTTAACGATTAGCCAATTAATATGAACGCAAACAAAAGAGCGCAAATATTTGCACGATTTGAAGCCGCCAACCCAGCACCCAAAACCGAGCTTCAATATCAATCAACATTTCAGCTTTTAATTGCGGTGATTTTGTCTGCTCAAGCCACTGATAAGTCGGTTAATAAAGCAACCGAGCCTTTATTCGCTACCCATGGTACGCCGCAAGCCCTTTTTAAGCTAGGGGTCAAAAAAATTGAAAAGTCTATTCAAACGATTGGCCTGTATCGAACCAAAGCTAAAAATGTTTGGGCGACGTGTCAAATACTCATCGAAGAACACCAAGGGCTCGTTCCTGAAGACCGCGACGCTTTAGAGCGGTTACCAGGCGTCGGCAGAAAAACCGCTAATGTGGTTTTAAATACAGCATTCGGTTGGCCCACCATAGCCGTTGATACCCATATTTTTAGAGTGTCTAACCGCACCAAAATTGCACCTGGCAAAGATGTTGTAATGGTCGAACGAGGCTTAGAAAAATTTATACCGAATGAATACAAATTAAATGCACACCATTGGCTAATTTTGCATGGTCGCTATGTGTGTAAGGCCTCCACCCCTCAATGCCACTTATGCGGTATTGCTGATTTGTGTGAGTACAAGCCCAAGACTAAGACCTAAGTAACGCCTAAGTAACTTTACCGAGGAAAAAGAGTAACGATACCGGACAAATAATACTGAAGCATAATGCCGAAGCAAAAAATCGTTTTGTACTTGCCCATTCCATTCCAGTCCTGAAAAAATAGGGTTTACGGGGTGTACTGTTAAAATATATTTTTAATTCGTTGATAAAATGAAAACGAATATATTCAATATTTTTGAGACCCCAAAAACATGACTTCACGTACCCAAATTCACAAACTACACGTTGCAACACCTTTGAAGCAATTTATTGAATCTGAGGTGTTGCCCGGTACAGGCCTTGAAGCGGCGGCATTTTGGCAAGGTTTTAACGATATCGTTTTAGATCTTGCCCCTAAAAATAAGCAATTACTCGCTGAGCGCGATCACTTACAAACCGAGCTTGATGGCTGGCATAGCGCCCACCCAGGACCTGTCAAAGACGCCGCCGCCTACCAAGCCTTTTTAGAGTCAATTGGCTATTTGGTACCAGAGCCTGCTCAGGTTCAAGCCACTACGACAAACGTTGATGCTGAACTGGCAATACAAGCTGGCCCACAATTAGTGGTGCCTATTTTGAACGCACGCTATGCCTTGAACGCAGCGAACGCGCGTTGGGGCTCTTTGTATGACGCATTGTATGGCACTGACGCCTTATCTGAAGAAGATGGCTGCGAACGCAGTGGTGGCTACAACCCAAAACGTGGTGCCCAAGTAATTACCTTTGCACGCAAATTTTTAGATGAGTCAGCACCCTTAGCTTCAGGCTCACACAGCGATGCAACAGCGTATAGCGTTGAATCGGGCGCCTTAAAAGTCGTCTTAAAAGACAGTCAAACGACGACGTTAAAAAACAGCACACAATTTGTCGGCTTTCAAGGTCAAGCTCAGTCACCCTCGTCCATTTTATTAGTGCATAACGGCTTACATATCGACATCATTATTGACCCCAGTACCGCGATCGGCAAAACCGATGCGGCGGGTGTCAGTGATGTGGTTCTAGAAGCAGCCTTATCAACCATTCTTGATTTAGAAGATTCAGTGGCTGCCGTTGACGCAGATGACAAGATATTGGCTTATCGCAACTGGTTGGGTATTTTGAATGGTTCTTTGAAAGAAGACATTTCAAAAGGTGGTAAAACCATCACGCGTCAACTTAATAATGACCGCCTTTATACTTCGCCAACTGGTGGTGAAGTACGCCTTCATGGTCGCTCATTGATGTTTTTGCGTAATGTCGGTCACCTCATGACCAACCCTGCTGTGCTTTACGACGCAGACGACGGCACGCTAAAAGAAATTCCTGAAGGTATACTTGACGCGGTTGTGACCACCACCATTGCCTTGCATGACTTAAAAGGGCAAAATAAAACAGCTGATGGCCAGCCACTACGCAACAGTCGTACCGGTAGTGTTTACATTGTTAAACCTAAAATGCATGGCCCTAAGGAAGTGGCATTTGCTTCAGAATTATTTGGTAGTGTTGAAAAACTTGTCGGCCTACCTGACAGCACAGTGAAGTTAGGCATTATGGACGAAGAGCGTCGCACTAGCGTTAACCTAAAAGCTTGTATCGATGCAGCCAAGAGCCGTGTTGCGTTTATCAATACCGGCTTCTTAGACCGTACCGGTGACGAAATGCATACGGCCATGCACGCTGGCCCCATGATTCGCAAAGGCGATATGAAAGCCAGTGACTGGATACAATCTTACGAGCGTAACAACGTCTTGGTTGGCTTGTCATGTGGCCTACGCGGCAAGGCCCAAATTGGTAAGGGCATGTGGGCCATGCCCGACCTTATGGCTGATATGCTCAAGCAAAAAATTGCTCACCCTAAAGCCGGTGCAAATACCGCTTGGGTACCTAGCCCAACGGCTGCAACCTTACACGCTTTACATTACCACCAAGTGAATGTAACTGAGGTTCAAAAAGAACTTGAAAAAATTAATGCATCCACTGAACGCGCCAATCTACTAGGCGGCTTGTTAACTGTACCTGTGGCCACTGATACCGGTTGGTCTGCGCAAGAAAAACAACAAGAGCTTGACAACAATATTCAAGGTATCTTGGGTTACGTGGTGCGCTGGATCGATCAGGGCGTCGGTTGCTCAAAAGTGCCTGACATTCATAACGTGGGTTTGATGGAAGACCGCGCGACCTTGCGCATTTCAAGCCAACACGTGGCCAATTGGTTGCGTCATGGCATTGTGACTGAAGCCCAAGTTTGTGAAACCTTTGAACGCATGGCTGCTGTGGTAGACGGTCAAAATGTGGGTGACCCACTTTACAAACCCATGGCCCCTAATTTTGATCAATCAATGGCTTATCAAGCTGCTTGCGATTTAGTCCTTAAAGGTGAAGCACAACCGAGCGGTTATACCGAACCCCTTTTACACGCTTGGCGCTTGAAGGTTAAAGCGCACGCTTTAAATTTTTAAGTCCCATGACTAAAAACGACATGTCTTAGGTACTAATAGCTGACGTTCACGTTTCTAAAAACATACGCTTCCTATCAAAACTCATTAAAAAACACTATTCTACATATTTCTTTTTATTATATAAAATCAACAAATATGTAGTTAACATATCTAAAGAGTTTCTTCATAATGGTGGTTCACAACTTATTTTGAAAGTCAGGTTTAGAAAAATATTATGAAAAAATCTCTTATCGCTCAGTTTGCAACACTTGCGACTGCATGGGCGCTTTCGTTTAATGTTTCAGCGGCTCAACCTTTACTCAGCCCTAGCGAATTACAGGCTCAGTCAAGCAACGTTGCGGTTCGTATTATTGATATTCGTGACTCTAAAACCTATGCAGCGAATCATATCGCGGGTTCAGTGAATGCCCCTTATGGCAAGTGGCGTGGTGCGGCCAACAATCCAGGTGAATTGCCAGAAATCAAAAAATTGACTGCATTGGTGCAAAGTTTAGGCCTAACACCTGACACCCATGCCGTGATCGTTTCAAGTGGTGCAAATGACACTGATTTTGGTGCATCAGCTCGTGTTTACTGGACATTGAAAGTGCTCGGTTTACAGCAGTTGTCTATCTTGAATGGCGGGGTTAAAGGATGGCAACAAGCAGGTTTTAAACTTAACAATGCAACTGTCGCAGTTGCCCCAAGCCAATTTTTGCCAACAATTGATACGCGTTATTTAGTCACCAGAAGTGAACTGGCTCAAGACATCAAGTCAAACAAAGCCATCTTAGTTGATGCCCGTCCTGCTGCATTTTTCAATGGCGACACACGCCACATAGCAGCCAAACTACCCGGCACGATTGAAGGTGCGATCAACGTTGAACACTCTTCATGGTTTAAACCAGGCACCAGCCTAATGATCAGCCCAAGCGATGCAAAAAGTGTTGCAGCAAAATATAATCTCGTACAACCTAACCAAGAAATCGTATCGTTCTGCAATACGGGGCATTGGGCTGCAACAAATTGGTTTGTCTTGTCAGAGGTGGTCGGTGATCAAAACGTTAAGCTCTATGCTGGCTCTATGGTTGACTGGGCTCAAGCACCAGAAGCTTTACCAATGAAAAATGTTCCAAACCGTTTAAAACAAATTTATATTGACGCTAAAATTTGGTTTGCAAATTTATAAATTTTTCTAAACAGCTGACAGATTGTGCCGCAGCCATTTAATTTTACAATTATTTAAAATCTTGCTCAGGTTAAATCAACAAGACCTGAGCAAGCAATGGCAAAATGAAACAAACCCCTCTAGCGGTTTTAATAACCACTTTTTTTATATTCCTAATCTGGTCTGTATCAGCCCGCCAAGGTATTTTGTTTTTAATCGGCGTCGGTATGGGGGCCGCTTTAGCCGGTGCACGATTTGGTTTTACAACGGGCTGGCGTCAACTGATTGAACACCGCGACCCACGTGGCGTGGCGGGTCAGCTTTTGTTATTAGGCATAGCTGCGATTTTCGCCATACCATTGCTCGGGCATTTCCCTGAACTTAACGCAGCCTTGGGGCCACCGAGCATCAGTCTATTAGTGGGCGCATTTGTATTTGGTTTAACCATGCAAATTGCTGACGGCTGTGGCTCGGGTACGTTATACAAAGCAGGCTTGGGTATGCCGCTCAACTTGGGTATTTTGCCGTTGTTTGCCGTCGGTAGTTTTTTAGGCTCTGTGCACCTAGGGCATTGGTTACAGCTGGGTCAAACTGAGCCAGTTAGTTTAATTAAAAATTTAGGCCCAACGCAAGCGTTAGTCGTGACATTGGCGGCTTTAATGTTGATTGCCTTAGGCGTCAGGCTATGGGTTGGCCCCAAACAAATCTGGTGGAACCGCAAATGGGTTTGGGGGGCCATCATATTGGCCATACTCGCCACGCTTAACCTCGTCATAGCGGGTCAACCTTGGGGCGTGGTTTATGGGTTTGGATTGTGGGCGGCTAAAGTTGCTCACGCCACGGGCGTATTCGACCCGTCAGGCAACATGTTTTGGGGGCAAACGGGCAATACGCTTAGGCTGACCCAAGTCGTCTTACTTGATGTCACTTCAATCACTAATATTGGTATTCTGAGCGGTGCATTATGGATCAGTGCGAAACAAAGTCAAGCCAGTCAACCCTTAACAGGTCAGCAATGGATCATCGGTTTAGTAGCTGGTTTTTTAATGGGTTACAGCTCAAGACTGGCATTTGGTTGCAACATTGGCGCCATGCTCAGTGGTGTTTCAACGGGTAGCCTACATGGCTGGATCTGGATACCCCTAGCCTTTGCTGGCACCTATTTTGGTGTGCGTGTGCGGCGCCACTATAAATTTTGAAGCATTTCACCATGACATTAGCGAAAAAACTTCAAATTATTTTCTGGCTAAGCCTGGTAGGCTTCCTTGGGTGGGACTGGTATCAGTCTGACGCCGTTAATTTTAGACTTGATCCACCTGTGATTGCAGCTGGGTCTGGGCAAGCCTCGACAGGTGGGCACTGCTCGATTGCGAAATGATAGATTGTGGGTTGTAGGTTATGGGTTAATGTGCCTTGCAGCCCTAAACGACTTAGATTATCTGGCTAACGTTAAAATTTTAGTGGTCGTAGTACCGATACTGAAGAAAAATATAGGGTAATGCCGTAATCTTTGCCATATTGTTCAAGCACATGCTGACCGATTTTGTCAGCAATATGCTCATCTGCTATCACTTCGATGCGAATGGTACGGTCAGCTTCCCACGTACCTTCTCGCACGCCGCTATGACCACCACCCCGCACATCGACCACGGTGTAGCCTGCTGCCCCTAATTTTTGAACATCTTTAATTAAAAGCTTTTCTAAATTGGCCTCAGCAATGATGACCAATAACGATTTAGGGTGTTTAACAAGACTCACGAGGTAACCTTTAAGATGCTATCCATAAACCCATTTGAATGTAAATTGGTATACCGATCACCACATTAAATGGAAACACAATACCGAGTGATAGCGTGATAGATAAACCTGCATTGGCTTGAGGAATGGCAATACGCATGGCTGTTGGGGCAGCAATATAACTCGCACTGGCTGCTAATGTTGTAAAGATGGCTACACCCCCTGCCGACAAACCGAGCATGTGGCCCACTAGCATGCCAATGACTGCCAAGCACAGGGGTACCGAGATACCGATCAGTAAAATTCTGAAGCCATATTTTTTAACTTCAGCTAAGCGCCCGCCAGCTACTAGACCGAGCTCAAGCAAAAATAGCGCTAAGACACCTTTAAAAGGGTCAATAAACAAAACTTTAATGGGGGCTGTACCCTCAACACCCGCGATAGCACCAATGAATAAGCCACCCAACAAAAGCAAGACACTTTTACCAAAAACAACATCATGGGCAATGGTCTTCCAGCCACCTTGGGTAGCAATAGATGAAGAGATAGCTGCAAAGCCCACAGCACCTGATGCTGTTCCTACGCCTAAACTCGCGCCAGCATTCATGAGCTGGCTTGATTCAGCGCGACGTTGGGCAGCGCGAGCGAGCAATACTCCAGCGATCAAACCTGGGGCTTCCATTACGGCAACCCAAAGGGGGGCATGCGATTCGTAGTTAATACCTTGCTTAGCGAGCGCAGCTAGGGCAACCGCAAACGTCACAACGCTCACTGAACCAAAGTGGGCACCGAGCGAAGCGCTGTCAGCCCAATTGAATTTAGCAAGTCTAAAAACAGGGTAGAGCAAAAGAGGAATCGTAAATGACATCACCGCTGCCGCCAAAATTTCAGGGGCTAAAGAGGCTAATGGCTGTTGAGACAGCTCAATACCCCCTTTTAAACCAATGGCAAGAAGCAAATATATTGACAGGGTTTCATACAATGCTTCAGGTAGTCGTAAGTCAGAGCCGACCAAACGAGCAAATACACCCAATACAAAGAAAAGTATAACGACGTCAAAAACCATGTGGCAATTTAACAGAAAGAGTTAGGTGGAAGCCTTCAAATATAACCTTGAACTTAATTTTTTTTAATCCTTTAAAAAAACAACTCAGGAAGTTCTAAGAAAGTGGCTCTAAAAATAGGATCCTCGGTAAATCAATATGTTACGAAATATTATGACTGGTATTTAAGACTTGTTAAGAACCTGCCTAAAGCATTAAATTTTTTAGAGGGTTCAAAGTATTTAAAGGGGGCGGTTTCAAAGTATTCAAATGGTATAGATTATGCGTGGCGTAAAAAAACAAAACTTAAGGTTGCACGACAATATTGCGCTACAAAAAACACATGCCATGTCAAAAAATATTTTACACGTTGCCCACAACCTAACAGGCGAACTGCCCCCTAGAGGTTTAAACGCCACAGCTTAAATCGACACCTATTTAGACGACAAGCTGTTATCGGACTGGGGTATGCATTAGAACAACTCAACGTTCAACACAGCCATGCGAAACTTTGCGTAAACCCTAGAGTCGGCGGGACATCGGGTACATTATTTCAAAATTGACAACCCGCTTAATACACATGACATCACCGCCAACCTTGACTCTTTAATTGATCAATACCACATTGATAAAATTATTTATCAAGTCCCAGACGAATGGCGCTTAGACCATTAACTCGCACTTGACCACATGAGTGATTACTGCAAAGACTGTCACTACAACAAGAAAGTTAAAACAAGTTATCGTGCGTGCCCATTTAACGCCTTATATTGGCATTTTTATGGCCGACATCGCGATGCCTTTGAACGTAACCCACGCATAGGCATGGCTTATCGCCAACTAGAAAAAGTGTCCGATGAAACGCGACAAGCTTTGAATTTTCAGGCAAGATCAAGGATTGAAAACATTAACGAACTATAAGACGCATGAAATATTGCGACACATCGCATTTTTAGCATCACTTTAAGAGATATGTCATTTCATCGCAGCGAATTGCATTGAATTAAATTGAATGAGCTTGAATGAAATTGTGATATATTTTTCACATTAAAACTACTTTTGGTATCAATCACGAAGGCAAAAAAATGAGCATCGAGCACCCAATCAGTACTGCCTTAAATGTTCTTAATGAGCCCCTAGTACCGTGCTCGTATGACCCTTTAACAGGCTACTTTCGAGATGGGTGTTGTGAAACCGATGAAACCGATAGCGGCACACATATTGTTTGTGTGCGCGTTACCCAGGCGTTCTTAGATTATTCGGTCACTCAAGGCAATGATTTGGTCACACCAAGACCCGAGCGGCGGTTTCAGGGCCTTAAAGCCGGCGACCGGTGGTGCTTGTGTGTCACGCGTTGGGTGCAAGCCTACCATGCTGGGGTTGCACCCAACGTTGTGTTGGCCTCAACTCACAATAAAGCGCTTGAATACGTTGAACTGAGCATTTTGCAGCAATATGCCCACAAGTCTGTTTGACATTCTTCCCGCTCTGAGCGACAGGGTTTTACGCAAAAAGCTTGACATAGCTTGTGAGGCAATTAAACCAATTTGTCTATCGCTTGTGCAAGGTCAAAATCAAGCAGTGTCAAGCCATTTGAATCATGTGTACGTAACGTGATATCAACACGGTTGTAAACGTTAAACCATTCAGGGTGATGATTTATATCATCAGCCACTTGGGCCACCCGTATCATGAAAGCAAAAGCTGATTTAAAGTCTTTAAATTTAAACTGTGCTTGCAATGAATCAGTAGGTTGTGAAACATTTGAATCGTATGATGCATTTGAATCATTTAAAGCACTAGGTACATTTGAAAGATTTTGATCAACTTGTAATTGATTTCCACCAGACACGTAACGCCAGACGGGGTCTAGCCGAGTCATTAGCGCTTGAATGTTACTTTGATTTAGTTTAGTAATTGTCATCGTTATGGGTAAGCCTTAAGCTCGGCCAATTATTGAAGCCGTTAGCATTAACTCTTCAAGCAACGCCATTGAAACGTCGCCTGACACCGAATAAGGGTCAAGCTCAGGGCGCTCTGAATACTTTAAGACAATAGAGGTGTTGAGCTTTGATAGATTAACCTGTCCCATTGTCCACCCGCTAAACCGTCGTTCGCGAATTTCTTGGTAGTGCAGTAACACCACATCAGTGTGACGGGGGTCAACCATAATATGGTTATACAAACTATTCACCTCGTTGCGCCCACCTTCTATGGCTTGAAGATAAATGCCGCCACCGTAGCAAAGAATGCCCGTTATGCCATTGCTCACATTATAAGAACGTGAAGCCGCCATAATTGACTCAATGGCTTCTTCTATTGGTTCATCAGGGGTTTCAGGTTCAACAGGTTTTTGATCAACAGCACGGCTAACATAAAGTAAGCGAACAAGCATTATTTTTCCTCACGAGGTAAAAGCGACAAAAATTCTCGACGTAAATTTGGGTCTTTTAAAAAACTACCACGCATCACCGAATTAATCATGCGGCTACCCATGTCTTTGACACCACGCCAAGACATGCAGTAGTGGGTTGCGCTCATGACGACGGCCAAACCGTCAGGTTGCGTTTTATCTTGAATTAAATCAGCTAACTGCACCACGGCCTCTTCTTGGATTTGTGGGCGAGTCATGATCCATTCGGCCAAACGAACGTATTTTGATAAGCCAATAATATTCGTGTGCTGGTTAGGCATGATACCCACCCAAACTTGGCCAATAACGGGACAAAAATGATGGCTGCAAGCGCTACGCACGGTAATAGGCCCAACAATCATGAGCTCATTGAGATGCTCAACGTTGGGGAACTCTGTAATCACAGGTTGCGCCGCATAACGACCGGCAAATACTTCTTTTAAATACATTCTAGCAACCCTGCGGGCCGTACCAATTGTGTTGTGATCACCTTCAGTATCAATAACCAAACTCTCTAATACACCCGCCATTTTTTGCTCGACCTCGTCAAGCAATAGTTCAAGTTCGCCGGGCTCAATAAACGCTGAAATATTATCGTTGGCGTGAAAACGTTTACGAGACTTCTTAATACGCTCGCGAATCACAACAGACATTGGGCGACCTAGATCAGGCGAGGTTTGATCTTTTTCGATTTGATAGCTTTCGTTTGGTTTTTTAGCTCGATCAGTCATGCAGAAAGCTCCATCAAATTTGTCATTTGCACAAATTAACAATTAAAAGTTAACAATGCACAACTCATCATTAACAACTAGCCATTTAAATCATAAATTTGCTTTGCAACGAGCGTCAATTGAACTTATGTTTTTCATAATTAAACACCTACTAAGGGTTTGTGAACAGTATGTTCCGCTCATTTTAGGGTTAATTTTAAAGGTTATTATTTTCAAAGCCATTTTTGCATACAGCATGCTGTACCCATGTCAGGGTCAAGGGCATAGTCTTCAAAACCTACCTGTATATAAGCCTGCCGTGCTGGCTTATTGCCCGTCAAAACCTCTAGCGTGATTTTGCAACAGTTTTGTGACTTAGCATATTGTTCAAGTGCCGCAATCAATTGGCGCCCAACCCCCTGCCCTCTAAAGTCAGGGTGCACAGCAAGGTCGTGTACATTGATCAACGGTTTGCCTTTAAAGGTTGAGTAAACCTTGAAAGCATTGAGAAGCCCGATCGGTTTTTCACCATGCCAAGCCAACCATGACCTTGCAGCAGGAATCTTAGCCAAATCGGGGCACAGCCTTTCAAGTACCGCTGGGTCTAATGACTCACCACCTCCCATCGGGTCGCAGGCGTACATGTTCAGTATTGATTTAAAGGCAGCCTGATCACGCCGCGAGGCATAATCGACTGTTGTGACCCTAAAAAAGTTTGACATAAAGACTTTTTATATTAAGCTTGAACGGGTTCAATCATATCGCAACAAAAAAATATCCATAAGGATCATATTAAATGGTGACGTATCTTGGTTTAATTAAATCACTTGATAGAAATGCTTTAACTGATTATTTGTCGAAGGTGGGTCATACGGTTGACTTATTCGGTGGCAAAATTGCTGGCCGCGGTCAAACTTTTACACCTATCTGGAATGAACTGAACTGCGAATCGTTTGATTCATTTGTTGAGGTCTGTTTCGACTCTTTTGAACGGGCAGAAGAATGGGCGCATAGCCCGCAGTATCAAAACTTGTTACCCGTTAGAAATAAAGCTATGCAGGTCATTTTTTTTGGCATCGACAAGAAACTATGACCCTACAAATAAATGGGGTTTTGATCAAGAGGCAAACAAACACACTGCACTTTTTATGATTTTACGGTATCGTAAATATCATTAATAAGCCAAAGTTTTGTGTGAATTATAAAACTTGTTATTTAAAAACTTATTGAGTAATCAGTGATGATTCAATCGCGGTTTTATATAGACTGGCCTTTTCAGCCCAAACGTTACTTGAGAACGAACACAAACATACACAAAAAAATACTTTTAGTAAATTAAAAGTATTTTTTTGTTAATGAATTCATCGTTCTGAATTCCAAATCATGGCTCGGCTGACAGGTCAAAAAATAAAATCTCAGCCTCAATACCATTTTTAATATCAAGCTTTGACTCTTCTTGAATCATTAAAGCATCGCCTGCATGCAAATCAACGCCATTTACTTGAATCTGGCCCCTGACGACGTGAACGTAACCCTTACGTCTAGAGTTAAGGTCAAGCTGAAACCTTTCTTGACCATCAAAGTATCCAGCGTAAATAAATGCATCGGCGTGCATTTTTACAAAATGGGGATCACCATTAACTGTTGCATCAACATTTTTCGAACACGACGCAGACTGACTGCCTGACTGCTGGGCTGCCCAAGGCGCTGCCACCATCGTTAAAACACCCCGCTTACGCGATGAATGAATTGATATTTGCTCGTAGCTCGGAACGACACCTATTTCGTTAGGTTTTATCCAAATCTGTAACAAATGAGTTTCTTGACCCTCAGCATGATTGAATTCGCTATGGCGCACACCCTTGCCGGCACTCATTCTTTGAACATCGCCAGGCGGTATGGTCTCAATATTGCCCATACTATCTTGGTGCGCTAATGCACCCGATAAAACATAGGTGACAATTTCCATATCGCTATGACCATGGGTACCAAAACCCTTGCCAGATACGATATAGTCTTCATTAATGACGCGTAGGTTTCCCCACCCCATAAAACGCGAGTCACGGTATTCACCAAATGAAAAGCTATGGTGTGATTTTAGCCAACCGTGATCAAAATAGCCCCGATCAACTGATTTACGAACTTGATTCATTGCGCACTCTTAGTCAATACTTAGTATAAAAATAGTCTAAGGCATATTGATTTTTTTCGTACTGATTTCAGTATAGACCGTAAGTTTAACGGGATGACGGTGCGAGAGATTGTGAAGTGGAGAATTTAGCTGCTACATAACCAACCAGAACAACGTTTGGATCAAGCGATGAGGGGGTGATTAACCCAATGAGCTAATCGCAAACTCAATCGCTTGCTCTGCATACAAATTACTTCTCAAGCGTTACTTCAACACCACTTGCGCCGACGTTTAACTGAAAACCCTCAGTTGTGCCTTTCAAAGTCATGATTACGCCATTTTCATTTTTCAAAGTCATGTTACCAACGCCACCACCTAAAGCTATGCTACCGTCAAGTTTGACGTAAGTACCTGGAAATTTAGAAATATCGGTCAAATCGTAAACGCCGCCGATAGCAGACATTTTTGATATGCCAATGTTGGCACCTAAGCTCAGGCCACCAATTTTAAAGGTGTATTTTTTACCTTTAAAATTGAGTGTGCCACCGCCTATGCTACCCCCAATAATGAAGCCAAATTGTGTTTCGTTAATTGAAACCTCACCCACTTGTTTTTTTGAAGCTGCGGCATGAACAGCACCCGTGGCAAATGCCAAACCCAACACTGTAGCGGTAAAAAATGAACGAACATTCATAACCTTGAACTCCTTAATTATTAAGTGCGTATAAGAACACACTCTTCAATTTGAACAATAACATTATTTGAACGTCTAAAATCTAACCCTCATTCAGAGTAAATTAATATATTAAACTGGGGTTTGTATATATTCTCACCCTTTATTTCAGGTCAACACAACCAAAAACGCTAGGGAATATATATGAGCATGCTGTTTTCAGAAGTTAAGTTAGGGCCGGTCAAGCTCAAAAATCGAATTGTTATTGCACCGATGTGCCAATATTCATCGGTTGAGGGTATGGCTAACCCGTGGCATTTAATGCATTTGGGCAACCTCACTGTATCGGGGGCTGGTGCATTAATTATTGAAGCTACTGCGGTAGAAAACATCGGTCGCATTTCAGATGGTTGCCTTGGTCTATGGAGCGATCAGCACGAAACGGCTCTTAAACAGATAGTTGACACGATCAAACCAATTGCTTCTACCAAGCTTTTTATTCAGCTCTCCCATGCAGGGCGTAAAGGCTCCAGCCATAAACCATGGGAAACAGGCAAACTTATACCCCTTGATGCGGGTGGGTGGGAAACTGTTGCCCCCAGCGCGATTAGCCATGGCTCTGATGAGCGTCCACCCTTGGCACTTGATGCAGCGGGTTTGATTCGAGTACGTGAGGCATTTGTTGAGGCAGCTAAGCGCTCGATAGCGATTGGGCTTGATGGCATTGAGTTACATTGTGCGCATGGCTACTTGTTGCACGAGTTCTTGTCACCACTTTCAAATCAACGCACCGACGAATACGGCGGTACCTCTGAAAACCGCATGCGATTTCCGCTCTCGGTATTTGAGGCGGTTCGAGCCGTTGTGCCCAAGCATATTGCTTTAGGTGTGCGTTTGTCAGCCACTGATTGGGTTGAAGGGGGCTGGACAATCGCTGAAAGTAATGTCATGGCACAACGACTTGAAGCGATGGGTTGTGACTTTTTACACGTATCAAGTGGTGGGGTGTCAACTCAGCAGAAAATACCCGTTGGGCCCAGCTATCAAGTGCACTTGGCACAAGAGATCAAGTCGCAAGTTAAACACATGCCCATTATTGCAGTGGGTTTAATAAACGACGCGATGCAAGCCGAAGCGATTTTGCAAGAAGGCAAAGCAGACTTGATTGCATTGGCGCGTGGCATTTTATATGACCCTCGCTGGCCTTGGCATGCTGCGGCAACGTTAGGGGCGCAGGTTGAAGCGCCGCCACAGTACTGGCGCTGTCAGCCTGCCGACCAAGCTAAATTATTTGATGGTGTTCAATAAGGTCAGTCACGAAAATTATTAAATTGCAAGGGCAACTCGACGTCAACTTTTTTGAGCACAACCATGGCAGCTTGAAGGTCATCACGCTTTTTACCCGTGACGCGTAATTTGTCACCGTTAATTTGTGTTTCGACCTTTAACTTACCTTCTTTAATGGCAGCAATCAGTTTTTTTGAAATTGCTTGCTCAATGCCTTGCTTAACCGTTATTTTTTGGCGTGCGGCACTGACATTTTCAAGCGGGTCAGCGACGTCAAGGCAACGCGTATCGATTTGACGTGCACTTAAACGTGCACGAAGAATGTCAATCATTTGTTTTAGTTGGAAGACACTAGGCGCAACTTGGGTGACCACAAACTCGTCAAGCTCAAACTTGGCATCGCTACCTTTAAAATCAAACCTAGCTGATAGTTCTCTGTTAGCTTGATCAACCGCGTTGGTGAGTTCGTGTTTGTCGACCTCAGAAACCACATCAAATGAAGGCATAGCGTTTAACCCCAAATAAAATATATATTGATAAGTATTTTAAACAAATACAACTTAGATCTCAATGAAGATCATACCCTTCAATACCCAACGACAAGGTTGAACACACCATGCAGGCCGATCTCTCGGGCACGATCCAAGCGCTCTATCAATTCCCCATTAAAGGTGGGGCAGGCAACCGACTGTCTCAGTCTGTCATCACTGAAGTCGGGCTGCAATATGACCGGCAATGGCTCTTTGTTGATGAGGCGGGTCGGTTCGTCACACAACGCCAAATACCTCACCTGGTTTGGGTCGATGCGCAGGCTAGTCATAATGGCTTGATCTTAAATGCACCTCATAAAGCTGAGCTTTTTGTGCCGTGGGCACAAGCTAACAGCCACAACACTGTTTCAATTCAAATTTGGCGTGACGTGGTCACCGCAATTGACTGCGGTGAGGCGGCCGCGCAATGGGTGAACCAGTACTTAGACGTTCCAGGTAAATATTTTAGATTGGTGCAAGCCCACAACGAAAGCCCACGACAGGCTGATTTAACAGGTACAACACTGGCCCCTGCCCCCAATCTATTTAGCGATGGTTACGGTATCAACATTGTGAGTGAATCTTCTATTACAGATTTGAACGATCGATTAGCGCAAGGCGGGCACGAGCCTATTGACGCCTTGCGGTTTCGCCCCAATATTGTTTTAGCAGGTTTACTGCCCCACGAAGAAGACTGTATGGAACGTCTAATCATTCATACCGCTACGGGCTCCATCGTGATTGATTTGGTCAAACCCTGCACTCGCTGTGCCGTACCGAATATTGACCCTTTCACAGCCATCAGTTCGCCAGAAGTTAACGATACCTTAGCCGTTTACCGTCGTTTGGCATCAATGAATGATGCCATATGCTTTGCAATGAATGCCGTGGTCACGCAAGGCTGGGGCACCACAATGAGAGTGGGTGACCGATTTGAAGCGCAATTACGGTTTGATTGATGTTTAATTACTGGCTAATTGAGGTTTACTTGGGGCAAAATAAACCCGTAAAAAAATTAGAAAATAAGATAACCCGCGTGCTACATTAATCATATAAAGTGAGGAATCAATGACGTGATTATGATGTTACCTTTTTTAACTGCTCTGATTGGCATTGTGTTAGCCATGAAAGGCAAGCGTTACGCTGCCATTGGCACTTGGGTCGTGACACTTGTCATCATGTTCGCCTGGATGTCATATCACATGAAAGACACACTTAATATTTCTCTCTGACCCACTGGCCTCAGCACATGCTTACGACTGTTTTCTTGAGTTTTTATTATGTTTAACTCATACTCGCTTGCCAGCCCTGTTGAGCATCGACTCTCTTACTCACTTAATTTATTGGCCCTGCTGGGTATTAGTTTTTCGCTAATAATTGCTTTTTTCTACCAATTCGCTTTTAACGAATTGCCCTGCCCGTTGTGTCAATTACAAAGGCTCGGCCTTATTTTAGTGGGCATGGGCTTTATGTTAAATGCCCAGTTTGGGTACTCAAGCATTCACTATGCTATGGCCATTTCGGGTGCCCTAGCAGGTGGTGCAACCTCTATGCGGCAGATATTATTACACATTGCACCAGGTGACACTGGTTATGGCTCAACCTTTTTGGGTTTCCATTTTTACACTTGGGGGTTTATTTCATTTGTAATGGTGATTGCGTTTACCGCCTTCATGCTTTTGATTGACCATAAAAATTTCTCAACACCTCGACAACAAAGATTAGGTTGGGTTGCACTACTGATCATTTCGTTATTTATAATTTTAAGCTTAGCCAACACTGTCAGTAGTGTCATGGTTTGCGGGCTTGGCCCATGTCCAGACAACCCTCTTCAATACATTATATCGTTTTAAGTCGACGCCAAGTGCTTTGGGCTGGTGCCGGTTGGCTGGGTTTAACCTTGCTTGCACCCCAAGCCAGTTGGGCCAGTAATGTATCGCCCCTTTCTGCGCAAGCCATTAAACAACTCAACCAAGCAGTACCCGGTGGCGTCGCAGTCGTTCCCCTAGGTCAAGCTGCAATACCCCCTCGCGTCGCGTTTAAGGGCTCGGAAGTCTTAGTGATTGGGTATCAAAACCAGTGGTATGCCATTGTAGGGCTGTCGCTTGATACCAAACCCGGCACGCATCTCTTGTCTTTTTTGAGTCAGAAAACTGACTTAAAGAGCCAAACCACTCAAGGGAAGCAAAGTATTCAAGCTGTTCTTCAAAACATTCAAGCTGATGCTTTGCAGTCGGCCCAAGCTGGGTCATTTGAGGTGCGAGACAAAACCTACCCTGCTCAACATATTACGCTTAAAAATAAGCGTCAAGTCAATCCAAACCCGGCTGATTTAACGCGTATCAATAAAGAGTTGGCTTTACAAAATAAAGCATACGCCATTTTTTCAAGTGCACGCCCATCAAATGTTTTATTTGACCCGCCTGTTAAAGGCCGGCTTTCAAGCCCATTTGGTTTGAAACGGTTTTTTAACGGTGAGCCACGCAACCCGCACTCAGGTCTAGATTTTGCCGTACCAACAGGCACGCTGGTTCAAACGCCTGCATCGGGTCGCATTGTTTTAGTGGGTGATTATTTTTTTAATGGCAAAACTATTTTTGTAGATCATGGTTCAGGTCTAATCAGTATGTTTTGTCACTTATCGAGCATTGATCGACAAGTGGGTGATGACGTTAAACGTTATGAAGTGATTGGCAAAGTGGGTTCAACCGGGCGCGCCACAGGCCCTCATCTACACTGGAATGTCAGCTTAAACAACGCCCGCGTCGACCCCGCCATCTTTTTGACTTCGAAATAGGGCGTAACGAGTTTCACGTCGGTTTGCTGCCCACTGCAAAACGGCATCTTCTGGAATACCGGCTGCTGTCAAAGTCATACTTGAAAGTTGCAAACCAGCCTCAAGCGTTTCAGGCACAACTGAGGTGGCGTGAGCCGCACACAGTAGCTTTGCATGGGCCTCATCACGGGCACGCGCGATTACAGACAGGTGCGGGTAAAAGCGTCTGATGTATGCCAACGCACTCAAGGATGCTTCAGTTTGATCAAGTGTCAAGACCACGCCAATTGCACGTTCAGGCGAAAGCTTAGTCAGCAAATTATCATGTGCAATGTCGCCCACAAAAATGGGGTATTTGTTGGCAAACTTTCGTACTAAATTGACATCACGATCAATAATTAAGGTGGGAATATGCTGACTTTCAAGCGCATCAACTACGGCCTGGCCCACACGACCAAAACCAATAATAATCATGTGGCCCTTATGATCACTTTTCAAAGCGTTGGGTACTGTTAAATCATCTGGTGGCGGGAAATGCTGATCTAGTTTTCTGGCTATAAAATGCCCAAGTCGGCCTGCCAATGGCGTTAAAAACATTGATGTAGCCGCCAGTAGCATTAAAGACTGCCCAACCTCTGGGTTTAAAAACTCACTTGCCGCAGCCGCTGCAATGACGACAAATGCAAACTCGCCGCCCTGCCCTAACCAGACGCCACCCTCAATCGCCAATGCCCAACGTAAGCCCCCTATTTTTAAGGCGAACGCCGCAATCGCTGCTTTACTCGCCATTAACAAAATAGACAAAAGCAATATTGTTGGTAAATTGTCGAATAGTTCGACTAAGTCAACCCCCATGCCGACCGACATGAAAAATAGACCTAGCAGCAACCCGGTAAACGGCTCAATAGTTAAGGCAACACGATGCCGAAACTCTGTTTCAGCTAACAACAACCCCGCTAGCAAGGCGCCCATCGCCAAAGACAGCCCCACCAACCAAGTTAAGGCTGAAATACCTAATGTCGCCAATAAGGTCAAGGCAACAAATGAATCAGCGTTACCCTCAGAGCCTAGCCAGAAAAAAAGTGGACCTAAAACTTTACGAGCCAGAAAGTAAATCATACTGACAACAGCAACAGCTTTTAAAAGCGCCAGTAATATCTGAAAGGGTACGCCCTGTGTGCTGTACCACTGCACCACTGCGTATTGATCTTGCGCACTCACACCAAGCATGCCCACGGTGAGTAAAAGTGGCACAACCGCCAAGTCTTGCATTAAAAGCGTTGAAAATACGGAACGCCCCATTGGCGTCGACAATTCATTACGCCGTCTTAAAAGTTGCATCACAACCGCAGTGGATGAAAATGACAAAATAAGGCCAATCATCATTGCGTTGGGCCAAGTAAACCCAATGATGACGCAGACTAGGGCTAATAATACGGTGGTTAAACCCATCTGTAGCAAGCCGACCCCAAACACCCAATGCCTTAAGGTGATGAGACGTTTAAATGAAAGCTCTAACCCGATAGTGAACATTAAAAAGATCACACCCAGTTCGGCTAACGAAGCGACTGACTCTTGACGCGGAAATGTAAACCAAGCCATCCAGGGCCAGTCTTGCGATAGGCGACCCGCACCAAAAGGCCCCACCAACACGCCAGCAGCCAAAAAACCCAGCACTTGATTTACCCGCCACTTACCTAAAAGCGGAATTAAGACGCCCGCAAAAACAAGAAATAAAACAATTTCCCTAAAGTAAGGAAGTGCTTGATGTGCGTCTGTCATTTACACACCATAGCCGATGTTATTCGTTGGGTTTGAATGGGAATGTCGTAAAAATATTGCGCGTTTGATCTTGCATTTTATCTTGCATCTGCACAAATAAATTTTTGCTTTGATCAACATAATTATTCATGACATTTTGCAACATGGGCGATTGCAAGCTCATAAATTGCGCCCAGGCCTCGGGCCCAAACTGATTGCTATACGGTTGAGATGATTGCTCAGTCATACGATCCTGAATCTCTTTAAATGCTTCCATGTTTTTTTCGAGATAAGAACCCATGATGCCTTGCATGGCATCACCGTAAAAACGAATAATTTGTGACAACATGGCTGAAGAAAACATGGGTACGCCACCGCTTTCTTCTTCTAGAATAATTTGCAACAGAATGCTGCGGGTCAGGTCTTCACCCGACTTAGCGTCAACGGCTTTGAAAGACTGGTTATCAACCACTAATTTTTTAACATCAGCCAGCGTAATATACGCGCTGGTTTTGGTGTCGTACAACCGACGATTAGGGTATTTTTTAATTAACCGTTGTGATGTATCAACCGCAGCATCTGCCATTTAATTTCCTAAATTTATATTTTTTAAATTTGCAAGTTCGCTCGAACTTGGTTTTTAACCCATATGCAAACCACCATTTAGAGAAAAGTCTGCGCCGGTTGAAAAGCCCGCATCTTCAGACGCGATCCAGGCAACGATTGACGCGATTTCAGACGGCTCACCTAAACGTTTAACGGGTATGGTGGCAATAATTTTTTCAAGTACATCTGGGCGAATAGCACGAACCATATCTGTGCCGATATAACCTGGGGAAACAGTATTAACAGTAACACCTTTACTGGCCACTTCTTGCGCCAACGACATCGAAAAACCGTGAATTGCCGCTTTTGCAGTAGCGTAATTAGATTGCCCAAACTGGCCTTTTTGACCGTTTACAGAGCTAATATTAATGATTCGGCCCCAACCGCGCTCGACCATACCGTCAAGCACTTGTTTCGTGACATTAAACATACTATTGAGATTGGTGTCCATCACTGCGCGCCAGTCATCAAGCGTCATTTTACGAAACATGCCGTCACGTGTAATGCCCGCATTATTGACCAACACTTCAACCGGCCCATGTTCGCTGACGACTTTTTTAAAGGCTTCAACGGTTGATTCCCAGTCGCTAACATTGCCCACAGAAGCGTAAAACTTGTAGCCCAAGGCTGTTTGCTGATCAAGCCATTGTTTGAAATCGCGGCTAGGGCCACACCCAGCAATGACTGTCATACCCTCTTTGGCTAGACGCTGACAGATTGCAGTTCCAATACCGCCCATACCACCCGTTACGTATGCAATTCGATTTGTCATGTTTTAAATCTCCTTTAGATGTTATTGCACGTATTTTTTATACGCTTAATGAGGGTTATGAATACTGAGGGTTTTAATTCTAAGAGTTACACATTTACTTATTCTGCACGCACTTTAACGTAAGTGCCTGGTGCGGCTGTAACAGGTTTGTATTCATCGTTACCCAAAGTGGCTGCAGCTTTGACCTTGTGGCCACCAAAATCAGCCAACCAAGCGGTATAGTCTGGCCACCAACTGCCTTGCACTTCTGTTGCTGCATCAAACCAATCTTCGGCACTACGGGCTTTCTCACCTGCAGCTTGGTTGCCCACAACCCAATAGTTACGGCGGTTTTTCTCTGGCGGGTTAATCACCCCGGCAATATGGCCCGATGCACCTAGAACGAAACGGTTTTCACCTTTAAGTAAGTGGCTTGATTTGTAACCTGAACGCCAAGGCACAATATGGTCGTCTCGTGAGGCATATAAATAAGTGGGCGTATTAATTGAGCCTAAATCAATCTTTTGACCTAAACACGTTAACGCTTTAGGTACACACAATTTATTTTCAAGGTACATATTGCGGAAGTACCACGTGAAGAATGGGCCGGGTAAATTAGTGCCGTCACCATTCCAGTACAACAAATCAAATGAAACGGGGGTTTCACCTTTGAGGTAATTTGAAACGACATAGTTCCAGACCAATTCATTGGGGCGTAAAAATGAAAAAGTATTGCTCAACTCACGGGCAGCCATTAAGCCGCCTTCACCAATTTGCTGTTCTCTGCGTGAAGCGCTCGCTTCGTCAATAAACACCCCTAAAACACCGACATCATCAAAATCAAGCATTGTGGTCAGCAAAGTGACCGAAGCGGCAGGGTACGACTTTCGTGCCGCAGCCGCTGCTAAGGCGGTGGCTAACATGGTGCCGCCCACACAAAAACCCAAAGTATTGATTTTGCTTTGACCGCTGATTTCAGCAACGACACTGGTTGCTTTTAAAATACCGTCTGATAGGTAATCATCCCACGTGGCTTTTTGTATGCCATCTTTATCGTTTTCAAGGGGGTTACGCCAAGCCATAATAAAGACGGTGTGACCTTGCTCAACCATGAAACGAACAAAGGAGTTTTCAGGTTGTAAATCAAGAATATAAAACTTATTAATGCAGGGCGGCACAATTAATAATGGTCGCTGAAAAACGGTGGCGGTTTGCGGCGTATATTGAATGAGCTCAAAATACTTATTTTTAAAAACCACTTGACCTTCTGTATTCGCTAAATTGACACCCACTTCAAACTGACTTTCATCAGTATGGCTAATACGACCTTTTTTGAGGTCACCCATAAAATTGGCCATGCCCGCGCGAATCGTTTCACCACCCGAATCGATGAGTGCTTTTTGAGCCTCGGGGTTTGTGGCCAGGTAGTTGGCCGGTGACATCGCATCAACCCATTGCATAACAGAGAACTTCAATTTATCTTTCACTGCGGGGGGGGCTTGTACTACATCGACCATTTTTTGCATGGATTGGCCAGACAAAAGGTATAAATGTGCCATCATTAAGTGCATAGGGCTTGCACCCCAAGCGTCTGCTTTAAAACGACGATCTTTGACAGCTGGCAAGTGACCGCTAGCGGCCAACTGCGAAAGCTTTTGCCATTCAGACATGAATTCGTTTTGAATAACAGCGGCGTCTTCTTTACTTAAGCCCAAAGGGGAGGCCCAAGGCGTTTGTTTTGATTTACTCAAGCTCTTCACCTAATCAAGCATTTTTTAAACTTTAACACCTAGTTAGATCGTGCGCTGCCTGCAAATGATTGTCAATGGTGAAAACCAGTAGAACGCCTTTGAGTTAAGGCAAAATACGGCCTAGGGTTAACGATGCATCAAGCAGTCTTAACCTCCCGCCAACCAGGCTACCGTTGCCATGCGACCAGTTCGGCCCTCGCGACGATACGAAAAAAACTGCTGCGCCTCGGTCACGGTACAACGCTGACTTTGATAAATTGATTGCGCACCCAGAGACGATAAACGGTGGCATGCAAGCCCTGCTAAATCAGCGAACCATTTACTAGGGTCGCGAGGGTCTGGTGTAAAAAAAACAGCGTAAGCAGCGCTTTGTTTGACGAAGGTGTTGTACACATCTTGACCGATTTGAAATGCCTTCGTACCAATACCCGGGCCGACCCACGCAGACCAGTTTTGCATAGCTGGGGTAGCCTGCTGCATGGCCTGCAAAGTGGCTTCAAGCACGCCCTCTGCCAAACCCCGCCAGCCTGCGTGAGCCACGCCTAAAACGGTACCGCTATGATTCGCTATAACAATAGGTAAACAATCAGCCGTCAAAATAGCGAGCGGTCGTTCAGTTTGTGTCGTGACCGCCGCATCTGCTGTGGGGACGTGGTGTTGCGCATTAATCTCAAAAGGCTGATCGGCATCAAACACGGTGGTGCCATGCACCTGATTTAACCAAATAGGTGGTTTGGGCAGATTAGTGTTCAACAGCGCTCGGTTGGCCTGGACCGCTTGAGGGTCATCGCCCACATGCAACCCAAGGTTTAGGGCTTGATAGGGCGCTATGCTGACGCCACCCTGCCTCGTACTGCAAAAGCCTCTCACTTGGTCACTTAAGCCATTGATCGGTATGATTAAATTGTCAGGTATGGGCAACTTTTTTCTGACCTAAAATGGGAATAAGTTTAAGGAAGGTTTAAGGAAGGTCTGAATAAGTGTTCTTACAAAAAAAGAGCTACATGGATCAACAAGATACACCGCGCTTTTAGTGATATTCAAGACTTATTCAGGCCTTCATTAAGTAGCTAATTGTTAGATAGGAATCGATTTGTTCAATACGGGGTTCTTGGCTTGATTCCATACAGTAGCGTCAACAATCTCTTGCATATCAGCAGGCAAGGGTGATTCAAAGTGCACACGCGTTTGCGTTTGAGGGTCATCAAAGGCCAAAGATTGGGCATGTAACATTTGCCGCTTTATGGTGCCCGCTAGCCGCCCACCATATAAGGTGTCGCCTAACAAAGGGTGGCCTAAGCTGCTCAAATGCGCACGAATTTGATGGGTACGGCCGGTTTCAAGCTGGCAACTGAGTTGTGAAACACCCACAGTGTCGTACTGCCCCTCTCGCAAGCAGATGTAATGTGTAATGGCTTCACGGGGGGCGCTTGGGTTTTCTGTGGTCATGCGCACAGGAACTTTTTGATCACGCCCGATCGCTCGGTCAATCGTACCTTGGGGTAAAGTGCGGCCATGCACTAAGGCAACGTAGGTACGGCTGACGCTTCGCGCCTGCATTTGCCTAACCAAATGGGTTTGGGCTATTTCAGTTCGCGCCACCACCATAAGGCCTGAGGTGTCTTTATCAAGTCGATGCACAATACCGGCACGGGGCACAATGGCAAGCTCTGAGTAACGAAACAACAGTCCATTGAGCAAGGTACCACCCCAATTACCCGAACCAGGGTGGGTGACAAGCCCAACGGGCTTATGCACCACCAACCAGCTGGGCGATTCACTCACCACGTCAAATGTCACGTCTTCAGGCTTGTAGGCTAAATCTTCTGGTGCGGGTTGCGCCCAAACCGAGATCATGTCGCCCCACTTTGTGGTTTGACGCGTTTTAGCCGGTAGTTGGTTGACCTGAACATAGCCAGATTCGACCCAGTTTTGTATACGGCCACGAGAATGCTCTGGCATGAGCGTGGCTAAAACCTTGTCAAGACGCACCCCTGCAAGGGATTCTGGTACGACAAAACGGGCTGCTTCGTCATCATCTGGTACTTCTTTTTCTGAAACCACGTTAGTTACGCTTTGAGAACTTATAATAAGTACAAATGCTAACACCAAGGGATCATGCGTGATTTTCTCTTTTCTAAATAGTTTGACCAAATCTATGGTTTCAAGTCGCTTACGTTCATCTTTTTCTACTGTATTAGTTGTGTCTATATTTTTGCTTGCCCTAAGTGGTTGCGCATCTAAGGGTGATGATATTGACCCCACAGCAAACTGGTCTGTTGAAAAGCTATTCCAAGACGGCACCAGTGAAATGAACGATGGTAATTACAAAGATTCAGCCAATCGCTTTATGTCTGTTGAAGCGCGTTTTCCGTTTGGACCTTTTGCACAACAGTCGTTAATCAATTTGGCTTATGTGCAATGGAAGCAAAACGAAGCTGAACAAGCACTTGCCACCATCGCCCGTTTCGAACAGCAGTACCCCAATCACCCCGGCACAGACTATATGCTCTACCTTAAAGGGCTTATTTTATTTACGCCCCCCAGTGCTGTGTTTTCTCGTTTTACCCAACAAGACCCGTCAGAGCGTGACCCCCAAGCATTACGTAAATCATACGATGCGTTTAATACTTTAGTGAAACGCTTTCCTGACAGCCGCTATGCACCTGATGCGCGCAAGCGCTTGAGTTGGTTGGTCAACACGATGGCTGAGCACCAAGTGCATTTAGCCCGCTTTTATTATGATCGGCAAGCTTATGTTGCAGCGATTAATCGTGCCCAAAACGTGATTACTGAGTTTGAAGGTGTGCCAGCCTCTGAATCGGCGCTCTACATCATGATGATTTCTTATCAAAAACTGGGTATGACTGAACTGAGTAAAGACTCAGAGCGCGTTTTACTGAAAAACTTTCAGAATACAACTTTGATCGATAATGGGTTTCCTGACAAGTACAGCAAATGGAACCCCTTGCGTTTACTTTAAATCGCTTGTGCTTTGACGTTTTACTGTTAAAAAGTTAACCGCATCGTCAAGCACACGTGTGCGTTTGAACGGCGGCAACCCTTGCCACAGTAAACGGCCATAGGGTTTTTCAACTAAGCGGGTGTCGCCCACCATCAGCACACCCCAATCTTGTTCACTGCGTATCAAACGACCGGCACCTTGCTTGAGCGCAATGGCGGCCTCGGGCAACTGAAAAGACATAAATGGGTTGCCCCCTTCTTCACGACACACTTTGAGCCGCGCTTCAAGCACGGGGTCGTCTGGTGGAGCAAAGGGTAGCTTGTCAATGGCTACTGTTGTGAGTTGACTGCCCACCACGTCGATGCCTTCCCAAAAGCTTGCGCTACCTACCAAAACCGCATGGGGCGTGTCGCGAAATTTTTCGAGCAAAAACCGCCGGGTTTGCGTACCTTGACGCAAAATAGGCCATTCAATTTGGTTGACTTCATAGACTTCGGCTAATAATTGGGCCACGCGTTCAACGGCTCTGAGCGTTGTACACAGCACCAGCGTAGCCCCTTCACCCGCTTGAATAAGGGGGAATAAGGCATCAACAAATCGATTCAAAAAATCAGGCGCCTGTGGCAGCGGTAACCCCGTCGGCACATACAGCAATGCTTGTTCTGGGTAACTAAACGGTGAGTCATAACGCACTGTTTGCGCTTTTTCAAGGCCTAGCCGTGATGTGAAATGTCTAAAGTCACCCTTAACAGTTAAGGTGGCTGACAAAAAAATTCGTGCCTGTTCGACATCAGTTTCTTTGGTAAAAAGCTCGGCCACCGATAACGGTGCGCTATGTAAACGCAAATGATGCAGACCCAACTCTAGCCAATGCACAACGGTATTTGAAGCTGACGATTGGCCCCACTGAGCCAGACGCGTTTGAATGGTGTCAAGCGAACGCAATGCGGCCGCTAAATCAGGGTGGCGCTCTTGTTGGCTAAGTAAAGCGGTACGGGCTTTTGATAAGGCTTCATTTAATTCAGCACGGGCTTGTTCAAAAGCCGCTGGGTCGGGTATGGCTTCTGAAGTGGCGCGTCGGGCAGGCATCTGTTCAAGCGCAGCACAAGAGAGTCGTAAGACTTTTGTACCGCTTTCAATTGACTGCGACAAGGCAGACCATGGAGCGGCTTCACGAGCCTGCGCTAAACCAGCCACTTCGATCAGGTGCGCGAGCTCAATGATTTGATGGGTTGATATCTGTTTACCTAAAAACCGCGTAGCAGTCTCGGGTAACTGATGGGCTTCGTCAAAAATAATGATGTCAGCTTTGGGTAGTAAGTCAGTGATGCCCTCTTCTTTTAAAGCCATATCAGCCATAAACAACGCATGATTGATGACCACGACATCAGCCTCTTGAGCAAGTCGACGCGCCTTATAAACAAAACAGTCTTTAACATTGGGGCACTCTTGCCCCAAGCAGTTTTCGCGAGTGGCCGTGACGCGTGACCAAATATCAGCGTCTTCAGGCACCGTTTGCAGCTCGGCCCGGTCGCCTGTTTTAGAGCGTTGTGCAAACTGGGCTATTTGTCGTAACTGATAGGCCTCGCTGCGGGCTTTTAAACCCTGCGGGTCGTTTTGTAAGCGCTCAAGATAATAATGGCACACGTAGTTGCTACGGCCTTTTAGTAAGGCCGTCACAATCGGCACGTTAAGTGATGCTCTAACTTGGGGGAAGTCTTTACTATAAAGCTGATCTTGTAAGGTGCGTGTACCGGTTGAAATAAGCACCTTGCCACCCGCCATCATGGCTGGTACAAGATAAGCCCATGTTTTACCAATACCTGTTCCAGCCTCAGCAATCAAGGTGCCGCGGTTTTCTATGGTGCGGGCAATATCATGCGCTAAAGCGCGCTGCGCGTCGCGCATACGGTAGCGATCTGACTGCTTAGCCAGCGGGCCTTCAGAGGCAAAAATGTCGTCTAAATCAGTTCCGAACATACTTTAATAATCTTAGTTTGTGTTGCATGATAACCCCGCGCGGTGATGAACAGCATCTTATGGCACAATCGCCCGAGCTTTTAAATTCATACCGCGAGACAAAAAACGAATGACTTCAACTTTATTAAGTCCTGACTTTACAAACCCAACCACGATTCGTGCACGCATTGTGACGCAACTCGCCACAGAACTCAACGTCGCACGAAGACAAATTGAAGCCACTATGGGTTTGCTTGATGAGGGTGCGACCGTTCCGTTTATTGCACGGTACCGCAAAGAAACCACCGGTGGTCTTGATGATACGGTGCTGCGTAATCTTGAAACCCGCCTAGATTACTTATCAAGCTTTGAAGAAAGGCGCACCGCCGTTATCGTTTCAATTGAACAACTCGGACATATGACCGATGCCTTGGCAAAATCATTGCGTGAGGCTGATAGTAAACAGCGCCTTGAAGATCTTTACGCCCCTTACAAGCCCAAGCGTCGTACGCGCGCGCAAATTGCTCGTGAAGCGGGTTTAGAACCCCTGGCTGATGCGATATTAAATGACTTGAAAGCTGAGCCCGAAGTGTTAGCCGTTCAGTACCTAAACACTGAGGCCAACGTTCTTGATACCAAGGCCGCGTTAGAGGGTGCGCGTGATATTTTGGCTGAACGCTTTGCTGAAACGGCTGATGTCGTGGCCGACATGCGTCAGTTTGTTTGGCAACACGGTTACTTACATGCACGTGTAGTTGAGGGTAAAGAAACAGAAGGGGCTAATTTTCGTGATTGGTTTAACTTTTCTGAACCCCTACGTAAAGTGCCTTCGCACCGTATGCTCGCGATGTTGCGTGGCCGTCAACATGGTGTACTTAATTTACGTATTGGTTTGTCAATTGAAGAAGACGTACTCATTCCCCACCCATGCGTTGAACGCTTAGCCGTGCGGCTGACTATACCCAGTGACGCCTTTACCCCGCAAGCCAGCGCGCGATCGCGATGGTTAGGTGATGTGTCACGCTGGACATGGCGCGTCAAAATGCTGACTGCCTTTGAAACTGAGTTTATTTCTAATTTACGGGAATCGGCTGAAACTGAGGCTATTCGGGTTTTTGCAGCAAACTTAAAAGACTTATTACTAGCGGCCCCTGCAGGCCCTAAAGCAGTGCTGGGACTCGACCCTGGCATTCGTACCGGCGTTAAGCTAGCCGCCATTGATGTCACTGGCAAAGTGCTTGAAACTGCCACCATATACCCGTTTGAACCCCGCAAAGATGTCAGTGGTAGCTTAAGCACGTTAGCGCGCATTGCCCGTGCCCACAACATTGAATTGGTCGCAATCGGCAATGGCACCGCGTCGCGCGAAACAGAAAAACTGGTTGCGCATTTAATCGCTTCAAACCCAGATTTAAACCTGACCCGTATTGTTGTCTCTGAAGCCGGGGCGTCGATTTATTCAGCTTCAGAGCTTGCAGCAAAAGAGTTTCCTGACCTTGATGTGACGTTACGAGGCGCTGTGTCGATTGCTCGCCGTTTGCAAGACCCTTTGGCTGAGCTTGTCAAAATTGAGCCCAAAGCGATTGGCGTGGGTCAGTATCAGCACGATGTCAATCAACGTCAATTGATGGGTGCGCTAGACAACGTGGTCGAAGATTGTGTGAATGCTGTGGGGGTAGATGTGAATACTGCTTCAGCAGCCCTACTGATGCATGTGTCAGGCTTGAACAGTACGTTAGCGCAACACATTGTGACGCACCGCGAAAATAAAGGGGTCTTTAAAAACCGCAAAGCGCTACTTGATGTCACTCGATTTGGTGGCAAGGCGTTTGAACAGGCCGCTGGGTTTTTAAAAATCATTGGTGGCAACAACCCTCTTGATGCTTCGGCTGTTCACCCCGAAGCATACCCGGTGGTGAATAAAATTTTGGAGCATTTAAAACTTGATATACAGCAAACGATTGGCAACAAAAGTTATTTGCAATCGTTAAGCCCGTCTTTATTTACTGACGATAAGTTTGGTATACCCACGGTTCAAGATATTTTGTCTGAACTTGAAAAGCTAGGTCGTGACCCACGCCCAGCGTTTGAAACCGCCCGTTTTGAAGAAGGCGTTGAAAGCCTAAATGATCTGAAGGTTGGTATGACCCTAGAAGGGGTAGTAACAAACGTGGCCAACTTTGGCGCTTTTGTTGATATTGGCGTACACCAAGATGGCTTGGTTCATATCTCCGCACTGTCAACTCAGTTTGTACAAGACCCACGTGATGTGGTGCGGGTGGGCCAAACAGTAAAAGTTAAGGTGATGGAAGTCGATGCTGCCCGCAAACGGATTGCCTTAACGATGCGGCTTGATGACGATGCGCTCAGCAGTCGCGGGCCAAAAACTAACAGTACGGACAGTACAAGTGGTCATGAAGCCAAATATGGGGCTCGTGCAAACAAAAACCAAGGTGTTCAGCGTAAATCAGGCTCGAGTGGGCCAACTCAACCCGTTGCTGAAAGCGCCATGTCTCGGGCTTTCAGTCAACTTAAGCGTTAATTTTACAGGTGTATAGTAATTGACAAATGCGTTAGTTGACAGGTGTGTTGTAGCCAATACAACACACCAGAACCTGACTTTTGCATTGATTTTCGCTGTGAAATATAGCGGTACAAGCTTACGCTTTTATTGACCTAAGATATATACCTGCACTTTGCTCTTGCAACATTTGGCCTAAGAAATATACAGCTATTACTTTGAGCGTTAGCTATCTGAATAGCTAATTGAAATGATTGCCAGTTGGGTTTTTTGCATAACATCATCGCGTTGCGATGATGTGTCGAACATAACACTTTTACCAATGCATTGGCTATCAATACAAACCATAAACTGATAATCTGATTCAACGACTACTGTGACAGTTTTTGTACTTTGTTGTAATTGACGCACCACCATGCCCGCCTGCTTAGGGTCTATATGAGGCAATGAAGCAAACAATTCGTTGCCATCTTGATCAAGCAATCGAAATCTGAATTGTTGATCGGTGTCGCGATAGCTGACAAAACGAGGGCTTTTTGGTTTCGTTAAGGTAGCTTTTTTCTTTGTTGAAGGTCGTGAAGATTTAAATGAACGTAACCCCACTGCGCTGCGTAAATCGGCCATGAACGGTGCTGCGCGCTCACGGGCTCGCAGCGCACCTTTCGTAAGAATATCTTCAATATCATCTGGATGCGCCATTAAATCAGCGTAACGACCCCGCAGTGGGGCTAACGCCGTTTCAACCTGCGTGCAAAGGGCTTTTTTGGCATCGCCCCAACTCATACCTTGAGCTAGCGCCTGTGAGTAGACTTGAATTTCAATGGGTGTGGCGAAGGCTCGAAAAATAGGAAATAGGTTTGAGCTTTCGGCGTCTTTAGGTTCGCCGGGGCCCTTTGAATCAGTGACAATTTTAGCCACAGCAGTTTGAAGGGCTTTTTCTCCGCCTTCAAACAATGGCACGGTATTGTTGTAGCTCTTTGACATTTTGCGACCATCAAGACCAGGTAAGACAGCCATATCATCTTGAATCATCGCTTGGGGCAAAACAAACAGCTCACGACCCCCACCAAACAAATGATTAAAACGTTGTGCAATGTCTCGCGTCATTTCAATATGTTGCAATTGATCTCGACCCACCGGAACCTGATGGGCATTGAACATCAAAATATCAGCAGCCATCAAAATGGGGTACGAAAACAAACCCATCGTAATGCCATCATCGTCTTCAATTTGTTTATCGCGATTCACATCGATCGATGCTTTATACGCATGGGCTCGGTTCATTAAACCCTTGCCGGTTACGCAGGTGAGCAACCAACTTAATTCTGGAATTTCAGGAATATCAGACTGGCGATAAAAAAAAACATGATTAGGATCAAGCCCAGCCGCCAGCCAAGTGGCGGCAATTTCAAGGCGCGAACGGGCAATACGATCGGGGTCTTCACACTTGATAAGGGCGTGATAATCTGCCAAAAAGAAAAACGCTTCTGTATTGGGTGCTAGGCTGGCTTGAACGGCTGGGCGAATGGCGCCAACATAGTTACCTAAGTGCGGCGTGCCTGAAGTGGTAATACCCGTTAAGACACACGTTTTCATTTAAAAGCCTACTCAAAATTTTGATGAATAATGGGGTTAACGAATAAAGGCTAACCTAAACTAAGAAACAACTAAGGCCTAACATCTTACCGCTTTTGTCATACTACCCGCCCTGAACGGTACAGTTTGCCGCGCATGATGATCAAAATGAGCAATCAATTTATGTATCTTCTGGTAGAGAAATATATCAAATCATTAGCTTGTTGCTGACATTAACAGATGTCACTGCCCGTAGTAGGCACTACCCGTATCTTGAGCCACAGTCTGTAACTTCCTAAACGTGTCAGGGTCAATTTGACTAAAAACATCGTAACTGTTGCCCAAGGGCGACTTGCCATAAATAGTGGCATAGCAGGCTGCAGCTGCTAAATAAGTTCCTAGCAAGGTGGGGTGACTACCATCGTAAGACTGTTGTAGTTTCATATCAGGATATTTGTCATAAGCCATCTTGAAGGCCAATGCAACTGGAATAACCAAAACGTTCAAGTCGTTTCCAGTCTTTGTATAAAAAGCTTCGATTTTCTCTAGGTTTTCAAGGTTGGCATCTTTATGAGGTGCTACATAGGCATGCGGCATATAAAGTGCGACGTGACCACCACGCTGAGTCATTAATTGTGTTGCCTCTGTGGTGGCTTTAAGATCTCTGGCTTGGTTCTTGTCAGTCAATACCGCTGAGCTATTATTTTGAAGAATGACGAGCTCAAATGGTTCGTTAATACCCAATTTACCAATGGTTGTTAACCAATCAATATTGTGCTGATCTAGCCATGCTCCCCCGATTGTGGCTGATTTGTATTGCAATTTTTTACCTAGCACAGGGTCTGCAGCGCGAATGATGCGTCGCAGATGGTTATGCAAACTGTCGTTGTAGTAGATATAACTATTACCAATTAACAAAACACGCGTAGGGTTTTCAACCTGAGGTTTAATGACATTGGGGGCGGCCAAAGCGAACCATGGCACTAGGGCAATCATGACAAAAAATTGTATGACTTTTTTCATTAAATTTCTCTCAAAAAAAACAGATTTTGTTTCGTCTAGATTCGTATGGCTAAAGTATTTAGCACAGTTTTAGAACAGGAGAACGTAAGATTAATCATGCAAAAACTATCAAAGTAAAACCGTGTGGCGCCGTTCACGGTCAAGATATGTTTTCGTTTGCATTTCTTCAATACGCGAAACGGTGCGTTGAAATTCGTTAGCCAAGGGTCCGACAGTATAAAGCGCGTCAGGCTCGCATTCAGCTGACATAACCAGTTTGACGTTATGGTCGTACAACACATCAATTAACCAAGTGAAACGGCGCGCTTCAGACTCTTGACGTGGTCCCATGCAGGGCACACCTGACAAGATAATGGTTTGAAAGCGGTTTGCTAACTCTAAATAGTCATTTTGTGAGCGCGGGCCGCCGCACAAAGTCGCAAAATCAAACCACACCACAGTACCAGATCGCGCTAACGCCTTAATTTCACGGTGCTCAATATTCAATATCAGATCAAGCGGTTGGGTATCAGAGAGCGTTTCAAACGCGGTTTTAAGGGCGGCCTCGGCTATGTCATCATTGGGGTAGTGAAACACTTTTACTTTGTCGAGCGCAAGCCGACGGTAATCAATACCACTATCGACATTGAGAATATCCATTTTATTTTCAATCAGTGCAATGGCGGGCAGCAAACGGTCTCTGTGCAAGCCGTCGGGATAGAGGGAACAAGGCTCGTAGTTAGATGTCATGACAAATTCAGTACCGTTTTTAAATAAACCCGTTAAAAGTTTATACAAGATCATGGCATCGGCCACATCAGACACATGAAACTCATCAAAGCAAATTAAACGATAACGACGCGATATGCGTTTGGCCACTTCATCAAGTGGGTTTTCCGTGCCTTTCACATCGTTAAGCTCGCGATGCACGCTACGCATGAATTCATGAAAGTGCACGCGCGTTTTACGTTTGAGTGGAACAGTATTGTAAAAAGTATCCATTAAAAAACTTTTACCGCGCCCGAAGCCACCCCACAAGTAAACGCCACGGGGAATATGCGGGCGATGTAATAATCTCTTAACAGCGCTTGTTCTAAAGCTTAAATAGACAGACCATTCGTCATAAAAGGTTTGTAATCGTTCGGCCGCAACCCGCTGTGCCCTGTCAGGTTTAAAACCACGCTCTTTTAGGGACTGTTCGTAATATTCAATCACGTTCATGTGCAAAAACAAAACACCGGCTTTTGATAACCGGTGCTTGCCATATTAAAGCTGTATAGAAAAGTCAACACTGCACAATCACTTAAAAATTAAGAGCGCGTTTATCGACAGCTAAAGCGGCCTCTTTTAATGACTCTGATAACGTTGGGTGGGCATGACAAATGCGCGCAATATCTTCAGCTGCACCACGGAATTCCATAATAGTGACGGCTTCAGCAATCAACTCAGAAGCCATGGGCCCAATAATATGTACGCCCAACACTTCATCTGTTTTTTCATCGGCAATGACTTTCACGAAACCGGTGGTATCACCTAAAGCCCGTGCACGCCCATTTGCCAAGAAGGGGAAAGAACCCGAACGAATAGCGCGACCCTCAGCTTTCAGCTCTTCTTCATTTTTACCGACCCATGCAATTTCAGGTGAAGTGTAAATGACCCATGGCACGGTATTAAAATTAACATGCCCATGCTGCCCAGCAATTCGCTCTGCAACGGCGACACCCTCTTCTTCAGCTTTATGCGCCAACATCGGGCCTCGCACCACATCACCAACCGCCCAAATATTTTGTAAATTAGTGCGGCAATCGCTATCAACCTCAACAAAACCGCGGCCATCTAGCTTAAGCCCGATCGTTTCAGCTTGTAGCCCTGCAGTATAAGGCACTCGACCAATTGACACGATCAACTTATCAACAACCAGTTTATTTTGGGCTCCATCAGCACCCACATAGGGCACCGTAATTTGTTTTGCAGTTTTGGTGATGTCACCAATTTTGACGCCCATTTGAATATTTAAACCTTGCTTGGTAAATATTTTTAATGCTTCTTTAGCAACTTGTTTATCTAAAGCAGCTAAAAACTCAGGCATCGCTTCAAGTACGGTAACCTCGGCGCCTAAACGACGCCACACACTACCCATCTCAAGGCCAATAACGCCAGCACCGATAACACCTAGCCTTTTAGGGACTGTTTCAATGTTCAATGCACCATCATTGGACAGAACTTGTTTTTCGTCAAAAGGGGTCGCTGGCAATTCACGGGCAGACGAGCCTGTTGCCACAACGATGTGACGACCCACCAAGTCGATTGGGGTTTTACCCTCTACTTTAATGAGCCAGCCACCGTCGGCTTGACCTGCAAAAGCACCTTTACCATGAAAAAAATGCACTTTGTTCTTTTTAAATAAGTACAAAATGCCATCGTTATTTTGTTTAACCACTTCATTTTTACGACCCAGCATGCGATCAAGCTTAACCGAGAGGCCTTTAATTTCAATGCCATGATCAACAAAGTGATGCTGAGCTTGCTCGACATGTTCTGACGACTGCAACAACGCTTTAGAAGGAATACAACCCACATTGGTGCAAGTACCCCCTAGCGCTGGACCACCTTGCTCGTTTTGCCAAGCGTCAATACATGCGACCGACATACCCAATTGTGCCGCACGAATCGCAGCAATATAACCACCAGGGCCAGCCCCAATGACAATGACATCAAACTGTTTAGTAGACATTGAGCTTCCGAATCAAATTTCAAGTAATAAGCGTTGTGGGTCTTCGAGGGCTTCTTTCATAGCAACTAACCCTAGTACCGCTTCACGACCGTCAATAATACGGTGGTCGTAAGACATCGCAAGATAATTCATGGGTCGAATCACGATTTGACCATTTTCAACGACGGCACGGTCTTTGGTCGCATGAACCCCTAAAATTGCAGCTTGTGGTGGATTAATAATTGGGGTTGACAGCATTGAACCGAAAACACCACCATTTGAAATTGAAAAGGTACCGCCTGTCATTTCTTCAATACCCAACTTACCTTCGCCAGCACGCTTACCAAAATCAGCGATGGTTTTTTCAACTTCAGCTAGCGTAAGCTGATCAGCATTACGTAAAATCGGTACCACTAAACCACGGGGGCTACCCACAGCAATACCAATATCAAAGTAGCCGTGGTAAATAATATCTTTACCATCAACAGAAGCATTTAAAACGGGGTAGCGTTTTAAAGCTGCCACCGCTGCTTTCACAAAAAAAGACATGAAACCTAACTTAACGCCATGCTCTTTTTCAAATTTCTCTTTATAGCGGTTACGCAAATCAATAATGCCTTGCATATTGACTTCGTTAAATGTGGTCAAAATGGCATTTTCTTGTTGCGATTGCAATAACCGCTCAGCTACCCGAGAACGTAAGCGACTCATGGGCACGCGTTGCTCAACACGACCATCGAGGGACTGACCTAAGGTTGGCAACGATGGGCTGGGCGAACCAGCAGCAACTGGGGCCATTGGAGCGCCGGTAGTTGCGGGAGCAACAGGTTGTGCAGACATCGCGTCAGCTTTGGTGACGCGGCCACCGCGCCCAGACCCTTCAATTATGTTTGATGAAATACCTTTGTCTGCCAAAATTTTGGCGGCAGCGGGTGATGCTAAACCTGCACTGACTGACGATATTGGCGCAACTGTAACTGGGGCAGCTGCAGCCGGAACTGCCACAGGAGATGACGGCTGAGATGCCGCGTTAGACGCTGAAGCGGCAGCCGCTTTACTTTCGGAATCAATGCGGGCAATGACTTCACCCGACGTCACCAAACTTGAATCACCCTTGACTATTTCACTCAAGACGCCAGATGCTGGGGCGGGCACTTCAAGCACCACTTTGTCGGTTTCAATTTCAATCAAAATTTCATCAACTTGAACAATACTACCAGGTTGTTTTTTCCAGGTGAGTAGGGTTGCCTCTGAAACAGATTCAGAAAGTTGGGGAACGACAACATCGGTTATGGCCATTATTTATTTCCGTCTTATTTAAATAGGTTTAAGTTCGGTTTGTTGAAATGATTACTTAGTCAGCGCATAGCTACGAAACCGACCAAACGCTTGTTCAATAATTGCTTTCTGTTGCTCAATATGCTTTGACATATAACCTGCAGCCGGTGAAGGTGATGCGGCACGACCTGAATAAGCCAACTTTTGACCTTTTTCTAAGTTTTCAAACAGATGATGTTCGACGTAATACCAAGGGCCTTGATTTTGTGGCTCGTCTTGTACCCAGACGACTTCAGTCGCCTTAGGGTAACGACGTAACTCAGTTTCAAACGTTTTGTGTGCAAAGGGGTACAACTGTTCTATACGAACAATGGCAACATGATCAGCCTCACGTTCTTTACGGGCATGAACCAATTCGTAGTAAACCTTGCCTGAACACACTAAAACGCGCTTCACTTTGTCAGCATTGATGGTTGTATCAACCTCGCCAATCACAGACCTAAATCGACCGCTAGACAAATCAGATAAAGGTGATGCGGCATCTTTATTGCGCAACAATGACTTTGGCGTAAAAATCACTAATGGCTTACGGAACTGGCGAATCATTTGACGGCGTAGTAGGTGGAATATTTGTGCGCCGGAAGTAGGCTGTACCACTTGAATATTGTTGTCAGCACACAGCTGTAGAAAGCGTTCAATACGAGCAGATGAATGCTCGGGGCCCTGCCCTTCGTAACCATGTGGCAACATCAGGGTTAAACCTGACTGACGACCCCATTTGGCTTCACCCGATACAATAAATTGATCAATGACGACTTGGGCGCCATTGACGAAATCACCAAATTGAGCTTCCCAAATGGTTAAGGTGTTGGGGTCTGCGCATGAGTAACCGTACTCAAAACCCAATACAGCTTCCTCAGACAGAACTGAATCAATCACTACAAACGGCGCTTGACCGTCAGCCACATTTTGTAAGGGTACATACGTGCCATCGTCCCACCGTTCGCGGTTTTGATCGTGCAAGACCGCGTGACGATGTGTGAAGGTACCGCGCCCAGTGTCTTGGCCTGTTATGCGTAACGAATAACCTGAACCCACCAATGTTGCAAAGGCTAAATGCTCACCCATACCCCAGTCAATGTTGAGATCACCGCGGGCCATAGTGCGACGATCGTTCAACATTTTGTTGACCAATGGGTGTGGCGTAAAGGCTTCGGGTACGGTTGTGATGCGTTCGCCAATACGTTTGAGCTCTGCTAAAGGCACTGCTGTATCGGCATGGTCTGTCCATTTAGAATTAAGGTACGGGCTCCAGTTGATGGCGTATTTGCTCTTGTAGTCGGTTAAAACTGGCTCAATTGTACGGCGACCATCTTCCATGTATTGACGATAATCTTTAGCCATTTGGTCAGCATCATCTTCTGACAAAACCCCCTGTATGACTAATTTTTGTGCGTAAAGCGCGCGTGTACCAGAGTGTTGTGCAATGCGCTTATACATTAAAGGCTGCGTCATTGATGGGGTATCTTGTTCGTTGTGACCGAGTTTACGGAAACACACAATATCAACAACCACATCACGACCAAACTGCATACGAAAATCAAGTGCTAAACCACAAGCGAATACAACCGCTTCAGGGTCGTCACCATTAACGTGCAGTACGGGGGCCTCGATCATTTTGGCAACGTCGGTACAGTAAATGGTGGAACGGTTATCGCGTGGGTCTGACGTTGTAAAACCAATTTGGTTATTAATCACAATGTGAAAGGTACCGCCCGTTCCGTAGCCTCGCGTTTGCGCTAAGTTCAAGGTTTCCATGACAACGCCTTGGCCTGCAAATGCCGCATCACCGTGCACCAAGACTGGCAACACTTGCTTTCCTTTGCTATCGCCACGACGCTCTTGACGGGCGCGCACGCTACCCTCAACGACTGGGTTCACAATTTCAAGGTGTGAAGGATTGAATGCCAATGACAAATGAATCGGGCCGCCGCGCGTTGACAAATCACTTGAAAAGCCATTGTGATACTTGACATCGCCGTCTTTCAGTAAATCGCTATGTTTGCCTTCAAATTCAGCGAATAAGTCGCCCGGCATTTTGCCCATAATGTTAACAAGCATGTTCAAACGACCACGGTGGGCCATACCCACAACGATTTCTTGAATGCCTACATCACCAGCATGATTAACGACTTCGTCCATTGCGGCGATGAAACTTTCGCCGCCCTCTAAAGAGAATCTCTTTTGACCTACATACTTAGTATGCAAGAAACGCTCAAGACCTTCAGCCTCAGTCAACTGTTGCAATATGTGGCGTTTTCTCTCAGTCGTAACAGTAGGGGCGCTAAGGGTTGATTCAAGGCGTTGTTGAACCCAACGTTTGATGACGGGGTCGGAAATATGCATAAACTCAGCACCCACTGAACGGCAGTAAGTATCTTTCAAGGCTGTGAGTATCTGACGCAGCGTCATAGTGCTGTCAGTTGTAAAGTAAGTATTGGTGGCTGCTACGACCTGATCGAGATCAGCCTCGGTTAAGCCGTAAAAGCTAGGCTCAAGCTCAGGGATATCGGGACGATCAATATGCTTAAGTGGGTCAAGGTCAGCCCAACGCGAACCTAATGTGCGATATGCCGCAATTAAAGATTGCACGTGCACCTGACGCGCGGCCGATTCAAGATCTGCTTTTAAGCCAGCGTTAGCTGCTGGCCGCGAAAATTTATTTTTCAGGGCTTGCTGCGCAAAAGATTCAACTATCGGCGCATGAGTTTGATCGTGAGTTGAAGTCTGCCCATCGGTTGCTGGATAGTGCTGCAGTTGATCAAAATAGGCGCGCCAACTGTCAGGAACCGAACCTGGATTGTTCAGGTAAGACTCGTAAAGCTCTTCTACATAGGGCGCATTACCACCAAAGAGGTATGAGTTTTGCAATAAATCTAATTGTGACGACATAATAACGCTTCACCTTGGCGGGTGCTTCACCCGTAACGATGCAGGAAAACCTTCCGCGAAAACGGCCCAACCGGTTTGCGGATAGCTATAGCAGAAGGCGCTTGACTAGCCTTGGCAGTACTCATTTCAGTGTAACCTAAGCACTACACCTACAACCCAATAAACACGAACGATTACTTTATTTGTTGCTTCAACACACAAAAAAAACCAATCTCAGTGTTAAATATGAGATTGGAAGTTAACACTTAATCACACAACATAAGATCTAAGTGCATACAAATTTAGATCAGATTATTTATATTGCTTACTTGATATCGCTTACTTGATATCTCTTGGCGGCGCGCCAACGTATAATTGACGTGGGCGACCAATTTTGTACTCGGGGTCTGATAACATTTCATTCCATTGGGCTATCCAACCGACAGTACGCGCTAGGGCAAAAATAGCAGTAAATAAATCAGTTGGAATGCCGATGGCGCGTTGAACAATACCTGAATAGAAATCGACGTTGGGATAAAGTTTACGCTCTACAAAATATGGGTCTTCGAGGGCAATACGCTCGACTTCCATCGCGAGTTTAAAGAGCGGGTCATTTTCAAGGTTGAGGTCTTTTAAAACCTCTTTACAGGTCTGCTGCATGAGTTTGGCACGAGGGTCATAGTTTTTATAAACGCGGTGACCAAAACCCATCAAGCGAACACCTGAGTTTTTGTCTTTTACTTGTTCCATAAACTCACCAACTTTTTCAATGCCTCCGTTGGCTTGCAACGTTTCAAGCATGTTTAAGCAAGCTTCGTTGGCGCCACCATGCGCTGGGCCCCATAAACAGGCCACACCAGCAGCAATGGCAGCAAAAGGGTTAGTGCCTGATGAACCACACAGACGCACGGTTGAAGTCGATGCATTTTGCTCGTGATCTGCATGCAATATAAAAATACGGTCAAGCGCGCGCTCAACCACAGGGTTGACCACATACTCTTCGCAGGGGTTTGCAAACATCATACGCAAAAAATTGCCTGTATATGACAAACTATTTTGTGGGTAAATGAAGGGCTGTCCCTGTGAATATTTGTAAGCCATCGCTACCAAGGTTGGCATTTTTGCGATCAAACGAATCGCCGAAATATGACGATGACGGGGGTTAGTAATATCTGTTGAATCATGATAAAACGCTGAAAGGGCACCCACTAAACCCGTTAATACGGCCATAGGGTGCGCATCACGACGAAAACCACGCATGAAAAAATGCAGCTGTTCGTTCACCATAGTGTGATTTGTGACTTGCGCATCAAAGTCTTTTTTCTGAGTTGTGTCGGGTAACTCACCATTCAAAATCAAATAACACACATCCATAAAATCACACTGGATTGCCAGTTGATCAATGGGGTAACCGCGATACAACAACTCACCCTTGTCGCCATCAATATATGTAATAGCCGACTGACAAGCTGCAGTTGCCAAAAAGCCTGGGTCGTAAGTAAACATATCCGTTGTACTGTACAGTTTGCGAATATCAATCACGTCAGGGCCAACACTGCCTGAGTACATAGGGAGTTCAACCGAGGGTTGACCATCAGAGAACGACAAGGTCGCTTTATTTTCAGATAATTTCATGTTGCGATTCCTAGAATGAAAGTCGTAGTTCTTGAATTTGTTTCAATAAAATTAGAACGGCAGGTTGATTAAGTTTACCCGTGGGCTCAATGCGCCCGAGCAGTAAATCAAGCAACTGATTATCGCCTAACTCAAATATCAAAGCCAATGCTGCAATTTGGTCGTCAGTCAAATTTTCTTCATAAACATCAAGAAAACGGGTAAAAATCAAATCGTTTTCAAGCAACCCTCGTCTTGCGCGCCACCTAAGACGAGCGCGCTCGAGTTCTGTCAAGGTTGCCATACTGTTTAAACGGTTCGCCGAATGAGCATTTCTTTGATTTTACCAATCGCTCGTGTTGGGTTTAATCCTTTAGGGCACACATCAACGCAATTCATGATGGTGTGGCAACGGAACAAGCGATAAGGATCTTCAAGATTATCAAGACGCTCTGAAGTGGCTTCATCACGACTGTCCGCAATAAAGCGATAGGCTTGCAACAAACCAGCTGGGCCCACGAATTTATCAGGGTTCCACCAAAACGATGGGCATGCTGTTGAACAGCACGCACACAAAATGCACTCATATAAACCATCAAGCTCTTCACGAGCCTCTGGGCTTTGTAAGCGTTCTTTTTCAGGCGGCGGTGTATTGTTAATAAGATAAGGGCGAATTGAATGGTATTGATTAAAGAAGTGCGTCATATCAACAATCAAATCGCGAATAACGGGTAAGCCAGGTAAAGGTCGCAACACAATCGGCTCTTTTAGTTCACGCAGATTGGTTGTACAAGCTAGACCATTCTTACCATTAATGTTCATAGCGTCTGACCCGCAGACACCTTCACGGCACGAGCGGCGTAACGCTAAGCTATCATCAACATCACTTTTAATACGAATTAATGCATCAAGCAACATTTTGTCGGTTGGTAATAAATCGACTTCCAGCTTTTGCATGTAAGGGCGCTCGTCTTTATCGGGATCATAGCGATAAATTTCAAACTTCACGCGGCGCAGAGTGCTCATATTGGTATGCCTCAATCTTGATCAGAACGTACGGGCTTTGGGTGGAAAGCTGTCAACTGTTAACGGCTTCATTTGAACAGGCTTGTAGTCAAGCTTATTGCCTTCGGAATACCATAGCGTGTGCTTGATCCAGTTTTCGTCGTCACGCAAGGGGTATTCATCAAGCGCATGTGCGCCTCGGCTTTCTTTTCGTGCGACTGCCGAATGAATGGTTGAACGAGCCACTTCAATCATGTTGGTTAACTCAAGTGCTTCAATGCGAGCTGTATTAAAGACTTTTGATTTGTCTTTGTAAGCAACGTTGTAAGCCTGCGTGGCCAGGTCATCTATTAAGCTGCAGCCTTCTTCAAGCATGGCCGTTGTGCGAAACACACCGCAGTGCTTTTGCATGGTGACACGAATAGCGTTACCGACATCTTGAGTTTTTTCACCACTGGTGCGCGATTCGATTGCATCGATACGAGCCATGGATTTATCAACTGAATCTTGCGCCAGGGGTTGGTGTGCGTGTTGACGCTCTGGGTGCGACGACACAATATGATTGCCCGCTGCACGACCAAACACAATTAAGTCTAACAGTGAGTTGGTGCCTAAACGGTTAGCACCGTGAACAGACACAGCGGCTACTTCACCAATGGCGTATAAGCCATTAAGGATTTTGTTTTCGCCATTTTCCCACGAGACAACTTGACCATGCATGTTGGCTGGCACACCACCCATTTGATAATGAATGGTCGGTACAACAGGTATGGGTTCTTTTATAGGGTCAACGTTAGCAAACTTGATGGCAATTTCTCGAATAGAAGGTAAGCGCTTGTTGATGACATCAGCACCAAGGTGGTCTAGCTTCAGCTCGATATAGTTCGCTTCAGGACCACAGCCGCGCCCTTCTTTAATTTCTTGATCCATACAGCGCGATATAAAATCGCGCGGTGCCAAATCTTTCATTGTGGGTGCATAGCGCTCCATAAAGCGTTCGCCGTCTTTGTTGAGCAAGATACCGCCCTCGCCGCGCACACCCTCTGTGACCAAGACACCCGCGCCAGCAACGCCAGTTGGGTGGAATTGCCAAAACTCCATATCTTGCAAAGCAATACCTGCACGCGCGGCCATACCCATGCCGTCACCGGTATTGATATAGGCATTGGTTGACGCAGCCCAAATACGTCCAGCACCGCCAGTGGCGAGCACTGTGGTTTTAGCTTCAAAAATATAGATTTCGCCGGTTTCCATTTCCATTGCCGTGACGCCAAGCACGTCACCGGCTTCATTGCGAATCAGGTCAAGCGCCATCCATTCGACAAAAAACTGTGTTCGCACTGAAACATTACGCTGGTAAAGCGTATGCAACAAAGCATGGCCAGTTCGGTCAGCCGCAGCACAGGCCCGTTGTACCGGCTTTTCACCAAAATTGGCAGAATGGCCGCCAAAGGGGCGTTGGTAAATTGTACCGTCGGCATTACGGTCAAAAGGCATACCGAAATGTTCGAGTTCGTACACTGCATTGGGGGCTTCTCGACACATAAATTCAATGGCGTCTTGATCACCCAACCAATCAGACCCCTTGACCGTGTCGTACATATGCCAGTACCAATTGTCTTCACTCATGTTGCCCAACGATGCGCCAATACCGCCTTGAGCTGCCACCGTGTGTGACCGTGTAGGGAATACTTTTGATAAGACGGCGACTGAAAGACCAGCCTCTGCCAATTGCAAAGAACAACGCATGCCCGCACCACCAGCACCGATTACAACCACATCAAACTGACGGCGTGGTAAAGATTTTTTAACAGCAACCACAGTTATGACCCCCAGACTATAGTTATGAAATAAATGGCGGCACCAGCCAACCAGAGAATAGATAAGACGTAGAGGCCTAGTCGAATACCGACTGGTTTGACGTAGTCCATCCAGATGTCTCTAATACCTATATAAGCGTGCCAAGCCAAAGAAAGAAAGGCTAAAGTAGCCAACACTTGGCCTACCGGTAAACCCAACATGTCAAATGTGAACAGATTCCGCCAACCTTCGTAGGTAAAGCCGCTCATACTTAAAAAACCGATGAGCAAAATCAAGGTATAAACCGCCAAAATAATGGCTGTAACGCGTTGAATGATGTATTGAGCGGTACCATAGTGCGCGCCAACAACTAGGCGGTATTGGCCAATTTTTTCTTGTGCTGGCATTACCATGCTCCGAATAGTTTGAGCCCAAACACGAGCGTTAATGCCAAGCTAATGCCTAAAACGATGCGTGCGCTACGTTGTGCTGATACCTTGTCAAGCCCAATATGCAAGTCGAGCACCAAATAACGGATGCCTGCACAGAAATGATGTAAGTAACCCCAAATCAAGATCAGAAAAATTAACTTAACTATGGTGAAGCCGGCCAAAACACTAATCGTTTCAAAACCTGCTGGCGAAACAAAGCTCTTAGCAAATAGCGGCAAAATAATAATTGGCAAAGCTAAAAACAAGAGTGCACCACTGATGCGATGCAAAATTGAGACTTGGCCCGCAGGGGGCAAACGGTAAGAAAGAATTTGGGGCACGCTAATGTTGCGAAACGTTTTGCGTGGTTTGACGGCGCTTTCTGCCATGACGACCTCGTTATAAGATATTGGCCTACAAATTAAAAAATTTTTTTTGTTAGTACGTATTTTCGCTGATAAGTTTCTACATCATAAACCAAACAATTTTATTTATTTAAATCAAAGTGTTACGATAATAATACCGGTCAGTCAAATAATGACCGATACGTAACTCTACAGGGCGGTCGGCGTAGGTGTATGAGGTTCTATCAACACGCAACAAGGGGTTATTTTTCTTGATGTTTAATAAGTCAGCGATCTCTTTAGAAGCTGCAACAGACCTTATTTGCTCTTGTGCGCGCACCATACTGACGCCAAACTGGGTTTCAAACAGACCATAAAGCGGTACCCCTCTATGTGCCTCAAGCAAAGCGATGGTCAAACCTTTAAATAACGCACTGGGTAAATAAATATCGTCAACTACCGTTGCAACCCCTTCGAAAGTGAGTAAGCGACGAATAAAAACCAATGACTCACCCACCCTTAAATCAAGGTGCTGAGCTGCGTGGGCGTTAGCCCGTACACGTTGGCAGCTAAGCACCTTGCTTTGAGTAGGTGAAGTATGCCCTTCGCTAGCGGCCAAACGCAAAAAACGAAACCGAACGTGTGGCTCATGGTGAGTCGATACAAAAGTACCCTTGCCTTGGCGCCGCATGAGAATATTTTCGGCAGCAAGTTCGTCGATTGCCTTACGCACGGTACCTTGGCTCACCTGAAAACGAGCAGCCAATTCAAACTCGCTAGGTATAACCTCTCCCGGCTTCCACTCACCCAAATCAAGCGCACGAAGCAGTAACTGTTTAATTTGTTGATAAAGCGGGCTAAACGAGGCGCCACCGGCAGTGTTAACTTGCTTTGTTTCAGAACCAAACGTCGATGAGAATATGTCAGACATAGTGGTTTAGCAGATTCATCAGAAGCTCTAATTGTGTCACAGCATGAAAAAAATCGCAAAAGCTCTTTTGTCTTATATAAGACATAAGACTAGTTGACGAGCATGTCAGACTCTTTTACAATTTGTAAATATAAAAGATGAATTGACTGCTGCCTAAAGGGCACTTTGTCTATTTGGCAAAACCGCTACACTTAGGGCTGAATTTTTACCTCATGCCCCTTTCGGAGATCTACTCATGTCTAAACCCGTTATGCGCGTAGCTGTCACAGGTGCCGCTGGTCAAATTGGTTACGCCTTATTGTTTCGCATTGCTTCTGGCGAAATGTTAGGCAAAGACCAACCCGTCATTCTTAAGTTGCTTGAAATTCCTGACGAAAAAGCGCAAAAAGCTCTTAAAGGCGTCATGATGGAACTTGACGATTGCGCCTTCCCTTTATTGCAAAGCATGAGCGCGCATAGCGACCCTCGTGAGGCCTTTAAAGATGTCGACGTGGCCCTGTTGGTCGGTTCACGCCCTCGCGGCCCCGGCATGGAACGCAAAGATCTATTGACCGTTAACGCCGAAATTTTTAAAATTCAAGGTAAAGCGTTAAATGACGTAGCCAGCCGTAATGTACGTGTTTTGGTGGTGGGCAACCCTGCCAACACCAATGCCTATATCGCCATGAAGTCTGCACCTGATTTACCCGCGCACAACTTCACCGCTATGTTACGCCTAGACCATAACCGTGCACTGTCTCAATTAGCCAGTAAATTAGAGCGTCCTGTTGCAGATATTCAAAAGTTGGCAGTTTGGGGCAACCATTCACCCACTATGTACCCTGATTATCGTTTTGCAACCATCGGCGGCCAAAGCGTTGCTAAGTTAATTAACGATGAAGAGTGGAATCGTGACACGTTCTTACCAACAGTCGGCAAGCGGGGGGCCGCAATTATTGAAGCGCGTGACTTATCCTCTGCCGCTTCAGCTGCTAACGCGGCTATTGATCACATACACGATTGGGTACTCGGCTCGCAAGGCAAGTGGGTCACGATGGGTATTCCTTCAGATGGTTCATACGACATCCCTGAAGGCATCATGTATGGTGTACCCGTCACCTGTGAAGGGGGTCAATATCACCGCGTTACAGGCTTAGAGATTGATGTATTTTCACGTGAACGCATGAATTTCACACTTAATGAGTTGCTTGAAGAGCGTGAAGGTGTGGCTGCATTGCTGAAGTAATGTTGTGAACAGGGCCTGTTTAACAGGCCCTGTTTTAATCACCTAACGGAGCATTTCATGACCCAATCAAAATCAGCTGGTCAACGTTTTAGAACTGCACTGACTCAAGAGTCACCCCTACAAATAATTGGCACCATCAACGCTAATCATGCATTGTTGGCCAAACGCAGTGGTTACAAAGCGATTTATTTATCGGGTGGCGGGGTCGCAGCAGGTTCTTTAGGCTTACCTGATTTAGGTATTAACACGCTTGATGATGTGCTCACCGACGTGCGTCGCATCACTGACGTCTGTGATCTACCACTTTTGGTTGATATTGACACGGGTTTTGGCCCTTCAGCTTTTAATATTGCACGTACGATTAAAAGTCTCATTAAATTTGGCGCAGCAGCGTGCCACATCGAAGATCAAGTTGGTGCCAAACGTTGCGGTCATCGACCTGGCAAAGAAATTGTTACCACTGGTGAAATGGCAGACCGCGTCAAAGCTGCCGCAGATGCTCGCACCGACGAGTCATTCTTCATCATTGCCCGTACAGATGCCATTGCCGTGCAAGGTGTCGATGCGGCAATTGAGCGTGCACTGGCCTGTGTTGCAGCAGGTGCTGATGCCATTTTTGCCGAAGCTGCTTACGATTTAGCAACCTACGACAAATTTGTAAAAACGGTCAATGTGCCCGTTTTAGCCAACATTACTGAGTTTGGTGCCACCCCTCTTTTTACCGTAGAAGAGCTGAAATCAGTTCATGTGGCGATGGTGCTCTACCCGCTGTCAGCGTTTCGCGCTATGAACAAAGCAGCTGAGGCCGTTTATGAAGCGATTCGCAAAGACGGTACGCAAAAAAATGTCGTTAACCTGATGCAAACGCGTGAAGAACTTTACGAGCGTATTGGTTATCACGACTTTGAAAAGAAATTAGACACCTTATTTATGCAAGGTAAATAAAATTAGGTTTTTAAAAATATTTTGATAGGTAGTTTGAATAATAGACTTTGAAGCTTAAGATTGAATCTTACGTTTGAATCATACATTTGAATCTAAAGCACTCAATCTGATGGCACTTCAAATCATCACCCAGGAGCTCTAACAGTATGGCATCTACCGCATCAAAAAAAACTGTCGCACAAACAGTCGCAAAGAAAAGCGTCAAGCCCGCTGTTTCCTCAAAACCCAACGCAACACCCCCTGTCACACCTGAGTCGCCAAAAATTAAAAAATCTGTCGCACTATCTGGCGTCATTGCAGGCAATACAGCCTTGTGTTCAGTTGGGCGCACTGGCAATGATTTGCACTACTGCGGCTACGATGTGCTTGATTTTGCCGATCACTGCGAATTTGAAGAAATTGCGCACTTGCTCATTCATGGCAAACTACCTAATAAAAACGAACTTGCTGCCTACAAAGAAAAATTGCGCAGCATGCGTGGCTTGCCGGCTCAACTTCAGGCTGCACTTGAATGTTTGCCTGCCGCCAGCCACCCGATGGATGTCATGCGCACTGTAACGTCAGTTTTTGGTTGTATTCTGCCCGAAAAAGATAACCATAATGCGCCCGAGGCTCGTGACATTGCTGATCGCCTCATTGCGAGTTTGGGCTCGGCATTACTGTATTGGTACCACTATAGTCACAATGGCCGCATCATTGATGTACAGACCGACGACGACAGTATTGGTGGCCATTTCTTACACCTACTTCACGGCAGAAAACCTGATGCAGATTGGGTGCGTGCCATGCATACTTCATTAAACTTGTATGCTGAACATGAATTCAATGCGTCAACCTTTGCCAGTCGCGTTATAGCGGGTACGGGGTCTGATATTTACTCGGCCATTACCGGTGCTATTGGTGCGCTTCGCGGCCCCAAGCATGGTGGCGCCAACGAATTCGCTTTTGAAGTTCAAAAACGCTACGAAACACCTGACCAAGCTGAGGCCAACATTCGTGCACGAGTTGAAAATAAAGAAGTTGTCATTGGTTTTGGTCATCCCGTTTACACCATTTCAGACCCGCGCAATAAGGTCATTAAAGCGGTTGCACATCGTTTATCTAAAAAAGCGGGTAGCACCAAAATGTTTGATATTGCCGAGCGTCTTGAAACTGTCATGTGGGACATTAAAAAAATGTTTCCTAATCTTGACTGGTTCTCGGCCGTGTCTTATCACATGATGGGTGTACCCACTGCAATGTTTACGCCTTTGTTTGTGATTGCCCGAACCGCAGGTTGGTCGGCTCATGTTCTTGAGCAACGTATTGACAACAAAATTATTCGCCCAACCGCAAATTATGTTGGACCTGAAAACTTGAAGTTTGTACCCTTAAATCGTCGACCTTAAATGTATGAGGCCTGTATTGATTAGCCTTATAACGATTGAACACATAACGATTTAATTACTTAATTCAACTTGATTCAATTTAAACGTTTTTTTATCTGGAATATGCCATGTCTGCTCACATTTCAAATGTTCGCCCTGAACCCGATCAAGTTTTAGTCGGTATCGTTGATTATGTTTTAAATTATGAAGTTAAAAGTGACGTCGCTTATGAAACCGCACGTAACTGCCTCATTGACACGCTCGGCTGCGGCCTCGAAGCGCTTGAATACCCAGCTTGCAAAAAACTAATGGGCCCCATTGTGCCCGGCACCGTTGTCCCCAACGGTGCAAAAGTGCCCGGCACACAATTTCAGCTTGACCCAATTCAGGCAGCTTTCAATATCGGCACGATGATTCGGTGGCTCGACTTTAACGATACATGGTTAGCGGCTGAATGGGGTCACCCCTCAGATAACTTGGGTGGCATTCTAGCAACAGCTGATTGGTTATCACGCAATGCAATTGCAGCAGGAAAAGCGCCTTTGACCATGCGTGATGTCTTAACCGGCATGATTAAAGCGCACGAAATTCAAGGTTGCATTGCGCTTGAAAACTCGTTTAATAAAGTGGGTCTTGATCACGTCGTATTGGTTAAGGTGGCATCAACTGCGGTGGTTGCGCAAATGCTTGGTTTAACACGTGACGAAGTCTTAAACGCGGTTTCATTGGCATGGGTAGATGGTCAAAGCTTGCGTACCTATCGTCACGCCCCCAACACTGGCAGTCGTAAGAGCTGGGCCGCGGGCGACGCCACCAGCCGTGCCGTCCGCTTGGCGTTAATCGCCAAGACTGGAGAAATGGGTTACCCCTCAGTTTTATCGGCTAAAACCTGGGGCTTTTACGATGTTTTGTTTAAAGGTCAACCCTTTAAGTTTCAGCGCCCTTATGGTAGTTATGTAATGGAAAACGTATTATTTAAAATTTCGTTCCCTGCTGAATTTCACTCACAAACAGCCGTTGAGTGCGCGATGGATATTCACCACAAATTAGCGGAATCAGGCAAAAAAGCTGAAGATATTAAGAAAATTACCATTCGTACTCACGAAGCTTGTATTCGTATTATCGACAAGAAAGGCCCACTGAACAACCCAGCTGATCGCGACCATTGCATTCAATATATGGTTGCCTTACCTATCTTGATGGGGCGTTTAACGGCTTCAGATTACGAAGACAGTATCGCTTCAAACCCACGTATTGATGTGTTGCGCGACAAGATGGTCTGCATTGAAGATACTCAATTCACCCATGATTATCACGACCCTGACAAACGTTCGATTGCTAACGCCTTAACGGTTGAGTTCAATGATGGCAGCACGTTTGATGAAATCGTTTGCGAATACCCCATTGGTCACAAGCGTCGTCGTACAGACGGCATACCATTACTTGAAGCCAAGTTCCGTACTAACTTAGCTCGCATGTTCCCCACCAAGCAACAAGATCGTATTTTGAAGGTGTCTCTTGATCAAAAAGCCCTCGAGAAAATGCCTGTTCATGAATACGTTGACCTGTACGTAATTTGATATGACTGAAGCCATTGTTCATCGCCCCCAAGAACATCGTTTTGTCTGCGAAGTAGATGGTCATGCGTGTGTGCTTGATTACCACCTCAACGGCCAAACTATGACGGTCACCCACACTGGCGTACCTGAAGCGGTTGGAGGTCTGGGCTTGGCAGCTGCCTTGACACGTTTTGCACTTGATTATGCGCGTCAAGAAGGCTGGTCAATTGTTCCCATGTGCTCTTATGCCTCTTTATATATTGAAAGACACCCGCAATACCGAGATTTGGTGGTGGGTGCTTAGCGTTAGATGAATGAGCAATAGCACTTAGTGTTGCTTAGTAAAACAGCTTCATAAGGGGCTTGATTCAATTTTTTGCATTCGCCGCATATCAGCGTTGAATTCAACTTAAATGTCGAGCTTATGTTTTTTATTTTTTGTAAAGGTTCCTCATCATGTTAAAAGAGTATCGTGAACACGTTGCCGAGCGCGCGAGCTTAGGTATTCCTCCCCTACCCCTCACCGCTGAACAAACGACTGATTTGATCGAGCTTCTAAAGGCGCCTCCTGCTGACGAAGCTGATTTTTTAGTCGATTTAATCATTCATCGTGTACCTGCTGGTGTTGATGATGCAGCTAAGGTTAAAGCATCTTACTTAGCAGCCGTGGCTCATGGTACAGAAAAGTGCTCGCTTATATCACGTGAAAAATCCACAGAATTATTGGGCACCATGCTCGGTGGCTTCAACATTTCAGCACTTGTTGAATTGATTGACGATGCAGTGGTCGGCGGCATCGCCGCTGAAAGCTTAAAAAAAACCCTATTGATGTTTGACGCCTTTCACGACGTTCAAGAAAAAGCTGATAAAGGAAGTGCAAACGCTAAAGCCGTGATGCAAAGCTGGGCTGATGCAGAGTGGTTTACCTGCCGCCCAGAGTTGCCTGAATCAATCAAGTTGACCGTGTTTAAAGTCACGGGTGAAACCAATACCGACGACTTGTCACCTGCACCTGATGCCTGGACACGACCCGACATCCCCCTTCATGCTTTAGCGATGTTGAAAAACCCTCGTCCCGGCAATGACCCTGACGACGCAGGGAAAATCGGTCCAATCAAATTAATAGAAAGTTTGAAAGAAAAAGGCAATCTAATTGCGTATGTTGGCGACGTTGTGGGCACAGGTTCTTCACGCAAGTCTGCCACCAATTCTGTCCTATGGTTTACCGGTGAAGACATTCCTTTTGTACCCAACAAGCGTTTTGGTGGTGTGTGTTTAGGTAGCAAAATTGCCCCTATTTTTTACAACACTATGGAAGATGCCGGCGCATTGCCCATCGAATTAGATGTGTCAGAGATGAATATGGGTGACGTCGTTGAACTTCGCCCTTATGAAGGCAAAGCCCTAAAAGATGGCAAAGTCATTGCTGAATTCAAAATTAAGTCAGACGTCTTGTTTGACGAAGTGCGCGCTGGCGGTCGTATTCCCCTCATCATTGGTCGGGGCCTCACCACCAAAGCTCGCCAAGCATTAGGTCTGCCCGCATCATCATCATTCCGTCTACCGCAAGACCCCGTCGACAGCGGAAAAGGTTTTACGTTGGCACAAAAAATGGTGGGTCGTGCTTGTGGCTTTCCTGAAGGTCAAGGCGTACGCCCTGGCACATATTGTGAACCTCACATGACATCAGTTGGTAGTCAAGATACCACTGGCCCCATGACACGTGACGAACTAAAAGATTTGGCTTGTTTAGGCTTTTCAGCAGATTTGGTCATGCAATCGTTTTGCCATACAGCAGCCTACCCTAAGCCTGTTGATGTCAAAACTCATCACACTTTACCTGAGTTCATCAGTACCCGTGGCGGCATCTCTTTGCGCCCTGGCGATGGTGTGATTCACTCATGGCTCAACCGCATGCTGCTACCCGATACCGTGGGTACAGGTGGTGATTCACATACTCGCTTTCCAATTGGTATTAGCTTTCCCGCCGGGTCAGGCTTGGTGGCGTTTGCCGCCGCTACGGGTGTGATGCCACTCGATATGCCTGAGTCGATTTTGGTTCGTTTTAAAGGCAACATGCAACCCGGTGTGACTTTACGTGACCTCGTTAATGCTATTCCGCTTTACGCGATTAAGGCAGGTTTACTGACCGTTGAAAAACAAGGCAAGAAAAATGTTTTCTCGGGCCGCATTTTAGAGATTGAAGGCTTACCTAACTTGAAAGTTGAGCAAGCGTTTGAACTGTCTGACGCTTCAGCAGAACGTTCAGCCGCAGGGTGCACCGTGCACTTGAACAAAGAACCCATCATTGAATACATCAACAGCAACATTGTGATGCTTAAGTGGATGATCGCTAACGGTTACGAAGACGAGCGCAGCATGATGCGCCGTATTCATGCCATGGAAAAGTGGTTAGCAGACCCCAAGTTGCTCGCCCCCGACGCTGATGCTGAGTACAGCACGGTGATTGAAATTAACATGAATGAAATTGTTGAACCCATCTTGGCATGCCCTAACGACCCTGATGACGTTAAAACCTTATCAGAAGTTTCTGGTGTCAAAATCGATGAAGTCTTTATTGGCAGCTGCATGACCAACATTGGTCACTTCCGCGCAGCGTCTAAATTGCTTGAAGGCAAGCGCGACATTCCCGTTAAGTTATGGATTGCACCACCTACCAAGATGGATGCACAGCAATTGAGTGATGAAGGACATTACGGTGTCTTTGGCGCAGCCGGTGCACGCACTGAAATGCCAGGTTGCTCATTGTGCATGGGCAACCAAGCACAAGTTCGTGAAGGCGCCACGGTGATGTCAACCAGTACGCGTAACTTTCCTAATCGCTTGGGTAAAAATGCCAACGTGTATTTAGGCTCAGCAGAATTGGCGGCGATTTGCTCACGCCTCGGTAAAATTCCTACACGGGCTGAATATATGGCTGACATGGGCGTTATTGATGAAAACAGCGACAAAATTTATCAATACTTAAGTTTTGACAAAATGGAAGACTATAAAGACGTGGCAGATACGATTAGTAGTTAATCATAACTGTTCGGCCCATAACGGTTTTATCAGTTAACCAAAATTTTCCATTAGGAATTCAAGGGGGGCTGGTTTGTCGCGAATTTGACGGGCAAATCGACCTGCCTCGCTTGATCTCATAAGCCCTGTATCCACTGCCTTTTTTGCATGGCGATCGCCATGTTGAGTATGGGCTTGCGGCCCTCCGTGGTGGTGTACGCCGACTTGGCAAACAGCTTGTAGCGCAGCGTCTGCAGTGTGTGCTGGATGGGCTCGGATACGCTTTTCCTCACCACCACCGTCTTGATCAACACTCGCTTAAACAAGCTCATCAAGTTGTAGTTCAGCAGGTAAGTCCAGATCGCTGACCAAAGCGCTAAAGCGGTACTTGCCAATCACCGGATCGTCAGCAAACCATTTTTTGACATGTGTTTTCAATTTACGGGTCAAACTTAAAAATCAAAAAATAGTAACTTAATGATGGCGATTTATAGCGATTATCCTGTCATGATCAAATTGTCTTAAAGGTTTTCTTTGGTTTTCTCACCATAACGTATTAAGCTATTCATAGTGCTTAATTTTTAGGGAGGCTCTAATTATGTCTACTAGCAAACGTGCCAATCACAATACCTTCAATACGCTTAAGTCATTTAAAGCGGGTAAACATAAAGGGTATATGTATTCATTGCCTGCGCTTGAACAATCGCTGGGGGCAAAGATTAGCCGCTTACCTGTCTCAATTCGTATTGTGCTTGAGGCTGTGCTGCGTAACGTTGACGGTAAAAAGGTCACTGAAGCTCACGTTCGTGAATTAGCCAATTGGCAGCCCAAAGCCCACCGCACCAACGAAATACCTTTTGTGGTGTCTCGTGTGGTGCTGCAAGATTTTACGGGTGTGCCATTGCTAGCAGACTTAGCAGCCATGCGAACTGTGGCTAAACAAATGGGGCAAAACCCTAAAATCATTGAACCCCTTGTACCCGTTGACTTGGTGGTTGATCACTCAGTCATGATTGATTACTTTGGTACGCAACAAGCACTCGATTTAAATATGAAAGTCGAATTTGAGCGCAACCGTGAGCGTTATCAATTTTTAAAGTGGGGCATGCAAGCCTTTAATACCTTTAGTGTGGTGCCACCTGGGTTTGGTATCGTGCATCAGGTCAATTTAGAGTATCTGGCGCGCGGTGTTCACCATGACGCGCAAAAAAACATTTATTACCCAGACACCTTGGTTGGTACCGACAGTCACACCACCATGATTAACGGCATTGGTGTGGTGGGATGGGGCGTGGGCGGCATTGAAGCTGAAGCAGGCATGCTAGGTCAACCCGTCTACCTTTTAACGCCTGACGTCGTGGGTGTTGAACTTAAAGGCCAACTGCGGGGTGGTGTCACAGCAACTGACTTGGTGCTCACTATCACTGAACTGCTGCGAAACGCTAAAGTGGTGGGTAAGTTTGTTGAGTTCTGTGGCCCAGGCACCAAAAGCCTGTCAGTAACAGATCGCGCCACCATCGCGAATATGGCCCCAGAATATGGGGCCACGATGGGGTTTTTTCCCGTTGATGATCGTACCCTTGAGTACTTTAAAGGCACAGGTCGCACCAAAGACGAAATCAAAGCTTTAGCGGCTTACTTTAAAGCACAAGGTATGTTTGGCATTCCTCAAGCAAAAGAAATTGATTTCTCACAACTGCTCACCCTTGATTTAGCAACGGTGGCACCTTCATTGGCAGGCCCCAAACGCCCCCAAGACAGAATTGAAATTGGGCAAGTCAAACACAACTTCGACACACTGTTTTCTGCCCCTTCAGCTCAGAACGGTTTTAATCAACCTATTAGCAACCGTCAAAAAACAGTTCAAACGGAATCAGGTAAACCGCTGCATCACGGTGATATTGTCATTGCCGCGATTACCTCTTGCACCAACACGTCAAACCCCAGCGTCATGTTGGCTGCTGGCTTATTAGCAAAGAAGGCAGTTGAAGCGGGCTTAACAATTTCATCGCATGTCAAAACATCGCTGGCCCCAGGCTCACGCGTCGTCACCGAATACTTAAAGAAAACGGGGCTGTTGCCCTATCTGAATAAACTCGGTTTTAACGTTGTAGCTTATGGCTGCACCACTTGCATCGGTAACTCAGGAGACTTAACCCCCGACGTTAATCAAGCTATCACGTCAGGCGACTTAATCTGCGCGGCGATATTGTCTGGCAATCGTAATTTTGAAGCCCGCATTCACCCCAATGTGAAGGCTAACTACTTAGCGTCACCCCCATTAGTGGTGGCTTATGCCATTGCCGGCAACATGACCACAGACCTCATGACTGAACCCGTCGGGCGCGGCACAAAAGGCGACGTTTGGCTAGGTGACATCTGGCCGACAACAGACGAAATTAACGACCTGCTTAAATTCGCAATGGATCCACACGTGTTCAGAGGCAACTACAGTAACGTACAAAATAATCCAGGTGAACTATGGAGCAAAATTAAAGGCATCACCGGTGCAATCTACGACTGGCCTGAATCAACATACATTGCTGAGCCACCCTTCTTTGACGGTTTTGCCATGCAACCCAGCCCGATGCCGCCTGTCAAGCAGGCTCGTATTTTGGGTATTTTTGGTGATTCGGTCACCACTGACCATATCTCACCCGCGGGCAATATTGATGCGGGCTCACCCGCAGGGCTTTGGCTGCTTAAACATGGCGTTCAAAGAGCTGATTTCAACAGTTACGGCTCACGCCGCGGTAACCACGAAATTATGATGCGCGGCACCTTTGCAAACGTACGCATTAAGAATTTGATGATTCCACCAAGTGCTGATGGCAGTCGGTTTGAAGGGGGTGAAACCCTTTTTCAACCCAATGGGCAGCAACTGTCAATTTATGATGCGGCCATGGCTTATCAATCTAGCAATGTGCAAACAGTTATTTTTGCTGGCGAGGAATACGGCGCGGGTTCATCGCGCGACTGGGCGGCAAAAGGCACCCAATTGTTAGGTATCAAAGCTGTTGTGGTGCGAAGTTTTGAACGCATTCACCGGAGCAATTTAGTCGGCATGGGTGTTTTACCGCTTCAGTTCAAAGATGCTGACAGTGTTCGTACCCTTAAAATTGAAGGTCATGAACGCATCAGCATTGAAGGGCTTGAAAACGGCATCACCCCGCAACAAGACGTGACCATGGTCATTCACCGTGATGGGCAGGCTGTTCAGCGTGTATCAGTATTATTACGCATTGACACACCTATTGAAGTCATTTATTACACCCAAGGCGGTATTTTGCCTTTTGTTCTGCGTGACTTACTCACCCATGAGTAATGCCTAATGCCTAATGGACTCTAACCATGCCACTTTAATTGTGCAAAACCTTTAGCCTCTGACCCCGATCTACCCAGAAAGTACGGTCGGGGTTAGAATCTTATAATTTACTATTAATTATGCTTAGACCCCTCAAATCTGCTTCACCTCGTTTAAGTCGAGAGGCCAAACGCTTAATTGATTGGTGCATTGCGCTTGATCAATCAGGCAGTCGTTTAGAAGATCAGTTTTGGGAAATCAAAATTATTGAAGTGCTAGAGAAAATTTTAAAATCAGGTAAAGAAAAGCCTCTCGAAACCGCCTTAGAACACTTATCTGAGCACCACCACGGTGGGTTTGAAGCCTTGATAGAACTGGCAGAAAACTTATCAAGTTCGTGCGTTTTCGAAGTGCACGGCAAACGTTGGCAGGTATTATTGGTATCAGCCCCTGTCGTGTGCTGGACACGCTATCAAATACCCAGCCACGTTATGACAGCCACTCAAGTTCAGGCCATATCACTCGCGATGCATGATCATGTGTTAGCTAGCGAAACTACGCTTGCAATTTTGCCCCGACTCATTAGCCTAGACCAAATGTCTCAATCATTTTCTGAGACATTTAACTGGACACAACAGCTCGCACACATGGCCATTACACAGGAAGGTACTTTACCCACCTTACATGACGAACCTGAATATGTTGGCATGCTAGCTGATTCTCGTCATGTTGTGATGGCTATTGCTGCGCCTTTGACGACACCTATTTTTAAATGGCAAGAAACACTTGGAAATCGTCGCGAAAAATGTGCTCCTAGGTGGTCAAAAGCCATTAGCGATACCTTAGCGCCCTCGTTAGCAGGCTGCGAATTTGAAACGGTATTGCCTGACGCTTATTACGTCAACTTACGCGAAGCCGACAAACGCGTGCGCCCCTTAACGATTAAAGCCGCCATCAATTGGTTGAGCAGCGCCATGAAAAAAGCGCCTCATACATTTCGTGTTGTGATCGCTGGTTTTGGTGACCAACACGTTGAAGAGTATCGCTTGAGCATCACCGAGAAGGGCCAAAATACGGTGCTATACGGCATCGTTTGGCCGATGTTTATGTTTGAAGATTTTCTCAATACAGAGTTTGACGATAATAAGCTCGACACTGTTGAAAAAATGGTGGTTATTCTTCATGAGAACGGTATTAAAGATGTCAAACAGCTACCCGCCTTGTTTGCTCTTGAGTTTTGTGAAGACTGCGGTGCGCCACAATTTGCTAACCCTTTGGGTGAGCTGGTGCACGCCGAGCTACCCGACGAGATTGACGAAACACCAGTTAGGTTTCACTAACATCAACGATGCAAGCTGATCTTTTTTGTCAGGTCGTTGACCACTATGGTGATATTGGTGTCACGTGGCGCTTAGCCAGACAGCTCAGCACTGAAAACCTCATATCAATTCGACTTTGGGTTGACGATTTAACCGTATTTGCCCGCATTGAGCCCCGAATCAGCACGCAGGTTAATCAGCAAGTTATTGATCAAATTGACATTCGTCATTGGGTCTTAGATGGCTCAGTACCTGCCCCCTACCCTATCGTCATCACCAGCTTTTGTTGTCCCTTAAGCGCGACATGGCTTCAACGTATGGCGACTCAATCGCATCGGTGCTGGGTTGAGCTTGAATACTTAAGTGCCGAGCCATGGGTTGAATCGCACCATGGTTTGAGCTCACAGCGGGCCGATGGTTTAGCCCCCACTTTTTTTTACCCCGGCTTTACACACCAAACAGCGGGCCTCATTCGAGAACGTAATTTAATTAAAGCGCGTGACGCTTGGCAGGCTGAAGTTAAACAACAAAAGCATTTTTTGGAAAAAATCGGGGTGCGTTTTAATGCTAATCAACCTCAACCTTTTTTGATTTCTTTGTTTGCTTACCCACAGGCACCTTTCCAATCTTTTTTTAATGCTTTAAATAGCCTCAATGCCGTTGATGCCATTGATACCGTTAATCGTTTTAATGCTGCGACAACTAAAACAACAAAAAAAATTAAGCCTCAAAATATTCACGTTTTAATCCCCGAAGGGATCAGTTTGCCTGACAACTTGATCACCACACCCAACGTGACCTGGCAACGCATACCTTTTTTGACGCAACCTGATTATGATCGGCTACTGTGGTCGATGAATTTAAATATTGTTCGCGGTGAAGACTCTTTTGTGCGTGCGCTATGGGCCGGCAAACCAATGATTTGGCATATTTACCGCCAAACAGAAAACACCCACCTCACTAAACTCGCGGCTTGGCTGGCCCGAACCACGCTACCACAACCTGTTCAAAATGCCATGATGGCATGGTCAACTCCCGATCACTCGAACCAACTTAAAATCTCGCTGTGCAACGCCCTGCGCGCACCCAATTGGGCAGCTTGGCAACAACATGCCGCCCAGTACTCACAAAAACTATCCCTTTTGCCTGATTTGGCTACAAATCTAGCTCATTTTTGTAAAGAAAAGACGCAGAACACCGAGTCAGGCTAGAATAACAGGCTTTACACCGTATAAGCTCTGGCTATTGAGGCACGGGGCACCCCCTAACGGAGCTTTTTAGTATGAAAAACGCACAAGAGTTGCGCGTAGGTAATGTCATCATGGTTGGCAATGACCCCCTGGTTGTTCAACGCGCTGAATACAACAAATCGGGCCGTAATTCGGCTGTTGTGAAGCTCAAATTTAAAAACTTACTCACTGGCTCGGGTAGCGAATCGGTTTACAAGGCCGACGAAAAATTTACCTTAGTCATGCTCGATCGTAAAGAGTGCAGCTACTCGTACTTTGCCGACCCCATGTATGTGTTTATGGACACGGAATACAACCAACATGAAATCGAAGCTGACAGCATGGGCGATGCCATGTTTTACCTTGAAGAAGGTATGGCTGTTGAAGTTGTATTTTATGAAGGTCGTGCCATTTCACTTGAGTTGCCCACCATGTTGGTTCGTGAAATCATTTACACCGAACCTGCTGTTCGTGGCGACACCTCAGGCAAAGTCATGAAACCTGCCAAGCTCGCTACAGGCCACGAATTGCCCGTACCCTTGTTTTGCGATATTGGTGACAAAATTGAAATTGACACCCGCACCGGTGAATACCGTAGCCGTGTCATGTAAGTTACTTCAGTAGAATGAAAAAAGGCTACTTTGGTAGCCTTTTTTATTGCAACTTAGTGGTATCTAAAAAATCAGGAAGGGTTACAACCATAATACCGTCTTCAGCTAGAGCCTGTCGTTCGTCTGAGGTTGTCACGCCGCGTATCGCTCTGTTGGGTGACTCACCTTCATGAATGGCGCGTGCTTCTTCGGCAAAACGAATGCCAACATTTTCAGTAGCCTGCACCATTTCGCGCATACGCATCATCATTTGTGCTTGTATCTTGATCATTTCAGGTGTGGTCATAGCCGTTTTGAACTCTGGCTCTGTTGTTAGACCGCTGCTTGACGCTCTTTGGGAATCGGCCAAGTTAAAGGCGTGGTCACGAGCCTCATTATGATTCTCATGATGAATCGTTTTATGCGACTCCACTGCTTGACCTGAACCCATGGGGTGAGTCAAATTTAAACGTGGCGCTGACAACATTTTTTGTATTTGTGCACTGTGACATATCGGGCAGGTGAGGAACCCTCGCGCTTGCTGGTTATCATAATCTTCATGCGAGCCGAACCAGCCTTCAAATAGATGGCCCTGCTCACACTGCAAGTCAAATACTTTTAATGTCATAAGATCACTTATATGAGGGCAATTAATTAAATTTCAAGCCTAGGAACAGCGCTCAGTAAGCTACGCGTGACCTCGTGGGTAGGGCTCATCAACACAGCCTGAGCAGTACCCATCTCGACTATTTTACCCTCATGCATGACAGCCACTCGATCTGCAAAGTATTCAACCACACTAAAGTTGTGTGTAATAAATAGATAGGCTAAACCCGTTTCACGTTGCACGTCAGCCAGCAAATCTAAAATTTGTGCCTGTACAGATACATCAAGTGCTGAAGTCGGTTCATCAAGTATCAACATGCGGGGCGAAACGGCTAATGCGCGCGCAATGGCAATACGCTGACGCTGTCCCCCAGAAAATTCGTGTGGGTAGCGGCTTGCTGCATCATGTGGCAAGCCAACCTGTTGCAGTAAGTGCATGCTTCGGTCTTCACGCTCTGACACAGATTGTTGCGGTAACAGCGCAGCCACCCCCTCCTTTAAAATATCACCCACTCGCATACGCGGGTCAAGCGACGCAAACGGATCTTGAAAAACGATTTGAACGTATTGCCGTAATTTGCGTAACGCTGAGCCTGAAGCACTCAATAAAGGGTGGCCCATCAGATCAATTTGGCCTGACACTTGCGTGACGTCATCAATCAACCGCATGATGCTTTTAGCAATGGTCGTTTTACCGCAGCCCGAGCCACCCAACAAAGCAAGGGTTTGACCCGCATACAATTCAAAATCAACCCCCATTACAACCGGGCTACCTATTTTTTTTCGTTGAAACAAGCCCCCTTGACCACGATAGGTCACGTGCAAATCTTGTACCGAAAGCACTAATTGGTTGGCATCAAACCGAGGCTGCTGACAGTCGACGGTGGCCTGCTGTTCAGGTCTATTCGAGGGTTGGTACAAAGAAGTCACCGCTTGTTGCTGCGATAAGTTCTCAGCAGATGACACACCAGACAAACGACGACCACGTTTAGCAAAGGTCGGGATGGCATCAAACAACTCGCGGGCGTAAGGGTGCTTAGGTCGATTGAAAAAATCATCAGCTGAGGCCAATTCAACAATTTCGCCATGGCGCATCAACGCCACGGTATCAGCCACCCGCCGCACCACAGCCAAATCATGAGTGATGAGCAAAACAGCCATACCCAGCTGTTTTTGAATATCGGCCAGCAGGTCAAGAATTTGAGCTTGTATGGTGACATCAAGCGCCGTAGTCGGTTCGTCGGCTATGAGCAATGCGGGCTCAGCCGCCAAAGCAATCGCAATCATGATGCGTTGCTTCTGCCCCCCTGAAAACTGAAACGGGTAATCATCTACACGTTGTACCGGGTCAGGCAAACCCACACGGCCTAACCAATTTATCGCCCGTTCACGGGCAGCTTGGCCACGTAACGGCGTATGTGCCACAATCACTTCAAGCAATTGATCGCTAATACGCATGACCGGGTTAAGGCTGGTGCTAGGCTCTTGAAAAATCATTCCAATGTGTCGACCTCTAATCGATTGCATGGCTTTTTCTGGTAACTGATTGATGTCGCAACCTTCAAAATCAATTGAACCGGCAGCAACGTGTAAGGCATCAGGCAGTAAACGCATTAATGCAAAAGCGGTCATGCTTTTACCAGAGCCTGACTCACCCACTAACGCAAACGTTTCGCCGCGCTGAACCGTAAGCGCTAACGACTTGACCGCGTATGCCCATTGATCACCTCGATCAATGACCACCTCAAGCCCCTGAACCGATATAACTGGCGCAGACATTAGACGCCCCCTTTCAAGCGTTGGGCCCAAGCCGCACGGCGTTTCGGTACATTCATTAAACCGCCACGAGGGTCAAAGGCATCGCGCACACCATCGGCAAACAGATTGGCGGGCAGCACCATCGCCAGCATAAACATAAAAGCGGCCAGCAATGTCCACCACACCATCGGGTCTCGGGACATATCAAGTCGAGAGGAATCAATCATAGTGCCAAACGAATTCATGCTGGGGTCAACGCCAATACCCAGATACGACAACACAGCCTCATACAACACTAGACCTGAGAACTCAAGCACCAAGGTAATCAAAATAATATGCATGACATTCGGTAAGACATGGCGATACAAAATGGCCCAGGGCGGCAAACCAAATGCCCGCGCAGCTTGCACATATTCAAGCTCTCGTAGTTTTAAGGCTTCAGCCCTTAAGAGCCGGCACAAACCAGCCCAACCCGTTAAACCCAAAATCAAACATAACAAAAATAAACGAATATCAGCACGTTGCGCTGAAGTTGGAAATAAGTCTGGGTGGGTATCAATATAAACCTGCATCATCAACACACACGCTGCAATCAGCAATACACCCGGCACTGAAGTGAGTGTGGTATAGATATATTGAATGACATCATCTACCCAGCCTTTGAAGTAACCCGCGGTTAAACCAAAAATGATGGCGGGTGGCAACATAGCTACAGTGGTTAAGGTGCCAATAACCCAAGCAGTACGAATGCTTTTTAGCGCTTGCCACAACACGTCGTTACCGGTTCGATCGGTACCTAATATGTGATAACCCGACGCTAAACCCATGATGGTGCCCAGCAACACACACATGATGCCAAAAGTCACAAGCATGGCGCGCCACGGCATACCTGACCCGCTTGAATGAAGCACTTGAGGTGATGCCGTTTGGTGATGCATATCTGATGCATTAGCAGAGCGCCTTTCTAAAGCGATCTGTTCTGGGTGAATTGTTTGTTTGTGGTGAGCGGTTCGCCTTGCTCTTCTTAAGATCAATCTCAATACGACACCCGCTACTAAGGCGGTTAACAACAAACCTGCCAAAGCCCCCATACTGGCACGGTAAGTGACATCTGACAACCACTGCACCTCAGGGTTTTCTAGATGCTTACCGCCAAAGCGTAAGCGTGGAAAGTCGCGCATCGGTTCGCCACCCTCTTGCAAGATCGACTCTTTAGTGAACTGCTTCCAAGCGAGCGGGGCGGAATAGGTTTTTTCAGGTGAAACCAAAGCCGTATCTGCTAACAATACATCAAGCAACGAAACAACCTTGGGTGCATAGACAACAGGCGAATTGGGAAGCGCACTTGGCGCAGGGGGGAGTCGCGGCTGAAAGTGCACCGAATCAAGCAACCCAATCACCACAAATAAGCTCAACACCACAGCCGAACACATCGCAGGCGTATGTTTAGCCACACGTGACCACGTAGCTCTCGATGTTGGCGTGCGACTCACGTGCCAGGCGTAGAACAGACACATCGCTACTAAAGCAAAGAGTGCTGCATCGGTCCAGAGCAATATGAATTTAGGCATCATGATCACTCAAAGCGTACACGAGGGTCAGCCCATGTATAAGATAAATCAGCCAAAATCAGCCCCACAATATAAAGCGCTGAACCGAGAAAAACCATGGCGCGCACCACTGAAAAATCTTGTGCATTAATCGCATCAATGGTGTAACTGCCCAAACCGGGAATACCGAAAAAAGATTCAGCAATGAGGCTACCCATAAATAGCAAAGGCAATGCTGACACGGTACCTGTCAAAATCGGCAACATGGCGTTTCGCAAAACATGTCGAAAGAGCACAATGCGCTCAGCCAGACCTTTAGCACGCGCTGTACGCACATAATCTTTACCCATTTCTTCAAGAAATAGGCTGCGATAAAAACGTGCCTCGGGCCCAACTCTTGAGACCACCGCCACAAACACGGGCAAGGCTAAAAATTTAATCAAATCAAGCCCGCCTGCAAAGCCCGAGTAGGGCACCCAACGCAAAACTTTAGCAAACAACCACTGACCTGCAATAATGTAAAAAAGGCTTGAAATCGACAACAGCAACACACACAACACCACGCCCCAAAAATCAAGTGGCGTGGTTCTAAAAAAGACCAAAACTAAAGCAAAGACCACGCTGGCCATCAAACCCAATATAAAACTTGGAATGGCCAAGGCCAAACTGGGGCCCATACGGTTTTTAATTTCCCAACCGATTTGGCGACCACCATCAGACTCACCAAAATCAAAACGCAATAAGGGAATAGAACGTTGGTAAAAAACCGTGTCGGTCAATTGCGCAGTGCCCTGCACCTGTTCATTAAAAAACAAAGGCTTGTCGTAACCGCGCTCAACTTTCCATTTCTCAATTGCGTCAACACTGACACGCTGTCCACCAATCGCTAAACGGGCCATATCATCAGGTGTGTTGACGGCAAAAAATAAAATGAAGGTCAATAAATTGACTCCAAGAAGAATCAAGAAACCGTACATCAATCGACGCAAAACGTAACGGGCCATTTTTAATTGTCTCGCGCTTTTGTAGAAAGGGTTGAATCAGTGGCAGACCGACCAACAACTGAATGAGCAGCCGGTACAGACACCTGAGTCGACGCGGCATCACCCAGTGCCGTACGAACTTGTTGTTGCCTAAGCATTCGCCATGCGGGCCAAACCAGTAAACCGACAAAAGCAAGTATGGCGATCAACGGCCACCAGATGGGCTGATTCCAAGAACTTATTTTTTGATGACGTAACGAGGTATCAATTGAGAGGTACTGCAAGGTGTTGCGCACCATTTGTGTTGGTTTGGCATTACCGACCCATTGCTGATAAGCGCCTGCAGACTTAGGGAATACGCCAAACATCCAAGGTGCATCAGTTTGCAAGATTTCAATCATGCGGGCAATAATGGCAGCTTTTTCTGGGCCATCAGGCAAGTCACGCATACTGATAAAAAGTTTGTCGTATTCATCATTTTGATAGTTTGAGGCGTTTTCACCACCCTTTTTAGCTTTGGCTTGTTGACCATAAAGTAAAAACAAAAAGTTTTCGGCATCAGGGTAATCAGCCACCCACCCCCACATAAACATTTGTGTCACACCACGCGACATTTTTTCTTGAAATCGGTTGTAGTCAGTCGCTCGAATATCAAGCTGCACACCGATTTGAGCAAATTGACGTCGCATCCATTCAAGCGTGGGGTTGGTACCCCCGCCAGAGGCTGAGTCAAAATATAAGACCAAAGGCACCCCGGTTTTGGCATGGCGACCATTGGGGTAACCGGCCTGAGCCAACAACTGGCGCGCCACATCAAGTGATTTACGCACAGCTTTGTCGTTGACCACGTCATACACCACTCGATTAATGCCTTCGGGTGCGGGTTGATAGCCTAAGACACCAGGTGGAACAGGACCAAAAGCGACTTGCGCCTGATCATTTTGAAAGATAGAAACGTAGGCTTCCCAATTAAAAGCAATACTTAACGCTTGCCTCAATTTACGATTTTTAAGCTGTTGTTCAGTTGTGTCACCATGGCCTACCACTGGGTCTAACCAATTGAAACCCAAGTACTGCATTTGGGCCTCAACGGTTGAGGGCAGTTGAATACCGCGTTGGGCATACAAAGCGGCTTTTTCTTTTGAGTCGCCGGCTGCCACGATCATCGCGACGCCGTAATCGCCCCGATCAACTTGCGGCATATCGTAATAGCCTTGCATAAACTTACCCTGCAAGGGAATCGTCTCTTTTTCAAGGTCAAAAACGATGCGATCAATAAAGGGCGTGAGCTTGCCACAATCAGCGAGTAAGCCTTTGGCTTGATCTTCAGGTTCGCCCTCGCAGGGGTAAGGTTCGCCTCTAAAGTTTGGGTTCTTAGCCAAAACATGACGCCGATTTTGAATGGACTCGACCATCATGTAAGGGCCTGTACCTGCAGGCCATGTATTGATCGAGAGATTATGTTTGGCCATATCAGCTTGGGCATAAAAACGGTCAACCTCCCAGGCGATTGGGGCCGTGAAGGTCATCGCTAACCAATATTGAAACTGGGGGTAAGGGCCTTTGACGCGAATACGTAAGGTGTAGTCGTCTAACGCACTCACACCTTCAAAACTGTTTTCTCTTAAATCAAGCCAGCCTGCTTTTGTAGCACCCTCAGCCGTTTGAGTTTGTTGTGCTTGCGCTTGTTGTTTCAGGACCTCGCGCAAACGCTCGCCATACTCAGAAAAATCAACCACGTGTTGCGCTAAGGTGGAATAAATGGGTGAGGCCACTTTTGGGCTGGCTAAACGACGAAAGGCGTATACATAATCGTGCGCAGTTAATTCACGCGTACCTGTTTGCTTAAAATCAGTAAGAGAATATTTGTCTTGCAAAAACCCGGCGGGTAGCGGCCAGTAGGTGTAAGCGCCATCGGCCTCGCGAGCAAAGGCGGGGTGCGGGGCAAACAACACCCCCCTACGTATTGGAATGTCATACACGCTGAAAGCAATCTCTTCGGGGTCAGCAGAAGCGTCTAAGATTTGACCCTGCTTAGAATAGTAAACAGGTACAACTACTTTAGCCGCCGCACGAGCGCTTAATTCGTAGGGTCGTTTCAAGTAATGATAGCCATACAGCGGCTCGTAAACATTATAGGTAAACGGTGTTTCGTCGGTTGAATATGACCGTGCGGGGTCTAGATACTTGGGTGATCGTTGGGTAAAAGCGGTAAACAAGGTGTTGGTTTTTTCAGCACCTTCAGTGTGCGGGCTGTTGATGGTTGTAGCTGAAGCAATTGAAAACCATAGCATCGTCATACCGAGCATGAGCACGGCCGCTAGACGCAATGTCGCATTAAATAACTCACCATACAGCCGAACAAACATTATTAACATTGCCCCTGTTGCCAACACCTTTTACGCCACACCCATGGCGCAACCGGGTCGGGCTCAACCCATAAACCACGCTTAGCTGCCCGCGCCTGTTGCTCTAAAACCAGTAAAACTTTATCACGTAAATACTTACCGCCCGCTTGCTGATTAGCCCATGCCAACCCCGCTTCAACCAACAGACGATTAGCCGTCGTTTGTTGCACGGGTATGTCACAAATATGTCGATCATATCGGTCTTTTTCAAAACAAAGTACTGTTATGGTTTGACCCGCAACCAGTTTGGCTAGATATTCCCGAGAAGGTTCACTATAAGCCTGAGCTGGACGCTTTGAGCTACTTTTTTTCTCGGGTGCGTCGATGCTGGCGAGCCTTATTTTTTGGTTACCCGCACCCCGAATGGTGAGGGTATCACCATCTGACACGCGAATCACTTTGCCAGTGAGGGTATAGGTAGGCTTTATCTTGGTTTGGGCCAAAACGGCCGTTGGAGTACTTAGACTTAAGCTCAACGCCACTGTGCAGACTATCGTAGTTTCAACCAACGGTTGAGCAAAACGCATGGCCATCACTTGCCGATTTACAAAGTAAATGAGAACCTTGAGGGTCTTTAGAGCCTGCGACGCAGGGTTAAGCATGAGGTACCTCACTAATTGGGGTTGTCGCGTGATTTAATACGAATAATTGATACGCATGAGTATTTATAACAAATTTCAAGAGATAGGCCTAAAGCACATGAAACTCGTTTTTCTAGATAGTGACACACTACCCTACCCAATCGAGCAGCCATCATGGGTGACCGAATGGGTACAACGGCCCGCCACCGAGCAAACCACTGAAGAGGTGGTGAAAGCCCTACAAGACGCTGAAATCTGCATTACCAATAAAATCAAGATAACCCCTGCCATTTTGGCCCAATGCCTGAAGTTAAAGTTTATTTGTGTCGCGGCCACAGGTTATGACTGTATTGATTTACGCGCCGCACGTGAGCATGGGGTGACCGTTTCCAACGTACCAGGTTATTCAGCCCAAAGCGTGGCTGAACACGTCATGGCATGTCTGTTTGCCCTACTGAGATCGTTACCGCTTTATACAAAACTAGGCCGCAGCGACTGGTCTGAATCAAAACATTTTTGCGTACACAATCGACCCATTTTGAATGTTCAGGGTGCCACGCTGGGTATTTTTGGTCAAGGTGCAATCGGTCAAGCCGTTGCCAAGCGCGCTAGCGCAATGGGTATGCAGGTTTTATTCGCTGAGCACCGAAACCGCCCCACTGTTCGTGAAGGGTACACACGTTTTGAAACTGTGATTGCACAAAGTGATGTCATTACCCTGCATTGCCCCTTAAATGAAACCACCCGCCACATGATCAGCCAGGCAGAGGTCGCGCACATGAAGCCCGGCGCATTCATCATTAATTCAGCTCGTGGCCCTTTAGTGAATGAAACAGCCATACTTGATGGTTTGCAAACTGGACATTTAGGTGGGGCTGCACTCGATGTCTTAACCGAAGAGCCCCCAGCAATTGAACACCCACTGGTTAAACTTGAGCACCCCAACTTGTTAATCACCCCTCACATTGCTTGGGCTGCTCAATCAGGTCTGGCCAATTTGGTCCAGGGTATTCGTGTCAATTTAGATGCTTTTTATGAAGGCCAACCGGTTCATGTTGTCAGCTAACTCTGTACCGCGAGTTGACCCGAAAAAGACATTTTCTCGTTTATTACCGCAACTAAAGCTAGTAGGCGTAGCGGCCTTTTGGGGCGGTACGTTTATATCAGGTCGAGTGCTGGCACAAGCCATGCCCCACCTCACCATTTCTGCACTGCGTTTCATTGTCGCATTCTCGATTTTAATCGTGGTTGCATGGCGCTTCGAAGGGGGGCTTCCCAAACTCAACCGAAGCCAACTCTTGGCCACAGTCGGTTTAGGGCTGACTGGGGTATTTGCCTACAACATCTTCTTTTTAGCAGCGCTTGAACGCATTCCTGCTGGCAAAACTGCTTTAATCGTTTCTTTAAGCCCCATTTTGACGGCCTTGATTGTTGCTTTTATTTTGCGTGAAAAACTCGGTTTAAAACGCTGGGTCGGTATTATCATGGCATTTGTGGGGGTCAGTATTATTGTCACACAAGGGCAGCTTTTAAATAACTGGGAAGCCATTAGCCAAACCTTTGAACTAGGCGAAGGGTTTATGCTTTTAGCCGTTTGCAGCTGGGTCGCTTACACCATTACCAGCCGATTTGCCTTAAAAGGCTTAAGCGCTATTGCCGCGACGACCTACGCCATCTTATTTGGTGCCCTATTTTTATCGATTGGGGCATTGTTTGAAATACCCCAACTCACCCAAGCAATGTTCAGTCTAACCAATATTGGCGCCATTCTTTATCTAGGGGTTTTCGGTACGGCTGTAGCCTTCATTTGGTACAGCGAGGGCGTTAAAACAATTGGCCCTGCCCGCACGGTGGTGTTTACGAATCTGGTACCGGTCTTTGGTGTGCTCTTTGGCTCACTAATTTTGTCTGAACCAATTTTGCCGTCTATGTTGTTGGGTGGCATCATCGTGGTGACTGGAGTATTTTTAACGAACCACACGCGCAGAGTCGCTATACAATAAAACATAATAATTTTATAGGTTGAGACTACATGAAAACCGCATTGACCGGGGTTGATTCAAGCGTTCAATTTTGGGCCAAATTTTGGCTTGTTGTGTGCATCGCTTTGAGCTCAATGTCAGTCAAAGCAATCGAGGTCGGTGACACCCTAATCATTGATCAAGTCACCACGATTGATGGTCGCGTGATCACAGCGCAAGATCTAAAAGGCAAGCACGTCATCATTGAAGTGTGGGCCACTTGGTGCCCATTTTGCACTCGCCAAAACCAACACTTGATTAAACTGGTTGACATGACAAAAGACATGCCACTGCAAATCATTGGCATATCAATCGACAAGAAACAAGCAGATGTGGTGGCGTATATTGAGAAAAATAAAATCAACTTCCCGAACGCAATGATGACGCCGGAACTATCTAAAGCGATTGGTAAGCGCCGCGGTATACCTGAGTTGTACGTGATTAACCCTGAAGGCAAAGTCGTACAAAAAGATTATGGTGAAATGATTGATTTAGATGTATTTGATTTAGCCGATTATGGCAAGCGTTGAATTTGTCATGCGCGAGTTAACCTAGCGCTCATAACAATTTTCAACACACATAATCAAGCATCATCAAGCATCATCACGTATCAAACCTCTCGTGATCTATACCTCGTCAAAGAGTTAATGCCTAAACCATGCAATTGCTTTAAGAGGCGTAACCTGGGTTACCTGTTGCGCCCTTAATGACAGGTGTATTGGGTGCTTTAGCAGGTATGGTTTTGACATCACGCAAGTAGGCTGACATAACGTCCCAAATGGCTTCGCCACCAGCCTCTTTGCCTTGTTCTGAAACAGGGGCCCAACCGGCCACTTTATAACTTTTAGATGCTTCAATTTGCTTACCATTAAGCATCATATTTGATATGCGATTGCCTGGTGAAGCGGTGGGGTCTATGGTGTATTGCATACCGCCAACACGAACCATATCGCCACCCTGTTGATAATAAGGGTCTGGGTTAAATAGATTATCAGCAACGTCTTCTAGAATCACCTTAATAGTCTCGCCCGACATGGGGGTCACAGTGGTGTAAGGGTATGTAATGGCCGTTTGATCGAGTAAGTGTTCCATTGTGATGGCCTGGCCTGGCAATAATGATGTGCCCCAACGAAAGCCCGGTGAAAACGCAATTTCAGCGTTTTTCATCTGCATTAGACCATCAACAATCACTTGGTCAAAGGTACCATTGAAATTACCACGACGATACAACGTACCTTCAGTGGTCGCTAATTTTTCTGCCAATTTCGCATCGTAAGGGGCACGTATTTTTGTGACTAACGCTGCCATACTCGCATCAGCTTTTAATAAGTCTGAAAAAATGGGTAAGAGTTTGTAACGGAAGTCTGACACTTTGCCATTCTTCACATCAAAATCAAGCACAGCTAAAAATTTACCGTTTGATCCCGCATTAGTGACTAAAGTAACCCCACCAGCATTTTTAACCTTAACTGGGGCAGGAACGCCATCATGCGTATGGCCACCCAAAATAGCGTCAATACCCGTGACGCGTGTTGCCATTTTTAAGTCAACATCCATACCGTTATGCGACAACACGACAACGACTTGAGCGCCTGCTGCCCGCGCCGCATCAACCGACACTTGCATGTTTTCATCATCAATACCGAATGTCCAGTTAGGCACCAAGTAGCGAGGGTTGGCAATCGGTGTGTAGGGGAAGGCTTGACCAATGACCGCAACTTTTACACCATTCATTTCGCGTAGGGTGTAAGCATCAAACACCGGGTCACCGAAGTCTGCTGTTTTAATATTTTGTGCGACAAACGCGACTTTACCTTTAAAGTCCTTTTCAACAATTTCTTTGACACGATTTTCGCCAAGGGTCATTTCCCAGTGAGCGGTCATAACGTCAACACCCAGCTCTAAACAGGCGTCAACCATGTCTTGGCCGTCTGTCCATAACGCTGTGCCTGAACCCTGCCAAGTATCGCCGCCGTCAAGCAGCAAAGCGCCAGGGCGCGATGCACGCACTTGTTTAACCAATGTTGCTAAATGCGCAAAACCGCCGACCTTACCATAGGTTTGTGCGGCTTTATCAAAATTTAGGTATGTCATGGCGTGGGCTTCACGCGTATTGGGCTTAATGCCGTAATAATTGAGCAAGTACTCACCCACTAAATGTGGGGGCTGACCTTTCATGGTGCCATAGCCTAGGTTGACACTGGGTTCGCGGAAGTAAATGGGGTTGAGCTGCGCATGGCAGTCAGTGAAATGCATGAAATGTACGTTACCAAACTTAGGCACATCGTACATAGCATTAGCGACCGTCTGGGCTTGCGCAAAACCTGGTTTGAGAACCATGCCAGCGGCAGAAGCTATGCTTAACAGTTGAACAAATTCACGACGATTCATGCTCATCTCTAACACCTAAACTTTAAATTGAAGTTACGAAGAAAAACAAACCCGCCATTAATCATCAATGGCGGGTTTTGAAGAAACACCACTTAAAACAAAACTTAAACTTCTATTGATTAACCGGCGACTGAGGGTCTAACAATAGGGCCATAACGTCTTGAATTTGCTTTTCGCTTAACAAATCGAAGTGCGCAAAACGAGGCATGTTGCTGCAGGCGTTATAAGCTTTAGAATTGTTAAGACGATTCCAGGTGTAAACCACGATCTCTTGACTATTTCCGCGCATCTTACCGTAGCCTAGCAATGAAGGGCCAATGGTGCCATGTGACATTTCAGCTTTTGTCACTTGATGACAGTTATAGCAGCTACCGCCATTAACTGTTTTTTCATTATCAGACCACGTTGAACCACGACCACTTTGAGCAACTTTGTCACCGGCTTTCCAGTCACCTAAATACTTACCATCTGAAGGGGGCTTAATTTCAGCCAGTGCGATTGCCTGCAACTCAACCGCTCTTTTTTGACCTGCAGGGCTTACTAAAAAGGCTTTGTCAGAACACAGTTTTTGAATATCATCAGGCACAACACGATCTTTTTTAGCAAGGCCTTTTGAAACAAAACTATTATTTAGCGTTTCAGTAACTAGCGCATCAGTTGTTTGAGCGTTTGAAACCGATGCCATGGCAAAGGACACCATACCCATCGCCACCAAACTGTTCATTAATTTATATTGCTTTTTCATATGTAAAGTCTCCAATGAATGGGGCGATTAACGCTTTAAACCGGGGGTGATAATTTCACCACCATTCGCTTGCTTAGCCATATATATTGACAAGGCAATCGTGACATCTGAACCATAAATCGGGAATGGCATACGTTGTTGACGGTAGCAGTCATTTAAACGATGCTGCATCGTCCAGAACTGGCCATTACCGACGCGATATGCAGGCCAACTACCCCAACCCGCTTGTGCACCCACAGGCTTGGTCAAGTTAGGCAAATCTTGCATACGAATACGCTGATTGTCGGCCGAGTGGCATGATGCGCACGAAAAGTCCATGGGGCCGCCCTGTTGGTAAAAAAGTTTTTCCCCCAAAGCAACCATTTTCTTTTCTTGTGGCAAGTTAGCTGGCACGTTTACTTTCATGCCTTTTGATTGGCCCACCACGTAAGCCACCACAGCATCCATGACTTTTTTCTGGCCTTTACCCCAAGGGGCATCAATCGTCTCTGCTTGTGGAATGCCTTGTAATGTTTCCATACAGGTCATTAAACGTGACTCAAGGTCTTGAACCTTGTTTGTGTCTTTAAAATAACGCGGCAACTGGGCTGACGCGCCTTTCACAACACCTGCACCGAGTCCCAAATTACATTTTTGCAAAGTGGCCTTCTTTGGGCCCATGGGTTTTTGCCAAAGCTCTTCGCCTTCCATCTCATAGAGCTCTGCAGGGTTGCCATCGGCCAAAGCTTCGCGATAAGCTTTCAGTTGTTCGCCAGCCGATGATTGTGCCCAAACTTGCGGCGCGACCATTGCACTTAAGGCGACTATAAACGTACCTAAGATTGCGTATCGTTTCATTTTTTTGCTCCTCCGGGGGCTTCATTATTTTAAAGAAAGGCCCAATTATAATTAGGTAGTAAAACTTAATTTTCGTTACTTTACTTCAACCGTACTTGAATTTGTTTCGCCTTTATTATCGACCCAACTCACTTCTAGGGTGTCGCCTTTTTTAGCGCTACCTTTCAGTTTGAAATTCAAAAATGGGTCTTTAGAAACCGCAGGGCCAAACTCAGCCGTGAACAAAACTTTACTATTTACCTTAGCATCAAGAACTGTAATAAACCAAGCAGGTATCGGTTTACCATCTTTATCTTTACGTAGGCCTGTTTCCATCAAGTGTCTCATTAGCACTTTGACATCTACCACGCCGTCTTTCTCGGTTGCACGAATTCGCATTGGACTTGACATAATTTCCTCACTAAATCTTGTTGGCTGAACGCCTATTAACCCAAGTGGGCAATCAAATTTTTATTGGCATTGGGCAGATAGTTAACCGCCGCAACCACCCAACGTGACCTTAACTTCTTTTGAAGCCATAAACCACTTTCCATCAGACTTAACCAAGGCAATAACATTTGAGCTTTTACCCATTTTTACGCGGGTTGATGCCCAAGCTTCAGCGCCAGCAGGCAGAATAAACATTGCAGCTAAAGCACTTGGATTTTTCTCAACTAGAATAGCCATTTGAGTGGCATTCAACGAGCTTTCAACACCAACCGGTACAACCGCACCGTTTTCAGCGATATCAGGTGCACGTAAAGTGACTTTATCTGAAACAGTAGGGGCTGAGCCACCTAACGCTTTCACCACATCATCAACTGACTTAGCTTCAAAAGCAGCTTTGTCCCATTGAGCAGCTTCGGCCTCGGTCATCAGGCCAGCACTGGCCATTAAACCAACGAGTGCCGTCATTTGCATAAGATTACGACGTTGCAGATTCATATCTAATTCCTCAATAAATTCAAAAAATAAGACTTCAAACAATAAAAAATAAAAAATAAAACCTAAAAAATGTACCCTTTTTCTCTCAAGGGCCCGCTAACATCCATATGACCATTGTCTTCGTGTCAGCATCAGAAACTTGTGGGTGGGGTGGCATAGGCATTGAACCCCAATTACCTGCACCGCCATTTTTGACCTTTTTTATCAATAATGCAACTGCATCGGGGTTACCCTTATATTTTGTAGCAACCTCAGCAATCGATGGGCCCACCACTTTTGAGTTGGCGGCGTGACAGGCCGCACAATTGTTTTTGGTGAACAGCGCTTTAGCAACTGCACCCGTATTGGCCTGACCTGCTGAAGTTGTAGCTACAGCAACCACTTTCAATTGATAACCTGCCCCAGGCAGTTTTGCTAAAGGGGGCTGCGTCGTATCTGCACCACGGGTGGGTCCAAAATTACGATTTTGAGTGGCAATATTGCCGTGTGCATCACGCGCAAAATCAGGTAACGACGAAGTGATAACAACCTCTTTGACACAGTCTTTCATACAAGCAACGGCATTCACGTCTGGCTTGCCATCAACTGTGCGCATGCCATGATCAAGCGTCATGCCATTACGATTAGGCATGTGATTTTGTATCTCAGCGATGTTGTCATGACTTAAGGTGAAGTCTTCTGGAACAACTTCGGCTAAGGCCAAAATGTAAGCCAACACGGCATAAGTATCGTCTGGCGTGAGCGAACGTGGCGCATTCCATGGCATGGCACGATAAATATAATCGTACAAGGTTGAAATCGTGGCCACTTTCATCATGGTGGTGCGCTGGGGTTGCGAGTTAGTCACTAATGCCTTCACATGACCCGTTTCTTGATCTTTCTTAGTGGTGCCGCCCACAATCGGCGCGAACACTTCATTTGATTCACCGAAAGCGCCGTGGCAACTTGCACATTGATTTTCCCAAATAACAGTGCCCTGCTCAACCGTGCCCGAACCTTTTGGCAAGCCTTTAAAGTCTGCTCTAACGTCAATATTCCAAGCATTGACTTCGTTAGCGGTCGCTGCGCGACCCACACCTGGGTATGACGTTGTGTTTTGAGCCCAAACGCTTGATACACCCAAAACCAATAGTGCCGCAACAGCTGCAGATTTAGCCAACTTGAACATTGCTTACCTCACCATTGATATCGATTTTCCAGGATTGAACCGCGTTATTGTGATAGACAGAACGTGTGCCCCGTACGTCACGCAGCTGACGAATAGTAGGTTGTACATAACCGGTATCGTCAATGGCACGCGATTGCAAGATGGCAGTCTTACCGTCCCATACCCAATCAATATTAAAGCGGGTTAAGGCCTTTGTTTGTATGGGTGTTTCAAGTCTGGCTTCTCGCCAGTTTTTGCCACCATCTGTTGACACATCAACGCGTTTAATTTTGCCGCGACCCGACCAGGCTAAACCAGTAATGTTGTAGAAGCCTGCTTCTAACAGCTGTTGGCCACCTGAAGGGGTGGTGATCACTGATTTACATTCTTGAATAGACGTGTACTGACGGTGTTGACCATCAGGCATTGAATCAATGTAATGCACAGCTTCGTCTTTGGTTGCCCAAGGCTGGTCACCCACTTCAATGCGGCGCAACCACTTAACCCAACTGACACCCTGCACACCGGGCACCACTAGACGCAAGGGGTAACCGTTTTCTGGGCGCAACATTTCGCCGTTCATACCCCAAGCCACCATGACGTCGTCAAGTGCTGTTTCAATAGGAAGGGTGCGGGTCATACCTGAACCATCATTGCCCTCAGCCAACACAAATTTCGCTTTTGTTTTGTCATAGCCCGCCATGTCAAGTAATAGCGACAACGGCACACCGGTGAATTCACAGCAGGACAACATGCCGTGGGTGTATTGCACCGTAGGCACTGCCACATTACCCCATTCCATACCGGTATTGGCACCACATTCAATGAAGTGTACGCGCGACACAGCAGGTAAGCGCATGAGGGCGTCCATCGTGAACACCATCTCTTTTTTGACCATACCGTTGATCATCAACCGGTGTTGATTTGGGTCAATGTTGTACCAGCCCTGATGATGGCGTTCAAAATGCAAGCCATTAGGGGTGATGATGCCAAAAAAGCCCTGCAAAGGCGCAAAGGAAACAGAAGAGGCAGAGACTCGGGTTAAACCAGGCGATTCACGTCGCTGTAAATATTTTTCATAAATAGAGGGCATGCCGTAGGGCTTTACGGCAACCGGTTGCCCTAAAGTGGTTTGCCACATTTGCTTGGTAATGATGGCAGGGTCGTCTGGGCCATTTTGCGCCAAAGCCGCAGAAGATAAGCCTGTTGCACCCGCGCCTGCTGCCAAAGCACCCAAAAAGCTTTTGCGCAAAAAACCACGGCGTGAATCATCAAGCCCGGTGGCAGTCACATCAGTGGCAAAGTCACTCGACAAAAAATTTTCTGGTGCGCGTTTTAAGCGGCCAAGTTTGTGAGAAACATGATCAAAACCCAAGCAGATCTCCATTGTGTAAAGACAGATCACCATTTTGATCTGTTTAAAATATATTTGGTTATAAGTTTAGACGACAAAGTAATTTATGCAACAATAAAAGTCTATTGTGATAAACCCTTAGCTGTAAAACACTATTAAAAACAACAGTAAACCGCTAATATGCAAAAATATAACGTTCAGACATTAGACAAATTAAGGAGCCCCTTTGTGAGCCGAGATCTGGTAATTGATGCAGTTTCTCTTAACCCCCCGAGTCAACAATCGCGTCGAACATTTATTCGCAATGCTTCAGCCACTGGCCTATTAGGTGGGTTCGCCTTAGCAGCAGACCCCGTCATGAGCCAGGTGGTTCGCACTGATTTTGAAGGCCTCACGACTGACGAAATTCATGTCGAAGAAAATGGTATTGATCTTTATGCTTACATGGCTAAACCCACAAATGCCAAAGGGCCCTTACCCATTATTATTGTGGCAAGTGAAATCTTTGGTGTGCATGAACATATTGCCGATATGGCGCGACGTTTTGCTAAGCTAGGCTACATAGCCATTGCCCCCGAGTTTTTTACTCGTGCAGGTGACCCGACTTCGTTAGGCACCATTGCTGAAGTGATGAGTCAAATTATTGCCAAAACGCCAGACAAACAAATTATGGGTGATATTTCAGCTTGCTTATCTTGGGCAGGTAAAAATAAAGGGGATCTCAATAGAGTAGGTATCACGGGCTTTTGTTGGGGTGGGCGCGTGACTTGGTTAGCCTGCGCTCAAATACCGCAAATGAAAGCAGGCGTAGCTTGGTACGGGCGCTTAGTCGGCGACAAATCAGACAACTTCCCGCTACACCCTGTTGATATTGCTGCATCGCTGAAAGCACCTGTTTTAGGGCTGTATGGTGGCGATGACCCTGGCATACCGCTGAGTACTGTCGAAAAAATGCGTCAAGCATTAGTGCAAGCGGCAGCGGCTAACCCTGCTGCCAAAAAATCAATCATTGAAGTTTACCCTCAAGCACCGCACGCTTTTAACGCCGACTATCGGGCAAGCTACCGTGCAGATGCAGCAAAAGATGGTTGGCAAAAATGCTTGGCTTGGTTTAAATCAAACGGTGTTGTTTAAATTTTTTAAGGAGACGAAGTTATGATGCTTATATCAAGAATAAAAATCACCATCGCAGTTGCTGCGATGAGTGCAGTAGCACCGCTTACCATTTCAGCACAATCAAACTCGGCCGAACAAATCTACACAATGAGCTTGGCTGCGACCTGTGCTAACTGCCATGGCACCAATGGCGTCAGCGCAGCCGGTGGCGACATGCCAAAAATCAATGACTTAACGCATGAACAAATCAAAAAGAGCTTGATGGACTATAAGTCTGGCGCCCACCAAGGCACTGTCATGCCACAAATAGCCAAAGGCTACACCGATGAACAAATCAATACCATTGCAGCAATGCTTGGCAAGAAAAACTAAAAGGAGCTACACATGAATCGTCGTCTGTTTATGGGTCAAAGTGCTGCACTGATTGGTGCCGCGTCAACATTAACTTCATTTTCTGCGCAAGCCAGCAATTTGCAAAAAGCTAAAATTATTGTTGTCGGTGCGGGTTATGGTGGGGCTACGGCAGCCAAGTATTTACGCACACTTTCAAACAATAGCGCTGATGTGACGTTGATTGAACCTCAGGCTGAATTTATTTCTTGCCCCATTTCAAATCTTGTTGTTGGGGGCACACAACAAATGAAAGCCATCACCACACCCTATGACGGTTTGGTTAAAAAGTATGGCGTCAAAATGGTTAAAGACAGCGTGAGTAAAATTGACCCACAGAAAAAAACTGTGCAACTGGCCTCAGGTACAGTAATGTCTTACGACAAACTTGTTTTGTCACCCGGCATTGGTCTAATGTTAGACAAAATTGACGGCCTAGCAGAAGCTAATAAAGCCGGTATTACGCTACAAGCTTGGAAGGCCGGCCCAGAAACAGTTGCTCTACACAAGCAACTTGCTGACATGCGTGACGGTGGCGTTTTTGCTTTAACAATACCACTTGCCCCCTATCGTTGCCCCCCAGGGCCCTACGAGCGCGCCTGCCAAGTGGCTAATTACATGAAGAAAAACAAACCCAAATCAAAAGTTGTGGTGTTTGATGCCAACCCGGGCATTGCGTCTAAAGGCAAGTTGTTTAAAGCTGTTTGGGACGATCAATACAAAGATTTAATAGAATATCAACCCGCCTCAAATGTCGTGGGTGTTGACGCTAAAACAAAAACACTCAAGTTTGAATTACGCGATGACTTCAAGGCAGATGTGCTCAACGTATTACCCCCCATGCGTGCAGGTGGCTTAGTCATTGAAACAGGTTTAGCTAATGCCAACAATCGTTGGGCAAATGTTCATTTTTTAAACTTTGAGTCAACCGCTGCTAAAGATATTCATATTTTAGGTGACTCAATTCAAACAGCGCCAAAGATGCCCAAGTCAGGTCACATGGCCAACCAACAAGGCAAAGTTGCAGCAGCAGCTATTATTTGTGAATTAAGCGACTACCCCGTCAACCCTAACCCTGTTGTAACCAACACATGTTATAGCTTTGTGAATGATAGAGATGTGATTCACGTTGCCAGTGTGCATCAGTATGATGCGGCTGAAAAAACCTTTAAAGCCGTACCAGGCTCGGGTGGTTTATCACCTGCACCGAATGCGCTTGAAGGGGTTTATGCTTGGGGTTGGGCCAAGAATATTTGGTCTGATACCGTGGGCTAACAAAACGCTTTAAAGATAACACCCCAAGGGTGTTATCTTTAGCCCTACTCGCTACTAAGTAACCAACTCTATGACTTATATCAAACAAGAAGTCGCGTTTTTTTAATTTGCAAGTAGCAATTTACCTTTTAATGCAAGTAGTATGAAAAGATGACATGCTGCTTCAAAAGGCCTATTAAGGTGTCTCAGGCATAGCATCACCTAAGCACTTACCCATTAATGTAAAATATTGCTCAGTTAGCATCGTTGGCACAATATATTTAATACGGGTGTCGATTGCATCAACCGACAAATCAATAAAACCTTTACTTCGTAAAGATTTAAGGCGGCGATGCACCGTTGTTGGTGACACGTCAGGCGACATATTCATCGCTTCAAGTACGGTTAATTTTTGCTCTTTCAACCAACAAATAGCAAATATATTCAGTAGCCGCTCTTCAACTGGGTCAATTTTAGGGAATGTAGGTAAGTCTCTTATAGCCTGTATCAGATTAATAAATCGAAGGTACATTGATAAGTAAGACTTGGGTGTGTTCATTTTGAATTTTAAAAAAGTGTAGTAGTTACAACATTTTTCATTCAAACACATGATGCAATTCATTGCAAGTTAAATTGTGCCAATGTTAGGGAGAAAAAACAGGACGTGTGCGATTTGATCAAATCAAATGAAAACAAGGGCTTGTAAATAATTCAAAGCCGGCTTCCAATTTTGTATTGGCATGCATCACATTGACGTGGAATTAATACGTCATGCCAATGGGTAGAGTAAAAAAATAAAACCGAATGCAACCAATAAAAGCCGTTTGACCCATGTGCCTGGCGCGATAATGCCATAAGAAACAGCGGTAATAGCCACACCAATCTTAATCATAGCAATGAGCGCACCAATTGGTGATACGGCTAAATTTATTAGCCCTGGCGTCGAAATCATACCTAACGGTATGAGGTATAAACCAACGCCAAGAGCCATTGCTTTCCAAGCCACTTTAAGCCAATTTTCTTCTACCATACCCGCAGCAATAAAGACCGCACCACACACTGGGGGTGTAATGGTCGAAAGCAGTGCGAACCAGAATACAAACAAATGCGTTTGTAATAGCTCAAGGCCCAAATTTGTCAAGGCGGGACCTGCGACTGAGACACAGATGACATAGGCTGCCGTTGTGGGCACTTCCATACCAAGCAGCAAGCAAGTGAGTGCGGTCAATAAAATGGCGGGCCACAGCAGACCACCCGACCCCGAAAGAATGACCGAGGTAATTTTTACACCCAAGCCCGTCATGCCTAAAATACCAATAATGATTGAGGCACATAAAATGATCGAGGCGATCATAGCGATTTGACGACCTGATGTTTCGGCCGCGTTACGAATTCGTAACAGAACTTGCCTAGGTTCAACCTTGAAATGATCGTCTGTCATTAACAACAAAGCCGCTGCAATAACCGCAATACAGGCAGCATACTGAGGGGTAAAATTAAGGCCAAACATGCCATATAACAAGACCGTAAAAGGTATGGCAAAAAACCCCGTTGTAATGATCACCGTTCGTGTGTCGGGGCGCTCGTTTTCGGGTAGTTGCGGCAAGTCGTAACGGCGCGCAAAGGCATTGATGCCAACCCAGACTGCAATGAAATACAGCAAAGCTGCGGGCAGCGCGGCCAACATAATACCTTCGTAAGGTACGCCAGTGAGCTCTACCATTACAAACGCACCTGCACCCATAAGAGGCGGCATAATTTGACCACCTGATGAAGCAACCGCTTCAACCGCACCCGCCAGTGATCGTGGGTAACCGAGCCGGCGCATAGCGGGTAATGTAATCGCACCCGTAGACGCGACGTTGGCTGAGGCTGACCCAGAGATCGAGCCAAATAATGCAGAAGAAAGTACCGATACCTTAGCTGCACCGCCGGTAAGTCTACCGGCGAAGGCCGCTGCAATATTCATGAAGCCAGACCCCGCTTGCCCAGCGTTGAGCATGGCACCAAAAATCACAAAGATCGCTACTATCGTGACTGAAACACCAGTCAAACTACCCCAAATGCCCCCCTCAGTAATGGTCAACGTACCCAAAAAGCTTTCAAGCGGCATACCAGAGTGGCCGAATTCACCCGGTATAAAATGGCCAATCAGGCCGTAAAGCAACATAATCACGGCTATGCAAGGCAAAGGCCAACCTACCGCGCGTTTAGCCATTACCAAGACAGTTATCAACAGTACAACTGCCAAAAGCATTTGCAGGGCGCCATCAAGGCTGCCGTATTGATCGCCAAGATCGTTTTGATTGATGGCAACCCAAGCACAGGCCGCCATACCGACTATGCACAACAACCAATTTAAAAGTGAGGTATTTTGGCCTTGGGGTCGCCATAGCAAAACCCATGGCAACGCTAGCGCCATATGTATTGGGCGGGTCACTAAGTTGGGCACTAACCCGGCAAAAATAAGCCATAGGTGAAAAGAAATACACACCAAGCCCAGAAACGGCCAGAGCCACTGCGCGAATGACTGCTGACGCATTGATTTTTACTCGTCTATTGAAATAATGAGCCCACCATCATCAGGTAGCAGGCTACAAATTTATTGATTAGCAGCTGAGACTGGGAAATTCATCTCTTTGTAGAAACGCAACGCACCTGGGTGAATTTTGCCAGGAATGTTAGCTAACATCGCAGGCGACACGCCACCCCACCAAGCTGCTGTTGCAGCTAATTTTTTGCGCTCTTCCCAGTATGTTTTGGTCAGGGCGTAGGCGGTGTTGTCGTCCATTTGAGTGGTGGTATAAGCAATCACCGGCAAAGAGGTGGTGATAATGTCGGTGGTTTGACCCGCATACGTATTAGCTTGAATCACCACTTTAGCGGCACCGGTTTGCTGCACCTGAGCATCAGTCATAGACAAAATAACTACTGGCATACTGGCGGCTGCTTCAATCACGTTGGGTGCAGGAAATGAGCCCGCAGTCACAAACGCATCGATTTGTTTGTTTTTGAGGGCAGCAACCGCATTGTTCAGTTCTACATTGGCAAGGTTGACCTTGCCATCAAGCCCAAACATTTTCATATACTTTTCGCCTTCACGAGCAGAAAACGTACCCTTACCAATCAAAACGTTTTTACCAGCCAAGTCATCAAAGGTATTGATACCCGCATCGCCGCGCGTAACAAAGTGCATGGTTAATGAGGGAATGGGAAACAAAGCACGAATATTCTTATATTGTGGCGACGGTTTTTTAGCAAAAGGGCCGGCGTCAGCCATGGCGCTTGTGACCAATGAAGGGGGTGTCGTAAAAACGTAGTTACCGGTTCGGCTAGCCGATTCGATTACATTTTGCACAGAGCCTTGGCTTTCTTCAACCGTCACAATGATTTGGCCATTCGAGCCGGCTTTCATAGCCTGAGCCAACTCAACGCCCATCTGATAGTAAGAAGAACCGGCCTTGGCAGATTTGTAGGTGACTTTGGTGTCAGCTTGAGCTGTTGATGCGATGCTTAAGGCCAGTGCAGCAATGATAGCCGGCGCGATTCGTTTAATCGTTTTCATGTGTGTCTCGACTTTAGTTGTTTGAAGTGACTAGATTATATAGGGGCGACAACCCCCACTCAATTGCAGCCCTTTTGTCAGCTAGCACGTCAGCGCTCAAATTGAAGTTGAATTCAATGATCAGTTGCACTTAAAAACGACACCGCGCTCAATAAGGAAGTGCAACTTTTTTATAGGAAAATGTTGCATGATAAAAAAATACAAACAACTCAGCATACCGCCGATTCTTTATAGCGCCTTTTCCAACGCCTCCAGCGATCCAAGGAACTTATGGAAACCCTGATCCGAAACTGCAGAGCTGTCCTTGAAAGATCGTCCAGCCACTGAGATAACGCGATCAACTTGGGATCTAGTTCGAATCGCTCTGCGGCAAAACCATTTTCCCAGTAGTCGACACCAACGGCGTTCGTCGATTCTTGGATCTCACCACATACAGCCAGATGTTCATGCGCAAGTCAGCTAATCCTGAGCCGTTGACGTAGATAATCGAACCTGAAATATTCATATTAAGCCACCAACGCAATATTTTTTCGCGTCTCATGGTCTCAGCTTGAATCAATTCCGTAACTTTAGCCAACAAACCACCCAAACCGAGCACTTTTATTAGAGCATCGGCATAGGGGACCCCCATTATAGGAGGTACCCCTGCCACACCACCCGGCATGCGGGTCCGCACCGGGCGGTTCGAGAAGTTGAGGTCATAAGAGACGGGGCAGACCCAGTTGATCAAAGTAGGCAATCGTTAGAACCCCATTCAGTGATTTCGCACTATTGCGCCACCACCGCCGGGAGTTTGCAGCAATTTTGCGTGCCAACCAAGGTTTTGCACCCATTGCGAGAAGCTCCCGATACATGGTCGTACCGCGCCTCCATTGCTTGAGCTTGATGGCCCGCAACCGGTGGCGCAACCATTGATCTAGATCGCGCCAGACCGCCGGGGTTTGCGCCAGCCGGAAGTAAGCTTTCCAGCCAAGAATGTAAGGACGTAAACGATCAACTACCTGCTGTAGACTGCGCCCTGAGCTGCGCCGGGTCCGACTCCGGATCTGATGTTTGAACGTATCCAGAGCTTTTGATGCGACCTTGCATTTGACAGATCCCTGCGGATCCATCCATACGCTGTAACCAAGGAACTTGCGATTGGCAAACACTTTGGCGACTGCACTCTTGGTTTCGTTAACCGTTAAGTGCAACCGAGTGATCATGAGGGCCCTGAGATGGAGCGATGAAGACAAAGCAATGAACACAAAGCTATGAATCGATAAAAAGTGATAAAAATTACTTATGTAACGGTATCAAGTCTATATAATGGTATCGATGAGATCAATAAATTATAGAGGTACCATATGGCAAACGTAAACGTCAGAAATATACCCGATGAGGTACATCGGGCGATCCGAATCCAGGCAGCCCAACACGGGCGTAGCACCGAGGCTGAAATACGCGACATTTTAGAGCGCGCAGCTAGGCCCGATGGCCGCGTCAAACTGGGCTCATTTTTAGCCTCTATTGCCCGCGAGACCGGTGGGTTAACCGATGTGAGGAACACGCTTTGTTTGAGCGCGCGCGCATGACGTCTGCGGCCCGTGCGGTGAGCTTTGAATGATTCTGCTCGACACGAACGTGATTTCAGAGCCGCAACGCCAAAAGCCCAATACTCATGTCTTGGACTGGATCGATGCGCAAGCGCTTGAGACGCTTTACTTGTCAGTAATTACGGTAGCTGAGTTGCGCGCAGGTATTGCGCTGTTGCCTACGGGCAAGCGTCGTGCCACCCTACAGGCTAAAGGCAGGCTGCGGCTAAAATCTCTACCGACAAGTCCCTAGGCGATATTAATCAGTTCGACAGCAAAGCAATATATGCCTGATAACTGTAGCGCCGATTTTTTTTCAAGCCAGTTAACTCTTTTACGATACCTAATGTTTCAAGCTCATTTATGGCAGCAGTGACTGTAGGAACACTCGTATCAAGTTGCCTACGAACACTTTCAATCGTAAATGTAGGCATCATCGGTAGCATTTCAAACAGTCGATAGCTATTCACACCCGATTTGGATGATTGCATCAGTCGCTTGCGATCAGCATCTACAAGACTCGCAACAGCAATAATGTTTCGCTCTGCGTCTTGAGCAGCACAGACAACGCCCTCTAAAAAGAAATTTACCCAAGATTGCCAATCACCTTCAGTACGAATGGCAGATAAGCGACGGTAATACTCTGATTGGTGCTGCTTCAAATAACCACTCAGGTACATTATTGGCTCTGGTAATAGAACCCAATGCTCAAACAGTGCAGCGATCAGCAACCGACCTATTCGCCCGTTGCCATCTAGATAAGGGTGTATCGTTTCAAACTGTGCGTGAATAAGAGCGACCTTCACGATGGCAGGTAAATCGGCTGTAGAGTCATGAATGAACTGCTCTAAGTTGCTTAACAATTCAGAGACATGCTCGGGCGGTGGTGGCACAAACACGGCATTCCCTGGCCGAGTACCGCCTATCCAATTTTGTGATCTTCTCAACTCACCGGGTTGTTTACCCGCGCCTCGCACACCGTCAAGCAGTAAACGATGAGCACCGCACAACAAACGAACGCTTATGGGCAAACCATTGGGGTCACGTAGTTGGTTTTGTACCCAACGAAAGGCACTTAAATAATTGGTGACTTCTTCAACATCTTCTACATTGCCAACATTAAAGCCGGCTTCAACATTGAATAAATCAATAAGCGTGGCTTGCGTACCCTCAATTTGAGATGTCAGCAAAGCCTCTTTACGAATAGCGCTATAAAGTAACCAATCAACTGACGGCACCATACCTGACACGCCGGCCAAACGCGCCAGTGCAATTTCAGCCTGTCGATTCAGCTCATAAAATTCAGAAGCGACTAAAGCTGGGTTTTTGGGCGGCAACGCGTGTGGCACAAAAGCATTCACTGACTCCCCTAAGGTCGTTGACACCACATAGAAACCTGACGCGTGATTCATTTAAAGCATTCTTTAATTTGGAAAAATATATTAAATCATTCTTTAATTTGAAAATCAATCCCGTAAACCGTAAAGATATTTACCGCCTACCCGCCTCACCCTTTTGATTAACTGAAAGGGGCAATGAAGATCAACCATTCGGTTAGGGTAACGAACTCGCTTCGGTCGCGTCGGTGCTGAACTGCGGTGCGAACCGATTGTTCGACAAATTCAGACCAGGTCTCGCCCTCACGAAGCGAAGATTCGACTTGTTCACGCAAAGCGGGAAGAACCCGGATGACTGGAATGGTGGCTGTTTTCATAGAAACCACTGTATTGCAAATGAATTACAAAGTCACCCAATGCTAACCGGTACAAAGTATCGATGCGAGACACCCGAATAAGCGCTGCCATCTTAACCTCGTCGCCCCCTCTGTCGCACGAGTTGCCCCATTGCTCATTTGATTTCAAACTGCGATCAAGCGGAAGGTTAATGTTAGAGGTTGACCCTGTTAATTATAGATTTCGGGCTACGTGATGCAACCTTAAAATTTCGAGAACATCGCCGCGAACGCGATAAATGGCGATGTAATGCTTGTGAATGACCAATTCGCGTGTACCGGTAACTCTGCCAACTCGACCCATGCTCGGGTAAGCTTGAAGCTTAGTCACTGCCCCCTGCAACGCCAGCACAAAGCTAGTCGCGCGAGTGTGATTATCTTTAGCAATGTAACCTGCAATTTCATCAAGAGACGCGAGTGCTGACTTAGTCCACTTAATCAGCATAGATCAAGCGCCGTATTTAGCAAATACTGCTTTGACCTGTTTGTCTGTGGCGAACTCACCCGCATCGGCTTCCTTGATGCCTGCATGAATGCCAGAAATCTGCCAAGATTCACTTTGCACATAGTTAGTCAGCGCATCAATAGCTAAAAAACTCTTGGTTCGTGCGGTTGCTCTGGCCAAATCTTCGATTTGATTGTAAAGCGCCTCGGGTAGGCGCACGTTGATGGATCTTGCAGCCATGTTGTAATACTCCTGTGCACATGTAATACAAAGTATTATCTGCTTCGCAAATGCAAAGGTCAAGACTAGTTGCAGCTTGGTGTAAATCAGCCTCACTCGTCCATTGAAAAACCTCAGACAATTCACCCACCTCGCCCGTTAACGCCATGACAAGTTTTTTGGAGCGTTGTGAAGAAACTGTATGCTAGAAAATTTAACGCACAGAAAGCTGAACGTTTTTACCCGTTCGCGACAACATATCGATCAATGCATCAATGGTAAATTTGACTGATTTCTTGTGAATCACGTCTGATACGCGTGGTCGCGTGACACCGAGAATCAAAGAGGCATCAGCCTGCTTAAGTTGTCGATCATTGATCCATACAGAAATCTCTTCCATCAACTGCACCTTAAGTGCCAGCTTTTCAGCGATGATTCGGCGTGATTCTGCTTGTAGCTTCACCGCTTCATCTGGATCGAACCCAAGATCTGCAAATACATTGCCACCCTTTTGGGTGATGTGGGCAGACTTTATATCAATGGTCATTTTGCTTCCTTTCTTGAACGACAGCCTTATAACGCGTACTGGCAATTTCCTTGTCTTGCTTGGACGTCACATTTGTTTTCTTTTTGAAGCAGTGCAATACATAGACGGCCTCGACAAACGGCTGCCGCGAGGTTAGACGCTCAGTAGCCTTCTTCAACCACGAGGCTAGCATTGCCTTACGAAAGATCGAATAATGTACGCCAAACTAGCCGCATACGCTCCCAATTGGCTGGACTGATTCGCGGCTTGATGTGTTGGCAAGCACATTGTTTAAAGCGTCTGACTGAGTTGCCAGCTAGGTATCGCAAAATATCGATCTTGCTAAACCCCTCACAGTAGCTCCATACGTGGTAACGATTGGTCAACACTTCAAATACATTGAGACGATACACAAACGGAATCAGTTGTTCTGCTGGGTAGTCGGTAGGAAGTGGTTGAGGGTAGCTCAACGTGTGCCCATGTTCAAAGTATCGATTGATGGCGATGGCGGGGTCGTCACCGAAATATCGCGCATAATCTGCCCATGTGGTGGGTCTCATATCAGCTTCAACAAAATAATATTTGTCGCGATCAGCTTGCTCTCCAGGCTCATGAAGGCAAGAAACACAGACAAACCCATGTGCACCTAATGTTTGACCAAAATGCCGCATGAGATCAAATAATTGAGCGGGTACCGTGGCCAGTTGCTGGTAACGACGAACTGAAGAGAGACCGAACGCGTTGCTGATGACATCAACTACCCTAGAATAACTAAAGTGCACCAGATTTCCATTTTGAAAAAAACCCGACAAATCTAGCAGGTCTCCATGAATGAACTTCTGTACCAACAGCGGGTATGTCAATGCTTTTCGTGTATAGGCATTCAACGGATTGCTGTTTAGCAAGTCATTGTTCAGTGCGTAATTCACCGATTTTGTATCGCTATTAGATGCCAGCGCATTTGGGGAAGTGGATACCGCCTTCGGTGAGTATGTACAGATGCCCGCACCACCGCCTGAAAAATCGATTTTAAGAATTAAGGGGTAAGTTGTTCGGTCAAGCATTGACTGCAACTCGTGGGTGTTATTCGCGACCTGAAAAGCAGGGGTGCAAACACCCATCTCTTCAAATACCTGTGACAATCCAATCTTTGTGCCAATATGTTTGAAGTTTTCAACAGAGCAAACGGGCAGTAACTTGAGTTTGATTTCGTTAGATAAATCGCTTTGGACAATTTCGCGAAGGGCGTGGTCGTCTCCAATGACAACCAAATCGTAGTCTTGGCTGGAGAGGTCAGCGGCAATTGCTAAAAGTTCCTTATCATCAAAGGCTGTATATAACTGCCGAATAGGTTGAAGCCTTCGCGCTCCCTTGGCAGTGCTGACAACGTCTACCACAAACCCGGCTCTGCTTAGCAATTGCGGAATGAGTAGCATCAAGCTGAGATTATGACCAACGAGCAAAGCCTCGCGCTTGGTAGCTTGTGTCACCGAGGTATCAAATGTTTGACTGTGAATATTTGTGTCATTGCAGATGACCTCGGTCATGATGAGTACTCATTGTTGATTATGTTACTTTAGAAATGCCTGCGATCAAGCGAAAGGTTAATGCTAGTCCTAATCTTTAAAAAGTTCATTTTTTTGAGTTGGCTGTATCACCTCATGCAACAGCTTATGTGTCACGATACCGTTAGTTTTCCCCGTCAAGTTAACTGTGATTGATAGTTTTTGATGCTTAGCATAGTCAAAACCTAGTCTATGTTTCCTAAACAATAGAAATCGGGGCGTGGTTGACTTAACTTTGTGTTGCAATTTTTGATTTTTATCATTTCTTCTGATATTGCGTCATAGCCAAGCAGTGCACCTCATTTTGCCAACAATACAGGCATTGGTGTCTGTCATTACCGCACACATTACACCTCCCGTCAGACGGGAAATAGGTATTGCATCTACTGCAGGCGTTAACCTTTGTATTGTTGTTGAAATTTCATAAAAAGCAAAATGAAGACAACCAGCATAATGAATAAACTTACTAAGCCAATAAAAGTTAGGGTCTCGCTTTTATTACTGTGCGACTAAAAAAGAATTAAATTTTCCCCTCAAATAAAATAATTTTCATTAAAACTGTTTAATGCATTTAGACTTAAGTCGACGCCCATACCAACCAGCTCAACTCGGGCAAAGTGGCGCGCGAAAGTGAATGTGGCTCTATTTAGTCCGTTGCTTGTTTTTAACTTAGCCACACGGTTGAAAACATGCTACCCATGTGTAAAGCAAGCTCTTGAAATAGAGTTAATTACGTATAAATCACAATTTAAAATGCGGTCATTTGAGAAGAAGCTGTCACATCTGGTGATACAGCGACCTGCCAATAAGGGTGTTCCTATTCATTATTTTTATGCAACTCAGTGAATAAGCTTGGTTTATCTGCTACCGCAGCAATCGCTTTAATATTGGAATGCTATGTTGACCTTTAGCTTCATTGTGATTGCCATCTATCTCATTATCAACTTAACTTGCTTGACCAAGCGGCGCGACAAAATAGCTAATCCAAACACCCCTCAATAAGCCCCGCCAACACACCCTCTTTATTCTTTGCCCGAAACGTATCAGGTCTTGGTTGACCAATTTTAGTGTTGCAATTCATTACTTTTTTAATCATCTCATTGGGTAATGTCTCGTCACCCCATAGTGCACCACACATTCCGCCAACAATACAGGCATTGGTATCGGTATCACCCCCACGTAATAGTGTGTCTGTTAATGCTTCTTCAAACTGGCTGCGTTGCTTCAAATGAAAGAACGCATAGGTAAATGCGTTACGTACAAAACCTGCCAAGGGGTGTGCGTCTGGTAATTGTTGGTTCATGGCGTCATCAAGCCATTGGTTAACTTCCGCATGACCGGTACTTAAAAACTCTGTTGCGGTGTTTATGGCACCTTCGCTGTCGCCTGGTGTTTGTATTAAGTGTCGAATAGCCAGCACATAGGCTGCCGTTGCATCTAAGCAAGTTGGATTGGGGTGCGTTAATGCACAATCTTGATACGCTATTTTGATGGTGGCTGTGATGTCTAGCTTGCACGCTGCAATGGCTAGTGGGGTCGCTCGCATTAGGCAACCATTTGCTTTTGAATTTGCATTATGCATAACGGCTTGTCGCATAATCAGTTCGGCTATACCACTTTGGTTAATTTGTGCGTCATCGTATATTTTAAGTGCCGAGCGGGTTGCTATGCCAATATCAAAAGGTTTCGACCGTTCCCAGTTTGAGTAGGCTTGGGCAACAGTATCTGCTTTGTATTCGCCGTTTTCTGCGGCTAAGGCTTGCATGAGCGCAAGGGTCATTTCACCATCATCAGTGATTTGCCCCGGTGCCAAATTTAATACCCCACCCCCTGGCATATCAAGTGCTTGTGCCACTTCTATTTGGGTTGGGGCGCGACCTATAAACTCAAGAACACCACCCGCAGCATCGCCAATAAGGGCGCCTATGACAGCCCCTTTTGCACGGGCATGACGTTCTTGATTGTTGGGTAGTGGTTGTGAACTTGTGTTCATCGTTGTTCCAAAAAAACAGGTTTTGTCAAAATTTCTATTATTTGCCTAACAAACCAAGGTACCTAACCTTCGTTATAGGCATCACAGGCATTCCGTCACATGCATATCCCATAAAGGCTTCTTGTATGGTGCCTGGGTTAACAGGTGACCATTCTTTATCATCGGTGCTTTGTTTTTTTAAGTCGTAGCTTTTAATTAACGTGCCTTTGGCCCACGCTAACTCATAAAACTGCATGGTTAGTATGTTGAAGACCTGTCTTTCACAATCATATAAAGTAAGCGTAACCAATGACCGAAATGCTTGCATTTCGTTTTCTGTTGTGGGCATCACGTAGTTTTTTAAAATGCGTACGACTGCAAACTCTTCTTCACGCATAATGCTTTTTTTATCAACGTAAGCTGAAAATTTAGAAGTGTATTCAGACTCAACCCAATCTTCATTTGCAAGTAATGGGTTTGAAACAAAGCATAAGCTTGCAATAATTAGCCATTGCTTGCGTTTACAGATGCTTGCAAATGCTTTCATTGAATCGGCCTATGAGGGGTTGTTTTTTTAGAGGTTAATTCTAGTTACACCACTGTCTCACCACATGACACAGTTCATCAGTCATGATTAAGTGCAATCAGTGTGATCGTTTGTTTTTCCACAAATCAAATGATTTGCAATATAATAAATCAATACATTTAGACATGGGTCGACGCCCATACCAACCTGCCCAACCCGGGCAAGGTGGCACGCGAAAGCGAATGTGGCTCTGTAAAGGGCAACCAAACGGGTAGCGTCGGCCCTCACTTTATGTTGAGGGCTATTTTTTTGTACGGGTTATTTACAACCAACTTGCCAACCCGGGTGTCTCGCCCAAATGGCTAAACAGGAGCATTGCTATGTCTAAGTCAAAGAATACTCAACCTATTCCCGCCAGTTCTTTGCATTACCGCCCCCGTGATTATTTTGCACAATACGATCTTCAAGCTAATTTACTGACTAAGGTAAAGGGCCGTGCCAGACGCGAGTTAATTAAACAAGGCCTTGAAAATGGTGACCTCGAAGACTTACCTGATTTTGTGACTGATGTAGCGCTTGGAAAAATCGACCGGCAAATGATTGGGCTCATTCACCCAATGTTCATGGGGGGTGAGTATTTACCTAAAACCAAGCCGGGTGAAGTTGAGATTGCTCGCATCAATCTCAACTCGACAACTTACGATGTTGCGGTTATTTATGCCCGACGTGTCGGCCAACGTATTCATTATCGAATGGTTGATGAGTATGACGGAGAAATGCTTGAAACAAAAACCACACGCACTTCTACTAAGCCATTAACAATGGGCGAAATGGTGAGTTTCTTTATAAATGCTTGGGATTTATTCAATTGCCTAGAGAGTAATTATCATAACGATGTAAAAAGTATGCTCTCTTTCTTTAACGGTGAGTCTGAGTTTTACCCTTACTTTGATTCAGAGCTTAGAGGTCAAGTGTTAGAACGCTTTTATGAAGAAGAAGACGAAGATGATGAAGATGAAGATGAAGATGAAAGCACTGATGATTAAATGGGTGATAGGTTGCATTCTAATTCAGGGGTTTTGCAATGATTGATTCTTCTTTAATACACCTTGACAAGATTCGGGCATACCAAACGACTGACTATCAATTTGGCTTGGGTGAAAGTGAAATAGTTCTAAACATTGGTAAACATTCAAGCCGGTTGGCATTGTTGTTTGGTCACAATTTAGTCAACTGCTGTGCTTTCATCACTGCATTCAACCCACAAGGCACCATTCAGTCTGACCATGCCAATGAACGCGCACACATTGAACTGTTGCATCACTTGCAAGCACTTGGCCTGCAATGCATAGAAGGGGCAGGTAGCGATGCCAATTATGATTGGCCCGCAGAACGAAGCTATTTTGCGTTAGGGCTTGAACTTGAGCCTGCTAAAACAATAGGTCACCACTTTAATCAAGATGCGATTGTTTGGGCAGGTGCTGACGTCATACCGCAGTTGATTTTGTTGCGTTGAATTAAGGTGCTGAATTTTCTGTGCTGATTTTTCTGCGCTGATTTTAATAGTCTGGCCTGCTTTAAAGGCTGGGGAGAGTTACACCAAATTGCCGCCCCCAACGCTTTCGTTAAAGCGGCTAAACAGGAGCATCAACATGATATCAACTTCAAACTCTACTTTTTTATCTGCCGTTGAACCAACTGTTCAACCCAAGGTTCAAACATTTCGCTTTGGCTCTTCGCCCGATTTTGAAACGTGTTTAACGATTCAGAAAACACCCTTAAAAAATGAGCTTTTTGAACTCAAGTTTGAAACAACGTTTGCAAAAGCAAAAGACCCACAAGGACGTCAAGTAAAGGCACAATTCTTTTTTAGTCAAAACGAGCTTATTGAATTGAGTCAGCACATTCAAAATGCAATCAACGATCAGTCTTTACAGTTGATATCGTCAAAAACCGATTGACGATATAAAACTTATCTAATTTTACAACCATCTGTCACATCTGGTGATACAGCGACCTGCCAATAATAGAGTTTCTATTCAAACTCATATTGGAATTCACATGAATAAGCTTGGTTTATCTGCTGCCACAGCAATCGCTTTAAGTTTGGTAGGCTTGCATACTACTCATGCCCAAAACGCCCCACAATCTTTTGAAGGCTTTTATGGTCAATTGGGTATTGGTTATGAAAATGTTAGCCCGAGTTTGACGAATTCAGGCTTAAGCGTGCCTGGGGCTTTCTTTCCTTACAATACCAATTTTCAAAGTACAAATAGTTTTGCAGGTACTGTTACGGCTGGCTATATGTTTCCGGTGTCAAAAAGTTTTTTACTGGGTTTAGGGGCTGAGTTTTCACCTTTTGAAAGTGAAACGTCTAACTACACTATCAATATTGCCGGTATTGGTTCTGCACAGGGTTCATACAAAAAACAAAACTCATACAACCTCTTTTTGTCGGCTGCTACGCCTATCAATGACACGGGCCTTTTGTATGGCAAGGTGGGCTTGCCTTTGAGCTAAAAGTTCATATTGCGCTTTTAGAAAATACCCATACCGTACCGCTATGGAAAAAGACTGTTTTTAAAATATTATTGCGCTGGGGTATTGTGTTGTTTTACCCCTTTTTTTTGATCTGGGGTTGATTGTTCGTACCAATCAACTTAACTTGCTAAATGAGGCGTTGCGCCAAAATTACTGCGTTGCTTCAAATAAAAAATGCATAGATGAATGCGTTACGTACAAAACCTGCCAAAGGGTGTGCGTCTGGTAATTGATGGTTCATGGCGTAATCAAGCCGTTGGTTAACTTCCCCATGACCTGTACTTAAAAACTCTGTTGCGGTGTTGATAGCACCTTGGTTATCACCTAGTTTTTGTATTAAGTTTCGAATGGTTCTTAGCATGGATAAAGTAATCCACAGCTATAGGTTTGCTTAAAAAAACACAATCTCTCAAAGTAAAATTCATCCCTTTAATTTTATGAAATTCTTCAAACATAAAGTAAGATTAAACATCATACATAAGTCAGACTTAAAAGCAGCCCCAGGTAACCGCTATGAGAAATACAAAACTTAGACCTACCACCGTTGGTCAAATTTTGATCTTAGAATTTCTACAACCCTTAAACATTGAGATCGGTCAGTTGGCTGATGCGATGGGTGTTCATAGAAATACGCTTAGTCGCATTGTGAATGACAAAAGCGCTTTAACGGCCCCCATAGCAATTAAATTGTCTGTTGCGCTTGGAACAACACCAGAGTTTTGGTTAAACATTCAGCATGCAACTGAAATGTGGGATGTTAGCCATACAGCTTATGCCCAAGAGGCAAGTAATGTAAGGCGTATTAATTTTCAATCTATAGCGCCATCGCAGTAATGCGACAACACCACCTCAACAGCTAAGTTACTAAGCTGGGTGTCTGACTCTCGTTATGGCTAATGCAGGGCCGCCGTCGCAAGCATTTTCCATATAGGCCCCCTACCTCAACCACAGCTCAGTACCGCCCCCTGCTTCAGGTGCGGGTATGTAACCGCTTCGTGTGCCGTCTTGGTTAAATATGTTGGTAACACCTTCAGGGCTGACGGTTGTGTACCCTGCACGGTTGCCTTGGCTGTCATACACCCCGTTAGTAGCGTTGTAATTTAAGGGGCTGTTTTCATAGTTCAAAGGGCTATTGTCATAGTTCAAAGGGCTGTTGTCGTAATTCAAGGGGCTGTTACTGTAGTTAAGCGGGCTGTTGTTGTAGTTCAATGAACTTGTCTGAGCAAATGCCGTACTGCTTACCAATGCACTCAATATCAATGCCGTGATTGTTGCGTTCTGTTTTGCATTCATGAGTAGACCTCGCTTTGGCTACGCTAAGCTAAAAATATTGTTTAATGCCATTGATGCGTGGCACCATCTTATCTTGCTATTCAATAAGTGCTTTAACCTTAATGCTCTAACCGCTAGGTTACTAAGCTGGGTGTATCACCAGGTGAGACAGGTGCTGTATTTTTTAATGCGGCTGAGGTCTATCACTCTTGTTATCGGCAACGAAGGGGCACCGTCGCAAGCAAATTCCATAAAGGTTTCTTCTAAGGTGCCCGGCTTAACGGGTAACCAGTCTTGTTTGCTGCTTTGTTTTTTTAGGTCGTAGCTTTTAATTAAGGTACCTTTGGCCCATGCCAATTCATAAAACTGCATCGTCAGTAAATTGGAAATATTTTTTTCACAATCATACATAGTGAACGTGATCTGTGAACGGTATGCTTTCGTTTCATTTATTGTTTTGGGTTTCACGTAGTTTTTTAAGATGCGAACAATCGCAAACTCTTGTTCACGCTTGATTGCTGCCTTATCAACATAAGCAGAAAAATTTGATGTGTTACCTGCATCAACCCACTCATCATTCGCAAATAATGCACTTGATGCAAAGAATAAGCCTGCAAAAATTAGCCATTGCTTGAGTTTACGAACGCTTGCAAATGGTTTCATCAAATAGGCCTTTGAGCGATTGCATATATGGCTATTATGCTAGGTATTGCTGCGACGAGAGTTAAGCATTTAGCTTATTTAAAACATAAATTTCAAACCAATTAGGTACCAAACCAGTCTTGAACTCTAGTTCTACACCATGGGCTACTTATGCTAACCAAATTGGTCTCTCGTTTGCGTTGTCAAAAATATAGGCTCTGTCAGAAAATCGAATAGATTCGACCAATAATTCAAGCGATCTGAAATACCGTTCGACTATTTTTTTTAAGCACATCATGCCCTTGCATTTTGACTCGATGTGCAACACGTGAAATGTTAATCTCAGGATTTTCTGTCGCAACATAATAAAGATAGACATGAAAGCCAGCTTCTTTAGCACGATTTAAAAGTTTACTTTATCTGGCGACGACATGACAGTTTCAAAGGCGGCGCCAACAATTGATCATTTGGATCAGCATCAGCATATAGGGGGGGTGAAAAGTCAAAAAACCAAGTGTTTCTAGACCGGATCCACAGTGTTTATTTAACGCTATTACGGAATTCCGCTCACGGGCGCGGATGCGAGCGCATGTGCGCACGGGATTATATACTATGAGAAAGAAAAGATCGGATAGTATTTCAGATGATGTCAAGAGTTTCGCTCAGGCGGGTGATACTGTGCAGCTTCCTGCGGGGATCACGCTCGATGAGACCGCTTGGATAGGTACGCCCAAAACGGGCGCAATACCCAGAATTGGGGTGCCACGTGGGTTGAAATTCCCAAAGATTGACAGAAATTGTCAAAAAATTTGATGATTTTTAAAAAAAACCGATTTGAACCAGTAAAACTACGTTTTCGCCCCGAGTAATTCAGACCAATCTTAACCCTGTGAGTTTTGCAGCACCCCCAAGCCCATTTAAACCCCCTCTTAGCGATTTAAATTAGTAGCCCTACCGTACATGGGCCGACAAATAAATACCTGTGACGGCGTTTAATCGACTGTGAAGATCGAACCATCTTTTGGTTCCTTATTAATTCATTCTTACCCATCACCGTACAGACGTTTGTCTGTAGTACAGACAGCCCTTGTCTGTAGCTGAGAGCCAATACCCATGCGAGTTTGAGCCCTAAATACAGACAAAAGTACAGACACACATATACCCTCACACCCAAACACCCACTTGGACATACAAACGTGTATGTATATATATGTACATATGTACACGTGCGCCTTTTTTATGATTTCATTGACCTCGCGCAAATGGGCATTTTCTTTCTCAAGGTCTTTGATGCGCTGTTGCTCGGCAGTTAAGGTGCGGCTAGCACCCTGCACCCCCTGATTTCGGGCATGACGCAACCATCTTAAAAGGGTTGAATGACCCACACCCAAGTCAGCAGCCAACTGCTTGCTAGGAATCTCAGGGTGAGCTAATGCATAGTCAATGCATTCTTGTTTTTTCTCAGAACTGATAATGTTTATTGGCATGTCCATATCCTAAAGTAAGAAGATTACCTTAGAGCACAGTTTTGTCTACTTTTTTGACTAGGTCCATTTAGCTGATGCGTCTACTCGTCACGCCCTCTTTTGTGAGGGCAACTAAAACTTCTTACCCTTGGTTCTCACGAGAATTTCTACCGCGATTTGAAACGCATCGAGGGGGCTTAGATACCAACGAACTTAAGCTAGACTGTCACGAGCGCTCAAAGACCCCAAAAATCATAGAAAAGTCTAATTGCTTATGACCGAATCCACCAAACTATCTCAGGCTGAGCTTGATCAGCTGCTGGGCTTTGTCAGTGACACTGACCAACCGATCCCCTACATGCAGCGTACGCGGGACTGGTATTTGGGCTTGGGCTACGGCAATCCCTATCGCTGGGCGCACTACAACCATGCGCCATTTACTCCGCTGACCAAGCCACTGTCAAAGACCTGCGTCACCATCGTCACGACGGCGGCCCCCTACAAGCCCGACCAAGGTAATCAAGGGCCAGGCTCTATTTACAACTCTGGCGCAAAGTTTTTTACTGTTTATTCTGCCGATACAAACAAAGAGCATGATCTACGCGTATCGCATGTGGCCGTCGATCGTAAACACACCAGCATGGAAGACTGCAACACGTGGTATCCATTGCCGGCACTCAAAGAACTCGCCCGCGACAAAATTGTTGGGAGCATTGCACCATTTTTTTACGGCGCCCCAACCAATCGCAGTCAACGACATACTATTGAGGTTGATGCTCCTGAGATCTTAAAAAGATGTCTAGCCGACGGTGTCGAGGCGGTTGTCTTGGTGCCAAATTGTCCGGTGTGTCATCAAACGTTAAGTCTCATCGCCCGACACCTTGAGGCTGGAGGGATCCCGACTGTACTGATGGGCTGCGCAAAGGATATCGTTGAACATTGTGCGGTGCCGAGATTTTTATTCAGTGATTTCCCTCTAGGCAACGCGGCGGGTAAGCCGCATGATCGTGCTTCACAGCGCCTCACGCTTGAGCTGGCGTTTAAGGTCTTAGCGTCAGCGGTCACTGCGCAGACAACCGTGCAATCGCCTTTGCGCTGGAGTGCGTCAGGCGAATGGAAACTTGATTACGCCAATATTGAACGCGTGAGCCCAGCCGATCTGCTCAAGCTCAAGCAAGAGTTTGACAAAGGGAAAGAGCTTGCGCAAAGCGTCCGTGATCAACAGTTAGCAAGCGTATTTCGTAACCTAGCCGAAGATCACCCGGCCATCTCACAGATTATGGTGACGCTCGCACTGCCGAACCCAAGGAGACGATTAAGATCGAGGCGCTGACCGGTGGCGTTTCTTCTAATATTTTTCGGGTGTCCACGAGCCGGGCGCATTATTGCTTAAAACAGGCGTTACCCAAACTCAAGGTTGCAAAAGAATGGCTAGCGCCCGTTGATCGCGTTTTCGCTGAAATCGGTTGGATAGAGCTCGCAGCAAAGGTGGCACCAAAAAATGTTCCGCATATTGTGGGTGTGGATCAGGCGACAAAAAGTTATGTCATGCAGTACCTAGGCGCAGAGTATGTGAATTGGAAATCTGAGCTTCTCAATGGTCGCGTCGATCCAACGATTGCCGCTCAACTCGGCACAATGCTCGGGAAAATCCATGCCTACACAGCAGACAATGCTGAGATCGCTAAGCGTTTTGCCAATGACGAGACCTTTTATGCCATTCGGCTAGAGCCTTATCTTGAGGAGGCTGCGCGGCAACATCCGGCACTGAGTGAGACTTTACGTGCGTTGATTGCGCGTACTCAGCAGAATCCAAGAGTGCTGGTACATGGCGATGTGAGCCCTAAGAATATTCTTCTTGGCCCGGATGGCCCTGTCCTGCTGGATGCTGAGTGCGCTTGGTATGGTGACCCAGCCTTTGATGTGGCCTTTTGTCTAAACCATTTCTTTCTCAAAGCCGCGCATCGACCCAGCACCTGCCCTGCTCTTTTAGACAGCGCACAGATATTCATGAACGCCTACTTTGAGCAAGTGACTTGGGAGCCTGTTGCCAAGCTTGAACAACGTATCGTGACGCTCTTGCCAGGCCTCATGTTGGCGCGTATTGATGGTAAGTCGCCGGTTGAATATCTTGTCCCTGCGCAGGGTGCCATCGTTCGCCGTCTAGCCATAGAATTTTTAAACCATAACAACCTCACGTATTCGACCATCGCAACGCGCTGGGCCATGGAGTTCAAATCATGAGTCGTATCAAAGAGATCCACGCACGCAGGATATGGGATTCGCGTGGACGTCCCACCGTAGAGGTCGAAGTCATCACCGATTCAAAAGCGCAGGGGCGCGGTCCCAAACGCAAGTGCATGGATTGTGGGCGTTTCATATAATGTCGGTCAGTTCAAGCTATCTGGTGCATATGGACAAACGCGTAACGCTTGGTTGAACCCCGCTCAACTCCTTCAAACTTTTAGTCAGCCAAGCGATCTGGGTACGACCAATAGCAGTATTGTTTTTGATTCAAACATCGCGGTGGATTCATACTTGCTTGGTCTGACAATGACACCTAGTCAAGCCACGAATATTTTCTTTTCTTGGCAAATTGCAAAGCCAAGTTCAAATATGAAATCGAACACCAGATTTCTGGTTGATACACAAACTGTATATAGCTTCGCTTACACCTACAACTTCACGCCTCGCACAAATATTTATGCCATGGGGGCTTATGCGACGAATTACAGCATGAGTCAAGGTCTGACCAGTAAAATTGTTGGGTTGGGTTTTCGCCACAAATTTTGATGTGAACACAACAGATTTTTTAAATGCCAGCATGAGTTGGAATGCTTTCTCGCATTAAAGGGCGAATTTTTATTGCATATCAGGGTTTGGTTGCGAGACAAAAGCCAGTGTCGTCATCACGATAAAAACCGTCAGTGCCCATCAGACCATAATCGCGACGCTTGGATTTCAAAGGAGGCGTCAAGCCTGGGCCCCAAGAGCCACCACGGACGATTTTGTTCTGTGGCCCATCAGTGCCCTCGGTCCACTCCCATAGCGAACCCGCTTGGTCACAGGTCCCCCACGGACCTCGGCTATCTAGACGAGGATGTTCGCTTGCATAGCCACAGACGGGCGTAAGCACCCCACCATTCTTTCGGCGAAGCGCGACATAGATTTCGTTAAAGTTTGCAGCGGGCGCAGGAGGAGAAACTATTTTATGGTCATTCTGTAACGTAAGACGAGCATCATGCGGCGGGGCATCACTGCGCGTGGGGTACTGCCAGTAACCGGCCCCATCAGGTTTTTTGGGGTCAAAATACGCCGCTTTGTACCATTCATTTTCTGAGGGAATCCACCAGCGCGCCTCAGGATTTCGTTCGACGTTACCTTTTGTCTGATAGTTTACAAGCGTGTAAGCACCTGTTTCGGTATCCGCATTCTCTGTCGCGCCATGATGCATCCAGTTTGCAAAGCGTGCCGCATCAAACCACGTCACCCACGGGACTGGGCGTTTGCCTGCATGCGGTCCCCATAAAGAGGAGGGCACCACGACATAGTGATGGGGGTTGACCGTTGTGCCGTCCCCCTTTCTTGCGATCAGCGGTCCTGTATCTTCTTTCTCACTTGCCATCTCTGGCACCCATAACTCATTGAGTACTTTGTTTTTGGGGACTTTCGCAACCGCGTTTAGAAAGGAAACATATTGATCAAGCGTGATTTCACTTTTGCTTAAACGAAAAGGCACTGGTACTGCACCATAACCGGTCATGGCGTCGGCCGGGTTATCAGGTGATCCCACCAGCACGGTTTCGATTTCAATACTCTGAGCCTGCGATTTTGATGCCCTTCTGGTCGCTAACCTAAAACCAGTATCATCATCGTTGTACTGCGGTAAATAGTCTCGCCAGCCATATTTTGAAATATTGATTTGTCCGAGGCTCCAAGAGCCACCCATCAGTCCCATCGTGCGTGGTTGACCATTGTGATCGTTGTAGCTGGTATCTGACCATTCCCAAAGTAAGCCGGCCTGATCGTAAGTGCCGAAATAGCTGACGCTCTTTTCGTATGCGCCCACTGGCGTAATATGTTGGCCCTCGGGTTGACCACCGTTGTAGTTGGCACTGTTGACATCACCAGGCAGTGCCTTGGTGTTAGGTAGTGTGTCGCTTCGGGTTGGGTAGGTCCAATAAGGCTGTGAGCCTGCACGGGTCGGATCGTAAAAGGCTGCCTTATACCATTCGTTTTGACTAGGGATCCACCAACGGGCATCTGGATTGCGCGGTACAAAGCCCGTCCTTGCACCATTCAGCGTGTAGGCTCCCGTTTCAGTATCGGCATGCGCTGTTGCACCATGATGCATCCAGTTGGCAAAGCGTGCGGCCGCAAACCAAGAAATGTTGAGCATGCCACGCTTCCCTGCGCGAGCACCCCACGCCGGATCAGGAATTTGTGTGAATACATAGGGCGCTTGAGCTGTGCCTTGACCCGCGCGTGCAATCAACCCGTCTTTAGACACATAGTCATGCGTCATTTGCATATCCGTTAACCAAAGTTCTAGGATGGCCTCTCGTCTGTTCGCCGGGAGTGCATCAGGGCGCGTGGCCACTGCATTCAGGAAGTCAAGGTACTGCTCAAGAGTGACTTCATATTTGCCAAGGGCATAAGGCTGTGCCACCGCACCGAATCCAGTTTGAACATCAGGCGGATTACCGGGGGCGCCGATCTCAACGACAGCCATGCAAATTAAACCTACACATACATTTCGCTCTGAAACATGTTGAGCATGAACAGAGCTACTCAAAAAGATCGCACCCACAAGCGTTAAGCTACGGAAACAAATTGATTGAATCAACAATTTCAACATAGAGGCCTCAGTGATATGTCATATCTTATGATTAAATGCCTTTAGCATCTGCTCATGCTACTACACTCTATAAAGGGGTCGGAGTCATGTTCCTGTTTCCCGTTTATAAAAACCGCTACCGTACCGTTCCCTCTGGGTAAACCCGCCTGATAAATAATCGTGTCCGCGATGCTTGGTCATTTCCACAATGATTCGTTTAGGTGTGACCTGTCTTGATGCGAGTGCTTATTGCGTGCATATCCTGAAAAATCTCTGGGTGCCTGACGCGTGCTAGAAAGCGTCTACGATCTAACGGCAGTTAACGGATTTGTAATCTTTGCGACGGATTCTCGACAGGTTTGTTTGCCTAGAATAATGATATGTTGATCTATAAACAATTAAAAGGCTTCATCATGGCTTCCTCTATTTCACCCATCCAGTCAATTGCTCGATTCATCATGCTTGGGGTGCTGATGCTGACATCCACAGCAGGCATGGTGTATGCGACCCCCGAGAATGTATCGGTGAACGTATGGAAGGATCCAAACTGTGGTTGTTGTTCTGATTGGGTCAAACACTTGGAAAGCCAGGGGTTCACTGTACAAAGCATCAACCAAGGAAACCAGAAGGTTCGGGCGAAATTAGGGGTCAGTCCTCAGCATGGCTCCTGTCACACAGCTGTCGTTGAAGGTTATGTGATCGAAGGACACGTACCAGCCGCAGACATCCGTCGTCTTTTGTTAGAAAAACCTGCCGCCCTTGGTTTGGCAGTTCCCGGCATGCCTATTGGCTCACCCGGCATGGATGGAGAAGCTTATGGCGATAGGCGTGACAAATTTAACGTTTTGCTCATCCAAAAAAATGGTCAATCAACCGTTTTTAGTGCTTACTGACGCGTGATATGAAAACGCACAGTGATTCATTCGTTTTTATCACTTAAGTTTGGAGACGATTATGTCAACTTTTAAAAAATGTATGTTAGCAACCGTATTTGCATTTTCATCATTTGGGGTATGGGCTCAAAATACGCACGATCACCAGAGTAACCCGTCCTCAAGCACAACAACGCCTCCAGTCTCTGCATCAACAGACTCGTCGTCCACAGCTCCAGCCATGAATCAAATGATGGAGCAGCACATGAAAATGATGCACGATCAAGGTGGGAAGCAGGGCGGTGGCATGATGGGAGGTGGAATGATGGGCGGTGGCATGATGAGCGGTGGCATGGAGTGCATGCAAGCGATGAATCAGCGAATGGATAAGATGGAGTCCATGATGAAAACGATGATGGATCGTATTGAAGTGGACCCTGTCGTCAAGACAAAAGTCTGTGGTTTTTAAGCTGTAACTTTTTCCTTTCTGCAGCGGATCGGCGCTGCCCCGTTTTTGCTTTTTTGTATTTCACTTTTATTTTAGTTTCTAGGGTTGACTCATGGTTGCAAGTCCTCACGCAGCAACCCAAAATTTGTAGCAGCGGTGTAGAGTAAATAGGTCAGCATCGCCAATCGGAAAGAGCTGTAGTTTGCAGCGACTGGCAAACCAATTGGCACACTCAGCACAGGCTCGTCGGTCATCTAGGGTGCAATCCCGTTCGGACAGCTTGTCGCTGAGCTTGGTCGCATCGGCTAAGGTGATGCCCCTGCCTATGAGGAATTGCACCCTTTCGTTGAGTTGGGGAGCAATATGCAAAATTTCATATGTCTCCGTGGTTACGGCTGTTGCGGCTACAGTGGCTACAGTTACGCCCCCATCATGCGTAGCCGTTGTAGCCGTAGCCGTTGGGTCGTTTAACGTTTTCTCTAGCGGTGCCATCAGCCCCATTATTGCGATCCTCTGAGCAGTTTGGGGTTTGCTGACGATGCCGATTTGCAGGGCTGGCGCGTGGTGGCAGTCACAACACCGCCTTTACCGCCTTTTAACCAGCCGGTAACGAAAACATGCACAGACACAGTAGAAGAAGAAGTTGTTGTTGATGGGTGATATGAATGCCGCTGTGACCTGATCCAACACCTTGTGGTGTAGCGTGGCCAGCGTGTGGTGCACACTTTGGCTACCGTATGGCGAAACACACATCGCCAAGATCATCGACACCTACCAATTTCGCAAGGAAGAAGAACGCTATTCCAAACGAGTCTCGATGGAGCGAATCACCGAGGAGGGGTACAACCTGAATATCTCTCGCTACATCAGCACGGCGGTGTCTGAACAGGAGATTGATTTGGAGGCGACCCACCGCAGCCTGACGGACATTGAGAACGCCATTCAAACGGCCACGCTGAAACACAATACCTTTCTGAGTGAGTTGGGCCTGTCTCTTTTGCCAGTGGTTGAGTTATAGGCAAAAGGGATTGGCATCAACACATAGATAGGGGGGGGTGAAAAGTCAAAAACCCAAGTGTTTCTAGACCGGATCCACAGTGTTTATTTAACGCTATTACGGAATTTCACTCACGTGCGCGGATGCGAGCGCATGTACGCACGGGATTATATACTATGAGAAAGAAAAGATCGGATAGTATTTCAGATGATGTCAAGAGTTTCGCTCAGGCGGGTGATACTGTGCAGCTTCCTGCGGGGATCACACTCGATGATGAGGTGGAGCGCATTGTTTGGTCACAGATGACGGCGACGCGATCAAAGGATTCATGGCGCGAGTTTGATTTGGTACTGCTGTCAAAGATTGTGAAGATCGAGGCGCGTCTGCGCAAGTATCAATTGCAGCTAGATATTGAGGGTGCGGTGATTTTTAATGACCGTGGCACTCCGATTGAAAACCCATTGTTCCGTATTATCGACACTCTAACGCGCCAGCAGATGGCAGTGATCAGATTCAATTTAGGACAAATCTAGGACTAAAGCCTCCATTATGAAAAAGGGGTTACAGCTAATTTAACTGTAACCCCTTGATTTTACTGGTGCGCCCGGCAGGAATTGAACCCACGACCCCTTGGTTCGTAGCCAAGTACTCTATCCAACTGAGCTACGGGCGCTTTAAAGGAGAGCAGTATAGCATTTTTTAAGTGCCTTACGGCAACGCCACCTGAGGCATGCGACGAATAATAATCTGAGCCTTACGGTCTGGCCAACTGGCTTTACGATTCAGATCATAACGTTTGGGTGAGGGCAAAATAGCAGCTAACCAAGCGGCCTGCCACGGGTTCAGTTTGCTGGCGGGTACATTGAAATAATGCTGCGCTGCCGCTTCAATGCCAAACACACCAACGCCCCACTCAGCGATATTTAAATAGATCTCAAGTATGCGACGCTTATCAAGTATGACTTCTATCAGTGTGGCAATCGCAATCTCTTGGGCTTTACGCCAATAACTTCGGTCTGAAGACAAGAAAAGGTTTTTAGCAACCTGCATGGTGATGGTTGAACCACCCCGCTTGATTGAACCATGCTCTAAGTTTGCACGCGCGGCCTCTTCAAGCGCATTCCACTCTACGCCATCGTGTTGCACGAAGCCAGAGTCTTCAGAAGCCAGTACAGCTCGCTTGACGTAGCGTGAGATCTGATCGTAAGCGACCCAGGTTTGCGTGATGCGCTTAGGCCGTTGTGACTGGGACAAACGGTCTTGTTCAGCATCAATAAATACTGAAGAAGTTGGGTTAAACCATTGGTACCAGACGATCTGCGAAACGATAATCAGCTGCGAGCCGATAACCCACACCAAGACCCCAGCAAGAAGATAACGCCATAAGCGACCCATACTAGACATCATTAACATTGAGTCCTTTAGTGGTTGGTAGCTTAAGCCGTTAACTTCAATCGCCCCAACCTTATGACCTGTTCAACCAAGATATCGATGTTGCGTGGCTCAATACGGTGGTTCACCATTGCAGCTCGAATCGCAATATGGCCATTAATAGATGTCGCAGACGGCGCAACCAAACCTGACTCATGTAAGTCTGCGATGATTTCGGCATTCACATCGTTGAACTGTTCAGTCGTTGCTATATTTTTATCGTGGTAGCGAAAGCACACTACATTTAATGCAACAGGTGCCATCATTTCGAGCTCGGGCTGAGCTTCTACTTTGGTTTTTAAATATTGGGCCAAGTCGCAGGTTTTATCAATAATGCTACCGAGCTTGTCTGCACCGTAAACTTGAATGGTGAACCACGTTTTTAGCGCCCTAAAGCCACGCGAAAGGTCAGGCCCAAAATCACAAGGCCACGGGGAACCACCCGCTAAGCCGCGTGTTTCGCGCCTTAAATAAGTTGCTGGCGAAGCAAAGGTTTCATGGTGAAGCGAGCCGTCACGCACAATAATAAAGCCTGCGTCATAGGGCACCTGTAACCATTTATGAAAATCAAACGCTATTGAATCAGCCCGTTCAATACCTTTTAAACGTGGCGCAATCTTCTTAGACAACATAGCCATTGCACCAAATGCCCCGTCAATATGAAACCAAAGGTTTTCATCAGTAGCAATGTCTGCAATGGCGTCTAAATCATCAATTGCCCCCACATCAACCGTACCGACTGACCCAGCAATAAAGAAAGGGGTTAAACCCTGAGCCCTATCGTTAGCAATAGTTTGTTTAAGTTGCGCAATATTCATTTGGTACTGGTCGTCAAGCGCAATCACACGCAAATAATCAGTACCAATACCGCACAAATCAATGGCTTGTGTAATGCAACCATGCGCACCAGCAGAGGTGTAGGCTACAAGCCTTTTAGGACTATCTGCCAAACCTTGATGACGCACAATTCGACCCAAGATACGATTACGCGCAACTAAAACGCTAACCATGTTCGCCATTGAAGCACCCGTTACAAACAAGCCACTGGCCGTTTCAGGAAAGCCAAATAACTCACGCATCCAGTGCAGAATCTGCCTCTCAACCTCAAGTGGCATTTGATCGCGGCCACCTAGGTTGGCATTTAAGCCAGACGCCAACATGTCAGCAAGCATACCAACAGGGCTACCACCACCCTGCACCCAACCCATAAAACCCGGGCTAGCATTACCGGCCGAGTACGGTAAAACATCTTCCATAAAACGCTGGTGGGCAGACGCTAAAGAGCTGGGGCCATGTGGCAAAGGCTCTTTGAACATATCGCGCTTTGCTTGTGGAATAGGTTGCCATACAGGCTTTTCATGCAACAGCGACATATGGTCGATCATGTCATCAAGCATGCGGTGACCCTGTTCGCGTAGAGATTGCCAGTCTGAAGGGTCAAGGGTATTGCGCTCAGCAGGTACAGCATTAGACATAGTGTGTAACTTTATTTAATTTTTTTAAATTGATTTGACCGCAGCTAACGATTCAGCAATGATGCGAACGATCAAATCACATTCATCAAGTGTCAACGATAAGGGAATACGCATATCGCAAAGCTGTTTCATAATCTTTGTAGTGCGCGGCAACATTTGACCCGCATTACTATACTTCCAATCAAGGTAGGTGCTGGTAAACCCCACCGGTTCAACGTGACCAAACCATTTTAATTTGACTCTCCGCTCAGCAGCTAGGGCTATAAACTGCTTGAACTGCGTGTCGTTTAAACCGACGACCCGAAACTGAATTGAGCTGGCTACATATGACTCGCCCTTTAATCGTTTGGGCAACACCACATCTTTAATTTCACGCAAGTTTTGGGCAAGGCGATCGTGGCGCTCATTCCAAATAAGCGTACGTTCAGGTAAAAGGCCAATTTGTGGGCGCGCAACAGCTGCCGCTAAGTTTGACATACGCATACTGCAATTTGGTATGTTGTATTTGTGCTTTTCAAACACTGCATCAGCTGGGCGCGCCACGTGCTGGCGATACAACATATAGCTGCCTGAATACAAAATAGCCTTGGCAGCAATGTCGTCGTCATCAGTGACTAAAATACCACCCTCACCCGAGTTCATGTGCTTATAGGTTTGACTGCTAAAACAACCGACCACACCAAATGTACCGGTAAATTGGTTATTCCATTTACCACCCATCGTATGCGCACAGTCTTCAATAACCTGTATGCCAAGTTCGTTGCACAGCGTCATAACGGCGTCTAGGTCAGCTGTATGACCCCGCATGTGCGAGAGCAACAATACTTTAGCACCACTTCGCGATTTTAATTTTAAATCGTCTAAATCGACCAGTAAGTCTTCTGTTGATTCTAAAAACACAGCTTGTGCACCAGCATGGGCAACAGCGCCTGGTACGGGGGCAAGCGTAAAGGCGTTCATCAACACTTTATCGCCAGACTCAACACCTAAACACTTTAAGGCAATAAACAACGAACAACCACACGAGTTAAGTGCCACGGCATAGCGCCGACCCACATAAGCAGCAAACTCAGCTTCAAGCAGTGTTGATTCGGCATGCTCGCTACCAAACTCACCGTATCGGAACAGCAAACCCGACTGCATAATGGCTTTTGCGCGCTCAATACCCGAAACGGGTATTGGGTCAACGCTGGCCAAGTCTCGCAAGAGTTTAGTGTGCATCATCGTCATCTTTTTTCTGACGTTAAACCGACTTACCCAACTCGAAAGATTCGGTGGGGAAGTATTTTTCTAAACGTACATCGGCTGTCATGGCATGACCTTCCTATACCCTCTAATCGAGAAATTCGAGCCGCTACCGGCGCAATGACTTTACAGGCTGCACGGTTTAATCGTTGATAGGTCAATACTTTTAAGAACTTGCTGGCACTTAAACCACCCGAATATCGTGCCGCGCCACGCGTTGGCAAAATGTGATTGGGGCCTGAACACTTATCACCATACGCGACAGTGGCCTCTTCACCCATAAATAACGAACCGTAGTTACGTAAATTTGCCAACCACCACTCTGGGTCTATAGCTTGAATTTGCAAATGCTCTGGAGCGTACTGGTCGCAAACTTGTGCTATTTCTTCGCGTGTATCAACCAACACCACTTCACCATAATCACGCCACGCTGCGGTGGCTGAGTTATGCGCCAATTCAGGCAAGTTTGCAATGATGCCGGGCGCTAAGGCCATAACCTTTTCACCGACTTCACGCGAGGTGGTAACTAACCATACCGGCGAGTCAGGGCCATGCTCTGCTTGACCAATCAAGTCTGCCGCCACAATCGCGGGGTCAGCTGTTTCGTCGGCAGCCACCATTGATTCAGTTGGGCCAGCCACCACGTCTATACCGATACGGCCAAACAGCATACGTTTAGCTTCCGCAACAAAACGATTACCTGGACCCACCACTAAACCGTTGAGTAATTCAACTTCAAATTCTTGCATGGAATCGCGCTGTCTTTGAGCAAAATCGCGAATGCGGTCGCGTGCAAAACGAATGTCGTCTTTTACTGTTTCAGGTACAGTTTTAATGGCTTTTTCAAGGCTTTCACGAGACATGACAATGTTTTGTTCCCAACCGTCAAATTCTTTAGCATAACGGCGCGCAACATCTTCGCCACCCGCTTCAATTTCATCCAACTTTCGCGTCACGGTTTCACGTGTTGTGGCGTCTTCTGCGGCTGGGGCTTTAATGGTTTTCTTGAGATAAATGATGGTCATGTCAGTTTCAGTTTATTTAAAAGTTCATTTCTAATCATATCGCCAAGCCTAGCAATGCCCTGCCCTGTCCTGCTCTGGCAATTAGTTTAAGTGGGGCGCCTTGGAGTTGATCTAAACTAAAAACCTACAAATAATCTAGATTGAATACGAAAGGTGTCATTTGTGGTACGTTTTAATGCTTATCACACTGTTGATTTTACTGAATATTTAGTGGTTTCTTGCCCATGCGCATGTTTTTTTGCTTTTAAACATTTCTTTAAAAAGGCTTCAAATGCTTAAGCTTTACTATCACCCCTCACCCAATCCCCTCAAAATAGCACTTTACCTCGAAGAAACGGGCACCCCTTACGAACTGGTTGGGGTTGATACCCGTAAAGGTGAGCAACATTCTGCCGCCTTTAAGGCCATCAACCCCAACGCTAAAACACCCGCCATGACTGATGGTGATATTCGTATTTTTGATAGCAATGCTATTTTGCTTTATTTGGCCGAAAAAATTGGCCAATTTATTCCTGAAAACACGCCTGCCAATAAAGCTGAAATGTATTCGTGGTTAATGTTTGTAGCGACCGGCATTGGCCCCTATAGTGGCCAGGCGGTGCACTTTAAACATTTTGCACCTGAACCCAAAGAATATGCAGTCAATCGCTATGACTTTGAAGCCTGGCGTCATTGGCTCATTCTAGAAGAACGGCTCACCAACCAACTGTATATTATGGGCGACCAATACAGCATCGTTGACATGTCAGCCTGGGGTTGGGCTCGCGTCATACCGTTTGTATTGGGTGCTGACGCCTGGGAAAAACTACCCAACGTTAAACGCTGGCTTGACAGCATTAACGAGCGACCTGCCGCGCAACGTGCTGAAGCATTAAAAGCTCAGTTTCAATTTAAAGCTGAGATGGACGAAGATGCCCGCAAAATGCTCTTCCCTGGTAATGCTCGTTTAGCGTCTTAACACAAGGTTATCGGTCAAAGTCGCTGTGTTCACCCATTGGTACTTCACATTAAATGAATGTAAAAAAAATGGGTCAACACTGTGGCTTTCTAAATGCCACACGAGAAATCACGCTACTCTTTACAGGGCGCCACCTTGACGACGTAACTGGAATCAGCAGGCATCACGCCAGACTCATCTAAAATTTCAGGTATGGGTCGGCAGCTTTTATTGGGCAAACAGACGTGATACTCATCACGACCAAAGGGTGAAATCGTTAAATATAAAGCTAGCACGTTACGAGACGCACTGTAGTGCCATACCCCTTCTTTTAATATCGCACCGTCTGGCACTTCCATGCCCGCACCACTACCTCGAACGCGGGCTTGAACTAACGTTAAGTTTTGACCGCTTACACGCCAATCTTCTTGCCAGAGAATGCGTTCGACTGAGTGAGTCCAGCTTAAGGTGAACTGTTGAGCAGCGATTGAAACAATCGCTGCTCCAACACTTAGACAAATTGCCATAGACTCATCAATTAGGCTTGTGTTTGAACTGGGGCTTGCGCTTTAATTTTACGGCTCTGCCAGTACAACCAGGAAAAAACTAATGCTGAAGAACCCAAACCGAGCTCATCAGTGAGTGGTAATGCCGCAATCAGCATGCCTGCTGACAGCAAAGCCCAAATACGTACCCAGACTTTGACCGGGTTCCACAAAAAGCCGACCGAGGCAATGCCCCACAAGCCAATTGCAATTAAGGCCTTTAAAACGATGTAGATAACAGCCCATATTGTGGGGTCATTTTGCAACATCAGCGCAGGTGAATACACCGCCATAAACGGTATAACAAAACCTGCAAAAGCGACTCTGACTGCTTGTATGCTAATTTTAAGACCTGATACGCCAGCAATCGGTGCGGCGGCAAACGCGGCCAACGCCACCGGTGGGGTCAAGTCAGCCAAAATACCAAAATAAAATACAAACATGTGCGATATGATCAAGGGTACGCCCAGTTCTAATAATGCGGGGGCCGCTAATGAAGACGTAATGATGTAGTTTGGAATGGTTGGAATACCCATGCCTAAAATCAAACAAACCACCATCGTTAACAAGAGCGAGGCGATCAAACTATTTTCGCCCACCCTTATAATGGCGCCAGCAAAAGTAGTTGCCGCACCCGTTAATGTCAACACCCCAATAATGACGCCAACTAAGGCACACGCAATACCGACTGGCAGCGCATGGTGCGCGCCCTCAACCATCGCCTTTGTAAGTAACTTGATGGTGTCGCGACCACCTTTAATAAAAAACAATAAAACCAACATTGCTGCAATAATCAGCAAGACTGAGGTGATGCCCCACTTAAAAAAACTGGCACTAAAAATACCCAATGCGATCCAAAAGACATACCGCATAGCCATGCCTTTAAGTCTGAGTGCAATGGCTGCACCCAAAATCAGAATGGCTGTGAGAGCCAAACCCACCATGCCAGAAAACAATGGTGTGTAACCCGAAAACAGTAAGAACACCAAAATCGCAAGCGGAAAGAGCAAATACCAGCGATCTTTAACCGCTTTCCAGGGGTTAGGGCATTCTGATTTAGGTAAACCGGTTAGGTTTAAGCGGCCCGCTTCGAGGTGCACCATCCAGAATGCAGTCACAAAGTACAAAATAGCCGGCACAATAGCTGCCTGCACAATTTCAACGTATTCCACACCAATGGTTTCAGCCATAATAAAAGCCACTGCACCCATCACAGGCGGCATAATTTGCCCCCCCATGCTCGAGGTGGCTTCAACACCCCCTGCGAAGGCTGGCTTGTATCCAAAACGTTTCATCATGGGTATGGTGAACTGGCCTGTGGTAACCACATTGGCCACGCCAGAACCATTAATGGTACCCATTAAGCCTGACGCCACCACCGACACTTTAGCTGGGCCGCCACGCGTATGACCCACCGTTCCCATGGCAAAGTCAGTAAACAATTTGATCATGCCTGCTTGTTCTAAAAACGAGCCAAACAAAATAAAAAGAAAGATATAAGATGAGCTGACAAAGGTCGGTATACCGTAAATGCCTTCGGTACCGAAACTTAAGTGATCGATGAGCTGCTCTAGAGGGTAGCCACGATGCACGAATATGCCGGGCAACTGCTGACCAAACAATGCGTACAAGAAAAAAGACGCGCAGATTAAAGGCAATGCAATACCCATGACTCGGCGAGCAGCTTCAAACACCAACAAAATAATGATGGCACCTATCCAGGTATCAAACATCGTGGGCTCGCCTGCACGCGCAATCAAGTCAGGCTCGAAATACCAGTGATAAAGCGAAAGCGTGAAACCTAAAAATGCAGCAACATAACTGATGAGACCCAAGGGGTGCTTCAAAACAGAGCCCTGTGCAGTCTTAGGAGCGTACAGCACAAAAATCATTAGTAACAAAAAGCCTACATGCAACACCCGCACAATTTGTGATGACAGGGGGTGGTAGGCAGCCATCGTGATTTGATAAGCTGAGAAGACAAAAGCAATCAGAAATACAAAACCCGCCAGTGTTTTGAACTCAGGGTTTTGATCGGGCATAGACGTCGTTTGTGACATGTTGTTTATCTAAAAGGTATTTATGGAAAAAATCATACAAAAAAACCAGCAAGCATCATACAAGCTGGTTTTTTAAAAACTAAAAGACTTCTGTTACTTCATTAAACCTGCTTCCTTATAGTACTTAATTGCACCAGGGTGCAAGGGTACAGGGGTTTTAGGACCATTTGCAGGAATGATACCTTTTGCTGCCGAGTGCGCAGCAATTAACTGTGGCAAGTGGGTAAACAGTGACTTTGTCATCTGGTATGCAACCTCATCAGTTACATTCATGTTTGTGACCAACACATTAGGAATCGTAGCAGTTGGCACGGCTTCCTTTTGACCTTCATAGGTACCCGCTGGAATCATACCTGCGATGTAAGCGGGGTCATTGATTTTAGCAACCACACTCGCTGGTACAGGAACGATCACAATAGCGATTGAGTTTGCCAAATCACGAATCGAAGCTACACCCAAACCAGCTGATTGCAAGGTTGCATCAAGCTGGCGGTTTTTCATCAACTCAACTGACTCACCAAAACCCAAGTACTCAGCTTTAGCTAAATCTGAATAGGACAAACCAGCGGCTTTCAATACAGCACGCGCATTGAGTTCGGTACCCGAACGTGCAGCACCCACTGAGACGCGCTTACCCTTTAGATCAGCAAGCGTTTTAATACCTGAATCAGCTGAGGCCACGATTTGAATATAGTTGCTATAAATACCAGCGATACCACGTAACTTATCGAGTTTAGTTTTAAAACCAACCTCTACATTACCTTGCCATGCAGCCGAAACTGTATCGGCCAATGCAAAAGCTAGCTCGCCGCGACCCGCCTGAATCAAGTTTACGTTTTCAGCACTGGCTTTGGTTGACTGCACAGCAATCTTGGCGTTTGGAATCGACTTTTCATATACCTGAGACAACGCCACACCCATTGGGTAGTAAACACCACTGGTGCCACCGGTCAAAATATTAATGAATTGTTGAGCATGAACGCCTACACTTGCGACTGACAAGCATAGCGCCAACGCAAAATATCGTAATAATTTCATTTTTTATCCTTTAAAATCTTCAAGATGAAGGTACAAGCTGTGTAATGTTAGCAGGATGCGGAAGGTTTGATCGAGCGAATTTGATAGGGTTAACCCCCTAGGTCTACCTAGGCGATATAGTGGGTTTAATGAATTATTAGGGCGCGAAGAATGCCGACACTTGAGATAATCATAATTAAATTCAGCACGAAAGTTCGGTAATCATTAGAGGGCGTTTTTTTGAATTTTTTTCCACCCAGATGAAGCCCAATTAGCATTGCCAACCCTAATACACAT
>Ga0209390_10000171_pt1 | contig 117235 bp, 100 predicted proteins | sample BON01_FD_187212 | JGI IMG/M metagenome (GOLD analysis project Ga0209390, IMG submission 187212) | Freshwater microbial communities from Lake Bonney liftoff mats and glacier meltwater in Antarctica - BON-01 (SPAdes) (version 2) | ecosystem: Environmental > Aquatic > Freshwater > Ice > Glacier...
GTCGCTAATTAAAGCACTGGCACTTTTCTTGTTTTTCATCATTTAAGATTTAAAGGTTTGTAAAAATAATAAAACCTATCTCTTATATTAAAGTGATAACTAGTTCACTTTTTGCTGACGTTATACAATTTGATTAGTGTTTATGTTTCCAGCTATTAGGATTTCTACTTGTATGTATAATTGCTAAAATTTCGATAAAACTATTTTTTTTAATTTGGTAATGAATCCCAAATGGGAAATTTTTAAGATATCTTACACGTGTGTTTCTATATTTTACTTGAAATTTCTCTGGATTTTTTGTAAGAAAACTGAATTCAAAATATAAGTTTTCTAAAAATTTATCAGAAACAGATGTTGATACTTTTTCATCATAATAATCAACTATTAATTGTATATCTTCTTTGGCTAAATGCCTAATTTGAAGTTGATACATTATTTTCTTTTAATACTAGATTTTAGTTCTTTTAAAGAAATATAATTCTCAGGATTTTCATTAACTTCTAAAATACGATTGTCTAAAATTTCTTTATGAGTATCACTTAAATCAGATTTTTGAAGCTTTTGAACCATATATAATTGAAAATCTTCTAAAGTTTTAAAATGATTTTTAGAAATATTAATGGGCTCATCAAAAGAAATAGTATTCATAACTTTCTGTTTTATATCAAATATAAGGAAATTATTTCATAAAAAATCACAAGCAAAAGGCTCAGGATTTGTATATCTAAAAAGTTTTGTTTCTGGACTCTATTTTATCTTGTTTCAAAAAAGAAACTACAATTCTAATGCTTTTTTAATGTCATTATCCATTAGTAATTCTACTGGGTTTTCTAATGCTTCTTTAACAGCAACTAAGAAACCTACAGATTCACGTCCATCAATAATTCTATGGTCGTAAGATAAGGCAACATACATAATTGGTTGTATTACAACTTCACCGTTCACAGCCATTGGTCTGTTTACAATGTTGTGCATTCCTAAAATTCCACTTTGCGGTGGATTTATAATTGGAGTAGATAACATAGAACCAAAAACTCCACCATTTGTAATGGTAAAAGTTCCGCCAGTCATTTCATCAATAGTAATTTGTCCTTCTCTAGCTCTAATTGCTAAACGTTTTACATCACTTTCTATACCTCTAAAACTTAATTTTTCTGCATTTCTAATCACAGGAACCATTAATCCTTTTGGTCCAGAAACGGCAATAGAAATATCTTGAAAATCTTGTTTAATTTGAAAATCTCCATCAATCATTGAGTTTACATCTGGGTATAACTGTAAAGCTCTTACAACTGCCAACGTAAAGAAAGACATAAAGCCTAAGCCAACGCCGTGTTTTTCTTTAAATTCTTCTTTGTACTGAGAACGTAAATCAAAAATGGGCTGCATGTTTACTTCGTTAAACGTAGTTAACATTGCTGTTTCATTTTTTACAGCAACCAAACGCTCAGCAACTTTTCTACGCAACATAGATAGTTTTTTACGTTCTGTATTTCTAGTTCCATCTACAGGGATTGTTCCCATACTTGGCACAGCATTTTCTGCATCGTTTTTAGTAATTCTACCCGCTTTTCCTGTTCCGCTTACAGCTGTTGATTCGACTCCTTTTTCAGCTAAAATTTTCTTAGCTGCAGGAGAAGTAGTTCCGGTTGCATAGGTTGCTTTTTCAGCCTTTGGTTGTTCGCTTTTAGCTTTTGGCTGTTCATTGATAACTGAAGACTTTTCACTACCAACTGGCTTTTCAGCGCTTGTATCAATTAAACAAACAACTGCGCCAACAGCAACAGCATCACCTTCTTCTGCTTTTAACGTAATAATTCCGCTTTCCTCAGCAGGCAATTCTAAGGTTGCTTTGTCAGAATCTACTTCTGCAATAGGTTGATCTTTTTCTACATAATCACCATCTTCAACTAACCAAGTTGCTATTTCTACCTCTGTAATTGATTCTCCCGGAGAAGGAACTTTCATTTCTAAAATCATCAGTACTAAATTTTATTTTTTATCTAAATTTCTTTATTTTTTTAATCAAAAACGATATCTATTACTTTTTGATGTCTCTTTTTAAAACGCGCACTAGAACCAGCCGCCGGAGCAGCATGATATTCTCTAGAAGCAACTTCTAATCTTAATTTAGGAAAACGCTCTAACATATAACTCCAAGCTCCCATATTCTTTGGTTCTTCTTGTGCCCAAACAAAACGGTTTGCTGTTTTATATGTTGCAATTACATTTTCTAATTGCTCTTCATGTAGCGGAAATAATTGTTCTATTCTAACCAAAGCAATATCTTCTCTTTCTAATTTTTCGCGTTCTGCAAGTAAATCATAATAGAATTTACCCATACAAAACACTACTTTTTTGATTTTTGATTTGTCGACAAAAGCATCGTCTATCACTTCTTGAAAACTGCCGTTAGCTAAATCTTCAATGGAATTTACCACTTTTGGATGACGTAATAAACTTTTTGGGGTAAAAACAATTAACGGCTTTCTATAATTGCGTTTCATTTGTCTTCGCAACAAATGATACATGTTTCCTGGAGTTGTACAATTTGCAACAGTCATATTGTCTATTGCACATAATTGTAAATAACGTTCTATTCTTGCAGATGAATGCTCAGAACCTTGTCCTTCATATCCGTGAGGTAATAAAATAACAATTCCGTTTTGTAATTTCCATTTATCTTCAGAAACAGAAATGTATTGGTCAAATATTATTTGTGCCCCATTAGAAAAATCTCCAAATTGTGCTTCCCAAATTGTCAAACAATTCGGATATGCCATTGCATAACCATAATCAAATCCCAAAACACCATATTCTGATAAATGAGAATTGTAAATAGTCATATTTCCTTTATTCTCTAAATTGGTATTTAAAAGATTGATTCGTTCTTCAGAATTTTCGTCATGTAAAATAGCATGTCTGTGTGAAAAAGTACCTCGTTCTACATCTTGTCCAGAAATACGAACATTAAATCCTTCTTCTAGTAAAGATCCATAAGCTAACGTTTCTGCCATTCCCCAATCTAATTGATTAGATTCGAAAACCATGTTAGCTCTACCTTGTAAAATACGTTCAGCTTTTTTTACAAACTTCACGTTTTCTGGAACTGTAGAAACTATTTTTGCAATGTTTTTTAATTTTTCTATTGAATATGTTGTATCAACAGCTTCTAACATTGCTTCTTTTCCTTGACGTAAAAAACCTTTCCACGTAGTTTTCATAAACTCTCTTACTTTAGAGGTTGAATCTTCTTTTGATTTATCAAATTCAACTTCTAACATGGATTTAAACTCGTCTGTAATTTTAGTTAAATACTCTTTTGTAATAGTTCCTTCGTTTATTAAGTAATTTGCATAAATATCTTTAACATTTTTATGCTTCGCAATTGCTTTATATAAGTTTGGTTGTGTAAAACGAGGTTCGTCACCTTCGTTATGACCATATTTTCTATATCCCAAAAGGTCAATAAAAACATCTCTTTTGAATTTCATTCTGAACTGAATAGCGATTTCCATCGCATGACAAACTGCTTCTACATCGTCAGAATTTACATGTAAAACCGGAGACAATGTTACTTTTGCTACATCTGTACAATATGTACTTGATCTTGCATCTAAATAATTGGTTGTAAACCCAATTTGATTGTTTACGACAACATGAATAGTTCCACCAGTTTTATAACCGCTTAACTGAGCCATTTGAGTCACTTCATAAACAATTCCTTGCCCTGCAATTGCGGCATCACCATGAATTATAATTGGTAATATTTTAGAATTATCACCTTTATATTTTTTATCGATTTTAGCACGAACAATTCCTCCTGCAACAGCACCAACGGTTTCTAAATGCGATGGATTTGGCACTAAATTCATTTTAATACTTTTACCGTCTTTATAAGTTTTACTTAGTGTTAACCCTAAATGATACTTAACATCTCCATCTAAATTTTCATCTTCAAAATCTTTTCCTTCAAACTCGTTAAATAATTCTCTAACTGGTTTTTTAAAGATATTCACCAATGTGTTTAAACGGCCACGATGCGCCATACCAAGAACACATTCTTTAACGCCATAGTTTTCTACCGCAGTTCTAAGTAAAACACTTATTCCTGGAATTAATGCCTCTCCGCCTTCTAAAGAAAAACGTTTCTGACCAACATACTTGGTTTGTAAAAAGTTTTCGAAACCTACAGCTTGATTTACTTTCTGTAAAATGTATTTTTTAGTACCTACTGTGTAATTTGGTAAATTATCGTTTTTGTTTAATCGATTTTGCCACCACTTTAGCTCGTCAGGATTTCTTAAGTACATGTATTCTACGCCAATAGAATTACAATAAATATTTTCTAAGTGTCGAATAATTTCTGATAAAGTTCTTGGGCCAATACCTATAATATCACTTGCATTAAAAACGGTTCCTAAATCATTTTGTGATAAGCCAAAGTTTTCAATAGCTAAAGAAGGAGTATATTTTCTTCTTTCTCTAACCGGATTTGTTTTTGTAAATAAATGTCCACGAGTTCTGTAGCCATTTATTAAATCGATTACCAAAAATTCTTTTTTAACTTCTTCAGGAATTTGTGAAGATATTTTTTCTTCAACATCTGTTAATGAGTAATTTTCATTTGCTAAATCATACCCTTGAAAAAAACTTCTCCAACTGGGTTCAATTGCATCTGGATTTTTTAAATACTGCTCATATAAATCTCCAATAAAACCTGTATGTGCTGCATTTAAGAACGAAAATTTATCCATATATTTATTTAATACTTTGGGTATAAGAACATACCTAAAGCAAAAATACAACTTTTGCTAAAAAGGAGCTTTATTTTTCGAATTTATTGATTGAATATTTATCTGTTTTTTTTCGAAAAAAATTTGGAGGTTTTTTAAAAAGATTTATATTTGCACTCGCAAAACTTTTAGTCTTGCAAACTCCTCCTTAGCTCAGTTGGTTAGAGCATCTGACTGTTAATCAGAGGGTCCTTGGTTCGAGCCCAAGAGGAGGAGCAAAAAAGTAGTCCAACTTATGAAAATAGGTTGGATTTTTTTGTTTTTACAGGGAGGTTCGAGCAGAATAGCCTTGTTATTAGCCCTTTCTTTAAAAGCCCCAATATTTACTTATTTAATAATAAAGGTGTCTTATAAGGTGTCCCATTTAAAAAATGAGGTGTCCTTATGCTGAAATCCACATTTCTAATTTAGGGAATCTGCTTGTTTATATATATCAGTATAATTTATTACCTTTGAAATACAACTAATATGATATGAAAAAATTTAGACTAATACTTATAGCTCTTATAGTTGTTTCTTGTGGATCCTCAGATGAGGGAATTTTGATACCGAATCCCACGGAATTCACATTTAAGTATAATATTCATAATAGTTTGCCTAGTGATTGGATTAGTGAATTTTATATAATCATGAAAAATCTGGAAGACTTAATTCCTATTAAACAATCAAATCATTTTTATGAATTACCAATATACGCATGGTTAAGTAGTGTTGACAAACCTTATAAGAATAAAATTGGAGATGCTTCTGGCGCTTCAATTTCTGGAAATGGTGGAGCTGTCAATGACAAATACATGGTTTTAGAAATTCCATATCAAGAGTTTGAAGGAGGAAAAAGTCTTCATAGATATTCAGTCATTGATCACGAATATTTTCATGTATATCAAATGTCGCTGTCGAAAAACTTTTTTGATGGTAATATCGAACTAAAATGGATGTCAGAAGGAGCAGCTTCTACATTTGAATCTTTATATATTCAGCAGTATTATGCTGCTAATTATTTTAAAGAAGCTCAAAGCCAGGTTGATATTGCGGCAATTAATAACCCTTCTATATTTGAAAAATATGATACTTCTAAAGAACAAGACCCAAATTACGCATCTTCTGTATTTATGTTGTTAGCGCTTTCTAAAGAATTACAAAAATCTGGCATCAATGAAAATGAGGCCTTTAAATTAATTTTAAAAGATTTTTGGATTAAAAACCCAACAGATGGTAATTGGAAGACTAAATTTCAAGAAACATTTTCTATTACTGCAGATCAATTTTACACAAACCTCGGATCATATAGTAATGATATAAATACTGTTCTTCCAAGTGAAACGTTAAAACTAGAAAGTATCTTTAAAAATTAATTATAATTTATAAAACTTTTAATAGCTTTGGGAACTTCTGCTGCAACAAAATGTGATTATTGTATTCCATATAATATCTCTGAAGCAAAAAGACTTGGAGCTACAGAAGAGGAAATTAAAACAGCTGTTCTTATTGCAGCAGATGTAATGCGAATGAGTACGTTGTTTTATGGAAATAAGTTTGACCTAGAAGCATTTAAAGCAATGCTTAAATAAATAAGCCTTACATAAATGTATGGCAAACCCAGAGAGCTAAAACAAATCTATATATTAGAATGAACAATATACCCCGCTTATATATGGTAGTTTTATTTCATTAAATCAAATTGATGCGTGTATTTTATGGTAACACTTTGATTGTTTAGGCCATCTAAAAAGTCTTTGTCTTTTATAATATTTAAGACCACAAAAAGACCGGTGTTTGCGTTTTGAATCCAGCCAAATCTAGCATTTACCGAAGTGACATTTGAAATATTATTGTGCTGTACCAAGCTTTGCACAAACATTCTTGGAGTAAATGAATACGACATTCTTGCTCCGGTTAAAATTGCTGTAAAATCGCCATTGGGTAAGTTTATGTTGTTGTGATTTAAAGAAAAAGACGAGTTAAATTTATCTCCGAACCGAACTGTTAAAGTTCCGCGATTAACAATTCTATTTCCGCCATAATAACCTCCAATAACAGTTGTTCCGCTAAATGAAATTTTCTTATTAGCATTGGTCATATACACTAATTGTAATTCAGAATGCTTATATGTGCCAATCGGAACAGTAACCCCAGAAAGGCTAAAGCTTTGCTGCAAGCTTTCTGTGGTAATGTTGACTCCGGTATGGATTTCTAAACCACTTTTCCAAACCCAATGATTGTCTATGTGTAAGAAACTTGTTTCTAAATCATCATTAAAATTCCAATAACCTCTATAAGAAATATGCGGACGTACTTCTAACAAGTTTCCCATATTTTTTGGACGCCAAGCTTTTAAAATTAAAAATTCAGGTTTTTTAAAAGCTGCCCTGTGTAAAAACCCAACCTCAGGGTTAAAACCTTCTCCAACTTCAGTGTAACCGGCTCTAATATTCCATCCATCCCAATCATAGGTCCCTAAAACTTTAAAAGCATGGTCGTTGTTTTCGATTCCCGGAGTACTGCTTTTTGACAAGAACCCTGTAATTTGTGCTTTTTTCCCAATTCCCCATTTTCCATCAACAGCAAAAACGCGGTTGTATCCATTTACACTATCGCCTAATTCTTCTTTGTTGATTAAAATACCACCTAATGATGAGCGACTTCCTTTAAAATCATGATTTACACGTGCAACAGTAAAATTGTTTTTTTCGATGCCAGCCGTCTCAACATTATTGGTAAACATACTTAAGAAACCCAGATTGGTTTGTCCAATTTTACCAGAAACACGAGCGCCTCCAATAATAGGGACTAAAGAGCCATTATTTCCAATACCAATACGTCTACTAAAAAATAAATCTACTTCTCCAGGACTTCCTACAGAAAATTGCCCTGCATTTTCTAAAAAGAAGGTTCTTTTTTCTGGAAAAAATAAATTGAAACGATCTAAATTTACTTGTTGCTCATCTACTTCTACTTGAGCAAAATCTGTATTGTATGTTAGGTCTAACGTAAGGCTAGGAGTCAGGCTGTATTTTACATCCAGTCCAACTTCTATATTTGTGTCCGTGATTGTCGGGCTTGCTGTATTATCATGAATTGTTTGGGTTAAAGCATATGGGTTTACCTTAAGATTCCCTGGGATTTTTAATGCTAATCCATGAACTTTTCCTGCTAAAGAAAGGCGTTTAATGTCAAATCGAATAGGTAGTGGCGACCAAAAAACAGTCTCATTAGTCTTGCTGATGTTTCTCTGAAAGTTGATTCCCCAAGATTTGTTTTCCCCTGGACTAAATCGCAAAGAACTTAAAGGAATTGCAAACTCAGCACTCCATCCATAATCGCCGGTTTCTGTCTTTACATTCCAAGTGGCATCCCAATTCAGATTTGTTCCGCCAATAACGCCAGCTTGTTGTCTGTTTGCGCTAAAATTTCCTTGTCCCTCATTATCAATTTGTGCATCATATTCCATCGCGCTAGAATTTGTCCCAAACAGAAATCCGTTTTGTTGATCATTATAAGTATCTATAATAAACAAAAAACTATCTTCATTATTTAAGTCGGCATCTCTTCTTGAATCAGATACGACAATACCTTTAGGATTTGAGTCATAGCAGACAACAGAAACATAAAACATGTTTTTGGTAAACGCCACTCTTATTTCTGTTTTTTCTGAAGCTGGATTTCCAAATTGAGGTTTAATTTGAACCATTTCTGTAATTGGTTCTACCGATTTCCAGATAGCATCTTCAAGAACGTTTCCGTCTATTTTTGGATTTGAAATTAGCTTTGTAGCTGTAAAAGAAGGTCTTTTTTTTAATTGCTTTCCTTGTGAAAAAGAGAAGTTAGAAACTAAAAAAAACAAGAAAAATGGCCAATAAAAAAGGGGTTTTGAAAGAAAGGTCATGGTTTGTTTAGGTTGGTTAATAAGTAAATGTACTGTTTATATTTTTATTTGTCGGTCTATTTGTTGGTCTAAAGAAATAAACGTTTCTGTTCTAGCTACTCCTTTTATTTTTTGAATATCTTGATTTAATAAATGCATTAAATTTTCATTATTTTTACACAATACTTTAATAAAAATGGCATAATTACCAGTAGTATAGTGACTTTCCACCACTTCAGGAATTTCTTTTAATTTGGCAATTGCTGATGTGTACATACTTGCAGAGTCTAAAAACACACCTACAAAAGCCGTTGTTGTATAGCCCAAAGCTTTTGGGTTTAAGATCATTTTTGAGCCAACAATTAAGTCAGATGCTTCTAATTTTTTTAGTCTTTGGTGGATGGCAGCACCAGAAATTCCAATTTTTTTAGCAATAGTAAGAATAGGAGTTCTTGCATCGTTCACTAAACTTTCGATAATAATCTTATCAATACCATCAATTTTAATTTTTGTTGCCATTATTTATTTTAAAAAAATTTGATAGAAATATAAACATAAAAAACAGGAGATATAGCTATATCCTGTTTTTTGTTTAATTCTTGAACTAAATGTATTGTTTATGGTTTCATTTCAAAATATTCCATAAATTTTGTCGTGTAATTTCCAGACAGATAATCAGGATGTTCCATTAATTGTCTATGAAAAGGAATAGTTGTTTTTACGCCTTCAATAACAAATTCATCTAATGCTCTTTTCATTTTATTAATTGCTTCTTCTCTTGTTTGAGCAGTAACAATTAATTTAGCAATCATAGAGTCATAATTAGGCGGAATAGAATAACCAGCATAAACATGTGTATCTATTCTTACTCCATGTCCACCTGGAGCATGAAAAGTTGTGATTCTTCCTGGCGCTGGTCTAAAATTATTATAAGGATCTTCAGCATTTATTCTACATTCAATGGAGTGCATTTTTGGTAAATAATTTTTACCAGAAATAGGAACACCATCAGCAACCAAGATTTGTTCTCGAATTAAATCAAAATCAATTACTTGTTCTGTAATTGGATGCTCCACTTGAATTCTCGTATTCATTTCCATAAAATAGAAATTACGATGTTTATCAACCAAAAACTCAACAGTTCCAGCACCTTCGTATTTAATATATTCTGCAGCTTTTACAGAAGCATCACCCATTGCATTACGGAGTTCATCCGTCATAAATGGAGAAGGTGTTTCTTCAGTTAATTTTTGATGACGACGCTGAACAGAACAATCTCTTTCTGATAAGTGACATGCTTTTCCAAAAGAATCTCCAACAATTTGTATTTCTATATGTCTTGGTTCTTCAATTAACTTTTCTAAGTACATTCCATCATTACCAAATGCGGCTTTTGCTTCTTGTCTTGCAGAATCCCATGCATCTTGTAAGTCTTCTTCTTTCCAAACAGCACGCATTCCTTTACCACCACCACCAGCAGTAGCTTTTAGCATTACCGGAATACCAAATTCTTTGGCTAATTTTTTACATTCAGCAAAATCTTTGATAATTCCTACAGAACCAGGAATACAAGGTACACCTGCAGCAATCATTGTTGATTTTGCCGAAGCTTTATCTCCCATTTTGTCAATCATATCACCAGTTGCTCCAATGAATTTAATTCCATGTTCTGCACATAGATTTGAGAATTTAGCATTTTCAGCTAAAAACCCATATCCAGGATGAATTGCATCTGCATTTGTAATTTCTGCTGCAGCAATTATATTTGACATTTTTAAGTAAGATAGATTACTTGGTGGGGGGCCAATACAAACAGCTTCGTCTGCGAACTTAACATGTAAGCTTTCTGAGTCTGCGGTAGAATATACTGCTACAGTTTTTATTCCCATCTCTTTACAAGTTCTAATTACACGTAGTGCAATTTCACCTCTATTTGCTATTAATACTTTTTTAAACATACTTTATGTATTAGTACTATTCAACTAAATTAGAATTGTTAAAAACAATCAGTTCAATCGATATTAAAATTATGATGGGTCTACTAAGAATAAAGGTTGATCAAATTCTACAGGAGTAGAATCATCAACTAATACTTTAACTATTTTACCTGATATTTCAGATTCAATTTCGTTAAATAATTTCATTGCTTCAATAACACAAACAGTATCACCAGCTTTAATAGAATCACCAACTTCTACAAACTTAGGTTTATCTGGAGATGATTTTCTATAAAAAGTTCCAATAATTGGAGACTTAATTATTAAATAATTAGAATTTTCTTCTGTATTTGCAGCAGGGATTGCTTGTGCAGTAGCTTCAGCTGAGACTGGAGCGGCTTGAACAGGCATTTGAGCCATTGGATTTGCTTGCACAATTGTTGTTTCTGTTTTTGCAGAACCAGTTTTTATGGTGATTTTTACATCTTCCATTTCTAGTTTTACTTCACTTGCACCAGATTTTGCTACAAATTTTATAAGATTTTGAATCTCTTTAATATCCATAATTCTTAATTTTTAGTTGTTAGTTTATGCGTTATATGCCCATTTTAAATAGATAGCTCCCCAAGTGAAACCACCACCAAACGCGGCAAAAATTATATTATCTCCTTTTTTTAATTGATTTTCGTAATCAGCTAATAATAGTGGTAAAGTGGCTGAAGTTGTATTCCCGTATTTGTGAATATTCACCATAACTTTTTCACTTTCTAAGCCAACTCTATTCGCAGTAGCTTCAATAATTCTATTGTTTGCTTGATGTGGAGCTAACCACTGAATATCTTCTTTTATTAAGTTATTTCTAGTTAACATTTTTTCTGTTACATCTGCCATATTAGAAACTGCAAATTTAAATACAGTTTTTCCTTCTTGATGCACCGAATGTTGTTTGTTTTTTAAGGTTTCTTCTGAAGTTGGTAATATTGAACCCCCAGCATCAATTTTTAGAAATTCTCGACCATTTCCGTCACTTCTAAGATATTCATCTTGTAAACCAAGCCCTTCATTATTTGGTTCAAATAAAACAGCACCAGCACCATCCCCAAAAATGATACATGTTGCTCTGTCTGTATAATCAATAATTGAAGACATTTTATCAGCGCCAATTAATAATATACTTTTATATCTTCCAGATTCTATATAGCTAGAAGCGGTAGACATACCATATAAGAAACTTGAACATGCAGCTTGTAAATCATAAGAAAATGCATTTGTTGCACCAATTTTTGTTGCTACAAAAGCGGCTGTAGAAGCTACAGGTAAATCTGGTGTAGCAGTTGCTACAATAACCAAATCGATATCTAACGGGTTTTTGCTGGATTTTTGCAGTAAGTTTTCTGCGGCTTTAATTGCCATATAAGAAGTTCCTTTTCCTTCTCCTTTTAGGATTCTTCGTTCTTTAATACCTGTTCTCGATGTAATCCATTCATCATTAGTATCTACCATTGTTTCTAACTCTTTATTGGTTAGAATATAGTCAGGAACATATTTTCCTACTGCTGTAATTGCTGCAGTTGTTTTTGTCATATTTCACCTTGATTATTAGAAGGAAGTTTTAAAAGCAATATCCAAAGAAATGAAAATTATTTTACATTTTTGAGTAAAAAACATCAAAAAACGTTTGAATTTAGTTAAAAAACAAAAAAAACTCTCAAAAATAGAGAGTTTTATGTGTTTTTATGTCAATACGATTATGCTTCTGCTGTTGCAGATTCTAATACAACTTGACCTCTGTAGTATAATTTTCCTTCGTGCCAATGTGCTCTATGATATAAATGAGCTTCACCAGTTGTTGGATCTACGGCAATTTGAGGAACGCTAGCTTTGTAATGAGTTCTTCTCTTATCTCTTCTAGTTTTTGATATTTTTCTCTTTGGATGCGCCATTTTATGTCTTTTTTTCTGTTATTAAACTTTTTAATTTATCCCATCTTGGGTCTACATTTTTTGTAGATTTTTGTATTTTTACTCTTAATTTCTCTAACTTCTTTAATGCTTCTGATTCCATTGAGCCATCTAAAACTTTTGGATGAACTCTTTTAATTGGAACTGATAATACAATCATTTCATAGATGTATTGTGCAACATTTAATTGAAATTCTGAATACGGAAGAATTAATATTTCTTCATTTTCATCATTATATTCTTCTCCAAATTTTACAATTAATTGCAATTCAGTTTCAATTTCTTGATCAAAAATTTCTCCACTAACATCACAGGGTACATTAATTGTTCCTTGTGCTTTAAAAGATAAGTTTAAAAGCGTATTTTTTTTATCTAGTGTTAAAGCTACATTAATATTAGCGTCAAAATATTCGTCAAAATTATAAGCGTCAAAGAACGATTTTCCAATTTGATATTTAAATAAATGACTTTCTTCTCTTAATCCTATATAATGGATATTAAATTGTTTTAAGTCTTTCATCTACAAAATCAATTTGAGCGGGCAAAGATATAAAAAATTGTTTTATTAAATAAGTAATTTCTAAAAAAGAAGTTTCAGATATTTATTTCACTTCAAGCACATTAACAGTTAAGTTATTGTACTCTTTTCTTTTTCTATAAATTTTGATTGCTGTAAAAAGAGCTTCTTTAAATGAAGCATGGTTTGCTTCGTTTTTTCCAGCAATTTCAAATGCTGTTCCGTGATCTGGAGAAGTTCTAATTTTTGATAATCCAGCAGTGTAATTAACTCCGTTACCAAAAGATAACGCTTTAAACGGCGCCAATCCTTGATCGTGATACATCGCTAGAACTCCATCAAACTGTTTAAATGTATTTGATCCAAAAAAGCCATCTGCAGCATATGGGCCAAATACAATTTTACCAGATTCTTTTATTTCATTTATAGTTGGTCTAATTATTTCATCATCTTCTTTACCAATAACCCCTTTGTCTCCGCAATGTGGATTTAATCCAAGGATTGCAATTTTTGGTTTGTTAATTCCAAAATCTTTTACCAAAGTAGCATGCATAATTTCTACTTTCTTTTTTATCAATTCTGGCGTTATAGTTTCAGAAATTTTAGAAACAGGAATATGACCTGTTACCAAACCAACTCTTAAGTTTTCAGAAATTAAAATCATTAAGCTCTCTCCTTCCAATTCATTTTCTAAATATTCTGTATGACCAGGAAACTTAAAACTTTCAGATTGTATATTTTCTTTATTTATTGGCGCAGTTAATAAAACATCTATCGAGTTTTCTTTTAAATGTTTTACTGCTGATTCTAAGGATTTAAAAGCATATTCACCAGAAATTTTGGTTGCATTTCCTATTTCGAATTCCACTTCTTCTTTCCAAACATTTAATAAATTAACTTTATTATGGACTAGTTGTTTTATTGATGTGATGCCATATATTTGAGTTTCAGAATTCAATAGTTTCTTGTGATAAGAAATACTTTTTGTTGATCCAAAAATTACTGGAGTACAAAAATCTAACATTCTTTTATCTTCAAAAGTTTTTAAAATGATTTCAATTCCAATCCCATTTAAATCGCCAATTGATATTCCAACAACTATTTTCTCTAATTTATCCATCATTTATGATTCAATATTATTAGTTTTGATTACTGCAAAAATAACTAAATAAAATTTAGAATCTATGTTTACCGGAATTATTGAAAGCTTAGGAGAAGTTAAACAAATAGTCAAAGAAAAAGACAATTTACACCTTACAATTAAGAGTGATTTTACAAATGAATTAAAAGTAGATCAAAGTGTTGCGCACAATGGCGTTTGTTTAACGGTTGTTCGTGTAAATAATGATGAATATACAGTTACTGCAATTAAAGAAACCATAGATAAAACTGCAATCAGCAATTTAATTATTGGTGAAAAAGTAAATTTAGAAAGAGCGATGAAACTTGGAGATAGATTGGACGGACATATTGTACAAGGTCATGTAGATGAAACAGGGGTTTGCTCTAACATTTTAGAACAAAACGGAAGTACAGTATTTACATTTAAATATAGTTCAGAAAGTAATAATTTAACTATAGAAAAAGGTTCAATTACTGTAAACGGAGTTAGTTTAACGGTTGTAAGCTCTAAAGAGTATGAGTTTAGTGTTGCCATCATTCCTTTTACAAAAGAGCACACAACTTTTTTTCAATTAAAAATTGGAGAGAAGGTAAATTTAGAATTTGATGTTCTTGGGAAATATGTTGTTAAACTAAATGCGTTGAAAAACTAGTTCTTTTTTAATTCTTCACCTTTAAAAACGATTGAGATTATAAATATTTATAAAAAAGATAACATTTATTACTCAAATATAGGAATTAAATTTAAATAAAATAGTGGACCCAGAAGGGCTCGAACCTTCGACCCTCTGATTATGAGTCAGATGCTCTAACCAACTGAGCTATGGGTCCTACTAAAGTTTGGCAAAACTACTATCTTTTTTGAATTACACCAAACTAAAAATATATTTTCTTTACACGTTACGAGTCATTAATGATTTACCAAATTGCAACAATCCGTTTTTTGCATTCTCAGAAATATTTATATTCTCTAAAACTGAAAAAGCTTTTTGGCTATAATCAGCTATTTGCTCTTTTATATAAGTAGTAGTTCCGTATTTGTCAAACAACTGTTTTACTAATTTTATTTTCTGATCATTAGCCTCTAATTTCGATTGATAAAGTTTGTTTAACAATTTGGTGTCTTCTGTAGAAGCTAATTTCAACGCTTTTAAATATAAATAGGTTTTTTTATTCTCGATAATATCTCCTCCAACTTGTTTCCCGAAAGTTTCAGAATTTCCATATGTATCTAAATAATCGTCTTGTAATTGAAATGCAATTCCTAAGTTTAAACCAAAAGCATATAAAATTTCGGCATCTTTTTCGCTAGATTCGCTAACAATTGCACCCATTTTAAGTGCCGCTCCAATTAAAACTGAGGTTTTTAAAGAAATCATGTTGATATATTCTTCAATAGAAACATCGTTTCTTGTTTCAAAATCTACATCCAACTGTTGTCCATCACAAACCTCTAGTGCGGTTTTACTAAATAATTTTGCCAATTTTTGAAAAATTAGTGGAGGATAATTCTCAAAATATTGATATGCCAAAATTAACATTGTATCACCAGATAATATTCCAGAATTGATATTCCATTTTTCATGGACAGTTTGTTTACCTCTTCTTAATGGAGCGTCGTCCATAATATCATCATGCACAAGGGTAAAATTATGAAACATTTCAATCGCATAAGCTGCTGGAAGCGCTTTTTTATAATCATCTAAAAATAAACTTGCAGCCATTAGTGTTAAAACTGGGCGAATTTTTTTGCCGCCTAAATTCAGAATATAACGTATAGGCTCGTAGAGGTTTTTTGGTTCTCTAGTTAAGTTTTGAGCTTCTTTGTAGGCTAAAAATTCTTGTTGAAATACTGATAAATCCAAAGTGATAATTTTAATAAGCAAATGTAACAAAGATTTTACATTGTTAGCTCCAATGTTAAATAATTAATAAAACTCTGGAAACTTTTATTGTTTTTAAAGTTTCCTGTTGTATATTTGCACCTAATTATGAAAGAAATAATACTCCATAAAGCAGCAGAAATGTTTTTAACCCTTGGGTTTAAAAGTGTTACTATGGATGATATTGCGAATGAAATGGGTGTGTCTAAAAAAACGATTTACACTCATTTTATGAACAAAACGGATTTAGTAGAAAAAGTAACGCTAGCTCTTTTTGAGTTTATCAGTCAGGGTATTGATATGATTTGTTCTTTAAATAACAATCCGATTCAAGAGATTTATGATATCAAAAAGTTTGTGATGACGCATTTAAAGGATGAAAAGTCATCTCCGCAATATCAGTTGCAAAAATATTACCCGAAGCTCTATACAACGTTAAAGAAAAAACAATTTGAAGTAATGAACAGTTGTGTGGAAGAGAATTTGAATAGAGGAATTAAAGACGGATTGTATAGGGAATCTATAAATGTTGAGTTTGTCTCTAGAATCTATTTTAATGGAATCAATGGAATTAAAGATATCGAATTGTTTCCGTTGCAAAAATTCTCAATGAACACTTTAATGGAATACTTTTTAGAATATCATTTAAGAGGAATTTGTACAGAAAAAGGAATTAATAAATTAAACGAAATTATAACAAACAATCAACCAGAAAAAAATGCAAAATAAATTAATACTATTTTTTAGTTTATGTTTTATAGGGGTAGGTTTCTCGCAAGAAAAAACGAAAGAATTTTCTTTAAAAGAAGCTATCGATTTTGCTGTAAAAAATAACTACAACGCAAAAACGGCACAGAATAATGTGTTTGCTGCAAAAGAAAAAAAATGGGAAACTACGACTATAGGTTTACCAAAAATTAGTGCAAAAGTAGATTATCAGAATTGGTTAAAACAACAAATTTCTTTATTGCCAGCAGAAATTACGGGAGGACCAGTAGGGACTTTTATTCCGGTAAGTTTTGGCACAAAGCAAAATGTAAACGGAGCAATTACATTAAATCAACTAATTTTTGATGGATCCTATATTGTTGCTTTACAATCTGCAAAAACATATTTAAACATTTCTAAACAAGCAAAAGAGAAAACAGAATTAAGCATTAGAGAAACTGTAATTAATGCGTATGGAAATGTTTTAATTGCAGAAAAAAGCATCGAAATTTTGAAAGTAAATTTAAAAACTTTAGAGAAAACACTTTCAGATACTAAGAAAATTTACGCGAACGGATTCACAGAAGAAGAAAATGTAGAACAATTACAAATTACATTAACGACCTTAAAAAGTCAGCTAAATAAAACTATTAGATTAAGAGATATTGGTTATAAAATGCTGAATATTTCGATGGGTAATTTAATTGATGAAAAAATTGTGTTAACAGATGATTTAGATTCTTTAATCTTAGTAAATATAGACTTAGACTTATTGACTAAAACATTTAATGTTGCAAATCATATCGATTATAAAATTGCAGAAAACACTAAAGAAGGAAACAGGTTATTAGTGCTGTTAGAAAAATCGAAAGCATTACCTTCTTTAAGAGCATTTGTAAATTACGGATATGCAGGAAACTCAGACTCATTTGATTTTTTCAGAAGTGATCAAAAATGGTATAACTCATCATTGCTTGGTGTTAGTTTAGAAATTCCAATTTTTAGTAGCTTTAATAGAAGATCTAGAACAAGACAAGCAAAATTTGAATACAATAATGCAGGTCTTAAATTAATAGAAACAAAAGAGCAATTAAGTTTAAAAGCCGCCGCTGCAAAAAGCGATTATCAATTTTGTATTGAGCAATATCAATCTGCAAAAGAAAATTTAGAGTTGGCGCAAAGAATAGAAAGAAAGCAACAAATAAAATTCTTTGAAGGAGTTTCTACAAGCTTCAATTTATCGCAAGCTCAAAATCAATTATATACACAACAACAAAATTATATTCAATCAATGCTAGCTGTTATTGCTAAAAAAGCAGCATTAGAAAACGCATTAAATATACCGTTAAAATAATCAGTCAGGCATGAAAACAATTTATACAATAGTAATAGCAACAGTTCTTTTTATCTCTTGTGGAGAAAAAAAAGAATCAACAATTGATGAAATAATTGCGACCAATGATGTTTCAGAAATCAAAGCAAAAAAAGTTGAAATAGAAAGAGTACAGCAAGGTTTTTCGGAGAAATTAAAAAAGCTAAACGAAAAAATAGACGCGTTAGATACCAACAAAAAAGTACCATTAATTACTACTTTTAAAGCTAAAGAAGAAGTATTTACGCACTTTTTAGAATTACAAGGAAATGTAGAAACAAAACAAAATATTTTAGTGTATCCAGAAATGCCTGGAATCTTAGTAGCCGTTTTTGTAAAAGAAGGACAAGCGGTTAAAAAAGGAGAAGTATTAGCAAAAATAAAAGATGGCGGAATGAGTCAACAATTATCGCAATTAGAAACTCAAGCTGAATTAGCAAGAACAACTTTTGAGCGTCAGAAAAGATTGTGGAATCAGAAGATAGGTTCTGAAATGCAATATTTGCAAGCTAAAGCTCAATATGAAGCGCAAACAAAATCTGTAGAGCAGTTAAAAACTCAACTAGAAAAAACAACAATTTTAGCTCCTTTTGATGGCGTAATAGATGCTGTTTTTAAAGAAGAAGGAACGGTAGTTGCACCAGGACAAGGAACAGAAATTTTTAGAATTATAAACTTATCTAATATGTATATTACTGCTGAAGTTCCAGAAAGATACATTGCTAGTATTACTAAAAACAAAAAAGTAAAAGTAGAATTTCCTGTTTTAGGAGAAATTGAAACAAGTTCAGTTAGACAAGTTGGTAGTTTTATCAATCCAAACAACAGATCTTTTAAAGTTGAAGTTCCAGTTTCAAATAAAAGCGGAAACATTAAGCCAAATTTAACGGTAAGACTTCATATTAATGATTACACGAATACGAATGCAATTTTAATTCCTCAAAGCATTATTTCAGAAAATGCACAAGGAGAGCAATTTATTTATGTTGTAAAAAACAAAAAAGAAAATAAAGAAGCTGTTGCACATAAGGTAATTATTAAAACAGGTAAAACTCAAGGAGGTATTATAGAGGTATTAGCCAATTTACCTGCAGGAACAGAAATTATTAAAGAAGGGGCTCGTAGTGTAAACAACGGACAAACCGTAAAAGTTATCAATCAATAAAAAATTAATGATGACAAAACAAAAAAAGCAAGTAGATAAAGAGTTTAAATTATCGTCTTGGGCAATTCATAACAAAACAACCATTTATGTAGTAATGGCGTTGTTATTTTTCTATGGTATTTCTGCGTATTTAAGCATGTCCAGAGAAAATTTTCCAGAAGTAAAAGAAACTAAAATATACATCAGTTCTGTATTCCCAGGAAACACAGCAGAAGATATAGAGAAGTTAATTACAGACCCGTTAGAAGACAAATTAAAAACGGTGAGTAATGTGGTAGAAGTCACTTCTACATCTCAAGAAGATTACTCAATGGTAATTGTAGAGTTTGATGAAAGTATTCCTGTAGATCAAGCAAAACAGAAAGTAAAGGACGAGATAGCAACAGAAACTTCTAGTGAAGATTGGCCAACGTTTAACGGGGCCAAAATAGAACCCAATGTTTTTGAATTGAGTATGTCTGAAGAGATGCCAATCTTAAATATTAATATTTCTGGTGATTACCCAGTGCATAAGTTAAAAGAGTTTGGTGAGTATTTACAAGATCAAATAGAAGATTTATCTGAAATAAAGAAAGTAGATATTCGCGGAGCGCAAGATAAAGAAGTAGAAGTAGCGGTAGATATTTATAAAATGATGGCTGCAAAAGTCAGTTTTAATGATATTACTGGAGCAATTAGCAACGGAAATGTTACCATGTCTGCAGGGAACTTTATTACAAGTGGACAGCGAAGAACCGTCAGAATTATTGGTGAAATAGATGCGCCATCAGATTTAGGAAACTTTGTAATCAAATCAGAATTTAACAATCCAATTTATTTAAAAGATGTAGCAACAGTTACATTTAAAGATAAGGACAAAACGACCTATGCAAGAGAAAAAGGAAATGATGTAGTAATGTTAGATGTTAAAAAGCGTGCCGGTAAAAACATGGTTGCTGCCGCAGAACAGATTCGTGTAATTGTTGGCGATGCCATTGCAAATCATTTTCCAAAAGATGTGAAGATTACAATTACAAATGATCAATCTTCTAAAACAATTGGACAAGTTGATGATTTAGTAAACAATATCATATTCGGAGTTATTTTAGTAGTAACCGTATTAATGTTTTTCTTAGGATTTAAAAATGCAGTTTTTGTTGGATTCGCCATTCCGATGTCTATGTTTATGTCATTAATGATCTTAAACTTATTAGGATACACCATGAACACCATGATTCTTTTCGGGTTAATTATGGGGCTCGGAATGCTGGTAGATAACGGAATTGTGGTTGTAGAAAACGTATATCGTTTGATGGATCAAGAAGGAATGAGCAGGGTAGAAGCTGCTAAAAAAGGAATTGGAGAAATTGCATTTCCTATTATCATTTCTACAGCAACAACTGTTGCAGCATTTATTCCGTTAGGTTTATGGCCCGGAGTAATGGGAGATTTTATGATTTTGTTACCAATAACATTGTCAACAGTATTAGGTTCATCATTATTCGTGGCAATTTTCTTTAACTCAGTATTGGTTTCTCAATTTATGAGTGTAGAAGACAAGAACATGCCTATTAAGAGAATTGTGATTATAACAAGTGTAATGATTGCTATAGGAATACTCGTTTTATTAACTGGGGGCGCTTATAAAGCCTTAGGAACATTAATGATATTTATTGCAATTATGTTATGGGTGTACAGATTATTCTTAAGAGGCTGGGCAAATAGCTTTCAAAACAACGCATTGCCAAGATTAGAAAACTGGTACGAAAGACAACTAAAAAGTGCATTATCTGGTTGGAGACCTTACATATTAGTAGTTGGTACTTTTATATTATTATTTGCTGCTTTTGCAACATTTGGTTGGTCTTTAGGAACACAAAGAACTAAAGTTGAGTTTTTCCCAGACAATAAACCAAACCAAATTATTGTGTATATAGAATATCCAGAAGGCACAGACATTGAAAAAACAAACACAATTACTAAGTTGATTGAAGAAAAAGTATCTGGTGTTTTATATAGCGATACTTACATGGATGGAGATTATAACTTTATGATAGAAAGTGTTGTTTCTCAAGTTGGTGAAGGAGCAGGAAACCCGCAATCAGATATGGGTTCTGCAGCTGAAATGCCACATAAAGGAAAAATCACAGCTTCTATGAGAGAGTACAAATTTAGAAGAGGTTTAGATAGTGAATTGTTACGTCAAAAAGTACAAACTGCTTTGGTTGGTATTTACCCTGGAGTATTAATTTCTGTAGAAAAGGATACAAAGGGCCCACCAGTTGGATCGCCAATTAATATAGAAATTGAAGGAGATGATTATGCAGAGTTAATTCATACAGCGCAAAGAATGCGAGATTTTATCAATACAAAAAGTATTTCTGGAATTGATGAATTAAAGATTGATGTAAACAGAGATAAACCAGGAATGCAAGTATTAGTTGATAGGAAAAAAGCTGGAGAATTGGGCGTTAGTACTGGTCAAGTAGGACAACAATTAAGAGCATCAATTTTTGGAAATAAAGCGGGTGTTTATAAAGAAAATGGTGAAGATTACGATATTTATGTTCGTTTTAATAAAGAAGATAGATACAATAAAAGTGCAGTTTTTAATCAGAATATCATCTTTAGAGATATGGCTTCTGGTACAATAAAAGAAATTCCGGTTTCTGCTGTTGCTACACAAAGTAATAATTCAGGGTTTAGTGCTATTAAACATAAATCTGTAAAAAGAGTTGTAACGGTGTATTCTGCATTAGCACCAGGAGAAACGGATGCAAGTGCCGTGGTTCGTAAAATTCAAGAAGAAATGAAGAGTTTTGAAAACTTACCAAGTGGAATTAAAATTGATTATACAGGTCAAATTGAAGAGCAAAACAAACAAATGAATTTTTTGGTTGGAGCATTTTTTACCGGTTTAGGATTAATTTTCTTTATCTTAATTTTTCAATTTAACTCGGTTTCTAAGCCAGGTATTATTATGTTGGCAATCTTTTTAAGCTTTATTGGGGTATTTGGTGGATTGGTAATTTCTGGAGCATCATTTGTTATTATGATGACGATGATGGGAATTATTTCTTTGGCAGGAATTGTGGTAAACAATGGAGTTGTACTGTTAGATTATATGCAATTATTAATAGATAGAAAGAAAGAAGAATTAGGTTTAGACGAAAACGATTATTTAGATAAACAAACTCTTTTTGAAAGTATTGTAAAAGCTGGTAGAGCACGTTTGCGTCCAGTTTTATTAACAGCAATAACAACAATTTTAGGGTTAATTCCGCTTGCAATTGGTTTAAATATAAACTTCTTTACGTTGGCGAGTGAGTTAAACCCGCATATATATATAGGAGGAGATAATGTTGTGTTTTGGGGGCCATTAGCTTGGACCGTTATTTATGGTTTATTCATAGCAACTTTCTTAACATTAATAGTAGTGCCAATTCTATTTTACTTAATTACAAAATTTAAAATTTGGTTGCGTTTAAAAATGGCATAATAGTTCTTTTTAATGGTTGAAAAAGGCTGAGGTAATAAACCCCAGCCTTTTTTTATTTCTAGCAAGTATAAATTATTTATTTTTGAGTAGCAAAGGCTAAAATTCTTATGATAGAGCAAAAATATTTTTCAATAGAAGAAATTAAAAGAAAACTAGAAGGATATTGTGTGTATCAAGATAGGTGTCACAAAGAAATTGAGACAAAATTGAAAGGGTTTATATTAATAGAAGAAGCTAAAAATCAAATTTTATTACATTTAATGAAGCATGATTTTTTAAATGAAGAACGTTTTTCTAAAAGCTTTGCAAGAGGAAAATTCAGGATTAAAAATTGGGGAAAACAAAGAATTACTCGAGAATTAAAACTCAGAAATATTTCTGAATATAATATAAAAACGGCACTAAAAGAAATAGACGAAGAGGATTATTTAGCAACAATAGCGAGCATTGCAGAAAAACGAAATTTATTTATAAATGAGTCTGATTTTTATAAAAGAAAAAAGAAACTGACAGATTTTTTAATAAGAAAAGGATACGAATTTGATCTTATTTTTTCAACTGTAAAAAACATAGTAGAAAAAAAATAGCCTCTTTTTAAGAGGCTATTTTTAATCGAAAAGAATTCCTCGACGCTATTCGTCGGGGTTTCCGATAAAATTGTCATTCTCGTGATTTATGCTGAACTTGATTCAGTAAAACAGGAATCTAAAATAAAAGAGTTTTAGTTTTTGACTTTTTTATCAAAATGAAACCAGCAAAATACCTCGATAGCTCTGCATCGAGGAGAGTTGGTTTCAAAAAAATCTTTATTTTATCTTAAAATCAATTTTTTGGTGCTTTGTGAGTCATCAACTTTAATTTTAGCAACGTAAATTCCTTTACTGTATTTAGACATATCTAATTCAAATCGCTTTATTGCAGGAGAACTATTTTTTTGTTGTAAAATCAATTTCCCGGTTAAATCAAAAACAGAAATAGAAAAATCTGTTCCTTGCAACCAATTAATATTAAACACACTATTTGATGGATTTGGTGAAATTAATAAACCTTTAATTTCACTAAATTCTTCTACAGGCAATACACCAGTAATTACTAAATCATCTACTAGAGCACCTTCTTCATTTGAGGCATCATCCGCCACAAATTTAAATCTAAAAATTACATTTGGCTCAGTTGTAAAAGCAGCCAAGTCAAAGCTATAATCGCGCAAAGTTGCGTTTGTCCCTCCTAAAGGATTCACATTTTCTCCCTCTCCAGTCCATTGTTTTCCTGGTAGTTTTGATCGGTTGGTTGCATCTGTTGTAGCTGAACTATTATACCAGTTTGCATCTGTTTTAGAACCAAGTATAGACCAGTTTTTTCCTTGATCTGTGGTATATTCTATATTCATATAATCCCATTCATTTTCAATATCAAAAGCCATTTTAAAGCTCAAAACAGGGGTTGTTACTAAGGTTAAATCATAACATTTTGTATATAAATAACCAGTTATTTTATCTGGATGATTTCCATTTAAAGTTGTCACATAAGCAGAGGTACCAGAACCAACAGTGTTTAAGAGTGTTTTTATTGGCGCTCCTCTTTGCCACAAAGCAAGTAAGCCTGCACCAGCACCACTAGTTTCTACGACTAAATTATCGTTTGTAGATTCAAAAGTATTAACTGTTGTTGGTGTTATATTTGAAGCGTTTATAGAGAAAGTCGCGCTGTTAGAATTATTTGCACTATACGTATCATTATTGATCGTGGTTTCTACATTAAGAGTATGATCTCCTTCTGTTGCTGTAAAAGCAGGAATATCATCAATTTGTATAGTTGTATTTGACGCTAAATTCCCAGACCAATTATAGGTAGAATTTGCTCCGCCATCAATATTATAATTTACAGTAACCGCAGTGATTGCATTTGTTCCTTTATTTTGTATTGTAATTGTAGGAGCAACAGAACCACAACCTCTAGAGTTGCTTACTGGAGAATCTATTGAAACTAATTTTACTTCATCAGCAGGAAAAGAATTTGTAATGTCTGAAACCCAAACACCTCTACCGTAAGTAGCAATAATTAGCTTTGCTTCTTTTTCATTTATCTCAAGATCTCTAACAGCAGTATTTGGTAATTTATTATCAAAAGTTACCCAATCAGTTAAGCTGTCATCTATATAATATACGCCTAAAGTAGTTCCTAAATACACTCTATTATCTTTATTGCCTGCGTGATGTCTTAAAACTAACTTATTATCATTAGTTGGTAAATTACCGTTGATGTTTGTAAATATAGGAGTTGCATCATTTAGATTTGTAGTTTTAGAAACAGCTCCATTAGAAACTATCCATGCTACATTGCCATCATTATGACTAATTTCTATTGAATTTATAGTTGAAGTACTAAGTATTTTTGTAAACGTTACTCCAGCATCTGCACTTTTAAATAAATCTCCTCCTCTAGAAACATAAATGGTTTTTTCATTATTAGGATCAATTTCAATGTTGTATAAATCTCCACCAAAATCATGAGTTGAAACCTTTGTCCAAGCTCCTGAAACCAATTTGTAAAGACTTCCATAACCGGCATAAAGATTCCCTTTTCTGTCTGCTACTAAAGGTGTTACCCATCTACCACCGCTATCGTCTGTACCAGTTTCGGCTGTAGGAGCACTAACAGAACTAGTTCTAGTTAAACCACCATCTTTAGATTCGTATAATTGTCCTCCATATTGTATAAACCCAAAATAATTATCTGGATTAAGAGGGTTTATGGCACAATCCATTCCGTCGGCTCCATGATAAACACTCCAGTTATTATTTTTAAACGCATAACCACCATTGTCTTGTAAACCACCAACAATATTTCCTGAGTTTTGATCAGCTACAGAAATTTTGTAGAATTGACTAATTGCTAGGTTTTTTGTTAAATCTGTAAAATTGGTTCCATGGTTTGTAGAAACATAAACGCCTCCATCTGTACCAGCAAAGAATTTGCCACCAATAAAATCTAAAAAGTGAATATCTGCATGCGTATAAGCTGCTGAAGTTGGAGCACTCCAACTATTTATAGCGGTAAAATTATCCCCTCCATTTGTAGATTTCCAAATATTTAAGACTCCAACATACACTGTGTTTTCATCAGTATCTGAAACGGCTATCGCTAAATCATACCAAGCTTGAGATCCTCCAAATATATCAAGCTTTTCACCTGTTTTATCATAACTAAAACCACTAGTGGTAGATTTGTATACGCCATTAAAACCATTGTTCGTTGAGCTACCACTCCAGCTAACAAAATAAACAACATTTGGGTTTGCTGGTGTTACTGCTAAAGCTATTCTTCTAGAATTAGATAACCCTGTTATTTGTACCACAGAAAACGAATTTCCCCCATCAAAAGATTGATAAACTCTAGTAGTATTACCATTACTAGAGGTTTCATCCGAAGATGCTGCATAAAATACATCTGAAGAACCTGGTTTTCTTTTTAAATCTCGGATGTTTGCAGATAATGTTCTTGTCCAAGTTGTACCACCATTTGTGCTTTTTTGTACACCAGAGCTTGTTGCAACAATGACTATTTCTGGATTTGTAGTATCTATAAAAATATCGTTCATAGAATTTGGATTTCCATCCATCGTCCCAGTACTATTCCAAGTTGTACCACCATCAGTAGATTTCATAACACCAATGGTATCTGAATCACCTGCATCATCATCTCCGGTTGCAATGTAAATAATATTAGAATTTGTAGGATGTACTGCAATTCCAGAAACACCAATTTGTGGTAGGAAATCAATTAAAGGGAGCCAATTAACTCCTGCATCGGTAGATTTCCAAATTCCACCAGCTGGAGCACCAACATAATATGTATTTGGATTACTAGGATCTACAGCAACCACATTTACTCTTCCTTGCCCAGAAGACCAAGAAGCGGTATTTGTATGTGAAAATGGCCCTAAAGAAGTCCAGTTACTTGTATCATTTGCATTGTTTTGAGCAGATGCATTCATGTTATTTTTTTGCTGCCATGCATCTAGCTTTTGTGCATTCGTTTTTAATGTTCCGTCTAGATTTGTATAAAAACCATTTTGATATTGCCATCTTTTAAAAGGGTTGTATCCGCTTCCTTTTTTATTTCTATCAATCGTAGAAAAGTATTTTTCTGCGGCAGCTGAAATATCATTTAAGGTAATTTTTCCTTTCTTTTTTAAGCTACTATCAGACATCCATGGTGCACTGTTTTGGTAGTTTTGAGAAAAAGCGAATAGAGGAATAAAAAATAAAAAGTAAAGAGTAATTTTTTTCATAATTAACGGTAATATAAATTGTGTCTAATTGATGTTGCCTATATTTTGCTCAACTTCTAGCTGAGAATAGATTGTATTAATTTTAGAGTTTGTTGCAGAAAAAGCTGCTATTATTTTATCGACTTGCGTATTGACTTCATTTGCTGTTATTGCAGGAATAAAGGTCATGTCTTTTAAACGCAAAGCTTCATTTTCTAAAACATTTATTCGTGTTCTAAAAGATAGATTGATTAACTCTTTTGGTCTGATGCTATCTTTTAAAAATTTAACTCGATCTGATAATTGAATTGCATTATTTAAAGCTTCATTTGCAGAAATAGTAGAGAACTGTTTTAAATTGTTAGATACTTGCTGGTATTCTTTCCAATTCACAACTTTCTTATTTGATATATTTTCTAATAATAAAGCTGCTTTATGCTTCTGAACAATGTTCTTGTCAGATTTTTGAATTTCAGGTTCTTGTATAGTAGTATTGTTTTTACAAGATAAAAAAAATAAAAAAAAAAAGATAAAATAGTTACGCATGCCAAAAAGATATTTGTAAAGATACATAATTTTTATATTTGTTTTTGTGACTTTAATATTTAATATCGTTTTATTAAAAAAAAGGGTAGTAACTAATTTCAATTTTCATTTTTGATGGAAACTTTAATTATGTACTTTTGTTTGAAATAACTTGAACTTTTAATCAATGAGTGAAACTATCTTAATTATTGGAGCTTGCGGACAAATTGGTTCTGAGCTTACACAAAAACTTAGAGAAAATTACGGAAACGATAACGTGATAGCTTCAGATATTAGAGAAGGAAATGAAGAGTTAATGAGTTCTGGCCCTTTCGAAATTTTAGATGCAACGGATAAAGAAGGAATTTTAAAAGTAATTCAAAAATACCAGGTTACACAAGTGTATTTAATGGCAGCAATGCTTTCTGCAACAGCAGAAAAACACCCACAAAAAGCGTGGGAATTGAACATGAACTCTTTACTCGGAGTTTTAGAATTAGCAAAAGAAAAACACATAAAACAAGTGTTTTGGCCAAGTTCTATTGCCTCTTTCGGACCAACATCACCAAAAATAAATACTCCACAACAAACCATTATGGAGCCATCTACAGTTTACGGAATTAGTAAATTAGCGGGTGAACATTGGTGTAATTATTATCATAACAAATATGGAGTTGATGTAAGAAGTATTCGGTATCCGGGTATTATTAGCTGGAAAACAAAACCTGGTGGAGGAACTACAGATTTTGCAGTAGATATTTATTTTAAAGCGATAGAAAATAAATCGTACGAATGTTTTTTATCAAAAGACACACGTTTGCCGATGATGTATATGCAAGATGCAATTGATGCAACCATTAAAATTATGCAAACAGATGCTGCCAATATTAAAACCAGAACTGCCTATAATTTGGCTGCAATAAGTTTTACTCCAGAAGAAATGGCTACAGAAATTAAAAAGCACATTCCAACATTTAAAATTACCTATAAAACCGATTTCAGACAACAAATTGCTGATAGTTGGCCACAAGTAATTGACGATGCCGAAGCAAGACAAGATTGGAATTGGAAACATCAATTTGATCTTGAATTGATGACCACAGAAATGCTTAAAAACTTACAATAGTTTCTTGATAATTGTCATAATTTAAAGATAAATATACGTTTAATTTTGTGCTATAAAACGAAATGTAAGTTTTCGCTTTTAGGTCGTCTAATAGGTTAAATTTAAAGGATACATGAATACAATAATTAAAGACAGCTTAGCAAAAAGTGTGTCGTATGACGCGTATAGAAAAATGGTAAGCGATTTGTTGTTAGCAGGAAAATCTACTGGACCAAATCAATCTGCAGATTTATTAAACTACAGCAAATTAAACGATGCAAGAATGAATCGTTTAGACAAAAAAACAACACTTACCGATTCAACAATATCAGCTTTAAAAAACACAAAAGAAAAACAAACATGGTTGTTGATTACTGAAGGTTGGTGTGGAGATGCAGCTCAAATTGCTCCAGTAATACATAAAATGAGTTTAGAAAACACCAACGTAGCTTTAAAAGTTGTTTTGCGTGATGAAAATGAAGCGTTGATGAATCAGTTTTTAACGAACGGGAGCAAATCAATTCCGAAATTAGTTGTTCTTGATCAAAATAATGAAGTCATTTCTTCTTGGGGTCCAAGGCCCTCAATTGCTACTAAAAGGGTAAACGACTATAAAGAAAAACATGGTGATTTAGATGCCAATTTTAAAAAGGAATTACAAGTTTGGTATAACAAAAATAAAGGCGAAAATATTCAACAAGATGTAGTTGCTTTTTTAGACAAATAAAAACTTAAATTTTTTTCACTGTCATTCTAAATAAAACGAATAATTTCATAATTTTATGATTCTTCACTTTATTTAGAATGGTATTTTAGTTTTCTGTCTGTCATTTTGAGTCCTTCGTCTCCGCTCAGGATAAACTAAATTCGAAAAATCTAGAAATAGCTACACCTTTATTAAAGTACTGCTCTATGTTTTCTTTAAATAGGCATTTCTTTTGTGCTATATTTGCAGTATCAAAACTAAAAAATGCTAGTAGAATATATATCGCTTCCGGAAACTGCAAAAGTTTGGATTTATCCATCAAACAGAAAATTTTACGATACAGAAATTAATGATCTAAATCAGAAAATAACCGCTTTTTTAGAAAGTTGGAATGCTGATGATGCAACTTTTCAGGTTTCTTACAAATTGCTTTATAACCGGTTTATTGTGTTGTTTGCAGCATCTGAAACTCCGCTTACAAATTTAATTATTGATGCCTCTGTGGGGTTCATTTTACAGTTACAACAAGAACACGAAGTTGAATTGTTAGACAGAATGAATGTATGTTTTAAGCAAGGAGAATATGTGCAGTACAAAGAACTGAAAGATTTCAAAAAACTAATAAAAAATAGAGCTGTTACTGGTAAAACAATTGTATTTGATAATTTAGTAACCACCAAAGAAGAGTTTGAAAATTATTGGGAAGTGCCGATTTCTGAAAGTTGGTATGGGCGGTTTTTGAAATAAGATTTTCTAAATCTGCGTTTTTATTTTTTAGTAACTCAGCTTTTTTTAAAACATTTAAAAGCAAGAGCATTTTTTAATTTTTTATAAACAAATAACAGTCAGTATTTTATAAAAAATTATCTCACCATAAATAGTGAGTCTTCTCCCTATTTATGGTGAGATGAAAAAAACCCCATTTATGGGGATTGACACACATAGTTTTATGTTTTAAGTTTACTGGAATTATTAATCAATAAATTTAAAAATTATGAAAAAACAAAAAATTGCTAATTATTTAAAAACAGGAATACTCTTTATAAGTGTTTCTTTATTATTATGGAGTTGTGAAAAAAATGAAATTTTAAAACTAAACCAATTATCTGTTCCTAGTATAGAACAATCTAAAAAAGCTTTTTTAGCAAACAAAAAACTGTCTAAAGGTGCTAATTCATTTGTTTCAAAAATTGCATGGGATAAATCTTCGGAGATTCTTTTTAAAGAAGATATTAAAGTTTTAAATTCTCCTTTAAATATTAAATCTAATAAAATAAAATCATTTGTGACTTCTATAGAAAAAGAAGGAAAAGTAGAAAATCAAATTATTACATTATTGTTTGATGATGATTCAAACAATGACTATTTTAGTGGTAATCTATTGATACATAATAGTGAAGGAATTTATGTTAAAGGTTATAAATATGAAAAAGGAAAAAAAATAGGGAGATATATTATAAAAGCTTCAGGATACCAAAGTAAAGGTAATTGTGATCCCGTCGCTCCAGATTTAGAGACTTTGTTATTGCTTTTCGAATTTGACCCAAATACAGATTTAACTCTTTTTGGGTGTGAAGCAGAATTAAATACTGTTCAAGGTTTAGATGATGGCACTGATGCAAGTGGTGGCTATATAGACTGGCAAACACCAGATAACAATTTAGGAGATGGAAACCCAAATGGTGGTGGAACTGGATTTAGTTGGTGGACACCAGTTTTTAGTATATTTAATAATTTAACGAACCCTTGTGCTAAAGACATTTTTACAGACTTAGAAGATGGTATTTTCACTGAGAGCCCATTAAAACCAGAAGTAATAGTTTTAAAAAGTGATCAAAATGTTAAATTAAATTTTATTCACAAAATTATGGATATGTTTACTAATAGCAGCAAACATTTCACAATAAAAAACGGCAACCTTGGATATAAGAATGCACATACAGCTGGAACTGTAATAACGATGAATAATAGCTATTTAAATTCAGCAAGTCAACTTTCTATAGCTCGAACTATAATCCATGAAAGCATACATGTGTATTTAAACGCGCAATACAATTATACTACTGCTTTTAATAGTTTGTCTTTTAAAGAAAAAATGATAAAATACGGTAGAGATAATGGATATAATCCAGAAGGAACACCTGAAGAGAGGAATACATTTTACCATAATTTTATGGGGCAATATGTAAATGCTATGGCTATTTCACTTCAAGATTGGGATAAAGAGTTTGGAACAGGAGCTGATTTAGGGTTTGAGTATTATCAAGCAATGTCTTATGCTGGGCTTTTTACAGTTGATACTTCAGGTAATATTTCTGGTATGACTGATGCTTTTGAGGCATTAGTTTCCGAAAGTAAAAGACAAGATGTAGCAGATATAGTAATAAATGAAAACAATAATAATGAAAATGCTAAAGGATCAGAATGTGAATAAAAAGAAGTACTTAATAATTTTATGTACTTTGTTTATAGTTTTTTCAATTAAAAGTTTTAGTCAAGAAAAACTAGAAGGAAAGTATAGTAATCTTATGAAAAATCAAGATTCGTTTAATTATATAATTTTTAATTTAGATGGTACATTTGAATATGAAAATGGAAGTGATTTAGGGGATAGAGAACTTTATGGTGCTGGAGAGTATAAAATTGAAAATGGTTTTTTAATTCTTAATTACAATAAATCAAAACCGTTTCCTTCTAGTTATTTTAAAAAAAGTGTTTGGGAAAACAATAAAGATAGTATTACTATTCAATTTCATGTATATGATATGAAAGGAAACCCTATATCTAATGCAAGTTTGTATTTTGAAAACCACAAAGAAAAACCTTCTGGAGGTGAAACAAATAAAATGGGGTTTTTTATAAAAAAAATAAAAAAGAATAATAGATATAAAATAAATATTATTGTTTCAGATATAAATTCTATAGGGAGTGAACTTTTATTAACAAGAAATTACAATTATGATTTAAGGTTTTACTTAGCAAATATAAATAATGGAATACCAATAGTAGGTCAAATAGATTCATTAAAAATGAAAGAAATTAAAGATAATAATTTTAAAATTTATACTAAAGATAATAAAGTTGAGACTTGGATTAAATTGAAAAATTAATTACCGATGAAGCAACAGGACATCCAGATGCAAAAGGCAAAAAATGTGATTAAAATATTATTGCTGCTTTTTAGTTTAAATTGTTTTTCACAAAATAAACTTGAAGGAACTTATGAGTCTAACAAAGGGAATGTGTCATATGTGTTTGACAAAAAAGGTTTTTTTAATATGAAAACTTTTGAAACTACCCATGGACAAATAAAGGGCTATGCAAAAGGGCATTATTTTATTATTAAAGATAAATTAATATTAAATTATGATTTAACAGAATTAAGAGAGAATAGCTATCATAAGAGTAGAAATTTTATTAATACAAAAGATTCAATTCAAATTAAATTGAAAATTTATAACTTTAATAATAAGCCTTTGAATAATATCCAGATTTGGACCTCTCCAAATTATAAGTCTTCAGAATCAGATAAAAATGGAGTAGCTCTATTAAAATTTAAAAAGCAGAAGAATAGGATAATGATTGAAGTCTTAGGGGAGTATTTTGTTAAAGATTATATATATATTGATACTAATTTGAATTATGAAATAGATGTTTTTTTAAGTAAAAATGAAATCTATAACTGGTTACATCCTTCAGCTTATAAAAATGACAAAATTGAATATGAAATTATAAAATTAAGTAAAGATAGTATCAAGTTAAAAAAAGGAAAAGATACTTTTGTGTTAAAAAAGAAAGATTAGAAATATGAAAGCTCAAACATTTAGTTTGGGCTTTTTAAAACAAACTAATTCCAATCCCTAACGAAACACTGTCTAAATTGCCATTTTTAAAATTAGCAATTCGTTTGCGATGAAAATCGATTCGAAATACAAAATTGGTTTTAGAATCAGTATCATTTCCTTGAAAACCAATTCCAAATCCGTGATATTTTCCTTTTTCAAAATTAGAGGAAGGTTTCCATAAGTTTCCATAACTACCATTTACAAAAAACTTAAAATCTTCGTTCGCAATTAAATTGTATTGTACATTTAAATAAGACGGAATTGCTTGTATATTAAAACGTGTATGAAAATCTAACCCAAAATTAATACTAGATTCTATTCGTTTATTAAATCTGTATCCAAAACCAGTTCTAATAAAAACGGCAGAAAAATCTAATATATTCTCTCCGTCATCTGGTTCAAATAACACATAGTTTTCATTCAACGCAAAGGTTACATTTATATTTGCATTAAAGAAAGAACCTTTGTCTTTGGTTTGAGAAGTCGCTAAAAATATGGTGAATAAGAATAAAGAAAGTAGTAATCTTTTCATAGTTGAGTTTTTGTTCCGTTGATGAGAAACAAAAACTATTCCACTTCTAAATTTTTGATAAAATCATCGATAGATGTTGCGTTATCAACTGAATAATTTCCAATTTTTGTGCGTCTTAATGCAGATAAATGTCCGCCAGAATTTAATGTTTTTCCAAAGTCAAAAGCCAAAGAACGAATATAAGTTCCTTTGCTACACACAACTCTAAAATCGATTTTTGGCAACTCAATATTCGTAATTTCAAATTCGTTAATGGTAATTTCTCTTGTCGGAATATCAACAGTCTCCCCTTTTCTCGCCAATTCGTACAAACGTTTTCCATCTTTTTTTAATGCAGAAAAAATGGGTGGTCGTTGTTGAATGGTTCCAATAAATTGGTTGGTTGTTTTATGAATCAATTCATTTGTAATATGGTCTGTCGGAAATGTTTCGTTTACTTCGGATTCTAGATCGTAACTCGGCGTTGTTGCACCAATCGTAAATGTTCCGGTATATTCTTTAATTTGTCCTTGATATTCGCTGATGCTTTTGGTTTGTTTTCCTGTGCAAATAATTAGTAAACCAGTTGCTAACGGATCCAACGTTCCTGCATGACCAACTTTTATCTTTTTGATACCAAAATGTTGTCTGATGTGCCAACGAATTTTATTTACAGCCTGAAAAGAAGTCCATTCTAATGGTTTATCAATGAGTAAAATTTGTCCGTTTTTGTAATCTTCTCCTGTCATTTATGCTGTATTTTTCAGTATTTAATTCATTAAAGAATAACCAATAGCAATAAAACCAACAACAGCACAATAGATTGCGAAGTAAGATAATTTGCTTTTTTTAACTAAAGAAATCATCCAAGTACATGCCAATAAACCAGCAATAAATGCAGCTAAAAACCCTGCAGATAATGGTAAAATTTCTGAACTCGCAAAATTGATTTCACCGCTCATTAAATCTTTGGCGATTTTTCCGAAAATTAAAGGAACAACCATTAAAAAAGAAAAGCGTGCTGCTTTGCTTCTGTCAACTCCTAATAATACAGAGGTAGAAATTGTTGCGCCAGATCTAGAAATTCCTGGTAACATTGCAATTGCTTGAGAAACTCCAATGATTATAGCATTTAAATACGATACTTTTTTGTCTGTTTGTTTTGCGCTATCTGCCAATAATAATAGGACAGCTGTTACGAGCAACATAGAACCAACTAATAATATTTTTCCTCCAAAAAAGGCTTCTAATTCTTTTTCAAAGAGCAATCCAACAATTACTGCTGGAATCATTGAAACAATAATTTTTAAAGAAAATTTTGATTCTTCATTCCATTTAAATTGAAATAATCCTTTAAATATTTCTGCGACTTCTTTTCTAAAAACTACAACCGTACTTAATGCAGTTGCAAAATGCAATACCACCGTAAATGTTAAACTTTCTTGAGGAATAGAAGTATCACCTAAAATAGCTTTTGCTAATTCTAAATGACCGCTAGAAGAAACAGGTAAAAACTCAGTTAATCCTTGAATAATTCCAAGAACAATTGCTTCTATAAAATCCATTTTACTTTTTAGGTTTTGCTAGAATTGCATAAATTTCTATTCCTAATCCGATAATTACTAAGGTTGGCGCTAAACGAATTCTTCTCCAGTTATAAATTTCTTCGTTAAACACATTTGGGTCATCGCTTCCGCCACCAGCCATTAAGATAAATCCTAAGGCAATAAACGCAGCTCCAATTAGCATAATGATATAATTTCTTTTACCAAAAAGAAATTCAGGTTTTGAATTACTATCTTTCTTACTCATATTAATAATATAATTCGTCTGTTTGTAAATTTAAAAAACGTTGCGTTGCAAAATACGTACTTAACCAAGTAATTAAAAAAGCCACAACTAAAACACCACCAAATAAATAGCTTAGCAACATATAATCGTTTAACAATTGCAATGATGGTATGTATTTGTCTGTATAATAAATAACGGTTCCTAAGCCTATTAATGATATAATTGAACCAATCATTCCTAATTTTATTCCCTGTAAAAGAAAAGGTTTTCTAATAAAGCTTTTTGTTGCACCAACCATTTGCATGGTTTTAATATTAAATCGTTTAGAATAGACAGATAAGCGTAAAGCACTATTGATTAATAATATTGAAATTAACGCAAAAAAGGCACTTACAACTAGCAACCAAAAACTAATTTTCTGGATATTTTTTGTTAAAAACAGAATTAGTGGTTTGTCATAAGAAACATCTAAAACAAAGGCATTTTTTTGAAAACGTTTTTCGATTTCAGCCATTTTTTCTGGTGTCACAAATTCAGCTTTCAAATAAATATCGATTCCGTTTTTAAGCGGATTTGTACCCAGAAATTGTACAAAATCTTCCCCTAAATCTTTGCTATGAGATTTTGCAGCTTCATTTTTAGAAATGTAAACGATAGCTCTAGTAAACTTTTCTTTTAATAAAGATTCTCTTAAATCTTCGATGTTTTTTTTGGAAATATTATCTTTTAAAAACAGCGTCATTGCTGTTTTTTCTTTAACGTGATTGGCAACACTTGTAGATTTTAATAAAATTAATCCTAAAACACCAACCATAAATAACACCAAAGAAATACTTACAATTACAGAGAAGTAAGAAGAACGTAATCTTCTTTTTTGATATTTATCAAAAGATACAGACATAGGTTTTATTGATTTATAGCTCGCAAGATACAAAAATTAACAAGCAATTTTTAGTCAATATTTTGCAGTATTTTTGTTAAAATTATTCTTGTTCTTGACACAATTCTATTAAAATTCCGTTAGTGGTGTTTGGATGTAAAAAAGCAACCAATTTATTATCTGCACCCAATTTTGGTTCTTGGTTTAAGACAGTAAATCCTTCCGCTTTTAAACGTGTTATTTCTGCTTTAATATCGGTAACCGCAAAAGCAATATGATGAATTCCTTCTCCTTTTTTAGCTATAAATTTTGCAATTGGGCTTTCTGGATTTGTAGCTTCTAACAATTCAATTTTATTAGGGCCAACATCAAAAAAAGAAGTTTTTACGCCTTCGCTTTTTACTTCTTCAACCTTATAATGTGCTTTTCCTAAAAGTGCGGTAAATAACAGGTTAGATTTTTCCAAACTTTTTACGGCAATTCCAATATGTTCAATTTTGTCCATCAGATATGTTTTCTATGCATCAAAAATAAACATTCTTTTGGGAATTATGCGTAAATTTGCCGCATGGAACAAACAAATAGACAGAAAAAAATTGCTGGAGTAATCCAAAAAGACTTGGTTGATGTGCTTCAGAAAGCTGCACAAGACGGAATGAAAGGAACTATTATTTCTGTTTCTAAAGTTACTGTGACAACTGATTTGAGTATTGCAAAAGTGTATTTGAGTATTTTTCCATCAGAAAAAAGAGATGAATTGGTTAAAGGAATTCAGTCTAATACTTTTTTAATAAGACACGAAATGGCAAAACGCACAAAAAATCAGTTGCGTAGAATGCCAGAATTATCTTTTTTTGGAGACGATTCTTTAGATTATATTGAAGAAATTGATAAATCCTTAAAAGGAGAAGATGCAAACCCAATTAAAAATCCAGAGATCTTACCAAGACGTCAAAAACGTTAATTTGTTTGCTTCACAACTTTTTTTGCAGTTAGTTTGTAGTGATTTGATACAAAAATTGTGAATTTTCCTTTTTACATAGCTAAGAGATATTTGTTCGCTAAAAGCGGAAACAATACCATTAATATTATTACCATTATTGCTTCTTTCGGAGTTATTGTTGGTTCGTTGGCGTTGTTTATTATTCTTTCAGGATTTTCTGGTTTTAAATCATTTACCAATAATATGTTGGATTATTCTGATCCAGATATAAAAATTACAGCCACAAAAGGAAAATCGTTTATCGTTTCAGATTCTATCACATCACTTTTAACATCTAATAAAAATATTAAAGCATTTGCTTCTGTAGTAGAAGAGCGCGCCTTTTTACAATATAAACAACGGGATCAAATAGCCTATGTAAAAGGCGTGAGTGCTAATTATATGTCGATTACAAGAATAGATTCGACTTTAAATGTTGGTCAATGGCTAGATTCTGAGTTTGTCAATACAGCAGTTATTGGTTTTGGCATTTCTGATAAATTATCGCTAAGCATTTTAAACTTTGGCGAGCCCTTACAAATTAAAGTTCCGAAAGCTGGCGAAGGATTAATTGTAAGTGCATCTTCTGCTTTTAATTCTGCCGATGTTCAAATTTCTGGAGTGTATACAGGGCTGGAAGATTTTGCAAATAAATATGTATTTGTAAATTTAAGATTGGCGCAACAGTTATTGAGTTATCAAGAAAATCAAGTTACTTCAATTGAGTTGCGATTAACTGAAAATGTAGATTATGATGCTTTTGCAGCCGAGTTTCAAAAAGCGTTAGGAAATCGTTTTAAAGTGGAAACAAAAACGCAATTTAACGCGGTAACCTATAAAGTTTTAAATACAGAACGATTAATCTCTTACTTAATATTTACGCTCATTATTATTATTGCGTTGTTTAATGTAATTGGCGCGATTATTATGATGATTATCGACAAAAAACAAAACTTAAAAACACTTTTTAATTTGGGTGTTACGATAAAAGAAATTAAAAAAATATTTGTGTTACAAGGTTTTTTATTAACACTTTTTGGATTGTTTATTGGGTTGCTAATTGGAACAATTCTAATTCTTTTACAAAAGCAATTTGCCTTTTTTATGATCACGCAATCAATTCCGTATCCGGTAGAATTTAGATTTATGAATTTACTAATTGTAGCAATTACAATTAGTATTCTAGGATTTATCGCTTCAAAAATTGCCAGTAGCAGAATTTCTGCTAGCTTTATTGAAAAATAAAGAAATGAAAAAAGTAATTTTATTACTAACAACATTATTTGTTTTTAGCTGCTCTTCTATAAAAAGAGAACTTATACCAACTAATAATAAAGGAGGTTATATATTAACCCAATCAGAAAATAATTCAGAAAATAATCAAAAAGAAGTATTAATCTATGGAAAAATAGTAGATATTAAAACCAATGAGCCGTTAAGTAAAACTCAAATCTTGATAGGATGTATAAAGGCTGAGGCTTCTATAAGTGGTGAATATTCGGTTAAGATTATTAAAAGTGATATTAAACAATATATAGAAGTGTCTACAGTTGGGTATAAAAAAATAAAGACTAATTTTTTAAAATTAAAAGATGAAACTAATTTGAAAATAGATTTTTTTATAGAAGAAGATGATAGTCTTTTAATAGATTGTATTGGAGTAATTAATTAGTAACTAAAAACCGGAATTACAGTATCTCCAAATTTTTCATACACTTCATCAAAAGCAGCAAACACATCTTTTGCATCATCAGAAGTTACCATTTTCATTCTATATTCTTTAAAATGCGGAATTCCTTTAAAGTAATTGGTATAATGTCTTCTAGTTTCTAAAACACCCAACGTTTCACCTTTCCAATCAATTGCCATTGTTAAATGTCTGCGAGCAATTTCTACACGTTCAGAAATTGTAGGTGAAGGTAAATGTTCGCCAGTTTCAAAAAAGTGTTTTACTTGATTAAAAAACCAAGGAGAACCAATAGATGCTCTACCAATCATTGCGCCATCTAAACCATAAACATCACGCATTTCCATTGCTTTTTCTGGAGATGTAATATCACCATTTCCAAAAATAGGAATGTGCATTCTTTGGTTGTTTTTTACGTCTGCAATTGGTTTCCAATTTGCACTTCCTTTATACATTTGTGCACGTGTTCTTCCATGAATAGAAATTGCTTTACAGCCAACATCTTGTAATCGTTCTGCAACTTCTACAATTCTTATAGAATCTTCATCCCACCCTAAACGTGTTTTTACTGTAATTGGCAAGTTGGTGTGTTTTACCATGGCTTCGGTTAAAGAAACCATCAAGTCGATGTCTTTTAAGATCCCTGCTCCAGCGCCTTTACAAACGACCTTCTTAACCGGACAACCAAAGTTAATATCAATAATGTCTGGATTTGATTTTTCAACAATCTCAACAGTTCTCAACATCGATTCTAGATTGGCTCCGAAAATTTGAATTCCAACCGGACGTTCTTTTTCGTAGATGTCTAATTTCATCACGCTTTTTGCAGCATCACGAATCAATCCTTCAGAAGAAATAAATTCTGTATACACAACATCTGCGCCTAGTTCTTTACACAAAGCTCTAAATGGTGGGTCACTAACATCTTCCATTGGTGCTAACAACAACGGAAAATCTGGTAATTCTATGTCTCCTATTTTAACCAAAACTTTAATTTAGGTTGCAAAATTACGTCTTTTTATTTGATGATAAAAAACAAAAAAGCACGATGTTTTTGTGTTTACATCGTACTTTTTTAGACTTGTCATTCCTGCGAAAGCAGGAATCTAAATTTTTTCTCTATGAATTCCTGCTTTCGCAGGAATGATAAACAGAACCTTTTAAAAAGACTTCTCGATACAAATTTCACTCTTTTCAATCGTAAAATTCACTCGAAATGACAGCCTTTAAAACTGAATAGAAGCTTTTACTTCTTTCCCGTTTCTTTTTAAAACAATCGTTGTTTTATCTCCTTTTTTAAATACAGATAATGCTTTCATATAACTCATCATATCTGTAATTTTATTTTCGCCTAATTCTATAACGATATCTCCTTTTTTAATTCCTGCAGCAAGTGCTGGTTTTCCTTCGCTAACTCCATCTATACGCATTCCTTTTCCGTCATACATATAATCAGGAATTACACCTAAACCAACTTTAAAACGAGGCGTTTCTTCGCTTTCGTTTTTCGTTTTTGTAAATTCTAATTTTGCGTTGTCATTTAAATTAGAAATCACATTAAAAATATAGTTAGAGATGCTTACCATTCCATCGTAATTTAATGTTTCCGTATCGTCACTTGGTTTGTGATAATCTTTGTGTTGTCCTGTAAAGAAATGCAATACTGGTATATCAGCTAGATAGAAGCTTGTGTGATCACTTGGTCCAATACCAGATTCTTTTTGAATCAATTTAAAAGCATTATTTTGAGATTCTAATACTTGTTTAAAAACAGGCGAAGTTCCTGTTCCGTAAACCGCCAAAGCACTATCTTTTAATCTACCAACCATATCCATATTAATCATATATGAAACTGATTTTGTATCGATTGTTGGGTTTTTCACAAAGTAATTAGAACCTAATAAGCCCATTTCTTCACCAGAAAAAGTGATGAATACATAGTTGTTGTTTGTGTTGGTATTTTTTAATTTACTAGCTAAGTTTAAAAGGATTGAAACACCACTTGCGTTGTCATCTGCGCCGTTATGAATAGCTTTTATAGAATCTCTATATAAAGAACCATCTCCGCCATACCCTAAATGATCAAAATGTGCTCCAATAACTACCGTATTTTTTGCTTTGTTGTTTATAAATCCAACTACATTTCTTCCAGTAATTGTTCCGTCAGCATTTTCTGTAAATTTAACTTCTTCATGCGGATGTGTTTTTGGTTTAAAAGTAAATGATTGATAAAAACCATCTGTTCCTTTTGGTGTTAAACCTAATTTTTCAAATCTATCTTTAATGTACTCAGAAGCTTTTATTTCTCCTGGAGTTCCTGTTTGTCTTCCTTCTAATGTATCATCAGCTAAAAAAGCAACATCTTCTTTAATCTTATTTTCAGGTTTGTATTCTTTATTACAAGAAATTAGTAGTGATAAAAAGATTAAAATTAGTAAGTTTTTCATGGTGTATGTATTATTTTTGCCAAAAATAACTAATAATTATTAGGTAGAAAATTAAAACAATACATAATGAAAAGCAGAACGATATTTTTAGTGTTAGCAACACTTTTGGTTATATCATGTAAAGACGAAAAGGGCACAAAAATCAAAGACGAATATAACGCAAAATCTGGAGCAACAGTAATTACGAATGTGATACATTATCCAAAAGAAAAACATTTAAAAAACATTAAGCAATTAACTTTTGGTGGAGATAATGCTGAGGCGTATTGGAGTTTTGATGGGAAAAAAATTATTTTTCAATCTAATAATAAAAAATGGGGTTTAGAATGTGACCAAATATTTATGATGAATATTACTGAAGACCTTTCCGACGGAAGTAAACCGCAATTGATTAGTACAGGAGATGGACGTACAACATGTAGCTATTTTTTACCAGGAGATTCTACTATTGTTTACTCATCTACTCATTTAGGAAGTAAAGCTTGTCCGCCTGTACCAAAAAAAGAAGATCATGGAGGCAAATACATTTGGCCAGTATATGAAACTTTCGATATTTTTATTGCAGATACAAAAGGAAATCAATTAAAACAGTTAACAGATGAAAAAGGGTATGATGCTGAACCTACTGTTTCTCCAAAAGGAGATAAAATTGTTTTTACATCTACAAGAAATGGTGACTTAGATTTATATACAATGAATATTGATGGTTCTGATGTAAAACAAGTAACCAATGAATTAGGGTATGATGGTGGAGCGTTTTTCTCACCAGATGGTACAAAATTAATTTTTCGTGCTTCTCGTCCTAAAACAACTGAAGACATTAAAGAGTATAAAGATTTATTAGCTCAAAATTTGGTAATGCCAACAAATATGGAATTATATAGTTGTAATGTTGATGGTAGCAATTTAAAGAAAATAACAGATTTAGGAACTGCAAATTGGGCTCCTTTTTTTCATCCAAATGGAGAAAAAATTATTTTCTCAACAAATCATCATAAAAAAAAGCATGATGGATTTAATTTATTTATGATACATATTGACGGAACAGGTTTAGAGCAAATTACGTATGATGGTGTTTTTGATGCATTTCCAATGTTTTCTCCAGACGGATCTAAACTAATTTTTTCATCTAATAGGAACAACAATGGAGGTCATGATACCAATTTGTTTATTGCAGAATGGCAAGACTAGCACCGCAGTTGCATTTTGTTTTTTTGTCAGTTCGAGTTAATTTTTGAAGAATAAAAAAATTTGTATAGAGAACAAGATTTATTGGTAAATAAATCAACCATAATTAGAGTATATTTACGCACTATTTTAGAAACAAGATTTAACGAATGAAGAATATTAGAAACTTTTGCATTATCGCACATATTGATCACGGTAAAAGTACGTTGGCAGATAGATTATTAGATTTAACAGGTTCTGTAACGGATCGTGAAAGGAAAGATCAGTTATTAGATAGTATGGATTTGGAGCGCGAACGTGGAATTACCATAAAGTCGCATGCAATTCAAATGGATTATACGTATAAAGGGGAACAATATATTTTAAACCTAATTGATACTCCAGGTCACGTAGATTTTTCATACGAAGTTTCTCGTTCTATTGCTGCCTGTGAAGGCGCATTGTTAATTGTTGATGCTGCACAAAGTATTCAAGCGCAAACAATTTCTAATTTATACTTGGCGTTGGGTAATGATTTAGAGATTATTCCAATCTTAAATAAAATTGATTTACCAAGTGCAAATCCAGAAGAAGTAACCGATGATATTGTAGATTTATTAGGGTGTAATGCCGATGAGATAATTCATGCTAGCGGAAAAACTGGTTTTGGAGTTGATGCTATTTTAGAAGCAATTATAGAGAGAATTCCTCCTCCAAAAGGAGATCCAAATGCTCCATTACAAGCATTAATATTTGATTCTGTTTACAATTCTTATCGTGGAATTGAAACTTATTTTAGAGTTTTTAACGGTGAGATAAAGAAAGGACAACGCATCAAGTTTATGGCAACAAATAATGAATATTTTGCTGATGAAGTTGGAACATTAAAACTAAGTCAGGTAGTAAAACAATCTGTAAAAACAGGGGATGTTGGATATTTAATTACAGGAATTAAAACAGCAAAAGAAGTAAAAGTAGGAGATACTATTACAGACGCAGCAAATCCAACTACAGAAAATATTGATGGTTTTGAAGATGTAAAACCAATGGTTTTTGCAGGAATTTATCCTGTTGACACAGAAGATTATGAAGAGTTGCGTTATTCTATGGAAAAATTGCAACTAAATGATGCTTCGTTAGTTTTTGTCCCAGAGAGTTCTGCTGCTTTGGGGTTTGGTTTTCGTTGTGGATTCTTAGGAATGTTACATATGGAAATTATTCAAGAACGTTTAGAGCGCGAGTTTAATATGACTGTTATTACAACAGTTCCAAACGTTTCATATCATGCATATACACGGAAAAACCCAAATGAAATTATCATTTTAAATAACCCAACAGATTTACCAGACCCATCAAGTTTAGATAGAGTAGAAGAACCATATATTAAAGCATCCATTATTACAAAATCTGATTTTGTTGGTCAAGTAATGGGCTTGTGTATTGAAAAACGTGGAGAAATTACCAATCAAACATACTTAACAACCGAGCGAGTTGAATTGACTTTTGATATGCCGTTAGCAGAAATTGTTTTCGATTTTTACGATCGATTAAAAACAGTTTCTAAAGGATATGCTTCCTTCGATTATTCTCCGATTGGAATGCGCCCATCTAAATTAGTAAGGGTTGATATTTTATTAAATGCGCAACCTGTTGATGCACTTTCTGCATTATTACATGCAGATAATGCGTATTCTATTGGTAAAAAAATCACTGAAAAATTAAAAGAATTAATTCCAAGACAGCAGTTTGATATTCCTATTCAGGCTGCAATTGGGGCGAAAATTATTGCCAGAGAAACTACGAAAGCACTGCGTAAAGATGTAACAGCAAAATGTTATGGTGGAGATATTTCTCGTAAACGAAAGTTGCTGGAAAAACAGAAAAAAGGAAAGAAACGCATGCGACAAGTTGGGAATGTAGAAATTCCGCAAGAAGCATTTATGGCGATTTTAAAGTTGAATGATTAAAAGAAGAATTTAGATTTTAGAACCAAGAATCCAGACAAAAACCAGCATAATTGTCATTCCTGCGTAGGCAGGAATCTCATATTAAGTATGATTTTTATTTGAAGCTATTTCCTGTTTTCAACGATCTCTTTTTATAGTTGTTACGGCGAAGTTTACTTTTTTGTAAACTATGGCAATCTTATTTTAAGAAAAAGATCACTTCGTTTTACTAGATTTCTTTATAGGGTAATCTTAATTGTATATTTTTTAGTTATTATTTAATACATTTACCACACTAATTTATTGCAATAATGGCAAGTAAACCTAGCATTTTACTAATTTATACTGGAGGAACAATTGGGATGGTAAAAGATTACGAAACCAATGCATTAAAAGCATTTAATTTCGAGCAGCTTTTAGATAAAGTTCCAGAGTTAGTTCAGTTAAATTGTAAAATTGATACGTATTCATTTAAAGAACCAATAGATTCTTCTAATATGAATACCGAGTATTATGTAACCATTGCAGAAGTTATAGAAGATAATTATTCTAAATTTGACGGGTTTGTTGTGTTAACTGGTTCAGATACGATGTCGTATACATCATCTGCAATTAGTTTTATGTTAGAGAATTTGGCAAAGCCAGTAATATTTACAGGTTCGCAATTGCCAATTGGGCATTTAAGAACAGACGCAAAAGAGAACTTAATTACATCTATAGAAATTGCATGTGCTACAAAAGACGATGAACCTGTAATCTCTGAAGTTTGTTTATATTTTGAATATAAATTATACAGAGCAAACAGAACTACAAAAATAAATGCAGAACAATTTGAAGCATTTGCTTCTTCAAATTATCCACCTTTAGCAGAAAGTGGCGTGCACTTACATTTTAATTACGATTTACTTTTAAAGCCACCCACAAAAAATTCTCAACTTATTGTTCGAAAATCTTTGAATAATAATATAGTAGTTTTAAAATTATTCCCTGGTATAACAGAGGAAGTTGTTAAAAGTATTATAGGAATTAAAAATCTTAAAGGCATTGTCTTAGAATCTTACGGTTCTGGAAACGCGCCGACATATCAATGGTTTATTAGCCTGTTAGAAAAAGCAATAAAAAATGGCATACAAATTGTTAATGTTACACAATGTGTAGGAGGAAGTGTTATTTTAGGGCATTATGAAACTAGTATAGAATTAAAAAGAATTCAGGTTATTGATGGGAAAAACATTACGACTGAATCTGCCATTGCAAAATTAATGTATTTATTAGGAGAAAAAATTTCTAATAAAGAGTTTAAAAAAGTATTTGAAAAACCATTAAGAGGAGAGTTAAATTTTTAATTAAAAGCAAAAATTTATGTAAATCCAACAGAGTAAATGTCACTTCATTACTAAATTAGTGTCGAATTGAGTTAAATTTTGCTTTTTAAGCATAAAAAGGTTCTATTTTTTTTAGAGACTCAACATTTTTTTGTTAATTGGCACTCTCAAAACAATAAGATTTGAATTTTAATAAATTTAATTCTAAAATTTGAAAAGACATTTTTTGTTGATTTGAAATTAAAATCAATATCTTTAAACCCATTAACTATTAAAAATTAATTTATAACAAAGATGAAAAAAGTATCAAACATCCTAACAGTAGCAGGATTCATGTTTTTTGGAGCTATTCAATCAACTTTCGCGCAAGAAGCAGTTAAATCAGAAACTTTCCACCAGGAATTGAAGAAACGTTTTATTGAAGGAGATCCTCAGTTTATGGGAATTGTATTAGTAGCCTTAATTTTAGGTTTAGCAATTGCCATTGAAAGAATTATTTATTTAAACATGGCAACTACAAACACAAAAAAGCTAATTGCAAGTGTTGATGAAGCATTAAGTTCTGGCGGTGTAGAAGCTGCTAAAGAAGTTTGTAGAAACTCAAAAGGACCAGTTGCTTCTATTTTTTATCAAGGATTAGATAGAATGGACGAAGGCGTTGAAGCTGCAGAAAAAGCTGTAGTATCATACGGTGGAGTTCAAATGGGATTATTAGAGAAAAACATTTCTTGGTTATCTTTATTTATCGCTTTAGCACCAATGTTAGGGTTCATGGGAACTGTAATAGGTATGATTAAAGCATTTGATATGATTGCTGTAGCAAACGATATATCACCAGGAGTGGTAGCAGTAGGTATTAAAGTAGCACTTTTAACTACAGTATTTGGTTTAGTAGTTGCTATTATTTTACAGATTTTTTATAATTATATTGTTTCTAAAGTAGATAGTATTGTAAATAGCATGGAAGATGCTTCTATCTCTTTAATTGATTTATTAGTTAGATATAAAAAATAATTAGAATTATGAAAAACGATAAATTATCAAACCTTCTTAATATTTTTATTGCTTTAGTTGCTCTTATAGGTGCTATTCTATTTATTAGAATATTTATGGAGGACAAATTAGCAATAGAGAATAATCCAGAAGTTCAAAATAGTGTAATTACCCCAATAATAGTATTTTCGTCAGTTTTATTGTACCTAGCAATTGGAGCAACACTAGTGGTTTCGTTATTTGGGTTGATAAAAAATCCAGAGAGCTTAAAAAAGACTTTACTTGGTTTACTTGCTTTAGGAGTTCTTTTAGTATTGGCTTATTTTACAGGAGACAGTTTGGCTGTTACAGATCCTCAAGGAAAAATTCTTTTAGGTGGTGAAGCAGGTTCTTCAGTAAACCAATGGGTAAGTACAGGAATATGGTATAGTATGTTCTTAGGGATTGTTGCTGGAGCATTCTTTGTAATCGATTTATTCAAAGGATTATTTAAATCTTAAATTATGGCAAGAAGAGAAACCCCAGAAATTAATGCAGGTTCTATGGCGGATATTGCCTTCTTGTTATTAATCTTTTTCTTAGTAACAACTACTATGGATGTGGATTCAGGTATTTCAAAAAAATTATCTGAAAAACCACCAAAAGATTATGTACCTCCTGTAATTAAAGAGAAAAACATATTTGAAGTTAATATCAATAGAAATAATGAAATGCTTGTTGAAGGTGAAACTATGAAATTAGGAAAACTTAAAGAGGCTGCAATCAAATTTATTGATAATGGTGGAGGTGAAGGAAAAATAGAAGACGGTGTTTCTACAGGTCCATGTGACTATTGTAAAGGAGCAAGAAGTGCTTCTTCTTCAGATCATCCAAATAAAGCTATTATTTCTGTTCAAAGCGACAGGCTTACAGAATATGGGATGTATATTAAAGTGCAAAATGAGTTGTTAAGAGCATATACAGAGCTAAGAAATAGATTGGCTTTAGAAAAGTATAATGTTTCTTATGATCAACTTGAAGAAGACTATAAGAATGATCAAAAAAATGAAGATTTGAAGAAAAAAGTTGAGTTTGTAAAAAACAGCTACCCTCAAATTATTTCTGATGCAGAACCAACGTCTTAATTAATTAAAAAAACAATAAAATATGTCTAAATTCGGAAAGAAGAAAAAAGAAATGCCTGCTGTAAATACGGCATCTTTACCTGACATTGTTTTTATGCTGTTGTTCTTTTTTATGGTTACAACAACGATGAGAGAAACAGATTTAAAAATAGAAAACCCCGTACTTCCTAATGCAACTGAAGTAAAAAAACTGGAGCATAAAAGTTTGGTTAGTACTATTTACGTTGGTAAGGCAAAAGATAAAAAACTTGGAAGTGGAGATAAAATTCAACTGAATGATAAGATTGCAACTCCAAATGATGTGACTGCTTTTATTTTAAACGAAAGATCTAAAGTATCTGAAGCTGAAGTGCCTTTTATGACTACTTCTATTAAAGCAGATATTAAATCTAGTGTTGGAACGATTACAGATATTAAACTTAAACTTAGAGACGTAGGAGCTTTAAAATTGAGTTTGTCTAGTCGTAAATCAGCAGAAATTCAACAATAAGCTATTTCTATAAAACACTAAAAGGGCAATCATTTGATTGCCCTTTTTTTATACAAAAACGGTATATTTAACGTTGTAAGAGTATTAATACTTATTTATGAAAAAACTATTTTCTATTTTATTTACTATCTTAAGTTTTAGTCTTTATGCGCAAAAAGATTCATTGCGTTTAGGAGACAAATATCTAGAGGATCAATTGTATTTTAGTGTTAGTTATAATCAACTATTTAACCAGCCCGATGCAGTAATTGGAAGCGGCTTTTCGTATGGATTAAGTACAGGATATATTCGAGATATTTCTTTAATTAAGAGCGGAAAACTTGCATTAGGTGTTGGTATTGGTTATGCTTTTGATTCTTTTAATCATGGATATAAAATTACTACACAAAACAATACTATAATTGTTGATGTTGACCCAAGTATTGTTACAACAAACAAACTTAAATTACATTCATTAGAATTTCCTTTTGAGATTAGATGGAGATCTTCCAATGCAAACAAGTACAAGTTTTGGAGAGTTTATAGCGGTTTTAAAATTAGTTATAATTTAAAAAACACTTTAGAATACACCACAAATAGTGTGTTAAATGAATACAAAAATATAGAACGATTTAATAAAATTCAATACGGATTAACCTTAGCAGCTGGATATTCTACGTTTAATTTTAGTTTGTATTATAGTTTAACTCCGTTGTTGAAATCATCTACTTTAGGTACAAACTCTATCAACACAAAAGTGTTAAGATTAGGGTTGATTTTCTATATTTTATAGTAAGCTATAACCAATAAATTGTCCTAGTAAACCAATAAAGAATCCAAGATAAATTTCTTTTTGATTGTGTGCTTTTAAATACAATCTTGAACTAGCTAAAACTCCGGTTAAAATAATTAAGAGAATCGCTATCGGTAAAATTGAGATGGAATGTAGGTTTCCATAAAGAATAAAAAATCCTAAAGCAGTACTTAAAGACATAATATGTAAGCTCGATTTTATTTTAAATAAGAACAATAAATATATAAATGCGAGTGAAACATTTGTTCCATAGAATAAAACTCCTAATTCTGTAAAATCTGGAATATTGATGAGTACTTTTCCTAAAACATAAAAAAGTAATAGCATTATAAAAAGTGGAATTTTCCGTTCGTTAATGCTTTCTACTTGAAAACTTTTTATAACACCAAGAGTTTTTAAAATGATTAATGAAATTAATGGAATAATATACGTTGAAAAAAACACAAGACTAATCAATAAATATTGGCGTTCTTTTTTGATTTCATTTGGCGTAATTGAAAGAAATAATAAAACTCCAATTGTTGGTATTACTATTGGATGCAGAATTACGGATATGAATTTATGAAACTTCAAAAATTAAATTTCTTTTCGTAATCTAGCAACAGGAATGTCTAATTGCTCTCTATATTTTGCAATTGTTCTCCTCGCAATTGGATATCCTTTTTCTTTTAACACTAAAGATAGTTTATCATCTGTTAAAGGCTTTCTTTTATTTTCTTCTCCAATAACCGTTTCTAATATTTTTTTAATTTCCCGTGTAGAAACATCTTCTCCTTGATCATTTTTCATAGATTCTGAGAAAAACTCTTTAATCAATTTTGTTCCGTAAGGCGTAGAAACATATTTGCTATTTGCAACTCTAGAAACAGTAGAAATATCCATTTTAATCTGATCTGCAATATCTTTTAAAATCATCGGTTTTAAGTTTCGCTCATCACCAGTTAAAAAATATTCATATTGATAATGCATAATGCAATTCATGGTAACCAACAAAGTTTGTTGCCTTTGTTTTATAGCATCTATAAACCATTTTGCGGCATCTAATTTTTGTTTGATAAACATCACAGCATCTTTTTGAGATTTAGTTTTCTCTTTAGATTCTTGATATCCTTTTAGCATATTATTATACTCTCTAGACACATGCAATTCAGGCGCATTTCTAGAGTTTAATGTTAAATCTAATTCACTATCTAAAATTCTGATAGAAAAATCAGGCACAATTTGTTCTGCTCTTTTATTATTTCCAGTATAAGAACCGCCAGGTTTTGGATTTAATTTACTAATTTCTTTGATAACCTCTTTTAATTCATCTTCAGAAATGTTAAACTTTTCCATCAATCTTTTGTAATGTTTTTTTACAAAATGATCAAAAGAAGTTACTAAGATATCAATGGCTAAAGATCTTGTTTTTTCAGCTGATTTTTCTTTAAGTTGGATAACTAAACACTCTTTTAAATCTCTTGCTCCAACACCAATTGGGTCTAATTTTTGAACAACGTTAATTAATAATTCAAGTACTTTTTTTTCTGTGGTAAATACATTTTGAGTAAAAGCTAAATCATCAACTAAATCTAAAATATCTCTTCTAATATATCCACTATCATCAATACTGCCAACTAAAAATTCAGCAATAATTCTTTCCTCTTCATTAATACGAAAAGTATTTAATTGGTTTTTTAATGACTGATGAAAAGTAGTTCCTGAAGCATAAGGAATATCTCTATCTTGATCATCTGATGAATAATTATTCGCTTGAGTTTTATAATTAGGAATCTCGTCGTCGCTTAAATATTCATCGATATTGATGTCTTCTGCATCAATTTTTTCATTTCCATCATCTTCGTATTCGTTATCTAAAGAATCATCAAAATCGTCAGTTTCTTCTTTATCTGTATCTAATGCCGGATTTTCTTCTATTTCTTGCTTTAAACGCTCTTCAAAAGCTTGTGTAGGCAACTGAATTAGCTTCATCAACTGTATTTGTTGTGGAGATAATTTTTGTAGTAGCTTAAAATTTAAACTTTGTTTTAGCATTTGTATTGAATGAATTTATTTTAAAACTCTGCGTTTTGTGGCGTTCTCGGAAACGGTATAACATCTCTAATATTTCCCATTCCGGTTGCAAACTGAACTAATCTTTCAAAACCTAAACCAAACCCAGAATGTACTGCAGTTCCATATTTGCGAAGATCTAAATACCACCATAATTCTTTTTCATCAATATCTAAAGCAGCCATTTTTTCTTTTAAAACATCTAAACGCTCTTCTCTTTGTGAGCCGCCAACAATTTCTCCAATTCCTGGAAAAAGAACATCCATTGCTCTAACGGTTTTTCCGTCTTCATTTAAACGCATGTAAAATGCTTTTATAGTGGCAGGATAATCAAATAAAATCACCGGACATTTAAAATGTTTTTCAACTAAGAAACGTTCGTGCTCAGATTGTAAATCTGCTCCCCATTCGTTAATTGGGTACTGAAATTTCTTTTTCTTATTAGGGTTGCTATTACGTAAAATATCAATTGCTTCAGTATATGTAACTCTTTTAAAATTATTTTCAGTAATAAAAAGGAGCTTGTCTAATAACGACATTTCACTTCGTTCAGCTTGTGGCTTTGTTTTTTCTTCTTGCGTTAATCGCTCATCTAAGAATGTTAAATCATCTTTACAGTTTTCTAAAACATAGGCTAAAACAGATTTTATAAAATCTTCAGCCAAATCCATATTGCCATCTAAATCCATAAATGCAACTTCAGGTTCAATCATCCAAAACTCAGCTAAATGACGAGTTGTATTTGAGTTTTCCGCTCTAAAAGTGGGTCCAAAAGTATATACTTTACCAAGTGCCATTGCAAATGTTTCTGCTTCTAACTGACCAGAAACGGTTAAATTAGTTTCTTTACCAAAAAAATCTTGTTTATAATCTATATTACCTTTTTCATCTAGTGGAGCTTTGTTTGTTCCGAAAGTAGAAACACTAAACATTTCTCCAGCTCCTTCTGCATCTGAACCAGTAATTATAGGGGTATTTACATAATTAAATCCGTTTTCTTGAAAGTATTTGTGCACAGCAAAAGAGAGCTTAGAACGAACTCTCATTACCGCACTAAATGTATTTGTTCTTACGCGTAAATGTGCGTTTTCTCTTAAAAACTCTAAGCTGTGTTTTTTAGGTTGAATAGGATATTCATCAGGATTTGAATCTCCCAAAATTTGGATTTCAGAAACTTGGATTTCTACATTTTGTCCTGTTCCTTGGCTTTTAACTAAAGTTCCTTTTATACATACTGCGGCCCCAGTTGCAATTCTTCTTAAAATAGATTCATCTGTTTTTTCAAAATCAACTACACACTGAATATTATGTATTGTTGAGCCATCATTTAAAGCAATAAAACGGTTGCTTCTAAAAGTTCTAACCCAGCCTTTTATAGTTATTTCTTGTGAAAATTTATCTGATTGTAATAATTCTAATACGCTACTTTTACTCATCTTCTTAAAATAAAATTAACACTATTACTAAGGTAATAGTGAAAGGCAAAGATACCTTTTTAGCGTAAAATTAACAACGAAACTAGAGTGAATAAAAACGTAAATTATTTTACTCCTTTATCTTTTACTTCTTTTGGTGGTAAAATTTGAATTGTAGGTTCTTTAATTACATTTTTATTCGATATTTTTTTCTCGAAAGACAATAGCAATGATGGTAATAATAACAAATTAGAAACCATTGCGAATAGTAGCGTTACAGAAACCAAACCACCTAAAGCAATTGTGCCTCCAAAACTAGAAACCGTAAAAACTAAAAAACCAAAAAACAATACAATTGATGTGTAAAACATACTTACTCCTGTTTCTCGTAAAGCACTATAAACAGATCTATTAATTTTCCAATTATTAGTTTGTAATTCTTGTCTGTATTTTGCTAAAAAGTGAATAGTGTCATCAACAGAAATCCCAAATGCAATACTAAACACTAAAATTGTTGATGGTTTTATCGGAATTCCAAGAAAACCCATCAATCCAGCAGTAATTAATAAAGGAAGCATATTTGGAATCAAAGAAATTAAAATCATTTGATAGGATCTAAACATCCAAGCCATAAATAATGCAATTAATAAAATAGCCAATGATAAAGAAATGATTAAATTATTAATCAAATAATTTGTTCCTTTTAAGAAAACTAAAGCTTTTCCAGTCAAATGAACTTCAAAATCATCAGAAGGAAATTCTTTTGCAATCACAACATTTAATTGATCTTGTATAATTGTCATTTTATCGGTTCCAATGTCTTTCATAAAAGTGGTAATTCTTGCATATCTGCCTGTAGAATCAACAAAATTAGTTAGCATTTTAGAGTTGCTATTAGAGTTTTTTGTATACGCAAAAATATAGCTTTGCTCTTGTGTTGTTGGTAATTGATAGTATTTTGGATTACCTAAATAATAGGCTTGTTTAGAGTATTTAACAAGATTTGTTATAGAAATTGGTTTTGATAATTCTGGAAATTGCTCAATAGCTTCATTAATTTTTTCCATCTTTTTAAGCGTAGAAAGTTTCATAACACCTTTTTCTTTTTTTGTGTCAATAAAAATCTCTAATGGCATTATACCTCCAAATTCATCTTCAAAAAACTTTATGTCTTTGTAGAATTGTCTGCCCTTTGGCATATCTTCAATCAAACTACCAGAAACTCTAATTTGATAAATTCCTATGATCCCAAAAACAATAATAACGACCGTTGTAATGTAAATTGAGATTCGATTATGACGAACCATTTTTTCCATCCAATTTACAACGTTATCGATCCATTTTTTTTCTAAATGATTTAAATGCTTTTTCTTTGGCAAAGGCATAAAACTGTAGATAATAGGAATGATTAATAAAGCCAAAACAAAGATCCCTACAATGTTTATAGAAGCTATAATTCCGAATTCTTTTAACAGTTGACTTTTAGTGAAAATAAAAGTTGCAAAACCAGAAGCTGTTGTAATATTGGTCATTAAAGTAGCATTTCCAATTTTTGAAATAACACGTTGTAAAGATTTTGCTTGGTTACCGTGTTTCTTAACTTCTTGCTGATATTTATTGATTAAAAAGATAGCATTCGGCACACCAATAACAATTATTAATGGCGGAATTAAAGCTGTTAAAACGGTTATTTCATAACCGAATAAACCAATAAAACCAAATGCCCAAACAACGCCAATCATTACCACTAAAAGTGTAATAAAAGTGGCTCTAAATGACCGGAAAAAGAAAAAGAAAATGATTGCTGTTATCAATAGAGCACCAACAACAAACAACAAAATTTCATCTTGTATGTTTTGGGAATTTAAGGTTCGTATATATGGCATTCCAGAAACACGAACTTGTAAATTGTGCTCTTTCTCAAATTTCTTTATAGTCGGAATTAAAACAGTAAAGATAAAATCTTTACGAACTGGTGTATTGACTATTTCTTTATTGATGTAAATAGCAGTTTGTACCGTTCCTGTTTCTTTATTATAAAGCAGATTGTCATAAAAAGGGAGATTCTCAAACAATTCTTTTTTAATTGCTGAAACTTCTTTTTGACTTGTTGGATCTTTCTTTAATAAAGGCTCTAGAATAAACTTTCTGTTTTTTCTGTCTGCTTTTAATTCTTGAATATCTGCAATAGAAACAGAAAATTCTACTTCTTTAGATGAATCAATTTTTTTTGTAAGTTGATTCCAAGCATTAAATTTTTCTGGAGTAAATAAGGTAGCATCTTTAACAGCTAAGATGATTAAATTTCCTTCTTCACCAAAAATTTTTAAAAACTGATTATATTCTATATTGGCTTCATGATTTTCTGGCAACAAGTTTGCTTCTGTATATGAAAAACGCATATACTTCATTTGAGTAGCCAAAAATGCAGTAAAAGCTGCAACTAATACTAAGACAAGGTATCTGTTTCTTAATATTAATCCAGCAATTTTGGTCCAAAAATTCATGTAGTAAAAAATTTATGCAAATGTAGGAAATGTTTAATAATCAGGCACGTTAAAAAAAAAGGAGTGTTCTAGAACACTCCTTTTTTTTAATAAAATCTTATATTTCTTGTGTTAAACAGTCATTATTTCTTTTTCTTTAACATCAAAAATAGTATCAATTTCTTTTACATATGTATCTGTTAACGTTTGCACTTCAGCTTCAGTAATTTTCTTCATGTCATCAGAAATATCTAATTTTTTAATTTCATTATTAGCATCTTTACGTGCATTTCTAATACCAACTTTTGCATGTTCTGCTTCAGCTTTTGCTTGTTTAGATAAGTTAATACGTCTTTCTTCGGTTAAAGGAGGAACATTAATCATAATAATATCACCATTATTCATTGGATTAAAACCTAAGTTTGCCAATTGAATGGCTTTTTCAATTTCTTGCAACATGTTTTTTTCCCATGGCTGAATGCTAATTGTTCTTGCGTCAGGAGTATTTACGCTTGCCACTTGGCTTAATGGAGTTTGAGAACCGTAATAATCTACCATTACATTTGTAAGCATTGCAGGTGTTGCTTTACCAGCTCTAATAGCTCTTAATTCTTTTATTAAATGCTCAATGGCATTTTTCATTTGTTCTTTTGTGCTATCTAAAATAAATTCAATTTCTTCGTTCATCACTTAAAATTTTATAAAATATTGCTAATTAATTATTAACAATTGTACCTATTTTTTCTCCTGAAACTAGTTTTAATAAGTTTCCTTTTGTATTCATGTCAAAAACAATAATTGGTAATTTGTTTTCTTCACTTAATGTAAAAGCAGTCATATCCATTACTTTCAACCCTTTTTCAATCACTTCTTTAAAAGTAATATTTTCGAATTTTATAGCATCTTTATTTTTCTCTGGATCTGAGGTATAAATTCCATCAACACGCGTTCCTTTTAAAATGGCATCGGCACTAATTTCTATCGCTCTTAAAACAGCGGCAGTATCTGTAGTAAAATATGGATTTCCTGTTCCGCCTCCAAAAATAACAACACGCCCTTTTTCTAAATGACGAATTGCACGTCTTTTAATATAAGGTTCTGCAATTTCTTTAATTTCTATTGCGGTTTGTAAGCGTGTATAAACACCTTCTGCTTCTAGAGCGCTTTGAACAGCTAAACCATTAATACAGGTTGCTAACATTCCCATATGATCTCCTTGAACACGATCAATCCCATTAATTGCCCCAGCAACACCTCTAAAAATATTTCCACCACCAATTACAATAGCAACTTCAATACCTTTTTCTACTACTTGTTTTATTTCTTTTGCATATTCTGATAGACGTTTTGGATCAATCCCATAACTTCTTTCACCCATTAATGCTTCTCCGCTTAATTTTAAAAGAATTCTTTTGTATTGCATGTATTGCTTTTAATTTAAAAGATTCCCACCTTACTGAATCAAGTTCAGCATAAATTATGGGAACAAAGGTTTAGCAAATATAAGAATTTCTTAGAAAGCTTTTTACATTGTCGATTATGATTTTGTAAATAAAAAAACCATCCTAAAAAAGGATGGTTTTTAATGTAGTTTTAAAGATTTTAAGATTACCCTAAAGCAACTCTTTTAAATCCGATTACAGAAACATCTCCATACGTTTTAACGTATTCTGCAACATTTTTATTTTCGTCTTTAATAAAAACTTGATCTAACAAACATTGTTCTTGATCTAAGGTTGTGTTGTCAGAAATAAAACGTTCCATTTTACCTGGTAAAATTCTATCCCAAATTTGTTCTGGTTTCCCTTCTGCTTTTAATTCAGCTTTTGCAGCGTCTTCTGCTTTTGCTATAATATCTTCAGATAATTGAGCCATAGAAATATATTGAGGAACATTTTTTAATGTTTTACCCAATCTACCTAACTCAATATTCTCTTTTTTGATAACTGCAATTCTTGCTTCAGTTTCTGCAGCAACAAAAGAAGCATCAAAATCTTTATAAGATAATGTTGTAGCTCCCATAGATGCAATTTGCATTGCTACATCTTTTGTTAAAATATCTGCTTTATCAACAGCGCTAGTTAAACCAACAATTGCAGCAATTTTACCAATGTGAGTATAAGAACCAACATAAGGAGCTTCAATTATTTCAAACGCAGTAATGTCTAATTTTTCACCAATAACTCCAGTTTGTTCAACTAATTTTTCAGCAACAGTCATTCCTCCAAAATCAGCAGCTAAGAATTCTTCTTTGCTTTTGTAGTTAAAAGCGATGTCGGCAAATTGACCCGCTAATGCTACAAAAGAATCATTTTTACCTACAAAGTCAGTTTCACAAGCTAAAACGATTGCAACACCAGCAGTGTTTTCTGCGTTTATTCTTGTTACTGCAACACCTTCTGTAGATTCTCTATCAGCTCTTTTTGCAGCAATTTTTTGACCTTTTTTACGTAAAACATCAATTGCTTTATCAAAGTTTCCTTCAGCTTCTACTAATGCCTTTTTACAGTCCATCATTCCAGCTCCAGTTGCCTCTCTTAATTTTTTAACATCAGCAGCACTTATCTTTACCGTTTCCATGTTATAATATATTTTTTTGAAACAATGTGTTTCGTTTATTTAATTATTTTGTATCTTCTGTTTCTTCTGTTGCATCTTCAACAACAACTTTAGGAGTTTTTTTCGCCTTAGGAGCTTTAGTTTCCATAGCTACTTCTTTTCCTTCTTTAACTTTTTCTTTTCCTTCTTTCCCTTCTTTTCTTTCAGATAAACCATTTGCAATAGCATCAATAATATAACTTAATACTTTTTCAATAGATTTAGAAGCGTCATCATTTGAAGGAATTACAAAATCAATAAGTCTTGGATCAGAGTTTGTATCAACCATTGCAAAAATAGGAATGTTTAAGTTTTGAGCTTCTGCAATAGCAATGTGCTCTTTCTTAACATCAACTACAAAAATTGCACCTGGTAAACGAGTCATATCAGTAATAGAACCTAAATTCTTTTCTAATTTTTCTCTTTGACGGTTGATTTGTAATTTTTCTCTTTTAGATAATGCATCAAAAGATCCATCTAGCTTCATTCTATCAATAGTAGCCATTTTTTTAACAGCTTTTCTAATCGTAATAAAATTTGTTAACATTCCGCCTGGCCATCTTTCTGTGATGTAAGGCATGTTAATGCTTTTTGCTTTTTCTGCAACGATGTCTTTTGCTTGCTTTTTAGTTGCAACAAATAAAATTTTTCTACCTGAATTAGCGATTTTCTCTAACGCAGCAGCAGTTTCTTCTATTTTTGCAGCTGTTTTATACAAATCGATGATGTGTACACCATTGCGTTCTGTATAAATGTAAGGAGCCATGTTTGGGTCCCATTTTCTAGTTAAGTGTCCGAAGTGTACGCCACTATCTAGTAATTCTTTAATGTTTACTTTTGCCATTGTTTACTTTCTTTTTAATGTAGCAATACCTAAGTAGCCTTTTAACAGAGTCTTAGATATTTAGATGCTAAACTGTTTATTTAATTTATAAATTAACAATTCATCGCTACGTTTGTATAGAAATACCGAAATAAATTCGAGTATGCTATTAACGTTTCGAGAATTGGAATTTTTTTCTTGCTTTTTTCTGACCAAATTTCTTTCTTTCTACCATTCTTGGATCTCTTGTTAATAATCCATAAGGTTTTAAAAGGGCTTTGTCTTCTTCGTTAATAGCTACTAAAGCTCTAGTAATTGCTAAACGAATTGCCTCTGCTTGACCAGTTACACCACCACCAAAAACATTTACTTTAATATCATAAGACGTTAAATTATCTGTTAATTGCAAAGGTTGTTGAACCTTGTATTGTAAACTTGAAGTTGTAAAATAATTTGTAAACTCTCTTTTGTTGATTGTAATATTACCTTTTCCTTTAGAAAGATAAATACGAGCAACAGCTGTTTTTCTTCTGCCTATTTTGTGTACAGTTTCCATTATCTAAGATCGTTAAGGTTAGTAGCTTTAGGGTTTTGAGCAGTGTGTAAGTGCTCAGTGCCAGCATAAACATATAAATTTTTGTAAATAGCTGCTCCTAATTTATTTTTAGGTAACATTCCTTTTACTGCTTTTTCGATTAATCTTGTAGGATCTTTTTCGAACATTTCTGTAGCAGTAAGCGATCTTTGCCCACCAGGATACCCTGTGTGACGGATGTACGATTTATCAGCCCATTTGTTTCCAGAAAGGGTGATTTTTTCTGCGTTAATTACTACAACATTATCACCACAATCTACGTGAGGTGTAAAGTTGGTTTTGTATTTACCTCTAACTAGCATTGCTATTTTAGAAGCAAGACGACCTAATGTTTGCCCGTCCGCATCAACAACCAACCACTCTTTATTGGCGGTTTCTTTGTTTGCTGATACTGTTTTGTAACTTAATGTGTTCATTACACTTTAGTTTTTGTCAATTAATAAATAAAAATTTTCCTTAAAAAAGGCTTGCAAAGGTACAACTAAATATTAAATAGACAAATAGTGTTTTGCTTTATTTTAGCTACTGAAAATTAAGAATATTTAACAAATAATTATGAGACTAAACTACTAATTTCGTCTTGTTAATGTAATAATCTTAAATACTCGAAGTCTTTTTAATAGAAAAAAATGTTTTTCTATTAAAATCAACTATTAAGAATGATTAAAAAACTTTCCATCTTTCTTGCTTTTTTCATTGCGCAAACTGCGTATAATCAAGAAACTACAACCGATAAAGTACCGAAACGGATTTACACGACAAAAAGGGTAAAAAAGGCTCCAATTATTGATGGAGATATTACAGATGAAACTTGGAATACTGTTTCTTGGAATGAAAATTTTACACAATTATCACCTACAGAAGGGAATAAACCAACGCAAAGAACAAAGTTTAAAATTATTTATGATGAAAAGAATTTATATCTAGCTGTTCGTTGTTATGATTCTGAACCTGATAAAATTGTAAAACGGTTATCCAGAAGAGATGGAAATGATGGAGATTGGATTGAAATCAATTTAGATAGTTACCGCGATTTAAGAACAGCATTTGCATTTACAGTTACTGCAGCAGGAGTTAAAGGAGAGGAATTTGCATCTCTGAATGGTAAAAGTTGGGATAAAAGTTGGAATCCAATTTGGTTTGTTAAAACAAAAATTGATGAAGAAGGATGGACAGCAGAATTTAAAATTCCGTTTTCTCAAATTCGGTTTACCAATAAAAAAGAGCAAATATGGGGCTTACAAATACATCGAATGGATTTTAGGTTACAAGAACGTTCTCTTTGGCAGCGAATTCCTAGAACTGTTTCTGGCTTTATAAGTAATTTTGGTGAATTACATGGAATTACAAATATCAAACCACAAAAACAATTAGAAATTCAACCTTATGCAGTTGGTCAAACCGAAACTTTTGAAAAAGAAATTGGAAATCCATTTGCAACCGGAAAAAGAAGTAGTGCTAGTTTTGGAATTGATGGAAAAGTTGGAATTACAAATAACTTAACGTTAGATTTTACTGTAAATCCAGATTTTGGTCAAGTAGAAGCAGATCCATCTGTAATTTCATTAGATGGTTTTCAGGTTTTTCAAGAAGAACAACGCCCTTTTTTTGTAGAAAATAAAAATATATTCGATTATCAAGTAACCAAGGCAGAAGCTGGCGGGCCTTTTACTACAGATAATGTTTTTTATTCTAGAAGAATAGGTAGAAGTCCACAAGGTGGAACAACTGCAGGTACTGACGAATTTGTTCAAAGGCCAGGAAATACAACTATTTTAGGAGCTGGAAAATTTTCTGGAAAAACAAAATCTGGTTTGTCAATAGGGATTTTAGAAGCTGTTACCCAAGAAGAATTTGCAGAAATAGACAATAATGGCACAAGAAGACAAGAGGTAATAGAGCCTTTAACAAATTACTTTTTAACTAGATTACAAAAAGAATACAACAATAGTAATACACTTATTGGAGGGATTTTTACAGCATCAAATAAAAATTTATCAAACACAAATATTACAGACATTCATAATGCTGCTTATACAGGTGGAATTGACTTTAGACAACAATGGAATAATAGAACTTGGTATGCAGAAGGAAACTTGGTAATGAGTAAAGTTTTAGGAAGTAAAGAAGCAATTTATAAAACCCAAACAAGCCTTAGACACAACTTTCAACGAGTAGATGCAACTCATGTTAGTGTAGATTCTACTAAAACATCATTAACAGGAACTGGGGGAAATATAAAAGTAGGAAAAGGTGGTGGTGGAAAATTCCTTTTTGAAAGCGGTATAACTTGGCGTTCACCAGAATTAGAAATGAATGATATGGGTTTTCAGCGTAATGCAGATGATATTACGCATTACAATTGGATGGCATATAAATCATTAAAACCCTTTTCTGTTTTTAGATCTTTACAAGTAAATTACAACCATTATGCTTCATGGAATTTTGAAGGAAAACATACTTATTTAGGTTTTAGCAACAATGCTAATGCAAAATTCAATAACAATTGGGGAACTGGATATGGAATGCATTATGCAGTAATAAATTACACGGATTCCGCATTACGTGGCGGACCAATGTTGCGTTTACCAAATTCATTTAATATAGATTGGTATTTACAAAGTGATGAACGAAAAAAGTTGCAATTTAAAATAAGTTTAAAGCAATCAAAAGGAGAAAGTAATTCCTTTACAAATAGAAATGCATCGATAAGTTTAAAATACGTTCCAATAAATTCATTTAATATTTCCTTATCAGCAGGCATCAATTCTAACATTCAAGAATTACAATATGTAACAACTGCAACTTCTGGAAACGGAAACAATAGTATTGCTAAATATGTAAATGCAAGTTTAGATCAAGACACATTTAATTTATCATTAAGATTAAACTATACAATTACTCCAGAATTAACCATTCAATATTATGGTTCTCCTTTTATTTCTAGAGGAAGATATAACAACTTTAAATACATAACCAATTCGTTGGCAAGTAATTTTACAGATAGATTTCAACAATATAATAACAATCAAGTTTCGTACGATTCTAATTCTGATAGTTATTTAGTTGATGAAAATAGAGATGCAACTACAGATTATTCTTTTGGAAATCCTGATTTTTCATTCATTCAATTTCAATCAAATTTAGTTGCTCGTTGGGAATATGTTCCTGGCTCAGAGGTATTTTTAGTTTGGTCTCAAGGATTAACTAGAACAGGAAACCCGATGGATGAATTATTGCCAAGTTTAAAAGATAATATCTTTGGACAAACAGGACATAATATCTTTTTGATTAAAGCAACCTATCGATTTATGTTGTAAGAATTTTATAAAAATTAAAAGCCGAGTTTTAAAACTCGGCTTTTTTATGAAATGAAAGTTTCTCTTTTGTTGTTGGATGTATAAATTCTAAAAACGCGGCATGTAAATGTAATCGATTTGCTTTTTTACCGTATAAATCATCACCAACTATAGGGGTGTTTAATCCTAAAGGATGCGAAACATGCACACGCAATTGATGCGTTCTCCCAGTAATAGGATATAAATGAACTCTTGTTGTATTGTCTTTTCGCTCTAAAACCTTCCACTTGGTTTCTGCATTTTTTCCATACTCAAAACATACCAATTGTCTTGGTCTGTCATCCAAATCAACACGTAAAGGCAATTGTATTGAGCCAGAATTTCCTTCTAAATTTCCGTCTAACAAAGCCACATATTTTTTGCTAACCGTTTTTTTTATAAATTGACTTTGTAAATGTTGATGTGTTTTTTTATTCTTTGCTAATACTAATAACCCAGAAGTAGACATGTCTAAACGATGCACAATTATGGGGCCACTTATTGTTGGGTATTGTTGTTTTATTCTGGTATAAACAGAGTCTTGAATATGAATTCCTGGAACCGATAAGAACTCAGCAGGTTTGTGTATTACGAACAAATCATCATCTTCAAAAAGGATTTCTAATTCTTTTCCGATTGCAGGATTTTGTAACATCGTATTTGTATCCATTTTTATTCCTGTTAACATGTGTGTTAAAATAGGTTTGCATTTTCCTTGACACGCCGGGTAATAGTATTTGTGTTTTCTGATTTCTGTATTTGGCGATTTTCCCCACCAAAATTCGGCCATTGCGATTGGTGTTAAATCATTTAAGAAAGCATGTTGTAATAATTTTGGTGCAGCACATTCTCCAGAACCAGCAGGCGGATTTTGCTCTGTAGTTTTTGCAAACAACTCTGATAAATTTTTAGTTTCTTTTACTAAATTTAAAAACTGATATTGCTTAAATAAATACTGTTGTAGAGCTGCGGATTTTGTTTTTCGTTCTTCTTTTAACGCCTCAATTTTTGTTGTAAAAGGAGCTATATTAGTATTGATTTCTTTTAAACAATATTTCCAATAGCGGTTTACATTGTTAAAGAAGTACTTGCTTTCTAAACTCTCTTTACTCAGCTTTTCTTCAAAAGCAGCATATTTTTCTAGTTGTAATTCTGATTGCGCTTTTTCTCTTCTAAAATTACGTTCTTTTTTAGCAGTTTTTAAAGCGGCTTTTTTTTCTTTAATATCAATTTCAGCATTTTTAATTTCTGTTTTTAACTGAGTTTGCAACTCTAGAAATTCAGGATTATTTTCTAGTATCTCAAGTTCTTGATTAATATTATTTAAAAACGCTTCTTCTTGTAAGAAATAAGAATCTTTGGTGAGCATATCAAAAACAGGTGGAACAAACTTTTTATGAATATTTGTTTCTGATAGTTTCCCTGAAACGGCAGCAATATATCCGATTTCGTTTGCAGCATTTTTCACCACTAAAACACCAAACATTTTACCAATAATTAGTCCTTTTTTGTTAGCGTCTAAACCAAAATTATGTTCAAAATCGGTTTGTATTTGCAAGTAGTTCTGTAGTTCTTCTGCAGCAATTTTACACAATGTATGCGGTTCATAATAAAACGGAAAAGTAAACTTATCTGGAAGCTCAATTCCTTTTATTGGTGTAGAGAAGTGTTGAAAATAGGATTTCAAAAATTAATTTTTAGCATTTTTGTAAAGATAATTTTTTATTGACTTATTTAGTTGATTTCAGCATCACTTTATTCATATTTGGGATTTCTAAAGTATTAAAATTTCGTTAATAAAATTACTTTGTTTAATTATTTTGTATATTTGTTAAACAAAATAATTAAACATTTTCAATAATGAAGTATAATATTTTAATTAACAGCATTTTAGGGGGCATTTTTCTTTTAAATTTTGGGTTAAAAGAAAATGTAAAAACGAATGATTTTCAAGGAAAAGCATACTATATGTCTAAATCGACTATGAGCTTAGGGAACTTTGGAGCAAGATTTAGTGAAGCTCAAAAGAAGCAATTAATGGCTCAATTAAAGGGTAGACTTGAGAAGAAATTTGTGCTAACTTTTAATAAGGAAGAATCTATGTTTTTTGAAGAATCAAAATTAGATGCTGTTTCTGGAGCAACAGATTCTTGGGGTAAAAACTTTGCGCAAGGCGATCAATATAAAAACACAAAAGAAAACCAGCAAATACAAAATCAAGAGTTTTACGGTAAAAACTTCTTAGTAAAAGATGTTTTACAACCCATAAAATGGGAAATGACTGCTGAAACAAAGCAAATAGGAAAATATACCTGTTATAAAGCGACAGCAATCGTTCCAACGAATGAACTTTCTTGGTATTCTTTTTCTTGGGATAGAGTTAGTGATAACACCGAAACAAATACAGAAGAAAAAAAAGAGGTAAAAATGACAAAGGTTGAAGCTTGGTATTCACCTCAAATTCCAGTAAGTCATGGTCCATCTGAATATTGGGGATTACCTGGTTTAATTTTAGAAGTAAGCGCAGGAGACACCACTTTATTGTGTTACCAAATAGTAATGAATCCGGAACAAAAAACAGAAATAAAAGCTCCAAGAAAGGGAAAAGTTGTTACTAAAAATGAATATCAAGCAATTGTTTCTAATAAAATGAAAGAGTTTAGAGATAACCGTAGAGGAAGAAGGTAAAATTTTTAGAACAAAGGCTTCTTTTTAATTGCTTGCTATTAAGCAGCCATTTCTTTTAAAGCGTTTATAAAAACATCTAATTCTTTAGTTGTTGTAAAAACATTTGGTGTAATTCTACATCCATGTACATTTGCATATTTTATGGCAACGGTAAATATTTTGTAATTATCTAATAATTTTTTTGCTAATTCTGCTGGTTCCATTCCTTCAATTCCAACATTTGCAATTCCGCAAGCTCTATGAGATTCTTTTGGAGTATTAATAATAATTCCTTTATGATTTCGCACTTTTTTTGTCCAATATTCTTGTAAAAAACGCATACGTGCTTCTTTTCTTTCCCCACCCAACATATTATAATAATCGATTGCATTTTCTATTGTTAAATCATGATACACAGGTATTGTTCCTGTATGATTTAATCTAGAAATATCCCCTGGTTTTCTTTCATGTTCAGCAAAAACTGGCCAAAGTGTATCTATATGTTCGTCTGCAACATACAACAAACCAGTTCCTAACGGAACAGCTAACCATTTGTGCAAACTAGCTCCATAAAAATCACATTCCAGTTCTTTAATATCAAACTCAAAATGACCAACACAATGTGCTCCATCAACCATAACTTTTACGCCTTTTTTATGTGCCATTTGGCAAATCTTCTTTATAGGTAAAATGTGCCCTGTAATGTTTATCATATGACAAACCATTAATAATTTGGTTTTAGAAGTAATTGCATTTTCATAAACAGCCACAATTTCTTCATCAGATTTTGGGTGATTTGGTACAGAAACTTCTTTATTTATGGTTCCGAATCGTTTAGCAACTTGCTCAAACATCATTTTCATAGCACCGTAATCTTGAATTGCATATACAGCTTCATCACTAGCTTTCCAATCCATTCCTTTGATAACCATATCTAACGATTCTGTGGTATTTCTAGTTATGATTACATTTTTTGAAGTTGCACCAATTACATTTGCTAATTTTTCTGACATTCGTTTTTTGTTGTCCCATTGTACAGTTCTCATATAATATGAACCTTCATAATTAACCATGTTAATATGCTCGTGTAAGGCATTTAATGTTGGCGTTGGAATGATATTATAATAACCACTTTCTAGGTTTATATACTCTGGTTTTAGCTTATAATCTTCTCTAATTTTTAACCAAAAATCTGAATTAGAAGCTAATGTCTTTGGAGACGTTTTAGCTGCTTCGTCTGCACAAGATGCTAGTGCGCTTCCATAAAAAGGAGCAGCTAAAACAGCCAAAGAAATGTTTTTTAGGAATTCGCGTTTTTTCATAAAGATTGCTTTTGTTAAAGATACAGAAATAATTGAGTTTTTATATGAAGTTATTTTTTGCAGAATTAGGTGCTTTATTGAACTTAAACTCCTTAAAAAGTAATAATAGACTACTTTATAATAACAGCATTTTAAGCCTAAACTTATAATGTATAAAATTAATAAAGAAAAGGGTTTTTCTACCTCAGTTCTTTGTTTTATCCAATCTCCAAGATAATGAATTACAGCAAAAATTAGGGATTATTTTTCTCTCATTTTGTTTATCATAACTTTAATTAGAAATCATTGGAAGCCTTATTTGTGATGTATATTTTGAAGAATGATGCACCTTGTTATGAGCTATTACACCTTCTTTTTCATCATAGTTATTACCTCCAGTATTCAAATTACGAGCAAAACGAGGGAAATTGCTACTAGATATCTCAATACGTATACGATGTCCTTTCTTAAAGTAATTACTGGTTGACATAGGAGTTAAATCCACTTTATAGACCTTGCCTTTTTCCATAAATACTTCTTTTTCATACCCTTCACGATATCTTACACGCTGAATGGTTTCATCCAAATTATATGCTTTCCCGTCAGGAGACACGTCGATAAGTTTAATGGTAAAATCGGTGTCTTTTGCATCTGAAGATACATATAATGTAGATTCAATAAAACCTGAAATTTCTACACCTTCTTCTAAAACATCTGTGGTGTAAACCAAAATATCATTTCTGGTTTCCATTTGTTGTTGATCGAAAGCACCTCCTTTAATAGCATTTCCGGTACAACATACATTCCCTCCATAAGAAGGCACGGGTTTCATAGGGTCATAAGTGAAACTGTCTGGATGATCAGAATTTGTTTTTGATGTAGATAATTTTCCATCTCCAAAGAAGCTATTAGCTTTACCATTACTATTTAAATAATAGGTTGTTAATTTAGCTTTTTTTGGAGGCCAAGCTTCTGATGCCTGCCATTTGTTACTTCCCATTGTATAATATTGCACTCTAGGTGTTTTCTTTTTAAAATCGTTTTGTTGTCCTTTCAGCCACAAATCAAACCAAGCATAAATTTGCTCATCGTAGTTAAGTCTTGCATCACCAACACTGCGTTCACCAACAATAGTGTTTTCGGTTGCTCGAGTATAACCACAATGTAACGTTGGTGCAATTACCAAGTATTGATTATCTCTAATGGTTGCATCTTTAGAATTATTTCTAACATGATTAAATAAAGCTAGATTTGGAGTTATAGATACATCGTACCATGAAGCAAACCAAAAACTTGGGACACCAATTTCCATATTATCATGATAAATTCCTCCATTAAACCAAGCTTCATCATTTGGTTTACGGCGTATCATTTTATCGAAAACCTCATTTTTACCATTTATATTTTTTAGTATATCCTGAATAGGTAAATGATTAAGTGCTTTAGCCATATCTATTGGCGGATTTTCGGGCGCTAAATCGTAAAACCTGGAAATTCTAATTAAATCTTCCTGACTAGCTCCAGCTGGAATTCGTGGTTTAAATTTATCATGCTCTACACCATATAACCAAGAAAAGAATAACATTTGCTCAGCTCCGCCACGATACCAGTTTCCTTGTTCGTTAATTTTGCCAACTCTACCGACACCAGCACCATAACCTTGAGGCACCATTGCCGCATGAGAAGGATGATCTAAAGCTGCAACTGCCATTTGCCATTCGGCAGTAGAAGAGCAACCTAAAGTTCCTATTTTACCATTAGACCAAGATTGATCTTTCATCCAGGTAAATGCATCATAGCCATCGGTTAATGGAACTCCTAAAATATCCCATTCTCCTTCTGAAAAATATCGGCCACGTTCATTTTGAACAACATAAGCATAGCCTCTTTTAACTGCTTCTAAAGCGCGTTTTGCTGTTCCTATTTTTTGTTCTCCATCTCCCCAAGAATTAAAATCATAAGGTGTACGTGAAAAAATAATAGGCACTTTTTCATCAGTTCTTGGACGATATATATCAGTTGCTAAACGAATACCATCGCGCATTGGCATCATTATTTTTTGATCAACAATGGCAATTTCTTCGAGTTCTTGAAGAATTTTATCTTGTGCGAGAAGGGTAAAATTACTTACAAAGAAATAAGCAAGTACAAACGAAATTAAAATAGTGCGTTTTTTCATTTTATTAGAATCATTGGTTTAAATAATTATATCATTTGTCTAGTACTGAAATATGGCTATAGGTTAAAATTAATTTTACGCGGCATTTTTATATACCATATTTGGTGTTTTAAAGTCTAAAGATAAGTGTAATTTTATTTGGTTGTATAAATTAATTTCATTTTTTGCTACTCTTTTAACTAGAGCCATGTTTGCAAAAGGGATGGTCGAGATAAAATTCATTCTTCAGGATTCCATTTACTCTTTCTGCCATTGCATTTTCAAAACAATAATTTTCTTCCGTCATACTAATATTTATTTTTTTCTTATTAGTATTTGTGTGTGTACATTTCTAAAAGATTATATATAGTGCATTAAAATAAACCATATACTTACCATTAACTTTTAAAACAGGTGAGTCAATCTTAACTTCAATCTAACAATAATTAACTACTCCCTATAAACGAAGCCATCTTTCATCACAAAAGATACATTTTTCATCACGGAAATATGCTTTAAAGGATTTCCCAGAACAGCTATAATATCGGCTATAAAGCCTTTTTTAAGCTGCCCTAAATCATTCAATCGGAAGATATCGGCATTACCAGAGGTAGCAGATTTTAGCACATCCAATGGCTTCATGCCATAATCTACCATGAGTTTCATTTCTCGATAATTTTCTCCGTGGGTAAATACGCCCACATCACCACCAAAAACAATCTGTACACCAGAATCCAATGCGATTTTAAAGGATTTTCTTTTTTGTTTAATACTTTTAGGTTCTGGATCGGTGTCTTTGTTCCATCCTCGATATTGTGTAATGGCATGTCCTGCAGCAAGGGTAGGGCAAAAGCCTATTTCTTTTTTCTTCATTAGTTTAAAGATTTCTAGGGTTCCACCATCACCATGTTCAATGGTTTTAACCCCTCCGTTAATTGCGCGTAACATGCCTTCTGGAGTACTGGCATGAGCAACAACATATTTTCCAGCACTGTTGGCAGCAGCCACCATGGCATCAATTTCCTCTTGTAGGAAAGTGGGTTGAGAATCGGCACCAGGTGTCCAGCGATAATCCGCATATATTTTTATGAAACTGACTCCATTACCTATTTGTCTGCGAACGGTTTCGATACATTGAGCCACCCCACTAGCAGGTTCTGCTCCCAGCGGAATAGTGACCCCGTCATGAAAACCTTTTGGTCCGTAGGCTCCCGTGGCCACAATTGCTGGGCCTGCAACCAAAAGGCGGGGCCCGGGAATTAGTCCTTTATCAATCGTTTTCTTTAAATAAACATCGGTATATCCTGCGCCTTCGGAACCTAAATCACGCATAGTCGTAATACCCGCCATCAATGAATTTTTAGCGTGTATGGTGCCGCGTATAGCACGCTCGACGGGAGATTCTTTTAAAACTTGATCGTCCCAATCCGTTTCATTATAAGGGTGCAGCAACACATGTGAGTGACCTTCGATAATACCCGGCATCAAGGTGCGTCCTTTTAAATCAATGGTTTTAGTAGTTTTTAATTGAGATGCAGCTAATGCATTTCCTACATAACTAATTTTGTTCCCGGTTACGATGATAACCCAATCTTCATGCATTTCGGTACCATCAAAAATTCGGTCAGGTCGCAAAAGTGTTTGAGAAAAACTTAATTGTACAATTAGAGTAAAAAATAGCGATAAATATTTCATTAGAGTGTATTTAGTTATTTTATTATTGTTGTAAAAAGAACCCAATCATTCTCCCATTAGTTGATGTTTTATGAGACATCTCTTTCTTTGGAATATCCTTATAAAATCAGAGCCAGCAAACGATGAGCTATACATCGTCTTAAGTTTACATTTTATAAATTTAGAATATAAATCAGAAAGAATAAAAGAGTTGTTTTTCACCTCAGTTCTTTGTTAGCCACTGTTATTTTCAATCTATTCTAATTATATCTTTTGCGACCTTAGGAAATTTTGTAAGCAATAAAGCATCATGTCCCGGAATAATAAATTTAGTATCTGATGCAAGAGAATTCATTCTCTCCATGGATTTCACGTAAGCATTTATGTCAAATGTCGCATTTTTTGGGGCAGATGTAAGATGTTCTAGGTTGTAGTAGATGTAGGCATTGTCGGAGGCAAGGACTATTTTATTTGTTCCGTTGTTCACTAGTATGAATTGTGAATCATAAGTATGCCGAGAGCCTGTATATACTTTTATATTAGGGAAAATTTCTTTTTCATCTCCATCTATTAGCGTCAGTTTTTTTGACAGGTTAAGTTCAACTAGTTTGCGGACATCTCTTTTATTAAAACCACCCGACTTACTATCTTTTTGCCAAGCCTTACCAACAAAGTAATTATAATCCTTTTCCTGAATCCAAACATTGGCATTTGGAAATAAATCGATTCCATCCATGTGATCCCAGTGAGGATGAGTTAATATGATATCAGTAATATCTTCTGCTGTTAGTCCAATTCTTGGTAACATTAAATCTGGTCGCGTATAATTTTTAACGCTAAATGCTTTGCCTTCTTCAATACCTTGTAAAAAACCAGCATCTACCATTATATTTTTACCATCAGTACCTTTGAGTAGCCAAAACATAAAAACAGCATCTATGGTCTCAGATTCTGGTGCGTCTAAAGCAAAAGCTGATAGAGGAAAGGGAACACCAATATCCGCATACTTTAGAGCAAATATTTCATAATTGACATTTTGAGAAAATGCCTCTATTGTCGTAGCTAAGATAACAATAGTAGAAAAGAGCAATTTTTTCATAATTCTATTAATAATTAAAGTTATAGCCTATAATGTCTAGTCCTAAAATATGGTTACAGTTTAAAATTAAATTTAGACCAATAATTTATATACCATATTTGGTGTTTTAAAGTTTAAAGATAAGTGTAATCTTATTTGGTTGTATAAATTAATTGCATTTTTTGCTATTCTTTTAGTTAGAGCCATGTTTGCAAAGGTATGGTCGAGATAAAATTAATTCTTCAGGATTCCATTTACACTTTCTACCATTGCATTTTGATAACAATGATTTTCCTCTGTCATACGAATATCTATCTTTTTCTTTTTAAGAATTTGTGTGTATACATATTTCAGGACGGGTCAAACTCTTTATCATAAAGATTTTAGTTCGGTTATTCTGTATATTTCTTAACCTTAGCTATTAGTGCTCTAATACGCGAGTAGATAAATTCATTCGTTTTAGTATAATAGATGGCAATAAAGCAAACAGAAGATAGAAATAGCAGCGCACCGAGAATAGCTTGCCAAGGCACTAAGGTTTTTCCAATAAGTTGGTGTAGACCAATACCCGTATAACTACCATAAATAATTATGAAGTGAATGACATAAATAGAAAGTGTTTTCTGGCCAATTATTAAGATAATTGACTGTTTAATATATTTTTCAGCAGAATAGAATAAAGCAAAAATAATTAAAACATTTCCAAGTCTGGTAAAAAGATAATTGTAACAGGCAACATCTTTTAGTAACTCAAAATCCGTGGCATAATAAAATTGCATCAACAGCCAAGAAGACTGGGTTATTAACAAAAAACCAATAATAAAAAAACTAGATAATATGATAATTTTAAACCGTGGATGTTTTAAATATTTGTAAAACAAAGTAGAGATAAAGGCACCAAATGCAATATATCCAAACCAAGGAATAATATTAAAAATAGAACCGTTAGCTTTAGAAAAATAGTTAGCAACTACTATAGGCACGTTGGGAAACTCTATATATCTATACAACGGTTCTGTTATAAAAATAAGCAGCCCAAACAAGAACATTAAGATTGAAAAAAGAAGTGTTTTTTTAAGGGTTAATTTGTAAATAGTCACAATAATAATTAAGGATAAACCAATGCACTGTAACACATCAATGATTAAGAAGTCGTTATTAAATTTACCAATAAGCCACTCAAAAAAGGGAATTCTAAGCGAATAACCTATGCCAATAAGCATTAAACCTCTTAGCAAACCTTTACGGATACGCATAGCCTCATTGCCGTTGTGCTTAGCGCTAATTAGTAGATAAGAAAATATTAAACCCGAAATGGTGAAAAATATAGGCGCTGTAATACCCCTAAAATATTCCCAGGTTTTAAAAGCCATGTTGTTAGTATCTCTATAAGACACATCTAAAAGTGTATCTATAAAATGTCCTTGCAACATCATTAATATAGCAAATGCTCTTACAGCATCAATAAAATAAAGACGGTTTGTGCTCAATTAGTAATTGATTGTAGTACAAAGGTAGTATTTAGATAATTAATAAAAAACTTTAATGATTTGTGTATACATATTTCAGGACGGGTCAGTCTTTTCTCTATAAATAACGCTATTAATAGTTCATAGTTTTCTATATCTGCGATTACATGGTTAATTTTTTTGTTTCAACATATTAATAACTGATATTTCTGGGTAGTTACAACTATGTTTGCTATTTATAAAAGAGCACTAATTTAATCAATTTCTCTCAAGAGAATTCTATCTTTGCATTATGCAACCCAAAATCCTTTTTATTACGCCACCGTTTACGCAGCTAAACACCGCTTATCCGGCAACTGCTTATCTTAAAGGATTCTTGGAAGAACACGAGATATCTATTGCACATTGCGACTTAAGTATTGAGCTATTTACCTCCATTTTTACAAGCGATTTTCTGCTTTCTATTTTTCAGGAAGCAGAGGACTTGGAAAATTATTATTACCCCGAGGTTAGTGAAATGAAAGCGTTTTACATTTCTAGGGTTGATGTGGTTATTAGATTTCTTCAAAAGCAGACTATTGAAACGGCAAATAAAATTTTGGAAGCTGATTTTTTACCATTAGGACATAGATTGTTAAATGTTAATACTGGAATTAAATGGGAAGTTGGAGAAATTGGCGTAATAGATAAAGCAAAGCATTATGGAACACTTTTCATTGAAGAGATAGGAGATTTTATTCAAGCAAATGTAGATGAGTTTTTTGCATTTACTAAATATGCCGAGCAAATTGCCACTTCAGCAAGTAGTTTTGATCAATTAGATGAGTTTTTAAGTTTTCAACCTACACTCATCGAAGAGGAAATGCTGGATATTCTAGTAGCCCAAATTAAAAAGCATAACCCTAATTTAGTTTGCTTTACAATTCCTTTTCCGGGAAACTTATTTGCAGCTTTACGTTGTTCTCAATTTATTAAACAGCTTTTTCCTGATATTCATGTTGCTTTTGGCGGAGGCTATTGTAACACAGAGTTGCGTTCTCTTAAGGATCCGAGAATTTTTGATTTTGTTGATTTTATTTCATTGGACGATGGCGAAGGACCTTTACTAAAGATAGTAGGTTATCTTGAAGGGAAGGTTGAAATAAATGAACTAGAAAGAACCTTTGTACTAGAAAACAATCAAGTGGTTTACAAGAATAAAATCCCAAACACTATTTATCATCATAAAAATTTGCCTGCACCAAATTATTCCGGGTTACCTTTTGATAAATATGTATCTTTTTTGGATGTAGTAAACCCTATGCATCGCATGTGGACAGATGCTAGATGGAATAAATTGACTATTTCTCATGGGTGCTATTGGAAACAATGTTCGTTTTGTGACGTGAGCTTAGATTATATTGGTAATTACCAAAACACAACGGCAGAAAGTCTAGTAGATAAAATTGAAAAAATAATTAAGGATACGGGAATTAATGGTTTTCATTTTGTAGATGAAGCTGCTCCTCCTAAAATGTTAAAGGCTTTATCAATAGAATTGATAGAAAGAAAGTTAAATATCTCTTGGTGGACGAACATTAGATTTGAAAAGACATTCGATATTGAATTATGTCAGTTAATGGCAGTATCTGGTTGTATTGCCGTAACTGGTGGCCTGGAAGTAGCTTCAGACAGGTTGTTGGCTAAAATGAAAAAGGGAGTTGATATAGCGCAAGTTACTAGGGTTAGTCATAATTTTTCTAAAAATAATATCATGGTGCATGCGTATCTTATGTATGGATTTCCTACCCAAACTGAGCAAGAAACCATTGATTCACTCGAGGTTGTGAGGCAATTGTTTGAACGAAATTGTATTCAGTCTGCTTTTTGGCACCAATTTACAACAACGGTTCATAGTCCAATTGGTCAGAATCCTCAAGAATTTGGAATAAAAATAACAGGGCCTGTTTTTGAAGGATTTGCTCAAAACGATTTATACCACCAAGACCCTCAAGGAGCTGATCATCCTAAATACACCAAAGGATTAAATCTTGCTTTAAATGATTATTTAAACAAGGCAGGGTTCAACGAAGAATTACAAAATTGGTTCGACTTCCCTGTTCTTGAAACCAGTCATTCAGAAGACCTAATCGAAAGTTTTTTAGACGACTAGTTTATCCAAAATCCATTTCTCTTTAACATAGAGTGTATTTGAATTAAAAATTAGTAGTTAGTAACTATCAATGAAAATTCAAAAATCTGATTTTACTTTATTTAATGTGTCTTTTTTTAGTAGATGCGTTCTCTGACATAATGTTAGTAATTTGTTCTATCTATTTTTTCTGCCCATTTTTCAAAAACAGGTATAGCATCCTTTCTCATCAATCTTACAAATTTAATATCTCTATCATCTATTTTCTTTTCTAATTCGTCATAAATAAATTGGTCATCAAAATCAATCTTAGTTGCATCTTTTTTGGTACATGCAAAATAAACTATTTTTGGTCTTGCCCAATAGATTGCTCCAAAACACATTGGACAAGGTTCACAAGAAGTATAAATTACACACTCATCTAGTTGGAATGATTTTAATTTTCGACATGCTTTTCTAATTGCTACCACCTCAGCATGTGCAGTTGGGTCATTTGTAGAAGTAACTCTATTAAATCCTTCGGCAATAATTTCATTATCTTTAACAATTACACACCCGAAGGGACCTCCTGCATTTAAGTCCATTCCTTTTTCGGCCATTCTTATGGCACGTTTCATGAAATATTTATCTCGTTCTGTCATATTATAAATTTTTTAATTGTCACTAACGTTGTTCTTTACGTATATGGTTTGTTGCGTTGATTAACGCGACTAATTTAGCAAATAAAAAGCGAATATAAAATTCGACCTGCTGCGCTTTTGGAAGTTGGGGAATTTTCGTAAATAGGCTTTTACAAAGCAATTAATTTTACACATCTTAAGTTTGCATTTTATAAATTTATGGTATAAATCAGAAAGAATAAAAGAGAGAATGATTTCTAATACCATTCTTATGCAAGATAATCCTGTTAAAATTGCTCTGCTATTAATTACAGTTTTTTCGGTATCAAAATCAGTCAAAGTAATTTCGCTTGCGTGTTGTTCAATCAAATTATACCCATCAGTTAAAAAATCCCGCAATAAATACAGGAGCGAAAAACAGAATGGGAATTATTGGCTCGCTTAATTCCAATATTAATAAGGCACGTTCCAATTGGTTGGTTGAACAATAAAAATGTTTTTTGAAATGCAGCAATTTTTTTCAATGGGCATTTTTATAACGACATCTAATGGAGTGAAATAAATTTTCGCCGATGACATCTAAAACTCATTTATTCTGTTTCTAAATAAATGAGTTTTTTCACTTCGTTTTTTATTATATTTGAGATATTATTTGTACAACCGAGAAAACTTCAAACTGTATACGATTTGCCTGTGAAAAAAAATATTTCAAACCTAAAAAACCGGATATTAAATGATTTCTATAGAAATTAAATCGTATTTATTAAAGAAAAAATATGTATTCAGAATTGCCGGAGGTACACGAATAAGCACTCCTATTCTATTAGTAAAACTAAAATACGATTGTTTTGTAGGATATGGGGAAGCTTCAATGCCTCCCTTATACGGAGAAAGTATTGCCAGTGCTCAAAGCTTTATAAAAACCTTTGACTTTATTCCATTTTCCTCTCCTTTAGAAATTGAAGCAATCTTAAAATCATTAGATCAGCATGCCACAGGAAATTCGGCTATTAAGGCAGCGGTTGATATTGCTCTTCATGATCTCATAGGTAAAATGAAAAACATGCCTTTGTATGAATATTTCAATTTAGCTAAAAAAGAACTTAAAACTAGCAAAACTATTGGAATAGATAGTGCCGAAATTATCGAAAAAAGAGTTGATGAAGCCGCTGATTTTCATTACCTAAAAATTAAACTTGGCGGCAATAATGATTCTGAAATCATAAAAGCAGTAAGGAACGTCTCTGAAAAACCTTTATTTATAGATGCTAATCAAGGTTGGACTAACAAAGAAGATGCGCTTGAAAAAATAGAATGGTTAAAAGAAGTTGGTGCTGTTTTTATTGAACAGCCAATGCCTAAAAATGCTTATGCTGATATGGAGTGGTTAGTGGCTAGAAGTACTTTGCCATTGATAGGTGATGAAGGAGTACAACGTTTAGCGGATGTAAAAACAGCTAGTAATTTTTATCATGGAATCAACATCAAACTAATGAAATCAACTGGATTACAAGAAGCTTTTGCGATGGCAAATTTAGCAAAATTAATGAACTTAAAAATAATGTTAGGTTGTATGTCTGAAACTTCATGCGCCATTGGTGCAGCCTCTCACTTAGGAGCAATGGCCGACTGGGTAGATTTGGATGGTAATTTAGGGGTGACTAATGATCCATATCAAGGACATAAAGTAATAAAAGGATGCATACATCTTAATGATAGCAATGGAATAGGGTTAATAGATCCCAATTGGAACAAAGTAGAAACTTATGTATAAAAGATATCAAGTAGCGATTGTTTTATTTTTATTCTTTTCACTGATTAATTGTAAGACACAAAATAGGGCAAATCTAAAAATTGAAACTGACGTACAAAATGACACTTTGGATCAGTATTTCTCAGAGTTATATGCGGTGAAAATGTTCAACGGAGCTGTAGCTGTAAAACGAAATAGCAAACTAATCTTCAAAAAAGGATATGGTATTGCTAACTTAAATAAAGAAACACCGTTCTTATCTACCACCTCCTTAGAGATTGCTTCGGTTTCTAAACAGTTTACGGCAACAGCAATACTTTTGCTACAGCAGGAAAACAAATTGAAGGTGACCGATTTTGCTGCTAAATATCTTGGTGATGATTTTCCTTATAAAAATATAACCATTTCACAATTACTTTCTCATACCGCCGGTTTAGCGGATTATGAAGACTATTTTAAAGAAAATTGGAATCCTGAGGTAATTGCATATAACAAAGATATTTTAAATTATTTAAAGACGAAGAAACCAACAATTTTAAGTGTTGCAGGTGAAAAATACCATTATTCGAATACGGGATATATACTATTAGCTGAAATCATAAATGCAGTAAGCGGAACTACTTTAGAACATTATTTGACACAAAAAGTATTTGAACCGATGCAAATGAACAGCTCTTTCTTTATTGGTAGAGACACTATTTGGGATAAAAAAAATTACGCTCCAGGTTATATGTTCAGTTTAACCGATTGTAAAAATGTAATTCCAGAAAGTTTACCTAACAATGCGTATTATCGTTTTTTAAGTGGTCGGCTAGGATCGGGCCGTTTATCATCAAGTTTAGACGACTTGATAAAATGGGATCAGTTTTTATATGATGATGTAATTTTAAATGCTGCTTCAAAGGATTTGGCGTTCAGCAAACATCCTCCAACAAAAGATGTTTCTGATTATGGTTATGGATGGCACATTACAAATGATAGTATAAAAGGTAAAATTGTTTTTCATACGGGAAGTTGGGCAGGTAACTTAACATATATTCGTCGATCAATAGCAACAAAAGATTTGGTGATCATTTTGAGCAATACCCACAATACAGCTTACATCAAAGAAATTAGAGCTGCTGTCAATGGGTTTATAAATGGGGAACCACTACAATTACCTAAAGTAAAAGCAAGGGAATTATTTAAAAACTCGGCTTGTAAATTAACTTTGGAAATGATTCCACAATGGTACAAAGACAATAAGAATATAGATTGGGACATTGCCAACTTAAGAGCACTTCAGCATGACTATGAGAAGGCTGGAGCATCAGATAAAAGTGAAATGTTAAACTTGCTTATTAAAATAATTCAAACAGAAAATTTTTTATGATAAGTATTTTACAAATTGGATTTGGTCGCTTAGGGATAAAGACATCTAATTTAATGGTCAAAAGACCATCCTTTAAAGCGATTGCTGTTGTAGATACAAATTATAGTTTAACATGGAAAATCCTGAATAATGGCAATACTAATTTATCAAACGCACAATTTAGTATTTCTGTAATCTCAACCTACGGTAAATTCTCTTATCCATGGAAAATACAACCAGAGTTAAGACTGCTATAGAATACTGTTTGTAAAAAAAAGGAGGAGCTAGATTCATAGAACAAGTTACTTGTAGTTATGTAAATGGTGAACATAAAATAAAAATTTAATTTAATGAAAAAAATAAATCTAATAATTATAGTTTCAACATTGCTTTTTTATGGTTGTAAACATCAAAAACCTTTAAAAGGAGAAATGAATGTAGATATTCTAATTCAAAACGGAACGGTTTATAACGGAATTGATAATATACCTAGTCATGTCTCAATTGCAATAAAAGGAGATCAAATTTTTTATATAGGTGATCAAAAAAATATATCTATTAATGCTTCAAAAATTATTGACGCCACCGGATCAATCGTTTCTCCTGGGTTTATAGATCCGCATACACATGCAGATAGAGATTTAAATATCCCAGAAACCTCCCATAATAAGCCCTTTTTATATCAAGGAATAACCAGTGTGGTTGTTGGTAATGACGGTAAAAGTTTTTATCCAGCCTCGAAATACAAAAATTTATATGAAGAAAATGGTATTGGTACCAATGCTGTTTTATTAGTTGGCCAAGGTACAATCCGTGAGCTTGTTATTGGTAATAGTGATAGAAAAGCTACCGTTGAAGAAATTATAAAAATGCAAGCACTCGTGCAACAAGAAATGGATGCTGGGGCTTTTGGTATGTCTACTGGTTTGTTTTATGCTCCGGGAAGCTATTCAAGCACTCAAGAAGTTATAGCATTAGCCAAAACAGTATCAAAAAAAAATGGTATTTATGATACCCATTTACGTGATGAAAGTTCTTATACTGTCGGATTGATTCCAGCGATAGAAGAAGCCATTGAAATTGGTAGACAAGCAAAATTGCCTATTCATATCTCGCATATAAAATGTTTGGGAGTTGATGTCTGGCACCAAAGTGATTCTATTATAAAATTAATAGAAAATGCTCAAAAAGAAGGTATAGATGTTACAGCAAATCAATATCCTTATGATGCATCAGCAACTGGTTTGAAAGCCGCAGTAGTTCCACGTTGGGTGGAAAGCGGTGGGATAGATTCTGTGTTTATTCGATATGATAATCCAATATTAAAACAGCGCATTCTGGAAGAAACAAAGACCAATATTGCACGTAGAGGTGGACCAGATAAATTATTAGTTGTAGGTTCTGAAGACACTACAATTGTTGAAAAAAATTTATTAGAGATCTCAAAAGTGTTAGGGATGTCCCCGGAAGAATCTGTTTTTGATATAATAAGAAAAAGTCCTGCAAAAGTGGCGTCGTTTAATATGAATTCTGAAGATATTTTTACTTTTATGAAGCAAGATTGGGTTGTTACTGGTTCAGATGGTGGTTCGGGACATCCTAGAAAATATGGATCTTTCCCTAGAAAATATAACAAATATGTAAAAGAAGAAAAGAAAATAGGTTTAGCTCAATTTATAAATGGCAGTACTTCTAAAACAGCCGACATTCTAAAAATTAGAAATAGAGGGACCTTAAAGGTTGGCTATTTTGCCGATATTATTATTTTCAATCCAGAAACATTTAAAGATAAAGCTGATTATATGGATGCTTTTCAATTCGCAGAAGGTTTAGAATATAGTATTATAAATGGAAAAATATCAGTAGAAAAAGGAAAAGCAACAAATCTATTAAACGGAAAGGTTTTAAAAAAATAAAAAATTATGAAAAAACTAAATCTAATTCTTTCTTCACTTGCAGTTTTGTTTATTGTAAGTTGTGAACAAAATTCAAAAATAAAGGAAACGTCTAAAAATGAGGAGGTAAAGGGAGATATTGTTAATACCATTATTAAGGATAAGGAGAGTTTTTATTACATAGATTTTCTTAATTATCCTTATAGTGATACAAGCCTTCCTATTGGTGTTTTTGATTCTGGTATTGGAGGTTTAACAGTTTTAAAAGCTATTGTAAATTATGATCAAAATCAAAATATTTCTTATAAATCAGGTAGCGATGGTATATTAGATTTTAATAAAGAAAGTTTTATTTATTTAGGAGATCAGGCTAATATGCCTTATGGAAATTATTCTGAAGAAAATAAAGTTGACTTGCTTAAAGAACACATTATTAAAGATACGCAGTTTTTAATGAGTAATAAGTACTATTCTGATGTTAATGATACTTCCGTAAATACTGATAAAAAACCTGTAAAAGTGATTGTGATCGCTTGTAATACTGCAACAGCTTATGGGAAAGAATATATAGAAGAGTTTATTAAAAAGGCAAATTCAGGTATTAAAGTTATAGGTGTTATTGATGCTGGTGTTCGTGGTGTTTTAGAAACCATGAAAAAAGATGAGGATGGTGTTATTGGCGTTTTGGCAACTGCGGGTACGGTATCTTCAAAAGGGTATCAAAATACTATTTTAAAATTTAAAAATCAATTAGGGTTTACTGGAAATATTGAAGTATTTTCACAAGGGGGAATTGGTATTGCTGAGGCCGTTGATGAGGATGCAAACTATTTTAATAAAAACCTTAAAAAGCCAAGAAAAGATTACAAAGGACCAAGTTTAAATGGTGATGTTAAAATTGATAAAACATTATTCGATATTTACAATTTTGATTTTGACAATAGCAAAATGCTTTGTGATACAGAAAAAGCAGATGATTGTTCAATTTTACAAATTAATGATGCCGAAAATTATGTGCGTTACCATGTTGTTACTTTAATGGAAAATATCAGGAAATCAAAAACTACAAACCAATTAAAATCAATTATTCTAGGGTGTACACATTATCCTTATTTAATTGATGAAATAAAGGTAGTGTTAAAGGAATTGTATAATTATAAAGGTAGAGATGGAGCATATTTGTATCGAAAATTTATGGTTGAGAATATTCAATTAGTTGATCCAGCAGTGAATACAGCCAAAGAATTGTATGACTATTTAAATCAAAACTCATTATTTAATCCAAATGGAAATATTAAGGAAAGTGAGTTTTACATAAGTGTAGCAAATAAAGATAATAAGAACAATAAAATTGATGCTGAAGGACGATTTCCATATGATTATAAATACGGAAGAAATGCTGGGGAAATCCAGGAGTATGTAAAAATAGTGCCATTTAGTAGAGATAATATTTCTAACGACATTTTAGCACGCTTTCAAGAGCAAATTCCATATGTATATCAATTAATGCAGAATTTTGACAGTCAAAATGTTAAAACAAAAAGCTTAGAGAAAGGGAGTAAAATATAAAAAAAATAGCATTGCGTTGGTAAATTTTATTGTTTTATAAACTTTTTAGATTTAAGAGAATCAAATATTACCATTTTTATTGCTCAAGATTCATGAATTGTAATTTAATTTAAATCGGATTTCTTGAAGAATCTCAAACTAGGTTATTTTTTTCTTTTTTTAAGTCGTTTTCTTTCTTTTATCGATAATCAAAAAATTAATTAATCAATTTATAATATTCCCTTCTAATATATTCACCTCCAAAATATGCTAATTCTAAAACAATCATTGAAGCAATTAATAAGTAAGCAATTAGTTATACACGGCTTAAGTTTACAATCTCGTACTTGTAATCTTCAAAAGCGTAAAATTTAAAATCGATATTTTTCTTTTCCGCCATTTTTTGTAAGTCCGATATTTTGAATTTCAAAATTGTATCTCTTGATGTTCCAATTGTTTGTTCAGTATATTCATTTTCGGAATATTTAAAAATTTCTATCCAAGGTTTTTCTCGTTTAGCATTATAATGAATGCTTTTAATTTTTCTCCCTTTATCATCTAAATAAGTTGTGTCGGTTAGAATCATTGCATTTTCTTTCTTGGGATTTTTAGTCGGAAACATTTCCCACGTATGAACTTTAGTTATTCTAATTTTCTTTACGTTTTTTATTTCTCTTATAAATCTTACACTCGAATCTGATTCAAAACGTGTTTCTTTTTCAATCCCAGTATTTTTTCAATTTGATATTTTATCATTTATATGGATTTAAAGGGTATGACCAATTTGTTTTTCTAATTAAGGTTCTATTTAGGTAAAGGGCTTTTTGTAAAAGACATCATCAATTGGGTTAGTAATAAAACTTAAAGGCAGATTACTTATAATAATTTTTTTAAAACCATTCTTTTCATAGAATTTATGTGCTGCCTTAAATTGACTCATTGTTCCTAAGTAAATACAGCTCATACCTTCTGCATAACACCGATTCATAAACTTTTTCTAAGAGTATAAGAGTAATTGAGCGATACCATAATCTTTACCTCGAAATTCTTTTTTAACAAACATACTTTTTAGAATAGAAAAGGTGCTATCAATATCCAAAACTCCAACTGTGCCAATTATTTCTGTTTTATTAAAAGCAACCCAATATTTATTAGGTGATTGAGATTTTGATTAATGTTTATTTGAAATTGGCAATTCAAATTCGTGAGTTATTTCACTTATCATTTTATCTATTCCGCTTTGATTGGGTTTTTTAGTTCTGCTTTTTTTTAGCTTGTTGCCAACGTTTTATGTATATGAGCCGTTGCGTGTCTGACACACGAACCATTAAAAACACAAAGTTTGGTGTATGTGGAGAGTGCGTGATTAAAAGTGATGAACCTTCAATTCCACATGTAGCCAATTCGTTTATTCAATATTTCAAATTTTCCGTCAATGGTCAAAGACGAATTGGCGGTGTTGCAACAACGAGCCATAGCCCGAAAAATTACTAAAAAGCCCATTAAATGTGACACTTTGTTATAAGTAGTTTTTATTCTCACTCATTTAATTTTTTCACAGGCAACATAAATTTAAAAACACTTCCCTTGCCAAATTCGCTCTCAACCCAAATTTTTCCGCCATGTTTTTCTACAAATTCTTTGCAAAGTATTAACCCTAAACCTGAACCTTTTTCGTTTGCTGTTCCTATGGTTGTTTTATTTGGATTGAGACTGAATAGTTTATTTAGGGTTTTTTCATTCATACCTACTCCATTATCGGAGACTGCAATTTCAATAAAATTGTCGTTCTGTAAAGCAGTAACATCTATTTTACCATTTGAATTAGTGAATTTTATAGCGTTGAAAATAAGATTTCTTATAATCGTTTTAATCATATTCTGGTCAGCAAAAACAACAATTTCTTCTGATTGAAAATTGAGTAATATGTTTTTCTTTTTTGCACTTGAATTTGAAAGTTTAAATATTTCTTGAATAATAGAAGATAAAACTACTTTTTCTGGTTTAAAACTAATTTGTCCGGTTTGCGATTGAGCCCAATTCAATAAATTGTCGAGTAAAATAAGTGTTTTTTTTGCTGATATGCTAATAATTTCTATAAATTTCTTAGATTTTTTAACAGGATAGTTTTCGAAATTCTCAATTAATAATTCCGAAAATCCAAGAATGCTATTAAACGGGCTTCTCAAATCGTGTGCAATTATTGAAAATACTTTGTCTTTGGTCAAAAAAAGGTCTCTTAACTGGTTTTCCTGTTCTTTAATGACTTGTTCGTTTTTTTTACGTTCAGAAATATTGTGGGAGATACCAAAAGTACCAAAAATATTTCCGCTTTTATCACGCAGAGGCATTTTGGATGTTAAGACCCACGTCTCTTTACCGTTGGGCCACGTCTCTTTTTCTTCGATATTGACAGCGGATTTTCCAGTTCGGATAATCGTCTGCTCATCCTCAAACGCCATTCGTGAGTGTTCTTCTGTGAAAAAATCTAAATCAGTCTTACCAAAAACCTGCGCTGGACTATTCAGGTTAAACAACTTTGCGTGCGAATTGCTAATCAAAATAAAGCGGCTGTTAATATCCTTGAAATAGATACAGTCAGGAATATTTTCCATAAGAGTACTGAATAGAGACAGTTCGTTGTTTAGCTTTTTTTCTATCTGCTTTAGTTCAGCAATCTGATTTTCTAATTCTTGATATGTTGGTTTATCATTCATTTATTCAGTTTATTCTTTTTATTACTGCCAACGACTATGCTATGGTTAGTATGGGGTTAAAAGGAACTGACCTTTCATTTAGCAATTACCTAAATTTAAGAAAAATTTTCTTAATGGGCTTCCAACCAATTTTGACCAATTGCAATTTCTTGGCGTTATAAAATCAACTTCAGATAAATCTAATTTTTTCTTTTTATCAATAATAATGTCTTTAATTAGATCCCTGAATTTAATAGCTTCGGCTTTGTCAAAGTTGTACAGTCGAACAACATTTTCTTCAAGGTCATTTACATTTTCTATATAATCTAATTCCATATTACTCTACAAAGATAACATGTAGTGATAAGAAAATCTATTTTTCTTTACATAACAATTTAAAATGACACGCTTTTTTTAATTTAATATAAATTAAAAATCACGTTCTTTGATAAAGTATAAAAAGATTCTTACATGAATAAACACATCAGTTATAAACCAATAGCCCTCTTTTTGTTATTATTTATTTACAGCTTTTCTAATATATCTGCACAAAATAAAACGGTTAAAGATGCCGGTGATATTATTTTATTCATTCTGCCAGTAACCACTTTTGCGACTACATTTATCATTGATGATACAGAAGGACGTTGGCAATTCACAAAAGCGTTATTGTTAACGGCAGCAGTTACTTATGGTTTAAAGTATAGTGTAAAAAAACAAAGACCAGATATGAGTAATAACAATTCTTTTCCATCTGGACATACATCTGCAACTTTTCAAAGTGCATCTTTTATACATAGACGTTATGGTTTTAAATATAGTATTCCAGCTTATGCATTAGCAGGATTTACTGCTTTTAGTAGAATTGATGCACAAAAGCACGATGGTTGGGATGTTTTTGTTGGTGCAGTAATTGGTATTGGTAGTTCATATATCTTTACTACAGAATATCAAAAACAACATATGGAATTGACTTTCAACAGTCAAGAAGATAATTATTTAGTAGGTTTTACGTATAAATTTTAAATTGAATTTATCAATCAGAAACTCATAATGGTTTTATCTTTTTAACTGCTTTAATGGGCTTCCAGCCAATTTTCTCCAATTCCAATTTCTACATCTAACGGAACAGTCATTTTAAATGCATTTTCCATTTCTTGTTTAATAATTGGCTTTATAATATCTAACTCGTCTTTATGTGCATCAAAAACCAATTCATCATGTACTTGTAATAACATTTTAGATTTGAAGTTTTCTTTTTGAAAACGGTTGTAAATATTAATCATGGCTAGTTTTATAATATCTGCAGCAGAACCTTGAATCGGTGCATTTACAGCATTACGTTCTGCGCCACCTCGTACAATTGCATTTTGAGAATTGATGTCTTTTAAATATCTACGTCGGTTTAAAACCGTTTCTACATAACCGTGTTCTCTTGCAAAATCTACTTGAGCAGACATGTACGCTTTTAACTTCGGATAGGTTTCATAATAGGTTTCAATCAATTCTTTGGCTTCACTTCTAGATAAATCTGTTTGATTGCTCAATCCGAAAGCAGAAACGCCATAAATAATTCCGAAATTTACCGTTTTTGCGTTGCTACGTTGTTCGCGAGTAACTTCATCCAACGGAACATTAAACACTTTTGCTGCGGTAGAAGCATGAATGTCTTCTCCGTTTTTAAACGCATTCATCATCGTTTCTTCTTCACTCAAAGCAGCGATAATTCGCAATTCAATTTGAGAATAATCTGCCGCTAATAACACATAGTTTTCATCACGCGGAATAAACGCTTTCCGAACTTCACGACCACGTTCTGTTCTGATAGGAATATTTTGTAAATTAGGATTATTAGAACTCAATCTTCCAGTTGCAGCAACCGCTTGTGCATATACGGTATGAATTCTTCCTGTTTTTAGATTTACCTCATTTGGCAACGCATCTACATAGGTGCTTTGTAATTTTTTATACTGACGAAATTCTAAAATATCTCTAATAATTTGATGGTCTTTTGCTAAATATGAAAGCACATCTTCGGCAGTAGAATATTGCCCGGTTTTTGTCTTTTTAGGTTTTTTTACCAATTCCATTTTTTCAAACAAAACAATTCCTAATTGTTTAGGTGATCCAATATTAAATTCTTCGCCAGCTTGTTTGTAAATACTTTTTTCTAAACGATTGATATCATCCGTTAAAGCAACAGACAATTCTTTTAAGAAATCAGAATTTAGATTTATTCCTTCAATTTCCATTGCAGAAAGTACCGAAATCAAAGGTGTTTCAATGTCCTTAAAAAGTGTTGTCACATTTCCGCTTTCCAATTCTTTGGTGAAATGTTCTTTTAATTGCAAGGTAACATCAGCATCTTCAACGGCGTATTCTGTTTGTTCTTTTATAGGAACAACACGCATAGTCAATTGATTTTTTCCTTTTTTACCAATCAATTCTGTAATAGAAACGGGTTGATAATTCAAATAGGTTTCTGCCAACATATCCATATTATGACGCATGTCTGGATTGATTAAATAATGCGCAATCATGGTATCAAACAAGGGCCCTTTTACAGGCATATTATAGTTTGATAACACCTTAATATCATACTTTAAATTATGTCCAATTTTTTCAATTTCTTCAGCTTCAAAAAACGGACGAAATTCTTCTAATATCGTTTTTGTTTCTTCTTGATTTTCTGGAAACGAAACATAATATCCTTTTCCTATTTCGTATGAAAAAGCAATTCCGATTAGCTCAACTTCCAACGCTTTTAAGCCAGTAGTTTCTGTGTCAAAACAAACCGATGTTTGTTGCATCAATTTTTTTAACAGCATTTTTCTAGATAAAGGCGAATCGATATGTTGATAAAAATGATCTGTTGTTTCGATAGTTTTAAACTCGCTATTACTTTCTTCTTCAGAGAAACTTCCTGTTCCTGGAGCAGCAAATAAATCGAATTGCCCATTTTTATTTGTATTTACACTTCGACTACGTTCAGTGTCCAACTCTTTAGGTTTTTGTTGGCTGAGCGTAGTCGAAGAATGTTCGTTGAGTGTAGTTGAAGCGATGGTTTCTAAAGTTGCAAAAGTTTTGGTAAAGTTGACCAGTAAATTTCTAAATTCTAATTCGTTAAAAAGCTCGGTAACTTTTTCAATATCTGGCTGGTCTAGTTCAAAATCTTTGGCATTAAAAGTAACAGGAACATCGAGCATAATAGTTGCTAACTTTTTAGAAAGGATTCCCAACGCTTTAGCACCTTCAATTTTCTCTTTCAATTTACCTTTTAACTCATGTGTATTTGCTAACAAATTTTCCATAGAACCATATTGTGCTAAAAACTTTTTTGCCGTTTTTTCTCCAACACCAGGCAAACCAGGAATGTTATCTGAAGAATCTCCCATCATTCCCAAAAAATCAATGACTTGTAAAGGATCTGTAACTTCAAATTTTTCTTGCACTTCCGGAACTCCCCAAATATCATAACCGCCACCAAAACGTGGTTTGTACATAAATATATTTTCTGAAACCAATTGCGCAAAATCCTTATCTGGAGTTACCATAAATGTTTTATACCCTTCTTTTTCCGCTTGCTTAGAAAGTGTTCCAATAACATCATCAGCTTCAAAACCTTCTTTAACCATAATGGGTATGTGCATCGCTTTTAAAATCTCTTGAATATAAGGAACAGCAATTTTTATGGCTTCAGGAGTTTCGTCTCTATTGGCTTTATAGGCTTCAAACATTTCTACTCTGTCTGCGCTTCCTCCCTTGTCAAAACAAACAGCTAAATGATCTGGTCGTTCACGCTTTATGACATCCAATAATGAATTCATAAAACCCATAATTGCAGAGGTATCTAATCCTTTCGAATTGATTCTTGGGTTTTTAATAAACGCATAATATCCACGGAAAATTAATGCAAAAGCATCAACTAAAAAAACTCTTTTTTGATCTGACATTGTAAAAATATTGAAGTTATAAATCTACAAAAACTTATGCATTTTTAAGTTTAGATTGAACTAGAAATTAAAAAAACAATATAATTGTCACTTCTAGTGATTTCGCTTCTTGGTAGAATTGTATCGAGAAGTCTTTTTTATTGTGAGATAATTTAATTATAGTGTATTTTTGAAAAAAACTTATGAGATGAATACTTTTTCAATTGCTATTCATGGCGGTGCAGGAACTTTGGTAAAAGGAATGATGACTTCTGAATTGGAAGCACAATATAAATCAGCTTTAAAATCAGCCTTAGAGGTAGGATATTCAGTGTTGGAAAAAGGCGGAACTTCTGTTGACGCAGTAGAAAAAGCAGTTGTTGTTTTAGAAAATTCACCTTTATTTAATGCAGGTAAAGGCGCCGTTTTTACTGCGGATGAAACCCATGAAATGGATGCATCTATAATGGACGGAAAAACATTGAATGCAGGCGCAGTTTCTTTAATTACTGGAATTAAAAATCCGGTTTCCTTGGCAAAAGATGTAATGGAAAAAAGTGAGCACGTTTTTTTAGCTGGAGAAGGCGCAATGCAATTTGCAAAAATGAATGAGTATATAATTGAAGATGAAGCCTATTTTTATGATGAACTTCGTCATAAACAATGGCTAGAAATAAAAGACACAGACAGTTTTCAGTTAGATCATGCAAAGAAAAAAGATTCAAAATTTGGAACAGTTGGTGCAGTTGCTTGTGATAAAGAGGGTAATATTGCGGCGGCAACTTCTACTGGCGGAATGACCAACAAACGTTTTGGTAGAGTTGGCGATTCTCCAATGATTGGCGCAGGAAATTACGCGAACAATAAAACCTGTGCAATTTCTTGTACTGGAAGCGGCGAGTTTTTTATTCGTGGTGTTGTTGCCTATGATGTTGCTTGTTTAATAGAGCACAAAAACATGTCTTTATTAGCAGCGTCAAATGAAGTAATTTATAAAAGAATTTTAGAAATTGGGGGAGATGGCGGTTTAATTGCAGTTGATACCAAAGGAAATATTGCCATGCCTTTTAATACAGAAGGAATGTACAGAGCAAGTAAATCATCAATAGGAAAAGAAGAAATTGCTATTTATAAGTAGTTTGTCATTCAGAACGTAGCATAGCGAAGTGAAGAATCTTACTTTTTATTGTTAGATTTTACGTTGTCATTCAGAGTTAGCTTGTCATTGATAATCCTATTTTTATTAATACGTCATTGCGAGTGAAACGAAGCAATCTCATGAATGAAATTTCAATTATATAGATTCCTGCCTTCGCAGGAATGACAAATAGTTTCTAGTAAAAATAATTAATAAATAAGCTTAGCTATAATTGAAGTGGCAGAAATGACAACAAGAAAATTAAACGTATTGCTGAACCAACCCAATTAACGTATTTGCATCTTGCTCGCCAGTTTGACGCCATTTCATTTCGCCATTTTTGTAAATCATAAAAGTAGGATTCCCTTTTACGCGTAACGTATCGGCAAGGATTTCGTTCTTTTTAATATCTATTTTAATCACTTTAGCTTTGTCTCCTAATGCAGCAGCAACATCCTTTAAAACATCAAGGTTGTTTTCTTCGTTCCAATCAAAATAAAAGTCTATTAAAACTGGTTTTTTTACGTTAATTAACTCTCCAAATTTTGTCATAATTCATAGTTTTTAGAAAAAAACATAATAATCCACTATTTGTTAGATTACAAATATAACCTTTTTGATGAAATCTACTGATTATCAAGCTTTTTTCAATTCTATTACCGTAATTTCTGGCCAAATTCCAACTCTACCAGGAAACGCATGATACCCAAATCCTCTATTAACATTAATATATCTTCCAAACTCTTCATATAAACCAGCCCATTGTTTATATACAAATTTTGATGGACTCCATTTTATCCAACCCGGAATTTCTATTCCCATTTGTAAACCATGTGTATGTCCGCTTAGCGTAAGATGATAATTAAAATCGTTGTTTTTTACTTTATATTCCCAATGACTTGGATCATGAGACATTAAAATTTTAAAATCTTCTTTTTGTATACCAACAGCTGCTTTCTTTAAATCTCCCGCTTGATTAAATCCTTTTCCCCAGTTTTCCACTCCTATTAAAGCAATTTTCTGTCCGTTTTTTTCTAAATATCTATTTTCATTACACAACAAATCAAATCCTATTTTGGCGTGAATATCTTTAACATCTTGAAAATTTTTTGCTTTGGCTTCTTTGCTTTCCCAATCATTATAATCTCCATAATCGTGATTTCCAAGAATTGAATATTTTCCGTCTTTAGCTTCTAATTTATCAAATACCTCAATCCAATTATCCATTTCAAATGCCTTATTATTTATAATATCGCCAGTGAAAAACATCACATCAGATTTTTGTTGATTGATTAAATCAACGCCATATTGTATTTTTTCTTTGTTGGTAAAACTCCCAGAATGAATATCAGAAATTTGTGTAATTGTAAATCCATCAAAAGCTTCAGGTAAATCTTTAAAAGCTAGTTGATATTTCAACACTTTGTAATTGTATTTTCCTTGAATCATTCCATAAATAAAAGAAGCAAATGGAATCGTCGCCAAAGCTAAAGCTAATTGAGAAATAAATTTTCTTCGACTTGGTAAATCTTTTGTTTCTCCTGCCGATAGATAAGAAATTAGTTTTTGAATTCCGCGTACAACATCTTCGCCAAACATAAAAACAAGTACAATTAATTTCGGAATTAAAAGTGTAAGCATTAGGCCTATGGCTAACTGAAATTGTGGGGTTTGCCCTTGAGTTCTGTCATAGGTTAACGTAATATAAAAGAAATTTACGTAAACAGCTAAACTAACTAACAGCCAAGAATACCGAATAATTTTGCTTTTCGTAATCGTTTTTATTGCTTGAAAAGCATAGAATTCTAAGACAATAACTACTACTAAAATAATGAGTATTCGAATAATCCAACGCGACATATATGATTGTTTAAAAAAACCTTACAAATATAGCTGATAGCTAATAAATGAGTTTTAACATCGTGTTAAAGTTTCTAAGTATGAATTATATTTGATTAATCGTTAAAAACCAGTTCTCCTCTAGATTCTTGTTCTTTAAATTTTTGCACCAAAGCTAAAGCATCCGGAATTACATCGCTACATAAAACAATAAGTGATCCTTTTACCGCATTTTTAACCGCGTAAGTAATGGCTTCTTTTTCTGAAGGAATAATAGTTGTTTTTTTATTTGGATCTTTCATCTTAATCCCATCGTTTAGCATTTTAATCAGTTCTTCTTCTGTTTTTCCACGCAAACGTTTATCTTGTCTAATAATAATTTCGTCAAACATTTCTGCTGCAATACTTCCTATTTCATTATTATCTTCAAGACGTCTATCTCCAATTCCTGCGATAATTCCAACTTTTACAGTGGCATCTAACTCATTTACAAAATCTTTCAACGCTCTCATTCCTGCTGGGTTATGAGCATAATCTAAAAGTATGGTGAACTCTTTAAATTTAAATAAATTTAAACGCCCAGGAGTTTGTGAAGCAGAAGGAATAAATGTTTCTAAAGCGGCTTTCATATCTTCAATACTAATACCTTGAACATGTGCCGCCAAAACAGCTCCCAACACATTTTGAATCATAAATTTAGCTTTCCCTCCATAGGTTAACGGAATATTTTCTGCTTTCATGATGCGCATTTTCCATTGTCCTCTACAGATTGTTACGTAGCCATTTTCATACACTGCAGTAATACCGTTTAAGCGTTGTAATGCTTTTATCCGTGGATTATTTTCATCCATAGAAAATAAAGCAACATTACATTCAACATTACGTCGCATATCATACACCAAGTCGTCATCAGCATTTAAAATAGCATAACCATCAGGTAAAACAGTTTCAGGAACAACCGCTTTTACTTTTGCTAATTGCTCTATTGTATGAATTCCTTTTAATCCTAAATGATCAGCTTCAACATTTGTTACAACAGCTACATCACATTTTTTAAAACCTAATCCAGCTCTTAATAATCCGCCACGAGCACATTCTAAAACTGCAAAATTTACCGTTGGATCTTTCAAAACAAACTCAGCACTAGCGGGCCCTGTACAATCGCCAGTCATTAATAATCTATTTTGAATATAAACTCCATCACTCGTTGTATAACCAACTCGATGTCCTTTCATTTTTGCAATATGCGCAATTAAACGAGTTGTAGTTGTTTTTCCATTAGTTCCTGAAATTGCAATAATTGGAATACGACCTGTATCGCCTTTTTGTGGAAATAATTTATCTATTACAGGAGCTGCTACATTTCTAGGTAATCCGGTAGTTGGAGCTAAATGCATTCTAAATCCTGGTCCAGCATTTACTTCAAGTACAGCACCTCCAGTTTCTGACAATGGTTTAGAAATATCTGTGGTCATAATATCGATTCCGCAAATATCTAAATCGATAATTTTTGAAATACGTTCTGCCATACTCACATTTGCAGGATGTACAATATCTGTAACATCTTCTGCGGTTCCGCCAGTACTAAGGTTTGCTGTATCTTTTAAAATTAATCTTTCTCCTTTTGCAATTACAGAATCTAATGTATATCCAGCATTTTTTATAATCATTTTTGTTAAATCGTTTACGGTAATTTGTGTTAGCACATTTTCATGACCATAACCACGACGTGAATCTTTATTTACTTCATCAATTAATTCTTGAACAGTTGATTTTCCGTTACCAATAACATGTGCAGGAGTTCGAATTGCTGCTGCTACTAATTTGTTATTAATCACTAATAATCTATAATCCCCTCCTGTAATAAATTTTTCAACAATGATTGCTCCACTTCTAGAGCTCTCTTTTGCATGTTGAAAGGCAATTAACGCATCTTCATAATTTTGTATATCTACAGTAATTCCTCGTCCATGATTACCATCCACAGGTTTAATTACTAAAGGATAGCCAACATATTTACAAGCATCTTCTAAGCTACTTTCTCTTCGGATGATATCTCCTTTTGGTACTTCTACTTCTGCTTGTTCTAACAGGTATTTTGTGTCTTCTTTATCGCAAGCCAATTCAACACCAATGCTACTAGTTTCGCTTGTTACAGTTGCTTGAATTCGTTTTTGATTAGCGCCATAACCTAATTGACATAAGGAATATTTATTCAAACGAATCCAAGGAATTCCTCTTGCTTCTGCTTCTTCAACAATAGATCCAGTACTTGGTCCTAAGCGATCAGCTTCTCTTAATTCTCTCATTTCTTGGATATCGTCGGTTAAATCATATTCTTCACCCACAATTAAGGCTTCACATATTCTTACCGCAGATTTTGCCGCAAATCTTCCCACAGATTCTTCCATGTAGGAAAAAACTACATTATAAACACCTTCTTCTCCATAGCCACGAGTTCTTCCAAAACCAGTATCCATTCCTGCTAAAGTTTGAATTTCTAGGGCAATATGTTCTATAATATGCCCCATCCAAGTACCTTCATCAACTCGCATAAAAAAGCCACCTTCGCAACCTTCAGAACATCTATGAGAATACATCGAGGGAAACATTTTTTTTAATCGCTCAGAAAAACCTTCTATTTTGTTTGATGGTTTTTGTTCCATTTCTTTAAGATCTAATACCATTACGATTAATTTATGTCTTCTAATTGACCAATAATTTGGTCCTCTCATTGCATTAATTTCTCTAATTTCCATATTCGTTATTTTTGATTTTTTATTGAAAGTTTATAAATATATACATTTTTAAAGATACTAATTAGTTTATTTTTGCTCTTCAAAAAGAATAATTTTATGCAGCATATAAAAGGAACATTAATTCCGATTGGTGGTAATGAAGATAAAGGGATTACTGAAAACGAAATGTACACGCTAGAATTTATTGATGATGGAATTTTGTTTCATGTTGTAAAAGAGGCTGGAGGAATTAATGCAAATATTGTAATTATTCCTACTGCATCTAGCATTCCGAAAGAAGTTGGCAAAAACTATGTAGATGCTTTTACCACTTTAGGATGTAAAAATATTTCTGTTCTAGATATTAGAAGTAAAGAAGATTCTGAAAAACAATCTTCAATTGAGTTAATTAAAAATGCCAATTGCATTATGTTTTCTGGCGGAAATCAATCAAAAATTACCGATAAAATTTGCGGAACAACCATTCATGCAATTTTAGTAGACCGTTACAAAAACGAAGAAGGGTTTGTAATTGCCGGTACAAGCGCTGGCGCAATGGCTATGGCTAATGAAATGATTTCTGGCGGAAGCGCCTCTGAAGCATTTATTAAAGGCGCTGTTACGATGTATAAAGGATTGGGCTTAATTCCTGAATTGATTATTGATACGCATTTTATTAAACGTGGTCGTTTTGGAAGACAATCTGAAGCGATAGCGAAGTTTCCGAATTTAATAGGAATTGGACTTGCAGAAGATACCGGAATGGTAATTAAAAATGGTAATGATTGTACCGTTATTGGTTCTGGAATGGCAATTGTTTTTGATGGAAATACATTAACACATAACAACGAAAAAATCCTCAAAGAAGGTACGCCAATGACTATGGCGAATCTAACAATTCATGTGCTTTCTAACGGAGATAAATACGATATTAAAAACAGAAAAGTTTCTGTTTTACCAATTGAAGCACCTTTTATTTAATCCGAATTGCATTAATTTATTTTACTGTCATTTGCGAGGAACGAAGCAATCTGTTAATTTTTATGAGATTGCTTCGTAAACTCGCAATGACGCTAATAAAAAAACTCTCGAAATTAATTTGAGAGTTTTTAATATTTTAGTTACACTTTATATTTTTCAGTATGAGTGAAATACTAAAAGAGGTCTGCGACCTCTATCCAAGATACGTCATTAAAATTTTACTTCTAGATGTGTGTTTTAATCTGCGAATTGCTTTTTCTTTAATTTGACGAACACGCTCACGAGTTAAATCGAATGTTTCACCAATTTCCTCTAACGTCATTGGTTGATGTTCACCTAAACCAAAGTACAATTTCACAACATCGGCTTCTCTTGGAGTTAACGTTTCTAAAGCTCTAGAAATTTCAACACGTAAAGATTCGTGTAATAATGCTCTATCTGGGTTTGGAGACTCTCCTGAATTTAATACATCGTACAAGTTAGAATCTTCTCCTTCAATTAAAGGTGCATCCATTGATACATGACGACCAGAATTTTTCATTGATTCTTTTACGTCATTTACAGTCATATCTAATTTCTTAGCAATTTCTTCTGCACTTGGTGGACGTTCGTTTTCTTGTTCTAAGAAAGCGTACATTTTGTTAATCTTATTAATAGAGCCAATTTTGTTCAAGGGTAAACGTACAATTCTAGATTGTTCTGCTAATGCTTGTAAGATTGATTGACGAATCCACCAAACAGCGTATGAGATAAATTTAAATCCACGAGTTTCATCAAAACGTTTTGCAGCTTTAATCAAGCCTAAATTACCTTCATTAATTAAATCTGGTAAAGTTAATCCTTGATTTTGATATTGTTTTGCAACCGAAACAACGAAACGTAAATTAGCTTTTGTTAATTTTTCTAAAGCTATTTGATCTCCAGCTTTAATCCGTTGTGCTAATTCTACTTCTTCATCGGCAGTAATTAAATCAACTTTTCCAATTTCTTGTAAATATTTATCTAATGATGCAGTTTCTCTATTAGTAACCTGCTTGGTAATTTTAAGTTGTCTCATCTATTTTACTAGTTTTATTAAAGATTAATAGTACTCTACATACTCTTATACGTTTAATTATAAGTTTATGTTACAAAAAAGATAAAATTATTTTATTTGCATATGCATATATGATATTTTTTTTGTAAACTGATCCCTGATAGGTATTTGGAGATTTCTATCAAAAAATAAAAAGCCATTTACATTTGTAAATGGCTTTTTTCTTTTTTTAAATATTTTAGTTAAAACAACCCATTTATTTGAGCGTCAATTCTGTCAATAACATATCCTAAATCTTCTTGATTGTCTACAAAATTTAAATTATCTACATCAATAATTAATAGTTTTCCTTTTTTATAAGTAGAAACCCAAGCTTCATATCGTTCGTTTAATCTGCTTAAATAATCAATACTAATTGAGTTTTCGTACTCTCGACCTCTTTTATGAATTTGCCCAACTAAAGTCGGAATGCTAGAACGTAAATAGATTAGTAGATCTGGTGGAGTAACCAATTTTTCCATCAAATTAAACAATGAGCTATAGTTTTGAAAATCTCTATTTGTCATTAATCCCATAGCATGAAGATTTGGTGCAAAAATGTGTGCATCTTCATAAATAGTTCTGTCTTGAATTATTTTTTTACCGGTTTCTCTTAATTCTAAAATTTGTCTAAATCTACTATTTAGGAAGAAAACTTGTAGGTTAAAAGACCATCGCTCCATTTCTGCATAAAAATCATCTAAGTACGGATTTTCTTCAACAGATTCAAAATGAGGTTTCCAGTTGTAATGTTTGGCTAGTAATTTGGTTAAAGTTGTTTTACCTGCTCCAATATTTCCTGCAATGGCTACATGCATAATTTATTTTTTGTGATACGTTTAAATAGGGTTGATAAAGTTAAACAAATTTTATAATTAGCAATGCTTTTAGCAAATCAATTTATAGCCGTAACCCCTAACGTTCACAATTTGAATATTTTGGTTTCGTAATACAAATTCATGGTTAATTAAACCTTTTGTGTTTTTTTATGTCTTATGAATTTATTACAAACTTTACTGAAATATTTTAAACAATAACCTTAGCTGTTTTTTTAACAATAGTATAACAGTTCTATTTAAATTATTTAAAGTACCTTTGTTTAAGAAAAAATGAAAATTATTAAACAAAATTTTTTATCATGAGAAATATATTTATTATTCTTTTTTCGATTTTTACAATTACAGCCTATTCGCAATCTAACTTTCAAGGGAATGCAGTTTACATGTCTAAAACTTCTATGGATATGAATTTTGGAGGAAGACAAATGTCTGAAGACCAAAAGAAACAAATTATGGAAAGAATGAAAGGGTTTTTAGAAAAAACCTTTGTCTTAAATTTTAACCAAACAGAATCTACCTATAATGAAGAAGCTAAATTAAGTGCTCCTGGAGGACAAGACGGAGGAAGATTTGGAGGAATGATGAGTTTTGGTAGCGGATTAAAATACAAAAACACAAAAGAAGGAATCGTTTTAGAAGAGTCAGAATTTTTTGGAAAACAGTTTTTAATTTCAGATAGTGGTACAAAACCAGATTGGAAACTTGAAGCAGAAACAAAAAAAATTGGGGAATATATTTGCTATAAAGCTACTTTAGTTAAAGAAGTAGATGCTTTTAGTATTGCTGCATTTGGTAGAAGAGGAAATAATAATAATGATGCTGCTGAAAAGAAAGACGAAACACCAAAAACAATGATTGTTACTGCTTGGTACACACCACAAATCCCTGTAAGCCAAGGTCCAGGAGAATATTGGGGTTTGCCAGGGTTAATTTTAGAAGTAAATGCAGGTACAACTACTGTTTTATGTACAGAAATAACAATGAATCCTGAAGAAAAAGTAACCTTAAAAATGCCAAAAAAAGGGGAAAAAGTTACTAGAGAAGAATATAATAAAATAGTAAAGAAAAAGACTGATGAAATGCGTGAGCAATTTAGAGGTAGAGGTGGTAATCGTGGTGGCGGTAGAGGTAGAGGATAAAATTTAAAAATCAACTTTTTATGAAAAAATATTTTTTTACATTTATTTTATTAGTTGCTTGGAGTTCTAATGCTCAAATTAAATTAACAGGTGTTGTTAAAGATAGTATTGGTGAACCTTTAGAAATGGCAAATGTAATTGCTTTAAACAAAACAACAAATACGCTAGATTCATACGGATTTACAGATTCTAACGGAAATTATAAGTTAACTTTAAAAGAGAATACAAGCTACAGTATTAAGGCAAGTTATATTGGTAATAAAACTTCTGATGTAATTATAAATACAAAATCAGAAAATATTATTAAAGATATTGTTTTAATGCCAGATAATACACTTGATGAAGTTAATATAACTTATAAAATTCCAATTTCTATTAAAGGAGATACCTTGGTTTATGATGCCGATTCTTTTAAAGTAGGAACGGAAAAAAAATTAGGAGATGTTTTAAAACGATTGCCAGGAGTAGAAGTAAATGCCGATGGAGAAATTGAAGTAGAAGGGAAAAAAGTTGGAAAAATTTTGGTAGAAGGGAAAGAGTTTTTTGATGGTGATACAAAAATTGCAGTACAGAACATACCTGCAAATGCTATTGATAAAATACAGGTTCTAAAGAATTTTAGCGAAGTAAATCAATTGAGTGGAGTACAAGATAATTCTGATAATTTAGCCATTAATATTAGGTTAAAACAAGGAAAAAAGAATTTTTGGTTTGGGGAAATCACTGCTGGTGTTGGAGGAGATAATAGATTTGTCGCTAATCCAAAGTTATTTTATTACAGCCCAGAATATAGTATCAATTTAATTACTGATATAAATAATATAGGTAAAATGCCATTTACGAGAAGAGATTATTTTAGGTTTACTGGTGGTTTTAGACCAGGAGGAAATTCTGGTACAGGATTTAATGTTGCTTCTTCAGATATTGGTTTTTTAACTTTGCAAAATAATAGAGCGAAAGAAATTGAATCAAAATTTGCTGCAGCTAACTTTAGTTATTCACCTAAAAAAACATTGGATTTAAGTGGATTTGCTATTTACTCTAGTACAAAAACAGAATTAGAACAAGGAAGTACAAGAAATTATATAAACAATGGGTTTACAGAAACTACAACAAGTAATTCAACTCAAGATTCTAAATTAGGATTGTTTAAATTAAGTTCTAGTTATAAGCCAAATGTCAATAAGCAATTTGATTATGACGTTTTTGCAAAAATTTCTAATCAGAAAGAAAATCAATTGTTTACTTCTTCTCAAATAACAGGTAATATTTTACAAGCTCAAAATCAAAATCCGTTTTCTGTAAATCAGAATTTGAATTATTACTATACACTAAATGAGAAAAATATTTTTGCTTTAAGTGCGCAACATTTATGGCAAGATGAAGATCCTTTTTACAATGCTAATTTGCAACAATTATCATTTGCTAATTTGTTAACATTAACAACTCCAGCAATTGGAACACCGTTTGATGTTTCTCAAAATAAGCGTGTAAAAACAAACAAATTAGATGCTAAATTAGATTACTATTATGTAATAAATTCTAAAAGTAATATCAATTTTAATGTAGGGGCAACTTTAAGTAGTCAGCAATTTAGTTCAGATATTTTTGAAAGATTAAATGGGTCACAAAACTCAATTACAACTCCATCAACAACAAACGATGTAGAATATCAATTTAATGATTTGTATGCTGGTTTAGAATATAAATTTATAACCGGAATATTTACATTCACTCAAGGAGGAACTTTACATTCTTATTCTGCAAAAAACACACAATTAGGAACTGTTAGAGACGATAATTTTAGTGAGTTTCTACCAAGTGCTTCTGTTTTGCTACAACTTAAAAAGTCAGAAACATTACGTTTATCATATAACAAAGTAGTTAGTTTTACAGATATTAATAGTGTAGCAGAAGGCTATGTGTTTAATAATTATAACCGCTTGTATTCTGGTAATAGAAATTTAGAAAGCTCTTATGCTCACAGTGCTAGATTAAACTATTTTAGTTTTAATATGTTTAATTATACCAATGTTTTTGCATCAGTAAATTATAATAAAAGAATCAATTCTACTACAGGAAGTATTTTGTCAGTAGGTGTAGATCAAATTTCCACTTCTTTAAATTCAGCTTTTCCAAATGAGTCTTTAGCTGGTTCAGCTAATGTTCAAAAAACAATTGGTAAGTTTAAAGGAACTCTTGGAGCTAGAGTTTCATTGTCTAAATCTACAAGTACAATTGCATCATTTAGAGATACAGATAACAATCCAAATACTCCACCTGTTAGAGTTGAAGAAGAAAGAGATTCAAAATCCTTTTCTCAAACATATAAAGTTGGAATTAGTTCTAATTTCAGAACTGCACCAAATTTTGATTTTGGGTATAATGTTACTGTAAATGATTACGATCAAGGTGGAAATTTAAACACGTTTACTACACATAGTCCGTATTTAAACTTAGATATTTTGTTCTTAAAAAACTTTACGTTTGCATCTAGATACACCTACAATAATTATAAAAATGAAACTAAAACGTTAAATGATTATAGCTTTTTAGATTTAGATTTAACCTATCAAAAGAAAGATAGTAAATGGGAATATTCTTTAAACATGACTAATGCTTTTAATACATTATCTATAAATAATGACAATAGTAATGCGATTTTTAATAGTACTTCGACCTATGTTATTCAGCCAAGATTTACGGTGTTTACCATAAAGTATAATTTATAAAGAATTAAAAATTTTAATAAGAAAAAAGCGAATAGAAATATTCGCTTTTTTTTATTCTAAATTGTATGTATTTTCGTCTCATGAATTTTGAAACGGCAATCGCTTTATTTTCTTCTTTCTTTAAAACGCTGGGATATTTATTTCTATTTGTAGTTTTTGGACTTTTTTTAGATAGTGCATATATGTCATCTATTTTTTCAGAAACTCAGCATTTAGCAACCTTTGTAATGCTAATTGGTTTTGCAGTTTTGTATTACAGATCTGCTTCTAGGTTAAGAGAGCAAATGTTGTATGCTGTAATTATTGGTTATGTTGGTGAGTATCTGTTTTCTATTGGATTAGGAATGTACACATACAGATTGGGAAATGTGCCACATTACGTTCCGCCAGGTCATGCAATTGTATTGATATCAACAATGTACTTTTGTAAAGAATCCATTGTAAAAGCACATCGAAAACTACTTGAAAAGGTTTTTACAATTTTCATACTTATTTATGCTTCACTTTTTTTGATTTTTATGGGTGATATATTCGGATTTGTAATGTCTTTATTGGTGATTTTCTTAGTAAGAAATAAGCCAAGAGAACGATTGTTTTATTTAAGCATGTACATTTCAGTCGCTTTTTTAGAACTAGTTGGCACAAATTATCAATGTTGGTTTTGGCCAGAAACGGCTTACGATACATTTCCGTTTTTGAAAAGCGCAAATCCACCAAGTGGCATTAGCTTATTCTATTTTTTATTAGATTTAGGAAGTCTTTGGTTGTATAAAAAACACCATAAAATTACTTGGGCGAGAATGAAGAATATTAGAAAATTACAAGAAAATTAATGAGTTTCGCTAACAGGAGTTAGCGAAGTTATCGAAAAATGAGTTTAGAAACAAGCTAAATTAGGTATAATAGACAAAAAGTAGGTTGTTTTTAGTTATTTTTTTTCAAGTGGACAAAAAGCCTCAAACAAATATGTTTGAGGCTTTGATATATCCTTATAATAAAAAGTTTTAGAACCCAAAAGCTTCTCTAACTTTATCTACATAATCTAATTTTTCCCAAGTAAACGTTTCTACTTCTTTAGAAACGGTTTCTCCCATAGGATTCGTAAAAGTGACTGTTTTTATTTCTGGAGTTCTACCCATATGACCATATGCAGCAGTTTCAGAATAAATAGGATTTCTTAACTTTAAACGTTGCTCAATAAAATATGGACGCATATCAAAAATGCTTTCTACAATTTTACTTATTTCTCCATCCGTTAAATTTAACGTTATTAAACTCCTGAGAAATTAAACTAAAAAAGAAGTGTTTTTTAATAGAGCTCTTTGTTGTGTATAGTTTTTGGATTTCTTCTATTTATATTCTTTAGGTGTTTTTCTCGCTTTAGTTGCTTGTTCAAAAGCATATCCCATTTTCAAAAGTTTATCTTCCTCAAAGGGTCTTGCTATAAACGTAAGACCTGTTGGCTGCCCAGTTTCCGTGTAACCCATAGGAATAGTAAGGCATGGGTATTTAGCCGCCGCCGCATATCCTGCGTTTCGGCTATCAATAGTTAAAATTGCATCGAGTTGATGCTCTAGCATAGGTGTTTCAAAATAGCGTACCCCCTCATTATGTAATCTTACTCTTAATTGAATTAACTCTTCAGGGTTGAGGTCTACTGAGGTAGCTCTGGCAAAACGAGCTTGTCCATATGGAATCCTCATTAAAGAATCCTGCTTATTATACTCGACAATATTCTTCATAGAGCGTATGGTGATATTCTCAGCCGCATATTTATTTAAATAATTAGGAAGGTCTATTCTCATATCAGCGCTTAGTAAATCACCAAATCTATCAAAATCTACACTTTCTGGTTCAAATTCAATAGCGATACCTCCCAATGATATAATTTTTTCTATGCTTAGCTTATATATAGAATCCATTAAAAAGTTTTTATTAACACCAAATCGTAATCCTTTCAATGTTCCTGTTTTCAGGTCTTCAAGATATTTTTTATTTTTAGGATTGTTCTTGGTTGCAGAATCATCCGGATCTTCACCGCTCATAGCAGAAAGTAAAATGGCATTATCAGTTATATTTCTGGTCATTGGGCCAGGTGTATCTAGAGTGCTTGAAAGTGGAACAATGCCACTTCGGCTTAATAAGCCAACAGTTGGTTTCAATCCCACAAGAGAACTATTACTTGAGGGAGATAGAATTGATCCTGAAGTTTCTGTACCTACTGCTGCTACAGCATAATTCGCCGCTATTGCGACACCACTACCAGAGCTTGACCCACCGGTGTCAAATATTTTACGACCATAAGCATTAAGTGTTTGACCTCCTATCGCGCTAAATCCATTGGGACCTCCAAGAAACAAGAAATTAGCCCATTCGCTGAGGTTTGTTTTCCCTAAAATAATAGCGCCTTTCTTTTTCATTTTTTTCACAATAAAGGCATCAGGTGCTATATTATTTCTTAACAAATAAGTACCAGCAGTGGTAGGCATTCCGTTAACATTTGTATTATCCTTTATAAGGATCGGCATACCATAAATAGGATGGTCTTCGGCAGATTTATTTTTATCTTTTTCTCGTGCTTCATTAACAGCATTAGAGTTAATCGCAATTATTGCATTCAACATTTTATTTTTGTTATTCTCATATTTAACGATTCTATAGAGATACCATTGTGTTAGTGTTTCATACGAAAGATTACCAGACTGGATGTGCGATTGAATTGTGAGTATGTTTTGCTCGAAGATGAAAGGTTTTAGATTTTGATAATCTTCTTCAGAGAAATCGTTAATTTGATCTGAAACATTTTTCCAAATTTCGTTTTTGTCCAGAATTTGTGATTGGATGAGCTTGTAACGCATTCTTACCGATTCATGAGTTGCATTTTTAACCAATTCTTCAGATTCATCATACGGCATCCATGGTGAAATGATAATTTTTGATTCTTGTTTACAGGCAAGTGCAAGCATAATAAATAACAAAGGGAAGAAGAATTTTTTCATTGGTATATTCGTTAGGTTTTTGAAATGTACGGTAATTAATTAACTTGAGGAGCTTTAAATGGTGAAAGCCAAGTTACCTGTGTATAATATTGTCTGACTGATAGTTTTTTACTAATTATTGTGACCAGTTATCTTCATATATATTCACTGTAATTTAGACGGCGAAACAAAGCTTTTGTAAAAGTATGTCGATTTCTATTATCTTCAAAAGTAGACAAGTCAATGGCCTTATACATAATTGCATGTCTCAATTCGGTAATTGCTATTTTCCTGCAAAAAAATCTATTGCTATTTTATTAATTAGTTCGGGTTTTTCGCTGAAGACCTCATATAAAGTATTGGGCAAAACACAAAGCTAGCTGTTTTTAATAACATTTTTTTCCAATCATCTTGTGAGGAAAGTTTGTTGTAGTTCTCAACCCAATCTTTCAAGTTTTTTTGTATCCAGTTAATACCTAAAACTTAAATGATATAAAACGTTTTACTATTTTATAGTAAGGGTTAGCAGAGTTATCTAAAAATAAATTCAGAATCCAAAAGCTTCCCTAACCTTCTCTACATAATCTAATTTTTCCCAAGTAAACGTTTCTACTTCTTTAGAAACTGTTTCTCCCATAGGATTCGTAAAAGTGACTGTTTTTATTTCTGGAGTTCTACCCATATGACCATATGCAGCAGTTTCAGAATAAATAGGATTTCTTAACTTTAAACGTTGCTCAATAAAATATGGACGCATATCAAAAATGCTTTCTACAATTTTGCTTATTTCTCCATCCGTTAAATTTAAGGTTGATGTCCCGTAGGTTTCAACATTTATACTTGTAGGTTTTGCAACTCCAATTGCATAAGAAACTTGTACTAAAACTTCTTTACAGACTCCTGCAGCAACTAAGTTCTTAGCAATATGTCTAGTTGCATATGCACCAGATCTATCTACTTTAGAAGGGTCTTTTCCCGAAAAAGCACCACCACCGTGAGCTCCTTTTCCACCGTAGGTATCAACAATAATTTTACGTCCTGTTAAGCCTGTATCTCCATGAGGTCCACCAATTACAAATGTTCCTGTTGGGTTGATGTGGTAGGTAATATCATCGGTAAATAATGCTTGAATATTTGCAGGTAACTTTGCAACAACTCTCGGAATTAAAAGACGTACAATGTCAGATTTAATTTTAGTTAACATAATAGCGTCACTTTCATTAAAATCATCATGCTGTGTAGAAACAACAATGGCATCAATTCTTTGCGGAATGTTATCATCAGAATACTCAATAGTTACTTGAGATTTAGCATCTGGACGTAAATAGGTAATGTCTTTATTTTCGCGTCTTAACTCTGCCAATTCAATTAACAAACGATGTGATAATTCTAATGCTAAAGGCATATAATTTTCTGTTTCATCGGTTGCGTAACCAAACATCATTCCTTGATCTCCAGCTCCTTGTTCTTCTTTGTTTGCTTTATCAACTCCTTGATTAATATCGGGAGATTGTTCGTGAATTGCAGAGAAAACTCCACAAGAATTTCCATCAAACATATACTCACTTTTTGTATATCCGATTTTGTTAATTACATCACGTGCAATTTGTTGAACATCTAAGTATGTTTTAGATTTCACTTCTCCGGCTAATACAACCTGACCCGTTGTAACCAACGTTTCACAAGCAACTTTAGATTCCGGATCGAAAGCTAAAAAGTTATCTATTAATGCGTCAGAAATTTGATCAGCGACTTTATCTGGGTGTCCTTCTGAAACGGATTCAGAAGTAAATAAATAAGACATAGTATTCTTCTTTTTTTAAATTAATGAGGAAGTGAAAAGAGATTGCTTGGTCGCTAAAAGAAGTAAATAATTACTGCTTTAGCATTTTTTTTCATACTGAAGCAAGTTCAGTAAAAGAGGTTGCAATCAGTTAAAATTTTTCCTCAAAATATTGGCTGCAAAGGTACAGCTAAAATGGAGATTAAAAAATGAATTCTGTTAAAAAACAATTAAAAGAAAAAGGTACCTGTATAGCTACTAGAAGAGTGAAAATAAAAAAAGTAAAAATAGATTAGGATATTAAATTTTTATTACTGAATATTTGCACTCAGAAAGTTCATAGCTTATTGACAATGTTATCAAGAAAGGCAGAGGGATTAGACCCGATGAAGCCTTAGCAACCCTTTACACTTAGTAAAGAAGGTGCTAAATTCTACTTAACAACCGATTCATTTATCGGTGTTGGATAGATAACTCAAAAAAACAATTACTCATCTGTGATTGTTATGATTCTTTATAACATTTTTATATTAAGTACGTCAAATATTTGACGCATTTGACTTTTGGTTTAATCTTTTATTAACTCAGAAAACAAGAAAAATGAGTACACAAAAATTTGCAACCAATGCGTTGCACGCCGGACACGATGTCCAACAAACATCAGGAACAAGAGCAGTTCCTATTTATCAATCTACAGCCTACGTGTTTAACGATTCTGATCATGCTGCTGATTTATTTTCATTGGCAGTACCAGGAAATATTTACACACGAATTAACAATCCAACAAACGATATTTTAGAGCAGCGTTTAGCTGTTTTGGAAGGAGGAATTGCAGCCGTTGTTACCGCTTCTGGTACAGCAGCAATAGCTACAACATTTTTGACATTGTTGAAGTCTGGAGACCACATTGTTGCTTCTAGTAGTTTGTATGGAGGATCCTACAATTTATTAAATGTTACCTTACCAAGACACGGAATTACAACTACTTTTGTTGATCCGTCAAATCCAGAAAATTTTAAAAATGCAGCGCAAGAAAATACACGTGTATTTTTTATTGAATCATTGGGGAATCCGAAGCTAGATGTGTTAGATATTGCTGCAATATCAACGGAAGCAAAAGCATTTAAAGTGCCTTTGATTGTTGATAATACTGTCGCTACACCGTCATTATTGAATCCGATAAAATACGGTGCAAACATTGTAATTCATTCGCTTACAAAATACATTAATGGTAACGGAACAGCCTTAGGAGGTGCTATTATTGATGCGGGAACTTTTAATTGGGCAAATGGAAAATTTCCCGAATTTACAGAGCCTTCAGCTGGTTATCATGGGTTGATATACAGCGAAGTGTTGAAAGAAGCTGCTTTTATTGCGAAGGTTAGAATTGAAGGATTAAGAGATTATGGCGCGGCTTTAAGCCCATTCAATGCTTTTCAAATTATTCAAGGATTGGAAACATTAGAAATTCGAATCAAACAACACAGTGAAAATGCATTGGCATTGGCAACATGGTTAGAGCATCAAAAAGAGGTTACTTGGGTGAATTATCCAGGATTGGAAACAAGTAAATACAAGTCTTTAGCAGATGTATATCTGCCTAAAGGACAAAGTGGAATTGTAACTTTTGGTGTGAAAGGCGGATTTGAATCAGCAAAGAAAATTGCAGATACTACAAAACTGTTCTCGCTTTTAGCAAATATTGGAGATACAAAATCATTGATTATCCATCCTGCAAGTACAACACATCAGCAATTAACTGATGCCCAACAAGAAACGGCTGGAGCAACTAAAGATTTAATCAGGTTATCTGTTGGGTTGGAAAATATTGATGATTTAAAAGCAGATTTATTGGAAGCATTTTCAAAAATCTCAAAAGAGGTATAGATATAAAAACTAAATGTCAGTTCGAGTGATTTTTTCGATTGAAAAGAGGAGAAGTTGTATCGAGAACAAATTTGCTAAAAAGATAATGAGTTCTCGATCAAGTTTCTCTTGAGAAAAGTTGAAAGGCTCGACCTGATAATGAGAAAATAGAATGAAAAACAATTTACCATTTATAGATATTCTTAGTTTTACTACAGAAAGTGGAACTCAGTTTAATAACATTCAATTAAGTTATCAATTGTTTGGAAAAGAATTGGGTACTGCTCCTGTGGTATTGGTGAATCATGCATTGACAGGAAATAGCAATGTTGCAGGAAAAGAGGGTTGGTGGAAAGATTTGATTGGAGAAAACAACGCAATTGACACGAATCACTACACCATTTTAGCTTTTAATATTCCGGGGAATGGTTTTGATGGTTTTTTAATTGATGACTATAAAAACTTCATTGCAAAAGATATTGCTAAGTTGTTTTTAATCGGATTAAAAGAATTAAAAATTCAGCAACTTTTTGCCTTAATCGGAGGTTCTCTCGGTGGGGGAATTGGATGGGAAATGGTAGTTTTACAACCAAAAATAACAAAGCATTTTATTCCAGTTGCAACCGATTGGAAATCGACAGATTGGCTCATTGCTAATTGTCAAATTCAAGAACAGTTTTTGATAAATTCTAGCAATCCAGTTCACGATGCTCGTATGCACGCAATGTTGTGTTATAGAACGCCAGCATCTTTTAAAGAACGTTTTCAGCGTTCAAAAAATGAGGAGCTAAAAATTTTTAATGTAGAAAGTTGGTTGTTGCATCATGGCAAAAAATTACAAGAACGTTTTCAACTATCAGCTTATAAATTAATGAATCAATTATTAAAAACGATTGATGTTACAAACGATGGAAAAATAGCGATTGAAATTTTAGAGAAAATTAAATCAGATATTCATATTATTGGTGTGGATTCTGATTTGTTTTTTACTGCAACTGAAAATAAAGAAACATTTAAAAAACTAGCATTAACAAAGGCGAATGTTACGTATAACGAAATACATTCCGTTCATGGGCATGATGCTTTTTTAATAGAATACAAACAAGTACAAAAAATTATAGGGCCTATTTTTAATAAGGATTTTAAGAATCAAAAAATGAAAGTTTTAAAATTTGGAGGAAAATCTTTGGCAAATGGTCAAGGGTTAAAAAATGCCATCGACATTATTGTAACTAAAGTTGAAGCGGGGGATAAAATTACGGTTGTTGCTTCGGCAAGAGGAAATTCTACAGATGTTTTAGAAGAAATTTTAGAAAAAGCATCAAAAAATATTGCTTATAAAAAACAATTAGAAGCGTTTAAAAAATATCAATTTGCATCAGTCAAAAACATTGATTTTTCTAATGAGTTTTCAAAGTTAGATAGCATTTTTGAAGGTGTAAAACTATTAGGTGATTATAGCCAAAAAAACAAAGATGAAGTCTTAGCGCAAGGAGAACTATTGTCGGTAAAACTACTAGAAAATTTATTAAAAGCACAAAACATAAATGCACATGCAACCGATGCTAGACAATTAATTATTACGGATGATAATTTTGGAGATGCACAGCCAATTTTAATGCTGTCAAAAGAGAATGTTTTAGCTCATTTTAATAAATATAATGGTAATACAGTAAATATTGTTACAGGTTTTATTTCCTCGAATCAAAAAAATCAAACAACTACGTTAGGAAGAAACGGAAGCAATTATACAGCTTCATTGTTGGCAAATTATTTAGATGCAGAAGAATTACAGAGCTACACTCATATAAACGGAATTTTTACTGCAAATCCAGATTTGGTAAAAGATGCAAAAAAAATTGAGCAACTATCATTTTCTGAAGCCAACGAAATGGCAAATTTTGGAGCAACAATTTTACATGCAAAAACCATTATTCCACTGTTAGAAAAGAACATCAATTTACGGATTTTAAACACGTTTAATAAAAAAGATAAAGGAACCTTAATCACTTCTAAATCGACTGCAAAAGGCATAAAGTCTATTTCGGTTTTAGAAAATGTAGCACTTATAAATTTTGAAGGTAGAGGTTTGTTGGGTAAAGTAGGTATTGATGCTAGAATCTTTAAATCGTTGAGTGATAAAAATATTAGTATCAGTATTATATCCCAAGGATCATCAGAAAGAGGAATTGGTTTAGTTATTAATAAGGACAAAGCAACTGAAGCCGTTTTGGCATTAGAAACAGCCTTTGAAAAAGATTTTTACTCTCAAGATGTAAACCAAATTTCAATTATTGATGATGTTGCAGTCATATCAATTATCGGACAAGATTTAAGCGAATTCAATCATCCGTATAATGCATTAATAAAAAACCAAATTGTGCCCTTGTTATTTAACAATACGATAACCGGAAAAAACGTGAGTTTAGTGGTTAAGAAAGATCAACTAAATAAAGCGGTAAATGTAATTCATGGGCAAGTTTTTGGCATTGCTAAAAAAATAAATATTGCTGTTTTTGGTAAAGGATTGGTTGGTGGAACATTGATCAATCAGATTATTGAGAATACAGCATCAGTATTAGAAAGGCGTAAAATAAAACTGAATATTTTTGCCATTGCGAATTCTTCAAAAGTGCTTTTAAATGAGACTGGAGTTTCAAAAAACTGGGAACAAGAATTAGAAGATAACGGAATCGTTAATTCATCTATTGAAGTAATTACCGTGTTTGCAAAACAACATCATTTAGAAAACTTAATAGCAGTTGATAATACGGCAAATGCAGATTTTGTTTTGAATTATATCCCGTTAGTAGAAGCCGGTTTTGATTTGGTTTCATCCAATAAAATAGCCAATACGATTTCATTTTCTTTTTATAATAAATTGAGGGAAAAACTATCAAAAAACAAAAAAACATATTTATACGAAACTAATGTTGGTGCAGGTTTACCGTTGATTGATACCATTAAGTTATTGCATGAATCTGGAGAAAACATCACGAGAATTAGAGGCGTTTTTTCGGGCTCATTAAGTTATCTGTTTAATCATTTTTCTTCGGATGAAATTGTGTTTTCAACCGTTTTACAAGAAGCAATTGATAAAGGTTTTACAGAACCAGACCCGCGAGAAGATTTGTGTGGAAATGATGTTGCAAGAAAATTATTGATTTTAGCAAGAGAGTTAGATTTAGAAAACGAGTTTGAAGATATTACGATAGAAAATTTAATCCCAGAAGAGCTTAGAGAAATTTCTTCAGAAGAATTTTTATCAAATTTAGATCAGCTAAACAATACATTTCAAAAAAAGAAATTAGCACAAAAAGAAAACCATGTATTGAGATATATTGGCGATTTGTCAGGAAATTTATTTCAAAATAAAGGAGAATTGGATGTGAAATTAGTTTCGGTTTCTAAGAATTCTCCTTTAGGTTCTTTAAAAGGGTCCGATGCTATTTTTGAAATTTACACAGAGTCTTACGGTGAGCAACCAATTGTAATTCAAGGAGCAGGAGCTGGAGCAAAAGTAACTGCTAGAGGTGTTTTTGGAGATATATTAAGGTTAGCAAAAAACAATAGTTAACGCTAAGTGTTATTAGATAGAGAATAGTAGAGGTTTGTTTTTGGCTCTACACATTCTCTTTTTACCAAGTTTTTACCAAAATAAAATATAGAAACCAGTTATTTTAAAGTACATGAAATTGATCAAATTGAGAGTTTAATTCAGCCAAACTCAAAGATTTTATATACAGAAACACCTACAAATCTTATTTTCTAGTATAAATTATGTTGATACTTCTATTATAAAAAGTAATTTTTTAAAATATTGGAAGAAAATAAAATGATTACTTTTGTACAGATAAATTTAAAGAGATCTTAAAAATAAAATAAAATGGCATTAGAAATAACAGACGCAAACTTTGAAGAGCTAGTATTAAAATCAGACAAACCAGTTTTAGTTGATTTTTGGGCTGCTTGGTGTGGACCATGTAGAATGGTTGGGCCAATTGTTGATGAAATTTATACTGAATATGAAGGAAAAGCTATTATTGGTAAAGTAGATGTTGATGCGAATCAAGAATTTGCAGCAAAATACGGAGTTCGTAATATTCCTACGGTTTTAATATTTAAAAACGGAGAAGTTGTAGATAAACAAGTTGGTGTTGCACCAAAAAATGTGTATACAGGTAAAATTGATGCAGCAATGTCAATGTAAAAGACAAATTGCTTTAACAATTTATATATAAGAAAAGGTTTGGCGTTTGTCAAACCTTTTTTTATTTTTAGAACTTAAATGTATTTACTATGAAACATGTTATTTTAGTTTTCTTAATTTTTTTATTTTTTATTTCTTGTGATGAAGAACCGAATTCCAACGTTTTTTTAGAAAAAGGAATTTCCTTAGAATTAGCAACCTATAGAAAGCGACAAGTTGATGATGTAAAATACGCGTTAACTTTTGATATTCCAGAATCAAAATCGGCAGTAATTTCAAGTACATTAAAAATATCAGCTACAATTAAAGACTTGACAAATGATTTAATTTTAGACTTTAATGAGAAAAAATCGAACATAAAAACAATATATGTTAACGGAAGGGAAATCGATATAAAACATGAAAATGAACACGTAATAATTTCAAAAAAACACGTATTAAAAGGCGATAATAGTATTGAAATTAATTTTCTCGCAGGAGAAGTATCACTAAATAGAAATGACGAATTTTTATACACCTTATTAGTTCCAGACAGAGCAAGCACTTTGTTTCCGTGTTTTGACCAGCCAGATATTAAAGCAAATTATTCGCTTACAATTATTGCTCCAAAAGACTGGAAGGTTTTATGTGGCGCTATTGAAAAAGAACAACTAGACAAAGGCGAATTTATTGAGCATCGTTTTAACGAAACAGATAAAATGAGCACGTATTTATTTTCATTTGTTGCTGGTAAATTTAGTGAAGCAATTCAAAATCCTGGAGCATTTGATATGCGATTGTTATATAGAGAAAATAACAAAGAAAAAATAGCTGAAAGTGTTGATGAGATCTTTAAAATTCATCAACAGGCATTAGATTATTTAGAAGATTACACGGCATATAAATTTCCTTTTCAAAAAATGGATTTTGTTACAATTCCTCCTTTTCAATACGGAGGAATGGAGCATGTTGGAGCAATTCAGTATAGAGAATCTAGCTTGTTTTTAGATAAAAATGCAACCCAGAACAGAAAGCTAGGAAGAGCAAAATTAATAGCTCATGAAACGTCACATATGTGGTTTGGAGATTTAGTTACGATGAAATGGTTTAATGATGTTTGGATGAAAGAAGTATTTGCCAATTTTATGGCTGATAAAATAATGAATCCCGTTTTTCCAAATGTAAATCATGCGTTACAATTTGCAATGACGCATTATCCTAGCGCTTATTCAGAAGACAGAACACAAGGAACAAATGCAATTAGACAGTATTTAGGAAATTTAAAAAATGCAGGTTCATTGTATGGGAGAATTATTTATAACAAAGCACCAATTATGATGCGTCAGTTAGAAAATATATTAGGAAAAGATGCATTTAAAGAAGGAATTCAAGAATACATAAAAACCTACGCAAATACAAATGCCGATTGGAATGAATTGGTAAGTATTCTAGATAAAAAATCTCCAAAAGATATTAAAAAATGGAGTGAAGTTTGGGTGAATAGTTTTGGAAGACCAATAGTTACGGATGATATAAAGTATGAAAACGGAAAAGTAGTTTCTTTTAAAATTCATCAAAAATCTGAAGATGACACCGATAAATTATGGACACAATCTTTTAAAATTGGATTTGTTTATGATGATGAAATCAAAACGTTTAATGTAATTATTTCTGATAAAGAGTTTGATCTTAAAGAAGCAGTAGGGTTAAAAAAACCAACGCAAGTCATTTACAATTATGATGGTTTTGGTTATGGAGTTTTCCCTGTTGATATTAATTTAATTAGTCAAATACAAAATCTAAAAGACGAATTAGCAAGAGGATACGCGTATATAAATTTATACGAGAATTTTTTGAATAAAAAAATAACTTCTGATGCTGCTTTTACAACTTTTTTAAACGGGTTGTTAATAGAGAAAAACGAATTAATTTCTAATTATCTTTCAGGAAGAATTGTGAATGTTTATTGGACTTTTTTCACAGAAAAACAAAGAGCGGGAAATCAGCAAATATTAGAAGGGAGCCTGTTAAAACTTCTAGAATCTAACATTCCGGTAAATATAAAAAAAACATTGTTTGAGTTGTATAGTTCTATTGCCATTTCAGAAAAAGGAAAAGAAACTTTGTACAGTATTTGGACAAAAAATAAAACTATAAAAAACCTTTATTTAAATGAAAATGATTATGAAGGTATTGCATCACAATTAGCAATTTATCAACATCCAAAAGCCAATCAAATTCTTGAAATACAACAAACAAGAATTAGCAATCCAGATAGATTAGAGCGTTTTAAATGGTTGTCACCTTCACTTTCTAATGATGAAAAAGTGAGAGATAATTTTATGATTTCACTTCTACAAAAAGAAAACAGAGAAAAAGAATCTTGGGTACAAACAGCATTAGGTAATTTACATCATCCATTGAGACAAAAATCGGGAATAAAACATTTTAAATCCTGTTTAGAGATATTAGAAGAGATACAATTAACAGGAGATATTTTCTTTCCTAAAGGGTGGTTGAGTAGTTCTGTTGGACAATATAGTTCTAAAGAAGCAGCTGATATCGTTCAAACTTTTTTGAAAGAAAACCCAAATTACAATCCAATATTAAAAATGAAATTATTGCAAACAGTTGATGATTTATTTAGAGCGCAAGAAATTAAAGAGTGAATTTAGAAAATCAATTTCAACAAAATTCTCTTGGTAATATAGAGTTACTTGCCAAACAAGTAGTAGAAGGCTTTATTACAGGAATGCATAAAAGTCCGTTTCATGGATTTTCTGTGGAATTTTCTGAACATAAATTGTATAATAACGGAGAAAGTACGCGTCATATTGATTGGAAATTATTTGCAAAAACAGAGAAATTATACACCAAAAAATATGAAGAAGAAACTAATCTTCGTTGTCATATTATCATTGACAACTCAGCATCAATGCATTATCCAATTATTAAAAAACAAACTATTGGAAACTTAAATAAAATAGGGTTTGCTGCTGTTGCTGCTGCTTCATTATCAGAAATCTTAAAACGTCAACGAGATGCCGTTGGATTAAGTATTTATTCTGACTCTTATGAATACTATGCGCCAGAAAAAGGAAGTGATCGTCATAGAAAAATGATTTTACATGAACTAGAAAAATTATTACATTCTGACCCAAAATCAACGACAGAAACCTATCAATTTTTACATGAAATTGCCAAAAAAATTCATAGACGTTCGTTACTATTTCTATTTACAGATATGTTTCAAACAAATACAGATAAAGAGGCTTTGTTTGAAGCGTTACGTCATTTAAAATATAATAAGCACGAAGTTGTTTTGTTTCATACCTATGACAAACAGCACGAATTAGATTTTGATTTTGAAAATTCACCCAAAAAATTTGTAGATGTTGAGACTGGTAACGAGCTTAATATTTACACATCAAACATCAAAGAAGCCTATCAAAAAGAGGTACATAACTACTTTAATGAGTTGAAATTAAAATGTTTGCAATATCAAATAGATTATGTTCCCGTTAACAGTAATGATGGGTTTGGAACAGTTTTAACAAGCTACTTAATAAGCCGCAGAAAGTTTTTGTAATTTTTTTTCTTTTTCTTTTGCAAATATTAAAATCCGACTTATATTTGCATCCGCTAACAGCAACGGTCTGGTAGTTCAGCTGGTTAGAATACCTGCCTGTCACGCAGGGGGTCGCGGGTTCGAGTCCCGTCCAGACCGCTTTTAAAAAAGCAATTTATGCTAAAACTCTGTAAATTATATGTTTACAGAGTTTTTTTCTTTTTATACTATTCAATTATTTGATTTTATTTCATATCTTAGGTCAACAAATCGGTCAACAAACTTTTTAAACAATTTTGTTGACCGATTAACCGAAGATTTTAATAGTTGATTTGACTTTCGTCTTAAAAAAGTTTAACTTAAAAGACGACAACTATGAGACCCACTTCTACATTTTCAATCCTAATTTGGATAAATTCTTCACGTGCAAAAGATAACACGGCAGAACTCTACGCAAGAGTAACTGTAAACTCAAAAAGAGCAAACATCAGTTTAAAGAAAAAAATTGATATTGACTCCTGGGATAAATCCAAATCTCGTGTAAAAGGGAATAGTCAAGAAGCTAGAATTATAAACCAGTATATTGAACAAACAAAGTCTGAACTTTTTCAAGCCTATCAAGATTTAAAAGCAGAAAATCAATTTATAACTTCAAAATTAATAAAAGCAAGGTTTTTAGGAGTTGGCCCTAAAAAGCAAACTGTTCAAGGAATTATTACATATCACAATGAATATTTAGCACACAAATTGCATAAAGACACCCTAAGAAGTTACAAAACGAGTCAACAATATATTCTCGAATACATAAAAATGGACTACAAATCTTCAGATTTATATTTAGATGACCTCAACTACCGTTTTATTGTAGGTTTTGAAAGTTTTTTAAGAAGTTATGTTTGCAAAAAATCTTTGAGAACTATTGCAAATAATACTACAATGAAACATATCCAACGTCTTAAGAAAATGACAAATATGGCCATCGCTCTAGAATGGCTCAATAAGGATCCATTCATTAAATTTAAGTCTAAACTAGAAAAACGAGAAAGAGAGTTTTTAACACAATTAGAATTAGAAGAAATTCAAAATTTCGAAACCTCAATTATCAGATTGGATTTAGTAAAAGACTTGTTTTTATTTAGTTGCTATACCGGTATTTCTTATGTAGATATTATGGGGCTAACAACTGATAATATTCTAAAAGGAATTGATGGAAATCTTTGGATTGAAACTACACGTATTAAAACAAAAACACCGGTAAGATTACCATTGTGTATGTAGTCAAATAAAAATGAACTTTTTCGCTCAAAATTTAAGAGAGGTTTCTGCTAATTTAGTTAAAAATTTTGATACTGTTTTTTTCTAGCTTTCAAAGTGCTATTTTTTGTCATTTTTCGTT
>Ga0209390_10000176_pt1 | contig 116324 bp, 72 predicted proteins | sample BON01_FD_187212 | JGI IMG/M metagenome (GOLD analysis project Ga0209390, IMG submission 187212) | Freshwater microbial communities from Lake Bonney liftoff mats and glacier meltwater in Antarctica - BON-01 (SPAdes) (version 2) | ecosystem: Environmental > Aquatic > Freshwater > Ice > Glacier...
GCCAAGCTCAGAGCCTGTAGTGGAGGCCGAAGCCGCCGAGGAAATTCCGTCTTGATCATACGCTAACAAGAAACCACAATGACCCAACCGACCAACACCTCGTTTTAACGATCCCTGGGACATCCCCCTTCCAACGTAGCGAACGTGTAAGTTCCCGCGCCATCGTTTGGAGTGGTGCCCGCGAAAGAAGTATCGTTGCGGCCTTTCGCGCGCAGACCAAGGGTGATGCCGCTGTCCGTATCGGCTGTCCAGCCGCCGTCCGGATTGCCCCCTCCGTAGATGGCAGTGATGTCAACAGCCCAGACCGACGGCACAACGGCCGTAACGACGAACAACGTGAGAATTTTCTTTAGCATTGGATTTATTTTGCGGTTACTTGGTTTGAGGATTCGAGCTCTGTGCTCACCGCGCCCGGAGATGGGTTTGGATGGCACCTTACAAAGCAAGGAAGACCCCAATCATTCGATGCTTTCGGTAAAACATTATAACAATTTGCAGCAAAACGACTTACAATTAATAGCAATTTACAAAACTAAACCGAACTCCATTCTTCCACGCGCAACTGTAAAGATACCCGACGGTTTTTCTGGTGTCATTTTGCCGTGAGATTCACAAACAGCTTACAGTCAAGCGTAGCAGTCACTTGATCGCCGCACGACCGCCGGGCACAACAGTGTAAGATTAACCGACACCTAGTTGTGCCGATCCGTCAATGCAGCATAGAACGAGGCGGGGAGTCTCTAATTTCAACCTCAACTCCAAGTTCCCAACGTATCATTCATCCCCTGGTTGAGCTCTTTTTTGGGTGCCCCCGAGCGGGATCGTAAACTCGACGCCACGATGTCGCGTTCGCCGAAACCCAGGACAAACACAATTTCTATCAGTGACGCGCTTTTCTACTCCGGGTTTGAATCGGGAACATTCCGATCATCAATTGTCCTTTGACCGCTTGAACGCCGATCCATAGCCTGCCAACTCAATGCCAGTCGCCGCCCAGTCTGTTCCGAATGTGAATCACCGCCGACCGCCGTTGCGGAGGGCGGGGCATTGGGCTTTGGGTTCGTTGGACACAGTCAAAGGCCTGATCGCGTTTGCACTGATTTCCGCCGGGGCACTCATCTCGCGCCGACGTCAGGCGCGACCGTTGATCCGCTCGCTCGTGGTTGAACAGGTGGCGCAAAACGGTTTGAAACTGCTGCCGCTGGGCCTGGTGGTCGCCGCCGCCGTCGGGCTGTTCGTCGTGGGACAGATCATCGTTCTGCTGACGAAACTGGGGGCCACACAATTGATCGGTCCGCTCGTCGTGTCCCTAGTGATCCGCGAACTGGCGCCGCTGATCACCGCGTTCCTCGTCCTCGGCCGCTCGGGCACCAGCACGGTGGTCCAGCTCGGAACTTCCCGCGCCCTTGGTGAAGTCGAAGCCCTCGAAACGCTGGCCATCGATCCCATTCACTACCTCGTCGTGCCGCGCATCATCGGGCTGGCGACGGCCGTGTGCGCGCTGACGGTTTACCTGGTCATGGGCACGCTCGGGTTCGGCTTCGTCTTCGCGTTTCTGACCGATACGCCGCTGACCCTGGAAACGTTTGCGGGCGAAATTTTTCGTTCGCTCACCTGGTTCGACTTTACACTTCTCGCCATCAAGACAACCGGGTTTGGAGTGATCATCGCGGTGGCGACCTGTTACGCCGGACTCGCCCGACCGCTCACTTTGCCCGACGTGGCGCCCGCCTCGACGCGCGGAGTGGTGATCGGCGTCGCGGGTTGCCTTCTGCTCGATGCCGTCCTCTTCCCACTGTGGTGGTTCTTCGGCACGCTATGAACGCTGATTCCAAAACTTTACCTGCCGACGCGTTGATTCGTTTTCGCGAGACGAGAATTACCAGAACGTCCGGCAGCGTGGAATGTGGCGACTGGGAAGTGTCCGCTGGCGACGTGTGGTTCGTCGCGGGCGCCGTTGGTGAAGGCAAGACGTCGTTGCTGCGATCCATCGCCGGTCTGGAACGGCCCGTGTCCGGAAGCATCGAACGCTTTGGAAATGACTGGGCGAAATTCTCGGAGAGCGAGACGTTGAAGCACCGGCGACGCATCGGTGTGGTGCTGGGTCGCGAGGCGGGATTGTTCCATCGCCTGACCGTGCTGGAAAACATTCGCTTGCCGCTGCTTTATCACGGCGGTCGCAGCCATCCTGAAATTGAACAACGCACCCGCAACCTGCTCGTCGCCTTGGATCTTGAGAAGCACGCGCAGTCACCCAGCGTCAGGGTCAGCCTCTCCGTGACCCGCCGGACCCAGCTCGCGCGTTCGTTGGCGCTGGAACCGGAAGTTCTGCTGCTCGACGATCCCTGTGCCGGACTGGATGAACGCAACCGGCGGCGGCTGATTCATTTCCTTGGTCGCCTCCAAGCCGGTGAAGAATTGCCCGTCGAGCGACCCGCCGCACTGGTAATCACCGGCGAGGCGCCCGCTCAATGGCGCGAGTTTCCGGAGCTGAAATGGGCGCGGTTGCACGCGGGCGAACTCACCGCCGTCCCGACTTGGGAACAACTCGTTGCCACCGCGCCCGAACTGTTCCACGATTCGGAAACGAACGATTCCTTTGACTGAACCATGGCCCTGCACGATCTGACCCCCCAGCTGCGCACCCGCCTCAACCGGATGGAGCTGGCGGTGGGCCTGTTTGTCACGACGGCCGCGCTGCTGCTGATTGCCGGGACCGGTTACTATCTGAAGCACACCGCGCAACGCAAAGGCTGGCTGGTCGACAAGGCGAAGTACTACACGTTCCTCCGCACGGCGACGGGCATTCGCGTGGGCGATCCCGTGAAGTTGATGGGGCGCGATGTCGGGGAAATCACGATGGTCGAAATGATGCCGGCGGACGATCAGTGGAGTCTTCAATATCACTCGAACGTCTACGTCGAGTTCGTCGTGAGGTCGCCCTACTACGGCTATCTGTGGGTTGATTCGCGCGCCAAAATCACGTCGTCCGATCTGCTCGGCAACCGGATCATCGAGCTGACGCGCGGGATCGACGGCGAGCCGACCTATCGGGACAAGCCGGTTCGTTCGATGGTGTTTTGGAAACGTGACGAGATCACGGAAATCTACCACGCCGGAGCGTATCATCCGGTGACGGCGAAGACGAAGGGGTTCTGGGTGCCGGCGGTGGAATCGCCGACGTTCAACGATCGCGCGGAAGCGTTGTTGAACCAGGTCGAGCTGGCGATGCCGAACATCCTCACGCTCACCAACCAGTTGAACACGCTGTTGAGCAGCGGCACGGCTGTGACCGTCAATCTCGACGATCTGTTGACCCAGACGCGACCAACCCTGTTGAACATTCAGGAGATCACCTCGATGATCAAGGAACCCAAGGGCGGACTCGGCGAATGGCTCTTCCCCACCAACATCAGCGAACAGCTCGCGACCACGCTCGGCACTGCCGACACCACGCTGCTGTCCGTCGATCAAAACCTGACCTCGGTTTCCTCGAACCTGAATGTCTCGCTCGCCGCATTGACCGAATCTCTCGACAACCTTTCCGAAATCACCGGCGACCTGAACCGGCAGGTTCAGGAGCATCCCGAGATTCTCAGCGAAATTTCCTCCGCCGTGACCAACACGGACGATCTGGTACAGGGTCTCAAACGGCACTGGTTCCTGCGCTCGGCGTTTAAGAAAAAGAGGTGAGTCTGGCCGTCGGTTTGGATTCGCATTCGGCGAGACGTGCTCTGAAAAAACGGTAATGAAACATGTCCACATTTTTCACCCAGCTTCCGTCAGTTGAAAAATTCGAGGCGCTCGCCGAGGCCGCCTCCTTTCATCCCGTGCCCGACGACTGGCTGATCGTCTGCGCGGACGTGATCGATTCCACGCGCGCGATTGCCCAAGGCCGTTACAAAGAAGTCAATCTGCTGGGGGCCGCCGTCATCACGGCAGTGCTCAATCTTGATCGCTCGCTGGAACTGCCGTTCTTCTTCGCGGGCGACGGCAGCTGCGTGCTGGTGCCGCCGGAACTCGCCGCCCCCGCCGCACGCGTTCTGCCCGGCCTTCGCCGCATCGCCCGGGACCGTTTTGAATTGCCGTTGCGCGCGGACCTGTTCTCCGTCGCCCGACTTCGCGCGGCCGGGGCGGATACGCGGGTCGCGCGTTTTTGTTACACCGCCAATTATCATCAGGCCATGTTCGCCGGGGACGGACTCGCGGAGGCGGAACGGCTGTTGAAGGCCGCGCCCGCCACCGAACCTCCGGCGGATTCACCAGAACCCGATCTCGCCGGTTTGGAATGTCGCTGGCAGGGCATCGCCAGTCCACGCGGAGAAATTATTTCATTGCTCGTCCAGGCGCAGGGCGAGACTGCCGAAGTGCGAGCCGGTCGTTACCGGGAAACCCTCGCCGCCATCGAACGCATCTGCGGCACCGGCCACGCCGCCCGGCCCACGAACGAAAAGAATTTGCGGCTCAACGTCAGTCTCGGCGGCCTTGAAGCCGAGGCCATCATCCACCACGGGCACCTGGGCGCGTTGATCCGAAAACTCATCACGATCAAGATGGCGATGGAAACTAGGCTCGCCGGCTGGTTCAGACGAAAGCGCAGCCGGGCGTTGGGTGTCGATTGGGGACGTTACTTCGATGAAGTGGTGTTGCACACCGACTACCGCAAGTTCGACAACATGCTGCGCATGGTTCTCAGCTGCACGCCCGACGAACGCCAGGCTCTGCGCGACTGGCTGGATGCCGGTCAGGCGGAGAACCGTTTGAGTTACGGTCTGCACGTGTCGTCGCAAGCGTTGCTGACGTGTGTCGTGCTGGACCGCGCCGACCGCCATTTCCATTTTGTGGACGGCGCAGGTGGTGGTTATGCCGCCGCCGCCACCGAGATGAAATCGCGGACCGTCATTCAATCGAACAGCGACAAATAAACGGACCGCCGACATCTGTCGAAAAGGGGAAGCTGATCAGATTCGCAGGCAGGACATATGGAAGTCGAACTTCGATCTCCGCAAAAGGTAGGCCGGTGGGATGTCGACCTTCGACCTCCGCGCGCGCCGCCGGGAGCCGGACCGAGGTTCGTATGTTCAAAACGGTTGGTGAAAGACCGATGCGCTCAAAGCCCGTCGCGACCGCGCGGAGCGACGATCCCTACCACGGAACAACGTCAAACCGGAGTGGAAACGTTTTGCACCGGAGTCCATGTTGCTATCGGCATCCTGTCCCATGGTTTCAAACGCACCATCGCTCGGCACCAAGTTTGACTTTCCGTCGAGGGGCTTTTACAAACCCGTCCATCCGCCATGAAAAAACAACTGTGCCTTGCCGGACTTCTCTCCCTTTGCTGGGCCGCCCAATCCGCCGATCCCAAGGCCAGCCACCGCGAGTGGCAGACGTATCACGGCGACTACGGCGGCACCCATTATTCCGAACTCGACCAGATCAACCGCTCGAACGTGAAACGGCTCGAGGTCGCGTGGACGTGGAGTGCGGGTGATGTCGGCAGCACCATCGAGTGCAACCCGATCATCGTCGACGGCCTCGTTTATGTCACGACGCCCGGGCTGCGGGTCGCCGCGCTGAACGCCGTGACTGGTAAACCCGTCTGGGAATTTGATCCGTGGGAAGGCGGCCGTGGCGGCGGCATCAATCGCGGGGTCGCTTATTGGACCGACGGCAAAAGTGATCGCCGGATTTTTCATTCGGCAGGAAATTATCTCTACGCACTGGACGCCAAAACCGGGAAGCCCGTTCCCACGTTCGGCAAGGACGGTCGCATCAGCCATCGCGAGGGTTTCGACACCGACGTGTTTTATTTGAGCGTGGGCAACAACACGCCGGGGATGGTCTGGAAGGATCTGCTCATTCTCGGCTCCACGACGGGTGAAGGTCCCAACCCGACCGCGCCCGGTCACATCCGCGCGTTCGACGTCCGCACCGGTGAGCGCAAATGGATCTTTCACACGATTCCGCATCCCGGTGAGTTCGGTTACGACACGTGGTCGCCCGACAGTTGGAAAAAGGTGGGTAGCGCGAATGTCTGGTCGGGATTCACGCTGGATGCGGAGCGGGGAATTGTTTTCATGGGCACCGGCTCGGCCGCTTACGACAGCTGGGGCGGCAATCGCGTCGGGCAAAATCTGTTCGCCAATTGCACGCTCGCGCTTGATGCGAACACCGGCGAACGCCTCTGGCATTTCCAGGCCGTTCATCACGATCTGCTGGACTACGATCTGCCGACTCCGCCGGTGCTCGCAAAGCTGAAACGCAACGGCACGGAAATCGACTGCGTCGTCCAACCTACGAAGATGGGGCATCTTCTCGTGTTTGATCGTGTGACCGGTGAACCGCTGTTTCCCATCGAGGAGATTCCCGTGCCGCTGTCGGACATCCCGGGCGAACACAGCTGGCCGACCCAGCCGTTTCCGCCGGAGGAATTTCGTCTCACACCGCAGGGGTTCACGACCAACGACGTGACGGATTTGAATCCGGCGGCGAGAGCGTTCGTGCTCAAGCAGCTTGAGGAGATTCATCCCGCGCCGATCTTCACGCCGCCGTCGTTTCAAAAGAAGGCCGTGTTGCCGCAGTTCAACGGCGGCAACGAATGGGGCGGTGCGGCGTTCGATCCGGAGGACAACGTTGTCATCGTCAACACCAGCAACGAGGCCGAGTGGAGCTCGATGGTGCCGGCCAAACCAAAAGACCGGTTGACGCTGAATGAACTTGGGAAACATACCTATCAGGGCGTCTGTTCGTTTTGTCACGGCACGAGTTCACCGCTGAACCCGGCGTCGCCCTCGCTGCAAAAAGTCCGCGAACGGCTCACGAAAGAGCAGGTGCTTGAACTGATGAAAACCGGTCGCGGCCAGATGCCGTCCTTTGATTCGTTCAGCGATCTCGAGAAGCGGGCCGTGATCGCGTTCCTGTTCGAAGATGGGAATGACGAGATGATCGAAGTGAAGGATCTCGAACTCAGTTTTGCCAACGAGATTCCGGTGGTGATGACCGGTCACCACGACTGGCGCGATCCAGAAGGTTTCCCCGTGAACAAACGTCCGTGGGGCCAACTGCACGCCGTCGATCTGGACGCGGGAAAAGTGAAATGGTCCGTCCCGCTCGGGACGTATCCGGAACTGGAAAAACGCGGTGAACCGCCGACCGGCACCTTCAATCTCGGCGGTCCGCTCGTGACGAAGGGCGGGCTGGTCTTCATCGGCGCCGCCATGGACGAACGGTTCCATGCTTACGACAAGGAAACCGGCGAACTACTCTGGGAATACCAGATGAAATTCGGCGGCTACGCCTCTCCTTCAACCTACGAAATTGATGGCCGGCAATACGTCATCATCGCCGCCGGTGGCGGTGGCAAAACCTTCACCAAGGCCGGCGACATGTACTACTGTTTCGCACTGCCAAAGTAGCGCTTTCAACCTGTCTCCCTTGCGAATGACCAACGCCGAATGAATAAGGAAAACAGGAATGCAGGAAACTGATTACTGATTCACTGATCACGTCCTCCCTCCGTGGTCCCCCAATTCGCGAACATTCGTGAACATTCGTGAACATTCGCGTGAACCTCTTTTTCCCGGGTCGGGTGAAACCGGTGCCACGCGTCGCCGACCTCGAATTCAACCGTTTCCGAAGGGTGCGTTTGAAACTGAGGGTCAACCGGATGCGCTGGATGCTGGAAGGTGGGGCGAGTTTTCCGAACGAGCCTGCGATGTCTGAAGGAAGACGACGAACCTCCGGAGGGCACGGTGCACGGGCGAGAGAAGGCCGGATATTTGAGCGCGCCCCTTGCGCCCAAAGTTCGTTCGGAGAACTCACTCCACCCTGACTCTCACTTTCAAACACACCCGTTTCCGAACTCCGCCTTGCCAGCCGGGCGGGCCTGTGAAAGATTTCGCGCCTTGTTTTTATGGCACATTTGAAATTGCACATTCCGGGTCCGATCGAGGTCAGCAAAAAAACCTACGAAGCGATGAGCGCGCCGATGATCGGCCATCGCAGCCAGGGTTTTAAAGATCTCTACGGGAAGATTCAGCCGCAGCTCCAACAGGTCTTTTGCACCAAACAGCTTGTTTACCTTTCCACCTCCTCGGCGTGGGGCGTGATGGAGGGCGCGTTGCGCAACCTCGTCGCGAAGAAGGTTCTGTGCTGCATGAACGGCGCGTTCTCCGACAAATGGCTGGACGTCGCGCAACGTTGCGGCAAACAGGCCGAAGGATTGCAGGTCGAATGGGGCCAGCCGATCCTGTCCGCCGCCATCGATGCGAAACTCGCGACCGGCGAATTTGACGCGCTCACGCTGATCCACAACGAAACCTCCACTGGCACGATGAGCCCGCTCGCCGACATCGCGAAGCTCAAACAAAAGTATCCGGACGTTATGTTCATCGTGGATTCCGTCAGCTCGTGTTCCGCGTTGAAGATTGATTTTGACGCGCTGGGCATTGATGTGTTGCTCACCGGTTCGCAGAAGGCGTTTGCCATGCCGCCGGGCCTGAGCATGTTCGCCGCGTCACCCGCCGCGCTGGAGAAGTCCAAGACGTTAACTGACCGCGGTTACTACTTTGATTTCCAGGAGTTCCAAAAGAACGCCGAGAGCAGCATGACGCCGAGCACACCGTGCATCAGCCTGATCAACGGATTGTCGTCCAAGCTTGACGAGTTTTTGGCCGAGGGTCTGGAGAACCGTTACGCGCGTCACGCGAAGCTCGCGCAGATGACCCGCGACTGGGCGACAGGCCAGGGTTTCGAGCTGTTCCCGGAACCGGGTTACGAATCGGTTTCGCTGACCTGCATCAACAGCGGCGCGAAGCCGGGCGGTCGCGTGGTGGACACCACGCAGCTGCAGAAGCTGGTGAAGGAAAGCGGCATTCTTATCGACGCCGGTTACGGCAAATTGAAGGGCAAAGCGTTCCGTCTTTCCAGCATGGGTGATGAAACTGAATCGACCATGAAGGAACTTTACGCCGCCGTCGACAAGGCGCTGGCGAAGCTCTGATCGGACTTCAGCCGCTAGCCGGACCAGAGCGCCAGAGCAGCTTATCAAGCGCGAGACGGCCGACGTCGGGGCATTCAGCCGCCGCTCCTTTGAACAGGAGCGCGCGGCGAAGAAAAAAGGAAGGGGGCCTCCCAGCCCCCTGACCGGCTTCGCAGAAACTCACCGGAACCGGTGAGCGGAAACCAGACGCGGCGACAATCGCCTCACCGGCACTCGGTGTCAAACCGATAACCGCCCGTGTCGGAACTCCCCCGCCACTTCGCAAACGCGTTCACCCTCGGCCCCTGCATTCGTCACTTTCTTCCGGTGGATTTCCGGCCGGACCAGATGTGCCAGAACAAGATGAAGGGTGAAGCGAGGCCGAGCCAGAGATGCGTCTGGCTCACGACATCACGCAATGTTTCGCCGCCAACGTAGTAGAGCATGTAGCCGGTGATGGTGAGGACAGCCACTGAAGTCAGGAAGAACGCGCCGTTCAATCGGTTCTTGTGCGCGTGCCACGAGCGACGGACGTGACCTGAGATGATTCCGCCCAGGAGAAGAACGAAGCCTGCGGCAGAATATCCATGGACCTTCAGGAAAAAGTGTTTCCAACTGCGCAACGCTTCGCTGGCTTCACCGAGGTAGTCGAGGCGCTGTGCCCACGCCCAGGAAGCTCCAGAAACAAACAGGAGCAGGCAAACGAAATAGAGAAGCAGCCGATGTCTGCGGCTGAGCTGAAGTCCGCGCCGTTTCATGCGGAGAAAACGTAGGCTTCGGCGTGGTGTTTGTTCATCAATTTTTCGGCCAGTGCCGGGGCGTTGAATACCACCTTGGTCAGGGCGTCGGCCAGCCAACATTCCTTCGCACGAACTGTGACGCTGATATTGCCGGTGACCGCGCGGCGACTGTTCGGATTGACGAGGTGACTCACGGTTTGGTCGCGCCATTGACATTCGGTGACGCCCGGCGACGAGGTTGCCAGTGCTGCGTTGCTTAGTTCGATCGAATGCGGCAGCGAGTGAATATCGGTCGCGTGGCGCAGATGAATCACACAAGGTTCGCGACCGAACACGCGCAGATCACCGCCCGCATTCACGATCGCCGAAGTCGCTCCCGCCCGGCGCAACGTTTCGATCGCGACATCAACGGCGTAACCCTTGGCGATGCCGCCCACGTCGATGGCCAACGGCCTTGTGAATCGCACCCGGCGGCTCGGGAGTAATTTCACGTTTGTCCAATTGCCTGAGCAGCCTGTGCGGTCGAGGTGTTCCGGCAGCAAACCCCACCGGGCAAGCGTCGGTGCGACCGTGAAATCGAACGCCCCATCGGTTTCGCGGGCGAGTTCGAGACCGCGCTCCAACACGGTGAACGTGTCGTCGCTCACTATCACTTCGCGGTGCAGCGCGTGAATGTTCACCTGCGAGAGTTCGCTCTCCGGATCGTGAACGCTCATCAAATTGTGGATCTCTTGAATGCGATCGAATGCTTCGTCCGCCGAACGTTGAACCTGTTCTTTATTCGAGCCGGTCGTGGTGATTTCCACGAACGTGCCAAGCATCGGACGGCAACGACGTGTCGTCGTCCTGTCCCGACTGTTGATCGCGGCGACCATCGCTAATTGTTCTTCAGCAGAAGATCGTGGAGCACCAGAATGCGTTTCACTCCTTCGGTGATATGACGGCACGAAAGTGTGGCTCCGGAGATGTTCTTGATGTCGTCCGTCAGTTCAAGCGGGGACACTTTGGTTTTGCCGGCGAACTGGAGGCGCCAGTCTGCCCGCTGGATTTCAGAGCCATAGTGTTCGCGATATTCCAGGATCTCGACGCTCTTGACGCTGCCGTCCTCGTTGAGCGCCAGCGCGTAAGTGATGTATTCGTGTTTGCCGATGACTTCATCGATGATGAACCAGCCGGCAGCTTCGCCACTGGTGCTCACTTTCCACACTTTTTGCACATTTCCGCGCATGCGCGAGCCGCTGGATTTCTCGATGATCTTTTTCTGATCTTTGGTGAGTGCGACGTCCGCGCTGACGAATTTGTCGGCGTCGGGAAAGCACGCCTTCTGCGCGCTTTCGACGGTGTGATACGTCGCGGCGTAGGCGGGGACAGCCGCCAGGATGGCGGGCACGGTGAGATAATGTATGCGACTCATCGCGGGCAAAGGTGGATTGCTGAAACGGGGATCGCACGCGCAATCCCCATTTCTTCGCTGTGACGGAGGAACAAAGGGGACATCAGTGGTGGCTCCGATCGGGCCGGATAATGATTCGACGAACCGGTTGATCAGAAGTTGATGCCGAAAATGAGGCGGACTTCGAATCGATTGTTCTTAGTGTAGTTGCGCCCGTCGCTGCCGGTGGTTGGGTTTCCCGCTATTTGAGGCAACACGGTGAGTGTGCCCCACCATTTCGCTGTGCCGTAGTGAACGTTCGGTCCCAGGTACCAACCGGTGCCCTGGTATTCGTCGAACGCGGCGCCTTCGTAGTTCACTTTGTAACGACCTTCGAGACCGACGGCCCACTTTGGCGTGATGCGATAGGAAACACCGGCGGTGGTCGCGAACTCGGATGACTCTGCCGTTACGCCGCTTTCTGTTTCCCATTCCTGTTCGGCAATGATGTTCAACGCGGTGACCCATTTGTCACCGAAGTTTTTGGAGAACAGAATTTTCTCTTCCATCTCAACTTCGCCGCTGTTGAACGTGGGTTCGAAATAGAGCGCGATACCGATGGGCTTGGTGTTCGGGTTGAGGATCTGATACTTGACCTCGCCGGAGACGCCTTTGAACGAAAACGCCGAGCTATCCGGCAGACCCTCCTGACGGGCGAGCATCGATTCGTAGCGGAAATTCAAGTAACCGGCGACGCTCAGGCGGTCCGTGACGCCGTATTCGACTTCCTCGCGGAAATCCCAGCGGTCGCGGGTGTATTCCTGATTGTCGCCCCGGTAGGTCGTTCCGTAGGTGAGCCATTGCTCAAATTCCCAGGCGCCCTTGGGGAGCACGTCGGCATCTTGGGTGTAGGTGAAGAAGCGCTCGTCGGCCTGGGCAGCCGCCAGACAGGTGGCGAGAGTGGCGAGCGTCAATATTGATTTCTTGTTCATGTGGCGCGCAGCATGGGGGACCGAGGCGGGGTGTGCTCCCGGTAGATTGCGATTTATCGTCGGTGCCTTGCGCTTTACTGCGAACCGGTGCCGCCGAAACCAGCTGGCGGGATCGCTCGCTCGTGGTCATTTTTGACTGAAATAGACGGCAAACGTTGAAATGGTCCCATATTCGCCATTGAATTTAAGTCACTTAGTTTCAACAAAATCTGCGGATCGGTATTCGGCTGGACGCATTTTGGGGAGCTGATACATTGCCCGTATATGTCGACCACCGCATCGCCTAAACCACAGAAGATCAACCTGCGCCGCCCGGATATCATGGAAGTTGTCCAGGCTCAGGTGCTCGAACATTACCGTAGCGAACTGGTGGAACACATCCGCGCCAACGGCCATGTGCTGTCCTCCCCCGACGGAAAAGTCACTGTCCGGCTCGCGAAACAATTCGGCTTTTGCTACGGCGTTGAGCGTGCGATTGACCTAGCCTATGCGGCCCGCAAGGTGTTCCCACCACCGAAAAAAATCTATTTGCTCGGCGAAATCATTCACAACCCCGAGGTCAACGAACAGGTTCGCGCGATGGGCATCGTGACGATCGGTGGACGTCCCAGCGAAGAAGAGCTTTCACAGTTGACCGCGGAGGACATCGTGATCATCCCGGCTTTCGGCACCGAAGTGGACACCCGCGAACGCATCCGCGAGAAGGGTTGCATCGAAGTCGATACGACTTGCGGCGACGTGATGAGCGTTTGGAAACGGGTCCGACAGAATGCGAAGGAAGAGGTCACCAGCATCATCCACGGCAAGGCGTGGCACGAGGAGACGATGGCCACGAGTTCGCAGGCGGGCGGCGGACATTATCTGGTCGTCTACAGCTTGAGTGAAACGGATTACGTCTGTGACTACATCTTGCACGGTGGCGATAAACAGGAATTTCTTGAGAAATTTAAGGGTGCCCATTCTACCGGGTTTGACCCGGAGATTCATTTGAAGGCGGTTGGCGTCGCGAACCAGACCACGATGATGCGCGGCGAGACCGAGGAAGTTCAACGTCGCATCCGCGCGGCCATGGTCGCAAAACATGGCGATACGAAACTGCCGGATCACTTCCGGTTCTTTGACACAATCTGCGGCGCAACCCAGGAACGTCAGGACGCGCTGAAAAAACTTCTGACTGATCCGATGGATATGTTGATCGTTGTCGGGGGATACAATTCTTCAAATACTTCGCATCTTGCCGAAATGGGCGAAGGCAAGCTGCCGACATTCTTCATTCGGAACGCGTCGAAGATGACTTCCGCCGCGCAGATCACTCATTACGATCAGCACAAGAAAGAAGAAGTGGCAACGGCGAACTGGCTGCCTCTCGACCGCAATTTGATTGTTGGTGTGACGGCCGGTGCGTCGTGCCCGAATAATCTGATTGAGGAGGCGATCCGGCGGTTGTTCGAATTGCGCGGGGTCTCCGTTCAGGAACTCTTGAAGGACTGATTCCCGCATGCCCTGCACCTGTGAGGAATTGGAATTGCGGGAACGCAAAATCCTCGCCCCCTATGCCCAGTTCAGTGCGGACTCGCGCGGTCGCCTCCGTCGCGAAGAACCGCCGATGTGGCGCACCCAGTATCAACGTGATCGAGATCGGGTGATTCATTCAAAGGCGTTCCGCCGGCTCGAATACAAGACTCAGGTTTTTCTCAACGGCAGCGGTGACCACCTGCGCACCCGGCTCACACACACGATGGAAGTCGCGGCCATCACCCGTAACATTGCGCGCGCACTTCGGCTCAATGAAGATCTCGCCGAGACCATTGCGCTCGCGCACGACCTTGGCCATTCACCGTTCGGACACAAGGGAGAGACTGTTCTCAACAAGCTCATGAAATCCCATGGTGGATTCGAGCACAACGCCCAGAGTCTTCGCGTGGTCGAAAAGCTGGAGCAGAAGTATCCGCGTTTCGATGGATTGAACCTTACGTGGGAGACCCGCGAAGGTTTGGGTAAACACCAGACCAGCTACGACAAACCGGCCCGTAACAAGGCGTTCAAATCGCATTCGGCGTCGCTTGAAGCGCAGGTTGCGAATCTCGCGGATGAAATCACCTATTACAGCCACGATCTCGACGACGGGCTTGAGTCAGGCTTGTTGTGTGAGTTGAATCTGCGTCGGGACGTAAAACTTTGGGCCGAGGCAAACCGGTCGGTGAAGAAGGACCACGGCGAGCTCCCGGACGAAACGCGGCGCTACTTTATCATTCGCTGCCTGATCGATGGCCATGTGCAGGACGTAGTGAACTCCACCGAACGTCAGATTGTTGATTCCAAGGTGACGTCCGCCGACGAAGTGCGGAAACAGAAAACGTCGCTGGTTTGCTACAGCGATCGCCGACGTAAACTAAATCTGGAACTGCGCGATTACCTCTACAAGAATCTTTACTACAATCCGGTCGTTCACAATCCGAACCTGCGCGCGGTTCGGTTGATGGAGCACATGTTCAAGTTCTACCTTCAGCATCCGGATGAAATGGGCGAGGGCGCCCGCAAGCGCATTCGCAAGTTCGGCAAGCACCGCGCTGTCTGCGACTACCTCGCCGGCATGACGGATCGCTATCTGGTGATCGAATACAACCGGCTGTTCGGGGTTTCGATCTAGCCGCATGGCAGGGATGTCGCCCGGCCGGTTTCTTCGAAGTGTTCAGTGCCGGACTTCTGTGGTTTTGTTTTCCACATTCACCGCATGCACGTGGTTGTTTTCTACATCTTCGGTGGGCTGACGTTGATCAGCCTCGGGCTGAACGTCTGGCAATGGCTGGCGGCGCGGCGGTTTCCAATGCATCAACCGGTCAAGACGGCGTCCAACCTGCCGTCGGTCACGCTCTTGAAGCCGCTCAAAGGCTGCGATGATCACACGGCGGAATGTCTGCGCAGCTGGATTGCACAGGATTATCCGGAAGCGGTTCAAATACTGTTCGGTGTGAAGAACCCAGATGATCCGGTGTGTGACGTCGTGCGCGGGTTGATCGATGAGTTTCCATCGCACGATCTGGAGCTGGTCATTTGCCCCGAAACTCTTGGTGCGAACCCCAAGGTCTCGACATTAATCCAGCTGGAGCGGTTACTGCCTCAATCCACACGGGTAGTCACCGACGTGAGGAGGTTCACTTTGGATTCGGGTGATAGTGAGAGCCTCGTCACCTCGTCGACTACTGATGTGGTGGAGCACTGTGTCGTCATCAGCGACGCAGACGTGAAGGTTTCGCCCGACTACCTGAAGGAGGCGATGACGGTGTTGCAACGCGACGGGATCGGACTGGTCTTCAGTTTCTATCGTGCGGCCAATCCAACGAACAAAGCGATGTGGATTGAAGCGGTTGCGGTGAATTGTGATTTCTGGAGTCAGGTTTGTCTGGCGAAGAACGTTCGGCCCATCGATTTCGCGCTCGGTGCCGCGATGTCGCTCCGCGTGGATACGCTGAAACAACTCGGCGGGTTCAACGCTCTGAAAGACTTCGTCGCGGACGACAACCGACTGGGGTCTTTGGTCCACGAAAGCGGGCAGGCGGTTGGGATTACGAACAGCGTCGTGGATTGCTACAGCGGTAAGATGTCATTCAAGCAGGTGTGGGATCATCAATTACGCTGGGCCCGAACGATCCGCGCGTGTGAGCCTGTTCCCTATTTCTTCAGTGTCCTGACCAACGCGCTGGTCTGGTCGCTGGCATGGGTGGGAGTTTCGATTTCGTTTGGAATCAGTTGGCCCTTGGTGTCGGCTACTGCCGGGCTGGCAGCGTACGCGATTGTGCGGCTTTTCACCGCATGGTCAAACGGACGCAAACTTACCGGCGGCCGAATGCCGATCTGGAAAATTGGCCAGGTGCTCGATGTCCGGGATGCACTTTCGTTTCTGTGGTGGTTGTTCGCGTTCGGCGGAAGAACAATCGAATGGCGTGGCAAACGATATCGGGTGTTGAAAGGTGGAAAACTGGAGCAAGCCGTAGAAAAGTAGGACAGGCATCTTGCCTGTCTCCGACGAATCACAAAACGCATCAAACCACGGAAGCCGCGGAAAACACGGAAGAGATACCGTTGGGATGAAAGCGCTACGATGTTGATCGTGCTCGCTTACCGACATCGTAGAGTGTCTGGCCACGCCGCTGACAGGCAGGATGCCTGTCCTACGAATTCGTGGGCATTCGCGTAATTCACGTCAAACCAGTTTTCAATTGCTATCAACCGCGATGGCCACTTGCTCCGTTTCCGGCAGCGGTTCCTTTTTCAGCTCCTTCGACTTCTCGCTGTAGATGATCATGGATGAGCCGATCACGATGAAGAGCACGCCCGACCAGCGAAGCATGGAGACGTCTTCATCCAAAATGAACTTGGCGGAGAACGTGGTGAGCACGAGCCCGAAGGAAGTCAGTGGCCAGATGAAGCTGACATCGGCTTTTCCCAGGAGATAGAGGAGCGTCGCGAAGAACGTGGCTTGAAACAACACGCCGAGTAATACGCTTGAGTTGGTTGCGCCGGCCTTGATCTTTTGCCAGGCGGAACCGTTCTGTGTCGTGGTCGGTGCGTTAATCTGTTTGATACCACGACTGAGGTAGACGACACCGGCGGCTTCGAAGCAAATACCGATCAACAAAATGATGACGTATTTATACATCGGTTAACAGCCCGTTAAAAAACTAGGGTTGCCGCCGTTGAGCCAGAAAGGGGTGTTCGGCAAGGCGCGCCGAGGGAGCATCCCTCGACGGGGCTGTGAGCGAGAAGCAACGAAGCCGAAGGCCCCTTTCTGGCTCAGCTCTCCGGGCAGCATCGTTTTTGATCCAGTTCTGCGTCGCTCCTGAGTCGAAGGGCATACGAGTCCATTCTCCTTTGTCGCTCCTTGATCTGAACCAAAATCAATCGCTGCGGCGGCAATCATAGTTTGTTAGCGGGCTGGTGTAGATCCTGATAACGACACAACTGGATGCCGAGCTTTTTTATCAAGTCCGCGACGCGCGGGCTGGTCAGTGCGTCGAGTTCGTGGCGGTTTGAATCCATGTTTGGGTGCGAATAAATCTCGACCGGCGACGGCGGCAACGCGGGCAGCAGCTTCAACAAATATTCCTCATCAACACGATCATTTTGGAGCAGGCCAAACACGTGGTTCGTGTGCCGGATTCCAGACCGTTCCAATTTCGGCAAAGCGCGCCGGCTGAGCAGCCGGAAAATGAGCGCGTGTGAAACCTGATAAAACCAATTCCCTTTTGCAATTCGCCTGTTGATTCGGAAAACATCATTTGTAAATCGGATCGCAGGGATGTTCCACTCGTTCTGACATTTCATCAGAATGTCGAAGATGGTGGGGTGAAGATGGAAATGCAGATGGCCGTTCAGGTGGTCCAGCGTCAGACCGGTTGATCTAAATTTTGCGATCTGCGCCGCGATTTCAGCTTCGAGTTCCGGACGGGCGGCACGATTGAAAAAGGCTTTCATACCGGCGGCCACCGGGTTGTTCGAGAAATTACCTCGTGCGTCGACAAGGTTGGGAAGCTGTCCCGGCGGGAGCGTCGCCCGGCCCATGACCAGCGTGAGATGGAGGCCGACTCCGAGTTTTGGGTTTAGTTTGGCGAGTTCAACCGCTTCGTCAAATGCGCCGCCGTTGACCATCAGGCTGGCGCTCGTGAGGACACCTTCGCGATGCGCTTTCACGACCGCCTCATTGATTGAGCTGGAGAGACCGAAGTCGTCGGAGTTCAGAATGACCCGTGGATTATTCTGATCCGACATTGATCAAAGCAGGCGCGACTGTTTCCCGCCGGGAGCTTTCAACCCGAGCCGTTGAAATCCGAGTTCCGTCGCGACGCGTCCCTGCGGCGTACGGTTCAGGTAACCTTCCATGATCAGGTAAGGTTCGTAGACTTCCTCAATCGTGTCGGATTCCTCGCCAACCGCGACGGCCAACGAACTCAAACCGACCGGGCCGCCCGCGAACTTGACGATGATGGTTTCGAGGATGCGTTTGTCCATCTCGTCCAGACCGTGCTCGTCGATCTCCAGCATCGCGAGCGACTTGTCGGCGACGTCTTTGTCGATGTGACCATCGCCCCGGACCTGCGCGTAATCGCGGACGCGGCGGAGCAGGTTGTTGGAAATTCGCGGAGTACCGCGGCTCCGGCGGGCGACCTCTTTGGCACCGGCTTCATCGATCTCGATGTTCAGCAAACGCGACGACCGGCGGACAATTTTTTCGATCTGCTCAACGTTGTAATAATCGAGGCGTTCGCGGATACCGAATCGTGTGAGCAACGGCGCGGAAAGCAACCCACTGCGGGTCGTCGCACCAATCAAAGTAAAACGGGGGAGATTAAGTCGGACACTGCGGGCGTTTGGTCCCGTGTCGATGATGATGTCGAGTTTGAAATCTTCCATCGCCGGGTAGAGATACTCCTCGATGGTTTTCTGCATCCGATGGATTTCATCGATGAACAGGACGTCCCCTTCGTCGAGATTGGTGAGCAGACCCGCGAGATCACCGGCTTTCTCGATCGTCGGTCCGCTGGTCGATTTCATGTTCGCGCCCATCGCCTTGGCGATGATGTTGGCGAGCGTGGTTTTGCCGAGGCCCGGCGGACCGCTGAGCAGCACGTGGTCGATGGCCTCATGGCGCTGGCGCGCGGCCTGGACTGAAATTTCCAACCGTTCGAGGACCTTGGCTTGGCCGGTGAAATCGTCAAAGACCGCCGGGCGCAGAGTCATTTCGAGCGCGGAATCGGGCTCGGTCAAAACATCAGAAATCATGCGGTCAGCCATGGCCGCGAAGGATGCGGGAAGGGCGGGGGAGCGACAAGGGGGAAAGTAATGGAAGAGTTGTCAGTTTTCAGATCCGAGAAAGATCTCCGAGTGGCCGGATGGGGTGCCGATGGGCCAGCTTGGCCGATCAGTCCCTTACCGTCGCTTTTCCGACTTGGAGGATTTTTTGAATGAGCTTTGGATACGGCAATCCGGCTTTGGCGCCGGCCATGGCGAAGTCCTCGTCTTTGGCGAGCATCGGATTTGGGTTGGCTTCGATGAAGACGATTTCGTTTTCGGAAGTCAGGCGAAGATCCAGGCGGGCGTAGCCGTCGATCAGGAGCAGTCGATAAATGCGCTTGCAGGCGCGTTCGATGCGGCGGTTTTGTTCTGGGTCGAGATCTGCGAACTGATTGTCGATGCCCCATTTTTTACGATAGTCCTCGTCCCATTTGGACTTGAACGTCGCGAAGCGCGGTGAGTCTTCCGGTATTTCCTTGAAGACCATTTCGCGGGCGGGAAATGCCTGGAGGCGGTGGTTGCCGATGATGCCGATGTAGAGCTCGCGCCCGACAATGTATTCCTCGGCGATGGCCGGCTGCTCAAATTTTTCGTGCACGAACTTCACCCGTTCCACAAAGTCTTCATCGGATTCCACCAGCGACGCCTGCGAGATTCCGTAGGATCCTTCTTCCTTCAGAGGTTTGATGAGAATCGGAAATTTCAAACGCTTCGGGCGCGTGATCTTTCGACCGACCGGCAGGACGGTGAACTCCGGGACCCGGATCCGGTGATAGCCGAGCACCTTTTTGGCGATGCTCTTGTTCTTGCAGAGTGTGATGCCGACGGCGCTGCAGCCGGTGAAAGGAATGCCCTGGAGTTCGATGAAGGAGGTGATCTTGTGTTCCGCGCTGCTGACGTTGCCGAACTGTTCGACCATGTTGAAAATAATCTCAGGCTGGAACGTTTCCAATTTTTGACGCAACAGATCCGTGTTGTCGTGCAGGCCGAGCAGCTCGACTTCGTGACCCAGCCCGTTCAATGTCTTGATGACGTGAGCTTCGGTTTTCCAGTCGGGTGATTTCAGGCTTTCGGTGTAGTCGTGATCGGGGAGGGTTGACCCGGCATCATCAAAACAGACGAGGATTTTTTCTTTCTTGGGCATGAATCATTTGGTGCGTTTGAACCGGCCGGTGAACAGGTAGTTCACGGTCAGCGCGGTGAAATAGGTGGCCAAGTGCAGCTCCAGATGGGCGTCGTCCGGGTGGACGCGTAGTTGCAGCTCGTCACAACGACCGATGATCTTGCGGATCAACTGGTCGATACGGAACTTGTGTTCGCTCGACCAGCGGGCAACTGCGTTGACAATCGGCCGTCGCCGTCGCCGTAGATACGCTGACGCCTTCTCGGTGCCCTCCCGGTTTTCTCCCGCGCGGAAGAGCTGCTGCAAATCCTTGTCGTAAAAGTCCGGAAAAAAATCAGCGTAAGCCTTCCGTTTCCGGGAGTAGTACGTCTTCAGCTTGAGATTGAGAAAATTGTAATCGCGAACGCGAAATGGTGGGTTGTGAACCGGGGGTCTGCCCGCCAGCGATTTCATCAGCTCGTCCGTGTATTCGAGTTTCTTTAACGCGTTCCAGCCCGCGTAACGTTTCCGCCAGTCAAGCTCCGGCGTGAGCCAGACCGCGAACGTCTCCGCCCAGTCTTCGTCCGGATGGCTTTGCGCGTACCAGTCGGGAAGATGGGTGACATAACTGCGGCTGTACGGATGCGGCCGGTAAGTGTCCGTCTCCTCGGTGGACGCGAGGCCAAAGTGTTGCTGCCATTTTTTCCTGCGCTGCAACCGGTAGGCGAAGCTCAGCGCGTGGGCGGCCTCGTGCCGCATGAGTTGCATGAACCACTTGTCCGTGTCGCCTTCGACCTCCAGAATCTGGCGGCGTTCCAGTTCGCGAAGCCGGGGATGCATCAGGAAGAATGGAACAAAAATCGCCGGAATGTCGACCGGGCAGAACCACTCGTCGCCCACGTGGCACGACGGCAGAAACACGATGCCTTTTGCCGCCAGCTCTCCGTGAAGTTGCTGGACGAACCGTTCCAGTGGCGAACCCTCCAGCTTGAGGCCGAGACGGGCAATGTTCACATCCAGCAATTCATCATCACTGAGTTGATCCAATGCCACCGGCGGTTGCATCGCGCTCGTGTACCAAAGAAACCGGACCGGGTCAGCGGAAATCGAACGATCAGTCGGCGGGAAATCCGGCATGAATTTGCCCGCAAAAACGGTCCTTGCACCAGAACGTCACATTCCTTTTCAGGGGACTTGACGGGCGCAGGGACAATTACTAACTTGCGGCTCCGGTTGGTTGGTGGCCGTAGCTCAATGGTAGAGTCCCAGTTTGTGGTACTGGTTGTTGCGGGTTCGAGTCCCGTCGGTCACCCCATATTTTTATTGAGGTTTTTCGCTATTTATTTGATTTCCTGACAGATTTGACCCAGGTCGAAGGTCAAGTTCCCCAAGGTGATTCACGTCGGCCATTCCAGGGCCACCATCTACAAAACTCCTTCGCGCGGTTCCGTTGCTTACACGGTGGTTTGGTACGAGGGTTCCAAGCGTAAACGGAAGTCGTTCGCGGACTATGGCATCGCCGAGATTCATGCAACGTCCAAGGTGACGGCCCAGTCAAAAGGGGAACTGGATGTCATCGATTTGTCAGGTGAGGAACGGCTGGCTTATGTCCGCGCTCGCGAGGTTCTTTCGGAGTTCAACATGTCGATGGATTCCGTGGCGATCGAGTATCGCGATGCCAAGATTCTGTTGCGCGGCGGTTCGCTCCTCGAAGCGGCCCGTTACTACTCCAGACTTCGTTTGCATGACATTCCCAAGAAGCAGATCAGCGTGGTGTACGAGGAGATGATCAAGGCGAAGCGGGCGGAGGGTTTGAGCGAACGGTATATCAAGGATCTCGTTTCCCGCGTCGGTAGATTTGCCAGAGAGTTTGATCGGGAGCTCTCAACCATTAACGGGCCGCAGCTGAAGGAGTGGCTGCAGGGACTTGAACTGTCAAACCGGTCGCGCAACAATTTCCGGATCGCACTGCAAACGTTCTTCTCGTTCGCCCGGTCGCAGCGATACTTGCCGAAGGACTGGAGCGAGTTCGACAGTGTACCGGTCTGGAAGTCGAAGAAGGATGAGGTGGAGATCTTCACTCCGGATGAATTGACTACGTTGCTGGGGGTCGCTGAACCGAAGTTGATTCCGTTTCTGGCGATTGGCGCGTTCGCTGGTCTGCGGAGCGCAGAGATCGGTCGGTTGGACTGGGCAAAAGTGAATTTCCAATCTGGCTACATCACGGTGGACGCCAGCATCGCCAAGACGAACGCGCGACGGTTGGTTCCGATCACGGATAATTTGAGGGCGTGGCTTGCCCCGCTGGCAAAGAAACACGGACTGGTGGTCGACGGACAGAATTTGTCGCGAACGGTTCGAGTGCTGGTCGATGCGACACGGCCCGAGGGAGTCGATGAGCATGGGGACCGACACGAACCTGCGGTGACGTGGAAGCACAATGCGTTGCGGCACTCGTATTGCAGCTACCGGCTGGCCGACACCAAGAACGCAGCCCAGGTGTCACTGGAAGCGGGCAATTCGCCGCAGATGATCTTCAAGCATTACCGGGAACTTGTGACGGAAGCGGAGGCCAAGGAGTGGTTTGAGATCAAACCGAAGAAGGCCGAGGGCAAAGAAAATATTCTGGAAATGCCGAAGCGGGTGGCATAGGCGAACGCTATAGGCTCACTCCTTCAGATCATCCAGAAATTCTGAGGCGGGTTCGACACCGGTGACGAGGAGATTGTCCCGGGCTCGGGTGCAGGCGACGTAGAGGAGATGGCGCTCAGTGTCGTAGACCTCTTGGAGGTCCGCATCGTCTCCGACGGTTTGGATGCGATCCTGCAATGGAATCACTTCGTCGTCGCAGGCCATCACCGCGACGGCTTTGAACTCCAGGCCTTTGGCCAGGTGCATGGTGATGATCGAAACATGGCCGGTGGCCGTTTCGACGTGTTCATCCAATACTTTGAAAGCGTGCCTCGCAGCCTCCACCGCCGCGCGCGCACGATCCAGCTGCTTCTCCGACCGAACGAACACTCCGAACTCATGCGGCAAAACACCCGCACTCGACAACTCGCTCAACCATTTTCCAACCGCCTCAATTTCTTTGGCCTCAGACGACTGCACAGAAATCGTCGGTGCTGGACCGTTGAAGACTGAAACGGTATCCCCTCGATTCTCAACGTTGTCGTCGACATCCCTGATTTCGGGACCCAGGAGCCGGTCTGCTTGCGTGCGAATCTGGTGCGACGTTCGATAGTTGATGCGCAGCGTTCGCGAACGGCCACGAATATCCACGCCGAGTGATTTCCACGAGAAGGGTTGCTGGAAAATGCGTTGACCCAGATCGCCAGAAAAAAACAGAGCGTTGTCCCGGCTACCACCGAGTGCGGCAAAGAAACGAAGTTGAGAAACGCCAATGTCCTGCGCCTCGTCCACCACGGCAAAGTCATAGGGTCGGCTCGCGCCACTGGTCAGCTTATTGGCCAGGGCGGAGAAGACGCCGGCGGGAGTCATCAGTTTCTGATCCGCCAATCCGGCGCGCACGTGCTCAAAGATGGACCAAAGCAAAGCACGTTGTTTCTCGGGCAACCGAGTCTTCCGGCCCAACCGGGCAACATCGCGATACGCCTCCCAATTTTCCAACTGCCAGGCATCCACCACCTGCTCCCATTCGCTCATTAGAAACTGAAGGCTGAACTTGTGATCCACGACCGACTTCGACGCGGTGACCAACAGCTCCCGCAAGTCGTCACGACTGGCAAGCTTCACCACACCGCAATGGGCCTTGTATAGACGGAGGCCCAGCGAATCGAGCGAATGAACATCAATGCGTTCGGCGAGGCGTGGTTCGTTGCCGATCAATCGACGCAACTTCGTCTGAAGCGCGTGTGCCAGCGTTGCGGAAAAGGTGGCGAGCAACACCCGGGCATCGGGATTGTTGCGGGCGAGATACGCAGCCCGATGAAGTGCCACGATGGTTTTCCCGGTACCGGCAGACCCGGAAACGCGTGCTGGTCCGGAGTAATTGCGCTCCACCCATTGCCGCTGTTCTGGGTGGAGAAACACGGTCCACTTCTCCCACGGAAAATCGAGGGCACGTTGGAGTTCGTCGGCGTTCTCCACGACACGGAACCGCCGTTGTGCGTCCGGATGACTGAATGGATCGGTCACGGGTTCCGTCGGTTCTGCCACGCGTGGTTTTCCGCCGGTGGCCAGTTCCAGCAGAGCCTCCGCCGCTTCGCCCGGCAACCTGTCTGCCAAAGTGAGCAGGCTGTCTTCGTCTACTTGCCTTACATCGTTCAGCCACTCGACTGGAACACCGTAGCCCAGCAGTTCATCATCTGACTTGTCTGCGAACAACAGGGGTTTCGGCGGAACGGGCAGTTCCTCCTGCACGTAAACGGGAACCACGACTTCCTTGACGGTTTCCCGGATCTCGACCAATTGCGCCGCCCCGGTCTTCGGGTGGGTCTCCAGCTTGCGTCGTTCAGCCCAGTCGTAGGCTTGATCATGGTGATCCACGTAGCAGAGCAGAAGACTTGCTTCGGTCTTGTGAACGATCAACCGAATGTCTCGGCTCACCCGGACGGACCAAAAATTCCTGTCCCTGGCCTTGTCGAGTTTATGAAACTGCATACCCGGATTGGCCGGATTCATCTGCAGATCGAATGCGGTGGTTTTGACGCTTTTCTGTTCATCGCCGGTAAGCCGGGTGAGACTGTCCGTGAAGGTGTCGGCGATGAGGAAGTTCATGGTGATGAGTTACCCCCCGAGGTCGTCGAGAACACGACCAGAAAACGTCGGAAGCACCTTCCCAAGACGAATAAGGACATCCTCAATCTCCAGTTTTCGACGCCCCGCGATTTCGCCGAGGCACGCGACAACCAGCTTCGGTTCCATCTCATAGAGCACCAGCAGATAGTCCTGCGGATGACTCGCTTCTATTGAGTGTGGGGCGATAAAATCCGAAGAAAAATGCCTCATGTTGAACGTGAGTATGAGCTGGCACCCGCCGCGTATTGCCGCCGCCAAAACGTGTCGATCCTTTTCATTTATCGAGAGGCTGGGCATGAGCCCCTCGTAGTCCCTGATCTCCGCTTCAGGAAAGGCGATGCGGATCTCCGATTGATAAGAGTTTGCCAAATTTTCAGGCCACTTCAGCTTTCCCAGATGTGTGCGGTGCACCTCATCTAAAACTTGGGCCGACCAGAAAGGCACGATCAGACGGGGTCGCTCGGACAGTCGCAACAACAGATCGCAAACGCCTTGATTGGCGAGGACACACGCGTCGATGAAGATCCGATAGTCCGCCCTCATTCCTCGCCGGTGTGGTCGGAATCGTAAAGCCCGGCGGCATCCGCAGCGTCAGCGATTTTGTCGAGCGCTTCACGGCGTGTCCGATCTCGTGCCTTCTCGTACGCCAGAAGATCTTTGAATGTGACCCGGCGGTGGGTTCCTACTTTGTGGTGGGGGATCTCGTTTTGCTCAACGAGTTTCACCAGATGCTGCCGCGACATTCCCAGGTAGTTGGCCGCAGCTTGAGTCGTAAACGCATCGTCCTCGGGAACGAACACGATAGCCTTCCGTTCGGACATCAACCTGACAATACGGGCGAACTGCTTGAACAATGCCTCCGGCAGATGGGTCCGGTTTCCGTGTGCGTCAATCAGCGCAACGTGATCCGGTTTTGCGAACACCCTGGCCAGTTCGGCAAGTTCTTCCTCGGGTACAAGCGAAGGATCCAATCGATTGGTGCGAGTTGTTAGCATAGCGTTAAGAGTATCGGCGACACCAAGCTTTACTCAAGCCATATTCGCTACAAACGCCATAAACAGTTTAATCGATATTCGGAAGAATCATCTTAACATGTTGTTTTGTAAATGGTTGTGAAATTTTCAATGCCGTTCTGGATTGCCCTGGCTTCGGTGTTTTCGGTTGTTCCGAAACTTTTCCGCTCATCGCCGGTAAACCGGGTGGGACTGTCAGTGAAGATGACTGCGATGAGGAAGTTCATTATGATCCGGGCCGGTAGCAGTGAGTGGATACGAGCCTGAGCGCCCAATTCTTCAAGTCGGTCAATGTGTGTTGTATTGAGTTCATGCGCTCAAATGCATGGCTAGAACCGGCCAGACAGCAAAACGCAACCTCTGCCGAATCTCTGACTCGGTCGGTCTTCGTAGCTCATCCATGAGGCGTTGTTCTTCCTCCGCAGCTTGTGCCCGCAAAGGTGATTCAGCCGGACGCACACGGACCGTTGCCAGTTCGTGCATTTCCAACAGGGCAACCAGATGATCGCCCGAAAGCCGCGTGGCTCCTTGTGCGCAAACCTGATAGGCGAACATCTCGGCACCGACTTCCGCGATCCCACCGACAGAATCCAATCGAAAGATCTGACGTGAGAAAACGAGAATGACAACGTCATCGCCGAGGTGCGTGCGAAGCTCTTTTTGTTTCTCTCCCCAACGCAAGTGTGCCGCGCCGGTTAGAATCGGACTGTTCGCCAGAACACGGAGCAGCTCAGCTACCTGATGGATGTTCAAACCCAGCGGCCCGACTTCACCGCCAGTTTGCCCGCTGAAAAGCCCGCCTTCGAAGTTGCCGACGAAACAGAGCGAGCCATCTTTCAATCGCAATACTTCGGCGGATTCATCGTTTGCCTGAATTTGACCGTCCTTCAATGCGAAGCGAGTTCGCGCAATTCCAGGCGCGAGTTCAGCGTCTCCGTGGCGAATCATGAAATCTCTAAGGTGCGCCCACCGCGCCAATCCCGGAGTTTGCTTCTTAATCTGGCTTTGATTCGCGGCGTAGCGCTCGTGGAAACTTTGCCAGTCGCGAAAGCCGGAGTCCACGAGGGCGGACAATCTCTGAACCTCGTTTTCTTCCAGAGGGGAGGCGGGACTGTTGATCAGGACGGTTTGGAGTTCCTCCGGTGGAATAAGGCACATCACCCGGGAGAAAACGGTTTCAAAACGATCAGGTGCAACCAACGTCTGAGCTATGGAATTGAGTCGCTCCCGCGCTACGGCCCAAGCCTGCGTCTCCCGACTGTCCCGGACCACAATGGTATCTACCAAAATCGTTTCGCGTGATCCGAAACGGTGAACCCGCCCCACGCGCTGCTCCATTTCCATTGGATTCCAAGGCACATCGAGATGCACCAGTCGCCGGGAAAACTGAAGATTGATTCCCTCGCCGCCAGCGCGTGAGGAGATCAGGAACTGTGGGCCTGCCGGATTCCTGAATTCGGCGACTTGTGCGTCACGTTCGGCGTCGCTCTGCCCGCCGATAATAATTGCGGGGCGGCTCCCCGTCATCTTTTCAAGCCAGGTTGCGAGGGCCAGGACCGTTTCTATTGGTTGTGCGAACAGCACCAACTTTTCCTGCCCAGCCGGCTCCAATACGTCGCGCCACAGTCGGTCCCATTTCAACTGGCGCGGCGAGCAGACGAGATCGATCCCCTGGCGAATAAGTTCGGCCAGAGCCACCTGGTCGACTTCGTCGTCAAGTCCTCCCATGTTCTCTTCGATGTCGTCGACATCGGCGTCCACGGCCTGGCGACGAATCTCAGCAACAAGGCGCTGGTAGACAGATTCGATGGGCTCATCAGGGGATCCTGAACGGTAAGGGCGCAATGCCGCTATGGCGTCCGACAGTGGAGCGTGATTCAATTCCCAACCGGCGCGGAGAGCCTGGCGGACCAGATAGCCCAACCCGGCGTTTGGACTGGAGGCAGCCCACTGAAGCGCTTGGGCACACTTCCATCCGGCGGCACGACGTAGCGCCTCACTTCCAGGAACTGCCGGTGGTCGAAAGTACAGGTGGATGGCGGCCAACCACGCTCGATGATCCGGATCGAGATCAACGACGATCGGCGGGTTGACCTGCCTCCCTGGGAAAAGTGGATTTCCTTCCCAGTCACGGACATCCTCTTTGGTTCGGTAGATGACCCGGCCGGCGGCGGCTTCCTCCGGCTCACCCGGGGTGCGAAGCAGTCGTAGCAAGTTGTCGAAACGCGCGGCGTGGGCTTGGTGCGGGGTTCCTGACAGCATCAGCAAATAGCCTTCAGCTGCCTGCGCGGCCACCAGATCCCTGGCAAGGCGGTACTTCATGACAGGATCGCCGCCACCGACACTCCAGTCGCTCAGGTGATGACATTCATCGACCACGATGAGATCCCAGGGACGCAATCGTCTTATATTGTCGAAATGGTTCGGGTGAACCGCGCGATGGATACTGGCAATGATGCGACTGTCCGTGTCGAGCCGGGCGTCTCCGTCCTGGGCTTTCCATTCGCGGAACAACAGATTCAAACGCCTAAATTCTCGTCCGACGTTTGACACCAATCTGGCAGGCGCCAAATACAGCACACGCAGACCCGGATTGGCATCCAACAACTCTTGAATGATCAGGCCCGCGACAACTGTCTTTCCCAATCCCACTTCATCGCCGATGAGGACTCGCCGCCGGCCCGGATTGTCGAGAATGTGGCGCACCAGGCTGACTTGATGTGCGAGCGTGACAACTTCCCTCGCATCCAGCCGACGTTGCGGGTCTTCTGATCCTAGAAAAAATGCTTCAAATCGCGCCAGACTTCGCTTGGTCATGGCGCTCCAGGTATCGCCCTCTGGCAAAGCGCTGGCGAGCAACTGGGCGGGTGTCGGGCAAGGCTTCGTTTGGTATGGAACAATGTTGGTTCGCACTGGGGCCGATCCAGCAGTTTGACTTGCGCGGAGCCGGCGCGGAGGCGACGCCAGGTCAAAAACGCGAAGGGCACAATCGTCGGCATCGTTGATCTGACCAACTGCCACGTGACGGTGAGTCTTCCTGAGCCACGCGATTCATCAGGCAACGACCTTGCATTTGCGTCTTCCCTAGTCGGTGCGGATCTGTTTCTTGGCAATTACGGAGTTACTTTGTCCGACTTCAAGCGTCTTTCGACGCTCCCTCCATGGATCATTTATCGCCAGCCGCTTCCCGACCCGGACGGGATACTCTCCCGCACGCGGCGTGAACCGCTTCCCAGACCCGATCCGCCTGAGCGCCCGGAGTGATGGCGGTCATGGCGACAGTGCCGATGGAACACGGCCACGTTCGAACATCTGGTTGCCACAACCGTGAAAAGCAAAACCAGGGAGAGTTTCATGGACTGGAGTAGTTGCCATCACTCTTCATAACTTCCATAATTGCGAAGCGCCAAAAACAACCTTTCGATTATGAAAAGCCCGAACCAGCAAGACACGACACCAGACGGGAAAGCCCCGGCCACACCGGAGGACAAGCTTGCGCTGGAGTGTGAGAAGCTCCGGGCCGAGATCAAAGAGCTCGGAGCCCCGACCGGATGGTCTGACAAATTGTCCCGCCATTCCACTGTGGTCTCAATGCTCCTGGCGGTCCTCGGATTCATTTTTGCCTTTGTCCAGTATGGGGAACAACAGCAGGAAAACCGCGGGGCAGCAGAAAGCCAGGCCAAACAGGAACGCAACATCCACGATCGCGAATTCATGAAGCCGCTCTGGGAAAAACAGCTTGCGACTTACTTTGAAGCGTCGGAGGCGGCGGCCACCATCGCCACGAGCTCCGATTCCCTGGAACGGCAGAAAGCCCGGGACAAATTCTGGATGCTGTACCAGGGGCCGCTGGTCATCGTCGAATCACCGGCGGTTGCCGGGGCGATGAAAGCGTTTGGGCAGGCATTGGCGGCAGAAACAAACGCGAGCCCGGACTCAACAACGGTAAAAGATTTTGGCACATTGTCGCGGGAACTGGCCTCGGCTTTTCAGGAATCACTCATCGAGGGGGCCAATCTCAGCCTGGACGAATTCAGGAAGGGCAAGTTCGACTACCGCAGATGAAAGCGTTCAAGCCGGGGAGCGACCGGGCGTCAATTTCCCATTACGCGTGGGCGCGTGGCACCAGCAGAAGGAGCAACGGACCGCGAGGCGTTTCGGTTCGGCCCCGGTCCGCCATGAAGCGCCGCTTCCACATTGCCGACGCCGCTTCGCTCGGGTAAAACCGCGCCATGCCTGACAGCATCTACCCGCAAAACCCGAATCCCCAGCATCTCGTTCTCAATGAACAAGGTATTGAGGCAGGGTTCATCGAAAAACTGCGCAGCCTCAAATACACCGACCGCCCCGACATCCGCGACCGCGCTGCCCTTGAGAAAAATTTCCGCGAGAAATTCGAGGCCCTCAACCGGGTCAACCTGACCGACGGCGAGTTCGCGCGGCTCCTCGACGAGATCATCACCCCTGATGTCTTCACTGCGTCCCGCACCCTCCGCGAGCGCAACAGCTTCACCCGCGAAGACGGCACGCCGCTGAATTACACCTTGGTCAACATCAAGGACTGGTGCAAAAACACCTTCGAGGTCATCAATCAGCTTCGGATCAACACCGACAACAGCCACCACCGCTACGATGCCATCATTCTCATCAATGGCGTGCCCGTCGTTCAGGTTGAGCTGAAAACCCTCGGCATCAAACCGCGCCGGGCCATGGAGCAGATCGTTGATTACAAGAACGACCCCGGCAACGGCTACACCAAGACGCTCCTTTGCTTCCTCCAGCTCTTCATTGTCAGCAATCGGGACAACACCTACTACTTCGCCAACAACAACGCCCGCCACTTCGCCTTCAACGCCGAAGAGCGCTTCCTGCCCATCTACCAGTTCGCCAGCGAGGACAACAAGAAGATCACCCACCTCGACGACTTCGCCGGGACCTTCCTGATCAAATGCACCCTCGGCCACACCATCAGCCGCTACATGGTGCTCATCGCCAGCGAGCAGAAGCTGATGATGATGCGCCCGTATCAGGTCTATGCCGTGAAGCAGATCGTGGATAGCATCCACCAGGACTGTGGCAACGGCTACATCTGGCACACCACCGGCAGCGGCAAGACCCTCACCTCCTTCAAGGCTTCCACCCTGCTGAAGGACAATCCCGAGATCGAGAAATGTCTCTTCGTCGTGGACCGCAAAGACCTCGACCGGCAGACCCGCGAGGAGTTCAACAAATTCCAGGAAGGTTGCGTCGAGGAAAACACGAACACCGGTGCCCTCGTGCGACGTCTCCTCTCCGAAGACTACGCCGACAAGGTCATCGTCACCACGATCCAGAAGCTCGGCCTCGCGCTGGATGAGACGAGCAAGCGCAACATGCAGCAAAAGAAGGACGGTCGGCAGAGCTACAAGGAGCAGCTCCAGCCCCTGAGTGACAAACGCATCGTCTTCATCTTCGACGAGTGCCACCGCTCCCAGTTCGGCGAGAACCACCAGGCCATTAAAGAGTTCTTCCCCAAGGCCCAGCTCTTCGGCTTCACCGGCACCCCCATCTTTGAGGCGAACGCCACCGCCCAGAAGATCGAAGACGAACAGGCCTCCATGAGGACCACCGTGGACCTCTTCCAGAAGCAGCTCCACGCCTACACCATCACCCACGCCATTGAGGACGCCAACGTCCTGCGCTTCCACATCGATTACTACAAGCCCACCGTAGCGGGAGCTTCCAGCTCCCTTCCCTTGTCTCCATCTCGAAAAACGACGGAGCAGGATGCTCCCTCTACGGTAGCGAGCGCTTCCAGCTCCCTACCGATATCGCGAGCTTCCGGCCCCGCATCCGAAACAGCGACGGAGCAGGATGCTCCCGCTACGGTTTGGGAATACTTTAATCCGCTGACCGAGATCGACATCCGTTCCGGCGGAAATCTCCCCCATTGGGAACAAGCCTCGGCATGGTATTTTATCACCTTTCGCCTGGCCGATGCACTGCCCGAAGCCGTTGTGGCGAAGATCAAAGAAGAGCGCGACCGCTGGAAAGAGGCTCATGATTCCGAGAATCTCACCCCTGAGGAACTCACCGAGTATCACCGTCTGTTTTCCGAGCGCTACGAAACCCTGTTAAACGCGGGCAGCGGATCTTGCGTGTTGCGCGATACGCACATTGCCAAAATTGTCGATGACGCACTCCATCACTTTGAAGGTCAGCGCTACGTTCTCGATGAGTATGTGATCATGCCCAATCACGTGCATGTGTTGGTCAAACCGTTGGCCGGACACCAACTGGTCGACATTTTGCATTCCTGGAAGTCCTTCACTGCCAATGAAATCAACCTGCACCTGGGCAAGGCGGGGCAATTTTGGCAACACGAGTCCTACGACCACATCGTGCGTCACGAGCGCGCCATGGACGCGATCCGTCGCTACATACGGGAGAATCCAAAAGTAGCGGGAGCTTCCAGCTCCCGGAATACAGTGGGTGGATCTTCGAGCTCGAAGGCATTTCAAAAACCAAGGGAGCAGGATGCTCCCGCTACGGTGCCGAAACGCGCCGTCATCGAGGCCATCCTCGCCAAGCACGATGCCGCCACCGGTGGACGCCGCTTCAATGCCCTGCTCGCCACCGCCTCCATCAATGACGCCATCGAATACCACGGCCTCTTCGCCACCATTCAGGCGGAGAAACAGGCCGCCGATCCCGACTGGATGCCGCTGAACATCGCCTGCGTCTTCTCCCCGCCGGCCGAGGGCGACAAAGACGTGCAGCAGATCCAGGAAGACCTGCCGCAGGAAAAGGAAGACAACGAAGTCGAGCCCGAGAAAAAGAAAGCCGCCCTCAAAGCCATCCTCGCCGACTACAACACCCGCTACGGCTCCAATCACACCATCAGCGAGTTCGACCTCTACTATCAGGATGTGCAAAAGCGCATCAAAGACCAGCAGTGGCCCAACGCCGACCACCCCCATGCACAGAAGATCGACATCACCATCGTGGTGGACATGCTCCTCACCGGCTTCGATTCCAAATACCTGAGCACGCTCTATGTGGACAAGAACCTCAAGCATCACGGCTTGATCCAGGCCTTCTCCCGCACCAACCGCGTGCTCAACGGCACCAAGCCCTTCGGCAACATCCTCGACTTCCGCCAGCAGCAGGACGCCGTGGATGCCGCCATCACTCTCTTCTCCGGTGAAAATGCCGGACCTAAAGCCCGCGAAATCTGGCTCGTGGACAAAGCCCCCGTGGTCATCAAGAAACTGCAAGACGCCGTGCAGAAGCTGGACGCCTTCATGAAATCCCAAGGCCTCGACTGCGCCCCGGAAGCCGTGCCCAACCTCAAGGGCGACGATGCCCGCGCCGCCTTCATCAATCACTTCAAGGAAGTCCAGCGGCTCAAGACCCAGCTCGACCAATACACCGACCTCTCCGACGACAACGCCGCCACCATCGAGCAAATCCTGCCCAAGGAAAACCTGCTCGGCTTTCGCGGCGCGTATCTGGAGACCGCCCAGCGCCTCAAAGCCCAGCAAGGCAAGGACACGGACCAACCCAGCCCGGACGTGGACCAGATTGATTTCGAGTTCGTCCTCTTCGCCTCCGCCGTCATTGATTACGACTACATCATGGGCCTCATCGCCCGCTTCACCGCGCAGACACCGGGCAAGCAAAAGATGAGCCGCGAGCAACTCGTCGGCCTCATCCAGTCCGATGCCAAGTTCATGGACGAGCGGGAAGACATCGCCGCTTATATCGCCACCCTGAAGGCGGGCGAAGCCCTCAGCGAAACCACCATCCGCGACGGCTACCAGCGCTTCAAAGCCGAGAAACAGTCTGCGGAACTCGCCGACCTCGCCACCCGGCACGGCCTCGCCACCGCCGCCCTGCAAACCTTCGTGGACGGCATCCTCCAGCGCATGATTTTCGATGGCGAGCAATTGGGCGACCTCATGGCCCCGCTCGGCCTCGGCTGGAAAGCCCGCACCCAGGCCGAACTCGCCCTCATGGCCGAACTCACCGCGCTCCTGCGCAAACGCGCCCAAGGCCGCGACATCTCAGGACTCAACGCGTATGAGCAGTAAAAAAGTAGCCGGAGCTTCCAGCTCCAAGGTTTCAGGGATGAGAAGGGAGCAGGATGCTCCCGCTACCCTGACGCCGAAACTGCGGTTTCCGGAGTTTCAGGATGCTGCCGCTTGGAGCCTCTACATTCTTGAGGAGCTTGAAGGCTTAGGTTGGGTTGAACTTGGCAGAGGCGATGTCATTTCCAATCAAGACATCAAAGCAATTCCGGGTAACTACCCGATTTACTCGTCATCCGTGAAAAACAACGGCCTCATGGGCTCCTATGGGCGCTTCATATTCGATGAAGAGCTGATTTCTTGGTCCGTTGATGGCGGGGGAGACTTTTTTCATAGGCCGTCACACAAGTTTTCAGTGACCAACGTTTCCGGTTACATGCGGCTCGACACGAGCCATCTCAACTATCGTTTTACTGCAAGCCAACTTCAGGCCCTTCACGCCTCGCTTACTTTTGACTATCAGTTCAAAGCGCACCCGAGCGTTATTCGGAAGCTGTATCGTTTGGCGATTCCCTCCGTCAACGAACAACAAAAAATCGCCGAGTGCCTGACCACGCTGGACGAGGTGATCGCCGCCCAAAGCCAAAAACTCGACGCGCTCAAGACCCATAAAAAAGGGCTGATGCAGCAGCTTTTCCCCCGCGCAGGCGAAACCCTCCCCCGCCTCCGCTTCCCCGAATTCCAAGCCGCGCCGGAGTGGGAGGCGAAGCTACTCGGGCAAGTCATAGAAATTGCGTCCGGCCAAGTCGACCCGAAGCAGCCCCCATACTGTGACTCCCCGCAGATCGGCAGCGAGAACATCGAGTCCCATAGCGGCAAATTGGTTAACGTGAAATCTGCAGGCGATAAGGGTGTGATAAGTGGTAATTACGCTTTCGATGAAAACGATATTCTCTACTCCAAGATCCGTCCCGCGTTGAACAAGGTTGCTGCCCCAGCGTTCAAGGGCATTTGCAGCGCGGATATTTATCCTATTCGTCCGGCCAACGGAGGCTTACTCCGAGGTTATCTCTTGTATCTACTTCTTTCCCAAGAGTTTCTCGACTATGCGATTCGGAACTCTGAGCGAGGCAAGATTCCCAAGATCAACCGCGATGGCTTGCTTACTTACACGACGCTGATTCCCTCTCCAGCCGAACAACAACGCATCGCCACCTGCCTCACCACCCTCGACGACCTGATCACCGCCCAAAGCGCCAAGCTTTCCGCCCTCAAGACCCACAAGAAAGGGCTGATGCAGCAGCTTTTCCCATCCCCGGGGGAGGTTGGAGCATGAGCGCAACGCCTTACGCTGACTTGGACGTGCTGGCGGCGGATTTCCGTAAGCAACTGGAACCGGAAAACAAGAAGTTCATTCTCTTCTACGCCTACAACGGCACCGGAAAAACACGACTATCCACCGCCTTCAAAGACCTCGGGAAGGTCGTCAACACGGATGGCGAAACCACCCAGCGCGACACGCTTTACTTCAACGCCTTCACTGAAGACCTATTTTACTGGGATAACGATCTTGAGAATGATCAGAAGCGTGTGCTGGAGCTCAATGATGACTCCACGTTCTTCGATGGGCTCCGAGACTTTTCGATGGACGTAAAGATCGGCAAGCTGCTCGAACGCTATGCCGATTTCAGCTTCATAATACTATACGACCGCCGCAGACCACCGGTTCCACCTGAGACGACTGAGCGTGTGTTGCCGCCTGCCGTCGTGTTCTTCCGCGAGCGAGAGTCGGATGGCACTCCGATTCCCATCAAGGTTTCTCGCGGCGAGGAAAACCTGTTTATCTGGTGCTTCTTCCTTGCCATCGTCGAACTCGCGATGAACGGGGAGCAATCCTATCAATGGGTGAAGTTCCTCTATATCGACGATCCCATCTCTTCGCTCGACGAACAAAACGCGGTAGCGATCGCGGCCCATCTGGCGTCGATAATCAAGGATAACACCAGCGCACTGAAGACAGTAGTCTCAACCCACCACCCTCTTTTCTTTAACGTGCTTTACAACGAACTGCATCGAACCAAGGGCAACCGCTTTTTCTTTCTCGGAAGATCATCGACCGGAACCTACTCGCTGGCTGACACGGCCGATACGCCGTTCTTTCACCATGTCGCATGCTTAATGGAACTGCACGAGGCGGCGAGAAGCGGACAAATATTCACGCACCACTTCAATATGTTGCGGGTCATCGCAGAGAAAACCGCCAGCTTCCTCGGCTACAACAAGTTTATGGACTGTATCAAAGGGGACGAGGACGATCAGGATGGTATTCTTCACAACCGGTTACTGAACCTTCTGAGTCACGGAAAATACTCGCTCTACGAACCTCAGGAGATGCTCGATGATAACAAGCAGCACTTTAAAAAAATGCTCTCTGAGTTCACTGAACGCTTCGTTTTCAATCCGGCACGCTTTCCTCGACTAGAGTTTGGAGAGCAGGTTCAAGAAGTGGTTGCTCCTCCAGCCGCATCAGAGACTTCCGCGTCTGCGCCAATCCCATCCCCCACACCCGTCACAACGCCATGACCGCCACTAACCAAAAACAACTGGGCAGCACGCTCTGGAACATCGCTGACCAACTGCGCGGCGCGATGAACGCGGACGACTTCCGCGACTACATGCTGTCCTTCCTCTTCCTGCGTTACCTTTCGGATAACTACGAAACGGCAGCCAAGAGGGAGCTGGGGCCGGACTATCCCGCTGTCGGCGACGATACCCGGAAAGTCCCGTTGTCGCTCTGGTATGCGAACAACCCGGACGATGTGCCCGAGTTTGAAAAGCAGATGCGTCGCAAAGTGCATTATGTCATCCAGCCGACGCACCTCTGGAACAGCATCGCCAACATGGCGCGCACGCAGAACGGGGAACTGCTGAACACCCTGCAAGCAGGCTTCAAATACATCGAAACGGAATCCTTTGAGAGCACATTCCAAGGCCTGTTCTCCGAGATCAATCTCGGCTCCGACAAGCTGGGGAAGACATACACCGACCGAAATGCAACGATTTGCAAGATCATCACCGAGATCGCCAGTGGACTGAAGTTTTCGAAGGAGAACGATGATTTGGGTGATGCCTACGAATATCTGATCGGCCAGTTTGCCGCCGGGTCCGGCAAGAAGGCGGGCGAGTTCTACACCCCGCAGCAAATTTCCGACATCCTCTCCGGCATTGTCACCCTCGATAGCCAGGAGCCGAAGACCGGCAAGAAGTCGAAGCTGGACAAGGTGCTTGATTTCGCCTGCGGCTCCGGCTCCCTGCTGCTCAACGTGAGGAAGAAGATGGGCGCGAATGGCATTGGCAAAATCTTCGGACAGGAAAAGAACATCACCACCTACAACCTAGCCCGCATGAACATGCTGCTGCATGGGGTGAAGGATACCGAGTTCGAGATCTTTCACGGCGACACTCTGCTCAACGAATGGGACCTCCTGCGCGAACTGAACCCGGCCAAGAAACCGCAGTTCGACGCCATCGTCGCCAACCCGCCCTTCAGCTACCGCTGGGACGTCACGGATGCACTCGGCGAAGATGTGCGTTTCAAGAACCACGGCCTCGCCCCCAAGTCCGCCGCCGATTTCGCCTTCCTCCTCCACGGCTTCCACTTCCTCAAGGATGAGGGCGTCATGGCCATCATTTTGCCCCACGGCGTGCTCTTCCGTGGCGGCGCGGAAGAACGCATCCGCACCAAGCTGCTCAAAGACGGCCACGTCGACACCGTCATCGGGCTACCCGCCAATCTCTTTTACTCCACCGGCATCCCCGTCTGCATCCTCGTGCTCAAGAAGTGCAAGAAGCCCGACGACGTGCTCTTCATCAACGCCGCCGAGCACTTCGAGAAAGGCAAACGCCAGAACCGCCTTACGCAGGAGCACATCGCCAAGATCATCGACACCTACCAATTCCGAAAGGAAGAGGACCGCTACTCCAAGCGCATCTCGATGGAGCGCATCGCCGAAGAAGGCTACAACCTCAACATCTCCCGCTACATCAGCACGGCGACTGCGGAGCCCGAAATCGATCTCACGGAGACACACAACAAGCTGGTCGAGGTTGAAGGAGTGATTTCCACCGCAATGGAGAAACATAATCAGTTTCTCAAAGAACTAGGATTGCCTCCGCTTCCAGGCACATGAAACAAAAGAGAGCAGGTGTGGCAAAAGTTAATCGGAGCAGCCGATTTCTTTGCTCTCCCGACTTGATGAACGGATATCGGGTCGGGCACGGATGATGATGTAAAACTGCGGAGATATTGGACCGATGGCCAGTTCGCAAGCAAGTGACCAGAAGGAATGGAACTTCGATGATGTGCCCGAGGAGGAGATCGTGGAACATTTCCGCCGGTGGGCGCAAAACCCGAAGGTGCGTGAATTGGTCTGCGGGAAATGTGCCAGCCCGGAGCAACGGGAGCAACGACTCCGGCAGGTATTCGGGCTAAGCCCCTCCGTGACGGAAGAGCCGGATCAAACTGAATCATACCAGATCCAGCCTGCATGTTAAACCTCGGTCGAGTCCTGCCCTGGCGCGGTGATGCCTCAGATTCTTCCACGGGACCAGGCCCTGGAGAAATAATGTTTTGGAAGGTCCGGACAGGCCACGAGGGCAGGCGCGGGAAAGAATTTTCACGCGCCCCAATCTCGTGGCTCCACTTTCATCGAGGTTCTCATCAGCGCAGGTGTTTTTCTAACAACCGGTAAGCCTTCTCTCTCATTTCCACGGGAAACAAATGCCCACAATCCGGATGTTCCACTTGGAGATTATTCGGTACTCCGAACAGTTCATAAACAGGGCGGGCTGCGACAACGATGCTCTCGACGCTGCTCCATTTGAAATTCGTGTCACCCATCGGCGCACTGATGAAACAAACCCGTGGCGCCAGCGCGCCGATCAGTTCGTGAAAATCGAAAGGTATGTCCGCCAGCCTACCTGCGTAGTCGAGCAGCTTCGGCATGTATCGGACCTGACACCAGCCGCGTTCCGGTTTCCATACATTTGGATCGCCGCCGTAATAATCGAGGAACGAATCAAGCCCGCAGCTGGACACAACGACTTTGATTCTTTCATCGAACACAGCTGTGAACACGCTGTTGTGTCCGCCGAGCGAATGGCCCATCACTCCGAAGCCGTTCGTTTTCACGAAGGGCAAAGTGCTGAGGTAATCCAGCCCGCGCATGTTGTCCCAGATTGATTTCATCGTCCCGCTTTGGTGGCCGAGTGCTTTCAAGTCCGGCCAATAATTCGCGAGCATGGTGTAAGGCGGGGCGAGCACGACGAATCCGCGCTTCACTAGAGCCACGCCGTATTCGTCATTTGGACTCTCGCCGAGACCAACCACTACTTTCTGCCCGGCGGCATGGGTCTGATGCAGCGCGAGAACAGCCGGGGCTTTGGTCCCGCCGCCCAGCACTCGCTTTGGCACAAGCAGATAAGCCGGCACACGCGAGCCGGGCTCTGACGCATAAGTGATCATACGCCGAACGTAATCTCCGCAGTCCACTTCTTCGGTTATCTCGGGATCGAGCGGGCAACGTTTTGCCTGATCGGGCAAAGGCCCCATCACTTTTTGCATCCCGGCCAGGATTTCCAATCGGCGTTTCTGCCAGTCGCCGGATGATCTTACAGGCAGCACCTCCCCATTGCTTCCGCGGTAGGTGAGAAGATTGGTCCGTGCGAGTCGTGTGGCTGGAACCGTTTCAGCGCCTTCGCCGGAAGTGACCCAGCACAATCCCATTATGAGAAGTATACGCGCTGCGAGACGAGAGGAGGTGAAAAGCATGGTCTTCATTGACCCACAACCAGGCCGGATTTTCAAAATACTTTTTGAGCGAAGGCTGATGCGTGTCGGGGGAGTGCTGTCCTGTTTCAAGACAGTTTCGGCGAAAGCTTGAGCACAGAACCCCGCAGTCCCTGCCCAAATCCCTAAGAACAGCGCTTGGCACCCTGATAGCTAAAAGGCGCGAGGTCGGCCACCTGGGAGAGAAGCCAGGAAGCCTCTTGCAACCAATGCGTCTTGTCGTGAATCAAATAGTTCGATCAACAATCCTCGGAGCGATGGTGCTTGTCCTCGTTTTCCTGGGACTTCACTTCGCCAATCGCGAGAACCCCTCCCAGCCTCAGACCGTTCATGCGCGTCCGGCTGAAGCCGCAACAGGCACGACGCCTGCCTCATCTCCGGCGGTCTCGGTTCCGGTGATCGTTTTCACGAATCTCAAATATGTATTCCATCCGGTTCCGCAAGTCCTTTTCACCCCGGACGTCCGGACGTTTTATCCGTCAAACCCGTCACGTCATAGGGCGAAAGTTCTCGATCAACCGCCGGACTTCGTGTTCCGGGATGCGGACGTTCCCCGGCCCGGTCGCATGGTTCCGTGCATCAAGCCGGTTCTTACGGTCCGGGAACCGCGATCACCTGATTTCCGCAACAACCCCGGCGGGAGCAAGATTGTGAATCGTGTTGTGGATTCGCTGTTCGATCGGGGTGCCGTCAGCAGCCGTCAGTTCGTATTTGATTTCCATGCTCCAGGTTTTTTCGATCTCGGGCAGGTTGAGAAACACCGAATTGCCGTCGCTTGAAACGGTCGCTTTTGCGACTGCCAATATTTTCTCGTCGTGGTGTTCCGAGCCGTAGTTTTTGGTACGCTTCAGCGACCAGGTTTTCACCTGATAATTTGCCGGATTTTCCGCCGACGTCCGGTCGAGCGGTTCGGTAAATGTCAGTCGAACTCCTGACGTGGTCGCGTTAAGACCCACCGGCAGGCGGACCGGTTCGCCGGTGTAACGAACTCGATAAAACCCTCCGGCCTCCTGTTGATTGCCAGCCCAGGCAAACATGCCGCAGGCGTAGAGCTGACCGTTGTCTGGATGGAACCGGCCACGCATCACGCCGGTCGGGAAATCGGGGATCGGCAACTGAACCACGCCGCCCTGCATCTGCCCGTCGATGTTCTCATGAGGCACCACGAAGATCCGACCGGTGCCGTAGGACAGATTCAACAGCGATCCTTCGAGCGGTCCCCATTTGCCACCGGAACGGACCCAGATCAGCTCGCCGGGAGACCGGTCCATTTCATTCGTGATCCAGACCATCGGCTGGTCCATGTCTTCATCCGCCGAGCTCGTCTGATTGTGATAACCCATGATGTTGCCGTAGAACCCGCCGGGCTTCACCCAGTTGATCCGGTTCTTCGGCGTCCAATGGCCTTCCTGATCCGTGACGAAGAACGAACCATCATCGTTGATGCAGACGCCATTCGCCGCACGAAATCCATTCGCGATAATTTCCGTGGTTAAACCGTCCGCGCTGACCTTGAGCAACGTGCCGTGATGTTCGACCAGTGCGGGCAATGCGTGACGCGCCGATTTCGCGTAGTAGAAATTTCCGGCCGCGTCCTGCTGAAGGCCCATCGCGAATTCGTGGAAATGCTCGGTCACCTGATGGTCGTTGTTGAACGAACGATACCAGTCGATCTCGCCGTCGCCGTTCAGGTCGTGCAGTTCCGCGATCTGATCACGGCAGGTGACGAAAATAGTATCGCCGCGAACAATCACACCCAGCGGCTGGAACAATCCGCTGGCGATGCGCGTCCACGTGAGCTCCACCAGATCGCCGTTGATGCCGTCGACGCGCCAGACATCGCCCATCCAGGTGCAGACGATCGCGCTGGTCTTGTTCGGCATGAAATCAAAACCGCCCATCCGCATCCACGAGTTCCATGGATTCATGTCGTTGTGCGGCGCGACAATAGTATCGACGACATACGCGGAGTTGTTTTCAGCGAGCACTCCCTTCGTGGTCACGCTTTCTTTCCAGCTCGGCGGTCCGCCCTTGGTGTAGGGCTCCAATTTCTCCGCCGGTGCCGAGGTGGAAGCCAGCGTCTGAACCTCACTTTGTTTCGCGCTCGAAATCAGAATCTTGAGATCAACCGGTGTAGCGGACGCCGGTATGTTCAGCACCTTGAAACCCGCGCTTGATCCCACGTTCAGTTTCGACGGGCCGCCGCCCGCGAGCGCGACCGACGTTCCGTCCGGCGCAACTCTCAGTTTCAAATCATGGCGGGACTTCCCAACATTCAGCGTGCGGGTGAAGACGTCGGTCTCGTTCACCGATTCGAGACCCGGGCTTTCAAGAATTGATGCATCACCGACGGTGGAGGACAACACGATGCGGTTGCCGTAGAGATAGTGTCCTTTGTAATGCGTCCATTCGCGGGGGAGGGGACCGTAAGGTTTGTCGTCGCGTCCGCGAAATCGAGGATCACTCCAGTCGTCGGTGCCCGGTCGGGCCCAGCCAGGACCGACCGGATTTACGAACGCGCGTTCCCCTACGATGCTCGTGTGCGTTCCGTGCGAACCGTCAAACGCGATCCCACGCCAGTCCACAAACTCGTTGCCCGTCCACGCCGTCGCGACCCGCATTGTGTCGTGATCGTAAAGCATCCATGCGCGCCCCTTGGAAACACCGCCGGGTCCGTCATCGAGTCGCACGGCGATTCCCTTGTAGGCAATGTTTCCTTCCTCCACCTGATACGTCCAGTTGAGCGCGGGACCGAAATTCATCCGGAGATACTGCGGACCCTTCGCGTATTCCTTCATCGCATCCGTGAGTTCACCTTCGCCAGATCCTTTTGGAAGCGACGCGAGATAGGCGTCGGTGACGTCGAAGTATTGACCCGGATTGTTCGGCTTTACCAGACCCTCCCTGACATAGTGAATCACATCGTATCGTTGCTGGGGGCTGAAAAATGGAAACTGCGGCATCTGCCCGAACCCGTTTCCAAGTGTGAGATACATGCGGTAGGGATCGTTGCCGTTCTTGAATTCGGCTTCCCAGAACTTGCGCGACGTCGGGATCGAACCTTCCTTCTCAAGGTTGCCGTGACACGTGATGCAGATGCTGTCGTAGATCTCCCTGCCGGCCTCGAAACTGCGGGAGTCCAGAGAGCCGATCAGCGCCGCATGATCGACTTCGGCCGGCTCGGCCGCCGCCGCTTCGTGTGGAACCAGGAAGAGCAGCAGGACCAGCAGGAAAGTTCGGTGGAATACCGCAGAACTGGGAACGTCGCGGGAGGAATAATTCATAAGCATGACGTGAGCGATCGATGTGTGTTGATGGCGGATTCGAAAGCCTAGCGAATATGGCGGCCCCGCATCAAGCAATGATCGTGTTGCGGGTGCGCATGAAAGTGAGGGTCAAGGTGGAGTGAGTTCTCCGAACGAACTTTGAACGCACGGGGCGGAATCAGTTCTCCGGCCTTCTGCTGCCCGTACCCAAGACCCTTCGGCGGTTCACCGACTTCCTCCATGCGGAGCGGAACGGGATTCAGAGGTTGTCCCAAGCCATCGCAGGCTCGTTCGGAGGCCGAAGGTCGGCTTCCCGTCGCCCCACCTTTTCGGCATCCGGCGCATCTGGTTGACCCTCAGTTTCAAACACACCCCTTCTTTGCGGGTGCGTATGAAAGAGGCGGGCAAAAGAAGGAAAGAAATGAAGGAACCGATGGATGAGCTGAAGACCGCCGGCTCAGAATCACTTTGGATGGTAGGGCGGTGGGAGGTCGAACTTCGACCTTCGCACCCAATCCTTCTCGTCCTCGTCCTCGATTTGGCGAGGGATTTCGACGACGAGGACGAGGGCGAGAACGACGATTTTGAAATCGTGCGTTTCCGACTAGAGACGAATCACACCGGGATCGGAAACGGTGATTGCCTGAACTTTTTTTGCAGGGTTTGATGGTGGGCATCGTGTATCAGGGAAAGGACACGATTATAAAAATGAAAACCAAACTCTTCACCGCACTTTTTCTGGCCGGCTACTTCGTTGTTTCGGTGCAAGCACAGAACCAACGCGCCACCTCCCGACAACCACAGATTCAAGGTCCGGCTCAGTAGCAATACACAGTAGATCCTGCAACAGGCGCACCGATCCCGGTGAAGGAGACACTGAAACATTTCGACCTGAGATTTCTCGGCGGCACACCGGCGAATTTCATCGAAGCCATCAACAAACAGGCTGGAATGAAGGTGAACGTCATCATTCCTCCGGAGTACGCCGATGAGCAATTGCCGCCTTTGGAGGTTTTTGATGTTACACTCCCGAAACTGTTCTTTGCCAGGATCGCCGCCAGCACGATTGAAACAAACATCGCAACTGCAAGAGATTTTGGCGGGCCAAACAGGCCGTCGATAAATCAGTACACGCGCGCAATCCAATCTAAGGGCTTTAAGACCACTGACGCCCTTCCATCTGAACCCTCAATTTGGTTCTTTTACGTCGATAGACCTTCGGCTCCTCCAGTATCTGACAACCCGGAACCGGTCTCCGTCCAAGTTTACCAGCTCAGCAATCTTCTGACCGCCTACTCGATCGAAGACATCACCACCGCCATCAAGACAACGTGGGAAATGATGGACTCGAAAACCAAGCCGGAGATGAAATTCCATGCGGAAACAAAACTTCTCGTTGCGAAGGGAACCGAGGAACAGTTGCGCATGATCGAGACGGTAACTGAACAATTGGGACGCGGAATGACTTCCGGGCAACAACCATCGAGGGGCACCCGCACCAGTCCGCTCGGGGCTCTGCCTCCCACCCAGCTGACGCCTCCCAATCCTTGAACGAACTCTCATCATCGCTGGTGGTGAACACGGTGCCGTCACCGGATTTGGATCAGCTGATCTCGGACGTCGAGTTGAGGATGCTCCTGGCCGACCACAATCCCGTGCTTCTCCGGCAGCCCAACCGGCGTCCGCAACTGCTGCTCGACGGCAAACTCTTCGACGGCCGGTTGAATGTGAATTGAGGCGGAGCGTTTCTTTTGAAACCGCTGATCTTCGCCAATCAACGCTGATTCCTGTTTTACTGACGCCTCTTCACTCCGCCAATCGCCAGCCACGCCCAGCCGACGAGAAAGGCGACGCCGCCGATCGGAGTGATCGCGCCCAGCCATTTGATGTTCGTGAGCGCCAGCACGTAGAGCGATCCTGAGAATATCACGATGCCGATGAGGAAGCTGGTCCAGGCGCCGCGCAGAAATGGTTCACGACTGGCGACGACGCACATGATGATCGTGTGCATGAATTGATAGAACACGGCGGTCTCCCAGTTGTGAACGCGATTGTTCCTGGTCAGTAGTTCTTCCAGTCCATGCGCTCCAAAAGCGCCCAGTGAAACCGCGAGGAAGCCGAGGATTGCTGAAATTCTAAATGCGAGTTGTGCGTTCATTCCGGTGATTTCGCGGATTTGTGTTCAAGGAACCAAGAATATTCTTTGAACCTTTTCTCCGGCTTGCCCGCTCCATACCCGGTGAGCATGCTGGTTTGCGAACCCAAAAACATCGGAGTGACTGAATCTGCCCAGAGTGATTCCCGGTCGGACCAGGAGCTGATCGCCGCCTTGAACGGCGGTGAGGCTTCGGCGTTTGACGGGCTGTACTACCGGCATCGCGACTGGGTGATGAACCTCGCGCTCCGGTTCACGCAGAAAAATGATCTCGCGCTGGACGTCCTGCAGGAGACGTTTCTCTATTTCGTCAAAAAGTTTCCCGGATTCAATCTCACGTGTCAGCTCAGTACATTTCTTTATCCCGTGGTTAAAAACCTTTCGCTGACGGCAGTGAAGAAAATTCGTCGAACCAGCAGTCTCGAAGAGTCCCTGGATCAGGGGCTGCCGGAACCGACGATGCCGCCCGACACCGACGTGGTCGACGAGGATCTCGCCGCCGTTCTCGACAGCTTGTCAGACGATCATCGCGAGGTGTTGACTCTGAGATTCGTGGAAGGATTCGCGCTCGGCGAGATTGCCGAGGCCATGGGAATTCCTCTGGGCACCGTCAAATCAAGGCTTCATCACGCACTGAACACACTCCGTAAAAGTCCGCGCATCGAGAAATACTTTGGCGCCACCACCAGGAAATTTCCAAAAGAGTGAACTTTTTCAACCCTTCGCCAACTGAACACAACGAACATGAACGAACCGCGCGATAACGATCCGATCAACGACGTCGAGCTGACCGCTCCCGAGTCGTTGGTGAGCGCGTTGCGTGATCGGAAGGCCACGCCTCGTTTTGTGCCACCGGAAATTGATCGCCAGATCCTGAAGCGGGGACACAGTGAACTGGCCAGGGCAATATCGGCGGTGAGAACAGATGCGCGGGAAACGGGAGTGAATGATCGCAAGATCGTTTCTTTCCCGGGACTGTGGGTGCGTTTCGCGGCCGCTGCTGCGGTGGTTTTGCTGGGTATGTTTGTTTGGTTTCGAGTGGAGCCGGTATCGCAGCCGACACAGATCTCTTTGGAAGAACCCACCGTGGTGGAGGCGTTTCTTCTGGCGCGCAAAATTGAATCTGGTGAGGGATTGCCATCCAACTTCGATTTGAACGGCGACGGTCAGGTAAATGAACTCGACGCCAATCTCCTGGCTCAACGAGCGGTTCAACTGCCCGAAGGAGGTGCGATGTGAGCGTAGGACAGCGCTTCCAGCCTGTCTCCGAAAGCGCGTCGAAGCGTCGGCGGAGTCTGTTGTGGACTGCGCCGGCAGAGCGCAGCGACGACGGCCCTTTTGAGCGGACGAGGGAGCTGGAATATTCGAGTCCGTGCCGTGCGGGCAAAAGCGGTGTGGCGTTTCACTTGCGATCGCAGTCCAAGATGGCCGCCGTTGTTTGTGGTCGAAGGAAAAAATTGCCTCGTCACCTGTCCGCATCAGGCGGGATATCGGCACTGCTTGTCGTGTTCGCGTTGTGGTGTATTTGCTTGCACGGCTTCGCTGCGGAGACGATTGAGAAAGACAACGATGTGCGCTTTGAAGCCGTACACGTCTACGTGGATTCTGGTTCCGACGAATTGGCGGCATATCAACTTCTCCTGCGGGCGACGAAAGGTGACGTGAAGATTGTGGGCATCGAAGGGGGAGCACACAAAGCGTTCAAGGAACCGCCGTTTTACGATCCGAAAGCGATCCAACAGGAACGCGTGATTCTCGCAGCATTCTCGTTGGAACCGAAGAGCAATCTGCCTAAAGGAAGAGTCCGGGTCGCGACGATTCACCTTCAGGTGCGAGGAGGCACGGAACCTCAATTCGAGGCTAAACTCCAGGCTGCCGCAAATCACACCGGAAAGAAGATTTCTCCAATCGTTTCAATCGAACCAATCAAGCCATGAGTGATATACGAGCCAAAAAACAACCGGAGAACCGACGTCTGTCCTGTTCTGAATCAGACCGTGACGGATCACCGAAACAGGGACGCAAGCACCGGGTTGTGAAATCTGGGATGTTCGTGTTCAGCCTGGTGACTACCTTGATTCTCGCATCCGGATGTGTGTCGACCTTGGATGATGGACCAAAGGCACTCACGCCGATACCGGGCCACAATATTTCCGAGAGGCCTTACAACTCACCTTACAGCTCAATGGCGTTGAACTTCGCCGCACACGGTGTGGCACCCGACAGTTCTCGAGAACCGTTGGTTGGGCCACCCCAATCTTCTGACGAACTCTGGGTCATCTCCCGCTCCATTTCCAATTCCGGTCCGGTTGCGCAGGCTGATCAGGAACCGTTGCCCGGCACCGGTGTGATGATTCTGGACGAGGAAGATTCAGACGAGATTGTTCCGCTGCCGCTTCAGCACACGGACGTGAAGGCCAGCGTGACGGCTTACATCAGCACTGTCGAAGTCCGGCAAAAGTTCCACAATCCGTTCTCCGGCAACATCGAGGCGAAGTATGTTTTTCCGCTGCCGCAGGACGCGGCGGTGAACGAGTTTCTCATGATCATCGGCGAGCGGCGGATTCGCGGGATCATTCGTGAGCGCGAAGAAGCGGAGGAGATTTATCGCAACGCAAAAGCGCAGGGCCGGGTGGCGTCGTTGTTGACGCAGGAACGTCCGAATATTTTTATGCAATCTGTCGCCAACATCGAACCCGGCAAGTCAATCGACGTTTCGATCACCTACTTCAACACGCTTCAATACCGCGACGGTTGGTATGAGTTCGTGTTTCCGATGGTGGTCGGGCCGCGTTTCAATCCACCGGGTACCTCGGATGGTGTCGGGGCGGTCGCTCGACATTCCGGCGGCCGGTCCGGTCAGAGAACCGAGGTCAGCTATCTCGCACCGACCGAGCGTTCCGGGCACGACATCTCGATCGAGCTGGATGTCGATGCCGGTGTTGAGATCGAGGAATTCAACAGCTCCTCGCATGTGATCGAATCCAAACAAACCACGCCAGGCAAACTCCACGTGGAGCTCGGCCGACTCGACCGGATTCCAAACAAGGATTTTCTTCTGCGTTTCAGGGTTGCCGGCGAGCGATTGAAATCGAATCTGCTCACACATCGTGACGAACGTGGTGGCTACTTTACCATGATGGTTTATCCGCCTGCGGAGTTGAAGAACATCAGACAGCACCCGCTTGAAATGGTGTTCGTACTCGATTGCTCGGGTAGCATGAATGGTGAACCGATTGCTCAGGCCAAGGCCGCGATCCGCCGTGCGATCACGCAGATGCGGCCGGAGGACTCGTTTCAAATCATCCGCTTCTCCAGCGATTCATCGAAACTCGGCAATCGTCCGTTGCCCGCGACTCCGGCGAATGTCCAACGCGGGCTCGCCTACCTCGATTCGCTCACAATCGGAGGTGGCACGATGATGATCGAGGGGATCAAGGCGGCGTTGAACTTTCCGCACGATCCAGAGCGATTGCGTTTTGTCGTGTTTCTCACCGACGGCTACATCGGGAATGAGACCGAAATATTCGCCGCGGTCAGCCGGCATTTGGGGGAGTCCCGCATCTTCAGTTTCGGCGTGGGTTCGTTGCCCAACGGCTTCCTGCTCGACGGACTGGCTCGAATCGGCAACGGCGCGGTGGCCTATCTCGGATTGAACGACGATGCGGCAAAGATCATGGACAATTTCGTGAATCGAATTCGGCATCCGGCGCTGTTGGATGTGAAGATTGACTGGGGAGGAACGCGGGTCCGCGATGTTTACCCGAAACGTTTGCCTGATGTTTTCGTCGGACGTCCATTGATCATCACGGGCCGGTTTGAAGGCGAGCCACCACGCTCGATCAAGATCATTGGTAATACCGGATCGAAACCTGTCGAGTTGGAGCTAAGGATCAATCCGGACGGCGGTGAAACGCATCCAGCGCTCGCCGCCATCTGGGCGCGGAAGAAGATCATGGAACTGTCCGATCTTCAGGCCACCGGCAACGATCCGACGCTCGCCACGCAGATTGAGCAGGTTGCTCTCGACTACAATTTGATGAGTGCCTACACGGCGTTCATCGCTGTTGATTCGTTGAGCCGGACAGGTGATGCCGCTTCGACCACGGTCAAGCAGGCCGTGCCGGTACCCGAGGGTGTGGATCACAACACGACGGTGGAGGGTGGAGAACCGTCCCAGAGTCGAAACTGAACGAATTCGCACGGCGTCATCGATCGGAGACGTCTGATTGCGGATCTGTGGTCGCGCCGAGTTGTAGCGTACTGCAAAATGAATATCGGAAACGGGTTTGGGAATACTGCGGAGTCGACCCCAAGACACAGGATGTGGTTTGATGCGAATGTACTCGCAAGACCTCCAGTCTCGCTCGGAGAGCTCGACCCACCTTTTGCGGCGATGCAAGCGGGTGGGTGAGTTCTCTGAACGAAACTGCGGCTGCGTCGACAGGCTGAATCCGGTCAGCGCCCCTCGGAGCGCGCAGAACTCACGAGAACGGGAACCGAGTTTTTCGACATTCTTTTTGAGAACTGTTCTATACGGAGGCTCAACGCAATGTCGGAGCCGCAACCGTTCTGGCAAGGCCGAAGTTCGGCTTCCCATCCAGAACCAACTTGTGGGCGGCTATCGCTGTGTTCATTTTTTCCAATTTGTTTGAACCTTTGTTTTGACGATTTCGCTAAATCTTCATGATGAAAAACTTCACTCTGTTTCTTCTCGTCTGTGCCACGATTGTTCTGATGGGCTGTTCGTCCACTCAGCGTTCGATATCAAATTCCGGTCCGGTCCTGGACTCTCGTTATTCGTCTTCGGGGCATGGCGCGGAAACAGGCAGTTCATTCGCGTATCAAGGTGAGCTTCGTGAATTCGATTTGCTGGGTGTTGATCGCGACAGATTTGTCACGGACGAGGAGATCTACAAAACGCTTTCCAATGCAACGACCGTCCGTTTGAAGGAAGGCCAGAAAATCATGCTGATCCAATCCGGCGCGGTGTTTCCGGACAGTGAGATGGTGGCGGAATTAGCGACGCACTTTCGTGTAGTTCCTTTTTCCGGTGTGCCAACTGGACGCATGCAGGAGGCGGCGAATGAATCGGATCAACCGGCGTATGCGCGGACGTTTCGTCTGGCTGCGGCTCAGGCAGGCGCGGAGCACATCGTCTGCTACTGGGGCGCTCTGGAATCCATGCGCACGGATATGAACACCAAGACGATCAGCTGGATACCATTCGCCGGCTGGGTGATTCCGGATGAAAACCAGGCGATGCGTATCCAGCTCAAACTGGCGGTGATCGATGTGAAAACCGGAAGCTGGACGACGGTCGCTTCACGATCGGTCGTGGATCAGAACAGTCGAAGCAATCGATTCAACCGGGATCGGGCGGACCAGGAGCAGGTTCAGGAATTGAAGGAACTTGCCTACGCGGATGGTGCTGCGAAGTTGATTGAGCAACTATCGCAACCCGCTCTGTAGGGAGGCATGAAGTTCAAACAACTTCACAGAGAACCGATCCCTTCAGGGTATTTTTCCCAGCACCAGACAGGGCCGTCCTCCGGATCCACCACCTCGCCCATTTTTCGAAATCCGCATTTGCTCAACACACGTGTTGAAGCATTCGTTTTGGGCAGGGTATGAGCGATCACCAGACGAACTTGAGGTTGTGAAAATGCATATCGCGTCATGGCACGCGCCGCTTCTGTCGCATGGCCACGCCCCTGGTGGTCCGGATCAATCGAATAGGCGATTTCCACTTCTCCGTCCTGAGTTGGCGGTCCTTTGAAACCGCATTTGCCGATGGGTGTTTCACTTTCCCCAAGAATGATGGGAAAACCATGAATCCACGGACTTGAAGTGCTGGCTGAAGCGAGGCGTGCAAACTAATCCGGAGACACCTGTGCTTTTTGGTCTTCGCTCATACCCTCCACTATCGCACGGGCTTCGTCTGCGGATTGAAGAACCAGACTCAGCTTATCGGATTGGATGACAAGTGAACTCATTAGCGAAGAAGAGAATTTGATTTTTGAGTTATTTGCTCCCCGGCTTCACGGCGGGCGTGCCAGCGAGATCAGCAGGCAAATTGTCCGGATCGAAGGCTTCGACTTTCAGCTGAATGAGTTTGAAGACCGGAACACCGGGATCCACGGTGCCATTGGAACGATCAACAAGCAGTGCGACGCCGAGCAGATCGACGTTGTGTTCGCGGACGATGTCGATGGTTTCCTGCACGCGACCGCCTTTGGTGACGACGTCTTCCACGATAAGAACCTTTTCATCCGGCGCGAGTTTGAATCCACGACGGAGCACGAGTTTGCCGTCCTCCTTTTCAACGAAGATGAAGCGGGTACCCAACTGCCGGGCAACTTCCTGGCCGATGACGAGCCCGCCCATCGCGGGAGCGACGACGGTCTGGATGCCGAGATCACGGACTCGTTCAGCGAGCGCGGTGCCGAGCTTTTCCACGGTAGGCATCTGCTCCAAAGCTTTTGCACATTGGAAGAACTGGCGGCTGTGCAGGCCGCTACGCAGAACAAAGTGGCCTTCCAGCAGCGCGCCGGATTCGCGGAAAATATCGAGTGCTTCGTCTTGTGTCATGCGCGGCGAGATTACGGACCTAGGTTCAACCCGTCAACGGCTCCTCTTTCGTGGGGTGTGTTTGAAAGTGAGGGTCAACGGGATGCCCTGAAGGTGGGGCGACGGGAAGCCGACCTTCGGCCTCCGAACGAGCCTGCGAAGTCTTGGGGGGAACCACGGAATCCCGTTCCGTTGCGCATGGAGAAGGGCGGCGAACCGCCGGAGGGCTTGGGGAACGGGCGAGAGAAGGCCGGAGAATTGAGCACGCCCCCTTGCGCTCAAAGTTCGTTCGGAGAACTCACTCCACCTTGACCCTCAGTTTCAAACGCACCCTCTTTCGTGCGGGCAGGAACGCTCCGGTTGTTTCATTCCGCTGCGTGCGTGCGAAAGCGGTGTCGCGGCTGCGCTCTGCCACCGCACTCCAAGTTTCTGTCGCGCGTCGGCGTGTCTGTTCGTTAGAACGTTGCCTTCCTGCTCCTCGATTCCGAACGCTCCCGCTTTCATGCCCGTTCGTTTCGCACAAAGAAAAAGGGCGGCCCGGAGGCCGCCCTGTGAATGGTTGATTGATCGAGGTCAGGCCTCCATCGGAGCGTTCACTCCGCCGGTAATTTTTTCCGTCTCGATCGTCACCGGCTTGTATCCGCCGATGCTCCTGAAGTAGAGCATCAGCAGCAGATAAACTCCGGCCATGGTGACCGGGATAAACGCGTCAGCTTTCAGTGTCTTTCGATCTCCCACAATGCTGGCGTCGACGACAATTTGTTGGGACGGTGTTTTTAGTTCGGCGGTCTGGGCGGCGGAAAGCTTCGTGCCGTCCAACGCAACCACAGGATCAAGGAAGAGGAACTTGCTTGGCTTCTCGGCCTTGTATTCCTGGTAAATGGCGGGGTGGTTCTCCGCCAGATGTTCAGTGGAAAACCGGTCCTTGGCGTAACCGAGTCCGGGGCCGCCGAGGAGTCCGGCTGACATCATTCCAATGCCACCCATGACCGACATGGCGATGGCACCGGTGCGCGGAAAACGGTCGCCCACCACCGCGAGCATCGTCGGCCAGAAGAAGGTCTTTCCGAGAGCGTAAACCGACAGGGCCAGCATCGCGCCGACAAACGTCTCGATGCCGCTGACGAGCTGCAAACCGATCGCGCCGAGCACGGAGCAGATCAGCAGCAATCCGATGGGTGAGATTTTGAGATTCTTCTCGATGAAGTGTGCGCAGAAACGGAGCGTGAACATCAGGAGCGAGGTGAAGACGAAGAGGATCTTCCCCTGCGTTGGCGTCAGAATGTTACCGGTGATGTTTTGAATCCAACCGTCCGTTCCCAGCTCAACGGCTCCGACCAGAGCGTGTGTCATGAAGAGGATGAAAAGGAGAAACGAGCCGATGGCAAAACCGGTTTTCCCACCAACGATCAACCACAGAACCAGTGCGACTCCCCAGGACACGTAAATCCACGCGTCTGAGGCGAAGAATTCACTGCCGGTGAAGAACTGAAGGACGTTTCCCAGCTGGTCCTTGAAAAAGAGCCCGATCATTCCGCAGGCCACCAGCGCTCCGAGCAGTCCGACTTCCTTCATCATGTCGCCCACTTTGAGGCCCTTAGCCGCAGCCTCGGATTTCGGGAAGGATTGTCCCATGAAAGCCCAGCCGTAGAGAACGGTTGGAATGAGGAAAAGACCGAGCTGCCACTTCCAGCTCACGTTGGCACCTCCAAGTGTCCAACCGATGAGTCCACCAATGACGAGACCCGCCGGCCACGAAGCATGGAGGATATTGAGGTAGTGGGTCCGGTTCTTGGGAAACAACGTTGAAACGAGCGGGTTGGCCACGGCTTCCAGCGTGCCGTTGGCGAGCGCGAACACGAACGTGCCGATGTAGAGATACATGTAGGCGGTGTCTTGCGCTTGTCCGACGGTTGCGCCAAACGTAATGAAGGCCGACAACACGTGAAACAGGAACGCGGCAAACACCAGTTTGCCGTAACCGATCTTGTCCACGACAATGCCGCCGATGATGATGCCGAAGCAGAATCCGGTGAAACCCGCGCCGCCGATGGCACCGAGTTGGGCTCCGGTGAAACCGAAGTCAGCAGCCCAGTTCGCCAGAATGCCGCCGCGGACACCAAAGCCGATGCCTGCCGCAAGAATTGCCAGAAAGCCGGCCCACAAAAGCCGTTTCGCATTTGGCGCAATGCCGTTTTCAGATGCGTTACTCATAGTTGATCAGTTAATTATTTAGTTTGGTTGGGTTTGGGGAAATACTATTGGGTGAAAGCCGGGAGCTTCACAATCTTGCCGCCGTTCATGGCGGAGTCGTGGGCGCACAGGCCGACACAGGTCCAGTTGGCCGATTGTTTCGCATTCGGAAACGGTTCACGGTTCTCCGCCAGCGCCAGCGCAAATTCATGCGCCAGGTGCGGATGGCTCCCTCCGTGTCCGCCGCCCTGCGTGAAGCTCAGGTGCGTCTTCTTGCTGCCGTCGTAAACGCCCTTGGTCGTGTATTTCGCGATGCTCTTCGGAAGGCGTTTCGCGAAGTCCGGACATTTCTTGAACGAAGGGATCTTCGGCTCGGGTTTCTTGGCGGTGTGAATGATCAGCGGCTCGTTCTCGATCAACGGCCATTCCACCGATTTCTTGTCGCCATACACGTCGATGCTTTCGCGATACTGTCGGGCGGTGTCGAAGAGGCTGCGGATGATGCGGCCGTTGACGTCGGTGTCCTTGAACTTGATGTGCGCCGTTTCCACGGCGAAGGGGGAGCCGTATTCCTTGATCAGTTCCTTGCGGATGGTTCCCGATCCAAAGCAGCTCACGTATTCGGCGGGTTTGCCGATCAATCCGGCGACGGGGCCGACGCAGTGCGTGGCATACCACATCGGGGGAAGTCCGGGCCAGTAGTTCGGCCAGCCGTCCATGTCCTGCTGATGACTTGCCTGGACGAACTGCAGTTTGCCGAGTTCGCCCTGGTCCAAAAGTTCCTTCATGAAGAGGTATTCCCGGGCGTAGACTACGGTTTCCATCATCATGTATTTCAGGCCGGTCCGCTTCACCAGATCGACGATCTTCTTGCAGTCGGCGATGTTGGTGGCCATGGGCACCGTGCAGGCCACGTGCTTGCCCGCCTTGAGCGCGGCGATGCTCATCGACGCGTGGTCGGGGATCGGGGAATTGATGTGGACGGCGTCGACGGCCGGGTCCTTGAGGACGTCCTCGAACTTTTCAAACCGTTTTTCGATTCCAAAGTAATCACCAACGGCGTTGAGCTTCTGTTTGTTCCGCTGACAGATCGCGTAACAATTCGTGTGGGGATGCTTCTGCCAGATGGGAATGAACTCGGCGCCGAACCCGAGACCAATGACGGCGATGTTAAACTTTTTGCTCATGTCGGATCGATCTGGGCACCACCAAGGCAAAAGTCTTACGTAAACTACAGATTACTGCCGCGGCGATGGCGCGAATGACACCTTTCCTCCTTTAAACTGTCAACGGCAAAGTTCCCCGCGAAAACCGTGAAAGCGATTGAAGAAACGCGCTCGAATCCTCGTCGGTTAATGGTCCCCGGGCGCTTGTGTGAGCGCTTCCGTTTTCGGTCGTGATTCACGGTCTGTCAGGTGTTGAAAACCGACGAGTGGCGGTCGCTGAAAAACGGCGGGCTGGGAGCGGGATCACGATCCCGCATCAACTATTGATTCAATTAACCACCGCGTCCGCCAATTGAACCTTTACCGGTTGCGTGCAGTCGGTGCATCCTGATGACAAGCATGAGTTTCTTTCGTTTTAACTGGCTGAATCGCGGAGCATTTTTGCTCTGTGGAATGCTGATGCTTGCGGTGGTTCCCTCTTTGACTGCTGCGGAGCGACCGAACATTCTTTGGATCACCGTTGAGGACATGAGTCCCCAGCTTGGTTGTTACGGGGACGACACGGTGCCGACTCCCAACGTGGACAGACTCGCCGCCGACGGGGTGCGGTTCACCCGTGCATTTTCGGTCTCAGGCGTGTGCGCTCCGAACCGGGCGGCGTTGATCACCGGAATGTATCCGACGTCCATCGGCGCGATGCACATGCGGACAATGGAACGGACCGCTTCCCTCGACAAGGTGACTGACCGCGAATTACCCGCGATCCCGGCGTACGAAGCCGTTCCACCACCGGACGTGAGATGCTTCACCGAATACCTCCGCGCCGCCGGTTACTATTGTTCCAATAACTCCAAGGAGGACTATCAATTCACCGCGCCGCTTTCTGCCTGGGATGACTCGGGAGAATCGGCTCACTGGACCAACCGGCCGACCGCTGACGCGCCGTTCTTTTCGGTGTTTAATTTCAACATCACCCACGAGAGCAAGGTGTTTGAAGCGTCCTCTGATCCGGTGGCCGATCCGGCGACGGTGCCGGTGCCACCTTACTATCCGGACACACCGGTGGTCCGGCGGGACATCGCAAGGAGCTACGACAACATCGCGGAAATGGACCGGCAGGTCGGAGGGTTGCTGCGGAAACTCGGGGCGGACGGGCTGCTTGACAAGACGATCATCTTCTTTTTCAGCGACCACGGTTCCGGGTTGCCGCGGGCGAAACGCTGGGTATACGACTCCGGAATCCGGGTGCCGTTGATCGTCCGTTACCCAGACAAGAAGGAGGCTGGGACCACGAACGGTGATCTGGTCAGCTTCGTGGATTTCGCGCCGACCATGCTCTCGTTGCTCGAACTGCCCGTGCCCGACTACATGCAGGGCCAGGCGTTTCTTGGGGCGCTCAAGAAAACGCCCCGGAAATACATCTTCGCCTTTCGCGACCGGATGGACCCGGCGGTCGAACGCATCCGCGCCGTCCGGGATACGCGCTACCAATACATCCGCAATTACCGTCCGGAACTGCCCTATCTGGGATTCATCCCCTATCGCGATCAGATGGGGTTGATGCAGGAAATCCAGAAACTCAAGGCGGAAGGGAAATTGGGGCCCGATCAGTGGCAGCTCTGGGCGAAGCACAAACCGCTGGAGGAACTCTACGACACCGAGACCGACCCGTTTGAAATCCGCAACATCGCCAGTGATCCGCAGCACATCGAGAAACTGGCCGAGCTGCGTGAAATTCACAACGCGTTTTACAGGCGTTACGGCGATCTGGGAGAACTGCCGGAGACAGAGCTGGTCAAGAAACTCTGGCCGCCCGACGGCGTGCAGCCGCCGACGGTCAAACCGGTGATCGGCGTCGTGACCGACGGTGGACAGACCACCGTGACACTCGATCCGCAGACCCCGGGCGCATCGATCGCGTACCGGATCGGCAAAACCGGACGCTGGCTGTCGTACCGCGGGCCGATCAAGCTGCAGAAAGGCGAGACCCTCACAGCGCGCGCCCACCGCATCGGATTCAAGCCGAGCGAGGACATTTCATACAAAGCGCCGATCGAGTGAACCGTGGCCGACCTTTGCGTTTCCGGAGCACTCCGGTCTGCGTCGTTCTTCGCGTCGACGAGACGTTTGACCTTCCGTTTTTCCCGGGTCTTGATACTTCATTGCCCGCCTGTCCGGGTATGCTCCAACTAATAGACTACGGCTCGCCGAAAGGGGGAGTATCGGTTTTCGTGCGCCCAATGCCAACGACACACCCAGTTTTGTCAGTGACTGATGGTAAACGGCGTTCCCCGGCTTAGTGGGTGTCCGTTTAGCATCCGCCAACGACGAGGGAGCATCTCGAAGAGCCAAGGGTCGGTCGCTGTACCACTCCCCTCTCTCGGGCTAATATTCAACTACTTCCCGAGATACTTTGACGAGTTTCGGATTCGATCTAGCCGCTCGGCTTCGAGCAGGTTTGCGATAGCCCGGAGCTTCCAGTGCTTGATGGCGTCCGCAATCGAACAAGCCGACGATGCCATCTGTTTGAGCAGATCGAGGAACCTAAGCCAAACCTGTTTTAAAGTGTCCATGGGCTAAGTTCACCGTGCCCGCTCCACGCTCCACTGACCGCCGAAACTGGCAGAACACTTGAGCCAACCGCACTCCCGGGATTCGAAATGTTTCCATCCGGGGGGCAACCATATGCGGTACATCCTTGACCTTTCATGGCATCACGAACACGGGGCCGAATCAGCGCAAACGCCAGGTTCATCCCGCAAACAGAGCATCTGGATTTATTTATCCAGTTCCCCCGCCACCGGTCGAACCGCTTCTACCCGTCGATAGATTTGTTTCACGAAGGAGTCGGCGCGAAACCCGCCCGGCCCTTCCCATGGTTCGACTCCTTGGAGATCGTTCATGACGTAATCGCCACGACTAACGACTTCATTCTTATGCAAGCGTCGGAAACTCGCGGGCGAGTTCTCCATATAAATCTGTTTTAACTTCGCCGCTGGTCTGTCTCCGGGCGACAACGACTCGTTGAGAGCTTCCGGTCTCTGCGGATCACCGCCGGGCGGATCCGCTTTCGCTTCCGCCGACCGTGGTGCGCCGGAGAAATTCTAGTTGTTCGCAATCATCACGTTCTGCAGTGCGCTGGGACGCATGTGTGTTTGTGACAGTGCCTGCGGAACGGTCATTTGATTGATCACATCGATGACGCCTTCGACGTCGGTGCCGTTCAACGTGACGCCGCCGTCCTTGGATTCGGCCTTGATAGAGTCGTCCTTCAGGTAGGTTTTGAACACATACGAATTCCGGGCTGATGCCTCGATCCTGTCATCCGTATCGGAAGCCACCAGCGGGGTTGTGGTGATAAAAAGGGCGCTCGTGGCAATGATGAGGGCGAGCGGATTGACGTTTTTCATGGGACGGTTTTCTTTCGGTTGTAAAACATCTGCTTTTAATATGAGTCACAAGTTACCGGCGGTGAGCGCCTGTTGCTAGGGGGTGTAACCCTACCGGCGACCCCGGGGGATGGCGTGGGGAAGCAGTGCAGTTGAATCACCGCGTTCTCCGCTTTCACTGGAATATTCGCGAAGAAGACGTTCGACCGTGCGGAGATTGAAGTTTGCGTTGGGGGAGGGTCGGCCTATGGTTTCAGCCGATGATCAATTCTCGACCGGCATGGACAGATATCGCGGACCGGCGTTGGAATTACTTGGGACAGCGTTTGATATGAGTGGTTTATTCTACAATCTGGGCAAAAGAATCGGTCGGGCGACCATTCCGGCCATTCGCAAGACCCGGTGGCTCTATGACGGAGTGGCCGGCAGCGAGGACGAAGCACTGCGCGCCGAAGCAAATCTCGGCGGTGCGCTGGCGGCGGAACTCCGGGCCGCCACCCAACCAATAACTGATCCCTCGCTCACTTCCCTGGTGGCGGAACTCTGCCAACGACTGGCTCCCGAGGAAGACAAGCCGCGCGCGTTTCGCTGCGAGGTCATTCACGACAACTCCCCGAATGCCGTGGCTCTGCCGGGCGGGTTTGTCTTCCTCAACGACTCTCTCGTTGAATTCTGCGAACGTCGCCCCGACGAACTGGCTTTTGTGATCGCACATGAGATGGCGCACATCATCCGGCGGCATGCGTGGGACCGGGTGCTGAGTGACGCGATGCTCCGCGTGGCCACGACGGTCAGTGGACGGGCCGGCATGCTGGGAGCCTGGTTGCGCAAGAGCGGCTTCGGGCTTTTGAAGAGCTCACATTCCCGAGATCAAGAACTGGACGCGGACGCACTCGGCCTCGAACTGATGACCAAGGCGGGCATTGCTACTGACGGCGCAATGGCGTTGTTGGAGCGACTGGCGGGTTTGGACCCAAACGCTGAAGGGGCCAGTCAGTATTTCACATCCCACCCGCCTGCGCTCGAGCGAATTGCCCACCTGGAAACCATTTTGCGGAAGGGAGCGTCGCCTCACGACGCGAACAAACCGGACTGCGAATAAAAGCTGGGAACGGACGGTCCGCCCGGGTTGAAATAAGTTATCCGGGAGAGACGCGCTTGATGACACGGTTCAACGTCGGGCCTTGGACGAGGATGGAGAAGATCACCAAGATATAAGTCACGGCCAGCACCAGTTCGCGCTCCCGGCCCGCTGGCAGTGAAAGAGCGAGTGCCACAGAAATGCCTCCCCGCAATCCGCCCCAAGTCATGATGGCCACGGCCCCGCGGCCCAAGTGGGATCGAAAGCGCATCAAAGCCACGGGCACCATCACGCTGGTCCAGCGCGCAAAAAGTAACACCGGTATGGCCAGCAATCCAGCCAGCAACAGCTTCCCGTTGAACGCCAGCAACAGCACCTCCAGCCCGATGAACAGGAATAACATCGCGTTCAGTATTTCGTCGATCAACTCCCAAAACATGTCCAGGTTTTGGCGGGTGTGATCCGATATCGCAAAGGAGCGGCCGTGGTTGCCGATCAACAAACCAGCAACGACGATGGCGATCGGTCCGGACAGGTGAAGAGCGGTTGCCAGCGCATAGCCACCGGTCACCAGCGCCAGCGTCAACAGAATCTCCACGTGTAGTTGTTCACACTCTTGAGCATCCGAAACACGATCCAGCCGATGGCCAGTCCAAACAAGGCGCCACCCACGGCCTCTTGGAGAAACAGTCCCCCGACGTGACCGAAGGAAAGCTCTTCGCCGCCCAACGCGATTTCGCCCAATACGATGAAAAGAACCACGCCCACGCCATCGTTAAAAAGAGATTCCCCGGCGATTGTCACCTCGAGATTCTTGCGGACTTTGGCACCCTTCAAAATGGCAAGGACCGCAATCGGATCGGTGGGGCTTATCAATGCCCCGAACAACAGACAATAGGCATAGTTCAACTCCAGGCCCAGACCGTTCAGAAGGAGATAAATCAACGAGCCAAAAATGAAAATGGAAAGAATGATACCGCCCATCGCGAGACCGGCAATCGGCCATTTGTTCTCCTTCAGTTCGCCCAGGTTGATGTGCAGCGCACCTGCGAACAGCAGAAAGCTCAACATGCCCTGCATGAGCGTCGCATCGAAATCGATGGACTCGGCAATCCGCGTAGCGGTCTCACGGATTCCGGGAAATCCGAACGCCGCCAGACCGATCAACGCCAGTGAAACAACCAACGCGATCAGCATCACGCCGATGGTCGTGGGCAGCTTGATGTAGCGATGATTGAAGTAGCTGAATAGCGCCGTCAGCGTGATCAAGATGGCGATGATTTGAAAGGTTGTCATGGTTTCAGTCGCTCTCTCCAGAGGCGTTGGTCATTTGTAGAAATGCTTCCGAGCTGGGGCCCTTCGCACCGTGAATCGAAGCAGCCGACAAAGCCAGCGCAAGTAATTCCATGGTTCTTGGACGGGCGGAGAAGAGCTTGACGGACCGATGCCGCATCGTCACCAACCGTTCTTGGGCCGCTTCGATTTCATCTCCGCCGGAATGGTGCGGATGGAACAGGAGGGAACCGAGGAAACGGAGCGATCTTTAGCGAAGTTTGGTTGTGACGCCATCGCAGTCGGAGCCCTCGAACGGTGAATGCGATTGAACTCGGCAAACACACGGGAAAGTCTTTGTTGACCTCTCTGTTCTCTCTGCGTCCATCCGTACGGCCGGATGGTTGAACCGCCGTTGTGAGGCATCATTCCGTCTTTTCCTGAATCTTGTCGCCAGCTTTTTCCATGTCCTTGCCAAAGCCGTGGGCGGTGTTGCAGCCCATGCCGCCGATGGTGACGAGCGCGGTCCTGCGACCCGCGCGAGCGTCGCAAGATGGGCTCCGTGCCCGGGCAAATGACGCGCCAGTTCGTCGGTCAGACATTCGGTTTGTGCGACTTGAGCACGGTAACGTTCCAGGTTGCTCCGCAGTTGGGCGGCCTTGTGGCGGATGCGGTTGACTCCGAAGATGAAGTAGAGCACCGCCCCGACGAGGGGCACGAGCCAGATGAAACCGACCCACGCGATGGCGGCGCGCGAATCACGTTTTTTGAGAACCGCGTGCGCGGTCGCCAGCACGGCGAGAAGCAATCCAAAAAGAACGACAGCGATGTGCCAGACCTCCTGCACAAGACTGCCCAACGTCATGACCATTGCGGTCCGCCGCTGATCAGTCCGGCGCAGTGTCTTTCAGAGCCTGTCTGAAAACTCCGGAGCGCGGCTGTGTCGTCCTCGACCAGCCGCAGCGGGCAACAGATTTCATCGGCTTTCCGATTAGCGGGGCTGGCTGCGGCTGGTCTGCGACACAGCTGCGCTCCTTTTTTAGACAGACTCTTAGACCTCATCTGGTTGCTCACTCCGAAGTCGCCCGGCGCCTCTGATCGTGTTCCGCTCCCGCCATCCCTTCGTCGACCAGTCGTTCATTGTCGCTGCGACCTTCATCGTCCTCGTCATCACTGGGCGCGACTGGAGCCTTGTTTCCGGTTGAGCCAGGCACCGGATCCCAGCGTTCGGATTCCGGAGCGGCTTCGAGAATGGCGTCTTTCGAACCGGCGTCCGAATCCCCCGTCAGTTCACTCTTCGCCTGTTCCCAATCGGCTTTCGAGGTCTCCTGGGGTGTGCGCCCGTTGATGACCGCCAGTTCAACGGCCCGTTCCCGCACCATCTCGCGGGTCACCGTGCCGATGCCGATGGAGTTCGCGGTCAAGTTACCTTCCTTCAATGGATTCGTTTTCATAAGCTGTCATTGTCGCCCGGTTGGAACATTCATTGGTTGCCAGGCCGATTGTTTTTCAAAAGGACATTCCGTTCCGGTGGGGTGGTAATCGAAGGTCACGATTCCGCACCGGCTGGAACTTGATTCGGTTCAGATTGCGGCGGGGCGACCTCCCTGTCCAAGTCTGCGTAGACCGTGGACTCCTCATAACTGATCCGTTCAATGCACTTGGTCGGGACCAGCGTTTCCGCACCGGAGAGCCGATGCCCGGTTTTGACGACCAACTGACCGATGCCCCAGCTCGAGGCGTCCATCATGAAATCACAGACGTGACCGATGATCCCTTCCGCAGTTTGGAAATGGTAGCCGTTCACCGCTTGCGTGCTTCGCAAGTGCGTTTCAGCGCGTTCAGGTTCGCGACCGGTGACTGCGGCGGTTTCGTCAGGGAGAGTTTTCCGGGGCAATCCGACAATCGGAACACTGGTCATGCCCCACAGTCCGTCTCCCATCCAGTACTGCGGCCATCCATAGTACCGGTAGTAATCCTCCTCGTATTGCCGCGACACCGGTTTGTGTGATTCAATCGAAGGGCTGTCCTCGATCTGTTTCCGGGTCAGATTCACGCGCAGGACTTTTTTGGCCTGATCGAGGCGGTCGATCGCATGAGGCGTGATGAGCACCTGCCGCCCAGGCAGCCACGCGCCGGTATCCACCATCACGTAACGAATCGTCCAGTTCTGATCGTCGAAATAAAAGTCCTTAACATGACCGATATCGCCGTCAGACGCGCCGAGTTCATTTCCATAGAGTTGTTTGAGGCTTCGTAACATAATTTTCCATTCCCATCGCTGGGACAGGTTTACCTTCGGTTACAATGGTAAACAAGTAGCACACATCCGACTATGGGAATCGCTGATTAAATCTATCCAGCAATTGGAATCATGACAAAACGCCTGATAATCAAGTGGCAAAAAATGCAAGACCACCTTTATTCAGCGCTTCCTATGGGGTCTTCACTCCATAGTCGGCGATGTCACGCCCGGCGTAGTTGGCCGCCCCTCAAATGCTGTTGCGGCTATTGGAGTTTCGGCATTGCGTCGCGTTGCCTTGGGGATCAGTCGGAAGATTCGGAGTGCGCGGGGTTTGATGTAGTCGCCGAAAATGCTCACGACGAAATCACTAAAAGTAAGGCTGCTCGCAAACTCGATATCCAAATTGTCCCAGATGTCGTGCTCCCGTGCGGACCGCTTGATCTCGGTTCTGGACAAATGACTTGCGTCGTTCGTGTTAGGTGAAGTTTTGGACATACAATGGTCGTGGCAGTTTTTTCAACGCGCACCTTCGTTGCCGTCCTCCTTTCTTAGTTGGAACGATGCAGTTCAGTTTCGGGGTGGAACGGGCTACCAGCCCGACAGTCGTGCGCACGACGCGCCCACTGAATGGTAAACGCCGCCAATGCGTTCGACTCGGCGGCAAGTTGCCGCCGAGAACGGCTAGGTTGGCCGTTCCACCCGGACCCATTAAATAAGTCCGGCTCAGAGCGTCGTGGGAGTTCGAGGGAATCGAAGCGTTTTGCACCTCCCGTGCTCTACCGCTCACGATCAGGTTTCAGAATGCCGGGCATGGTGGAAGCGTAACCGTTGAGTTCCATCTCCAGCCGGTTCCAATTGACGGCATAGTACCTCTCAGCTCCAAGAAACTCAGTACACCTCAGCTAGAGGCTCTGAGCGTGGCCTCGACCAATCGCAAACGAGACGGGTTTGAGCAGTGGTGACAGGACGCAATTATCAATCACGCTCTATTCGAATGGTTGAGCGCCAATGGTTACTGATTCCCACCCATAGCAACTCGTCCATTTGCCTGCCGTCATCTCCTCGCCTTCTGGGCCTTTACTTCAGATCTGTTTCGGGAGATTCGTGGCTTGAGCGACGAATCTCGTCTGGACTATTACTATTACGGAATGGAGGCCGCGACTTGACTCACCGCGCGTCGAAAATGAGATTTCGCTGCATTCCTCGCAGGCGAAGCAGTCGAATGAGTATCACGCTTGTACACAGGGGGTTGGGACTTGCTTGAGAATTGACTTTCCCCGGATTTGATTCACGATATTCTCTCAACTGCTGTCCGTTGCTTAAACGACTCATGATGATACCCTCTGGTTCCAAGTGCGCACTTTCTGTTTTCAGCGTTCGATGTTTCCTTCTTATCTTGTTCCTAGGGTGCTCGCCGGACAAGGCCTTGGCCCAGGGAACATTCAGCCAGCTTGATACCGGTTCGGGGAACGCACTCCTTACCGAGATGGTTGGTTTCTCGATTCCCATCGACGTCGTCGATCCATCGATCCGCATGAAGTTGGGTTTTGCCACCGACGAGGTTTTTCAGGCCGGCAGCATCTTCGATTCATTTACAATCACACTGCAATCTCTGGATGCCACCATCACCTTGGTGCTCGCCACCATGGATGCGTCTGGAGTTGTGTGGGCCCCTTCGACACCGGGCACGACGACGGTGGATATTAATGACATTCAGATCGCGGCGCTCAATTATCCGAGTCTTAGTCCGGTGCTCTCGACCCGGGAAGCATTCAACATCGAGGTGAAACTTCCGGATGAAGTAATTGGTCATCAGTTCACCGCGTATTTCGATTTGTTCGACAACCAGAATGGAACTCCATCTCAGGCGTTTTTACAGGACCTCGTGGTGGTGCCTGAGCCTGATGTTCTCTTGTTGATTACAGTCGGTCTCGTCGCGCTCTTTGTGTTCCGAAAGAAGAAATGGATGTTGGGGTCGAGAGCTGTGTCGGTGGGGATGGTGGTATTCGTGGCGGCCTTTGCCAGTGCCACGCGATCGAACGCGCAGATCGAATTGGCGTTTCCATTGAACGGCACGGACATCACGCTCGCCGAGGCGACGCCGGATGTGGCGGTATTCTTCCGGTCGATGCGGCTGAACCGGGCGCTCAACGTGTGGAATGTGGAAGTCAGCGTGACGAACACGTCGCAGCGGGTGCTGGCCGGTCCGCTGGTGTTGCTGGTGGACGGGTTCACGGGCACGACGGGTCCGGAGCTGGTGGAGGGGACGATCGCGGGCGGCAAAGGGTTTTACGATGTGAGCGCGCTGGCGCCGGGCGGGTCGCTGGCACCGGGGCAGGGGACGTCGCCGAGGACGTTGACGCTGGGCAGGAGCGTGGGTTCGCCGACGCTGGCGACGAAGTTTTACGGGGCGCGACCGCCGGTGGTCGCGGCACTGGGGATCACGCGAAGTTTGAACGAAGCGGGTCAACCATTGCCCGGCGTGGCGCTGGAGATCAGCGGTCCGGTGGGCAGTGGAGCGCGAACAAGCGACGCCCCCTCGGGCGTGGCGTCCTTCGGTCAGGGGCCGGGCGAGCACGTGGTGAAGTTCAGCACGGCCGGTTACCTGCCGGTGTGGCGCAAGCAAAGTCTCTCGCTGGCTCAAACGACCGTGCTGCCGAATCCGCGGCTGACGCGGCGTTCGTTGAACACGTTCAACGTCTCGCCGCTCGGCGGGGTGACCGTGAGCAACGCGGCGAACACCATCACGATCAACCTTGGTGCCGGCGCGGTGAGCCAGGCGACGACCGTGACGTTGACGCCGCTCAGTGGTCAGAGCCTGCCCGCATTCCTGCCGATGGGTTGGAGTCCGCTCAACGCCTTCTGGCTTGAGGCCACCTCGCCACTCGGGTCTGCGGTGACCGCAAGCCTCAAGCCTGACGGGGCAATCGGCCCCGGCGAAACTGTTGCTTTGGTGAGATGGAACGAAACCGCACTGCAATGGATCGTCACACAGACTCTTGCCGGCAACGGCGCGAACCGTCTGACTGTTAATCTCACCGGCACTGGTGCCTATGCGCTCGTTGCAGGAGATGTGGGCGACACGGCTCCGCCGGTTGCCCAGAATGGGCAGCCCTTGGCCGGGTTCATTCCGCTGGCAATTGACGCAGGCCAGTTGACCGCCAGCGGCAGCGTCACGCCGCCAGTCAGCCCGGCGAGTGTGGTTGCGGCGTTCGTCACGGGCACGGCCAACCTCGAAGTGCGCCACTCAACCACGAAGCTCCCCAGCGGTTATGTCCTGCGCGGAGAAGTCACCGAAACGTATTTGATGAGCGACGGTTCATTGCGTCTCACGCCGCAGTACGAACACTTCATCGTCGGTTACCAGCGGCCCGGCGATCAGGATCCGTTTACGCTCCATGCCAGCTTTCCGATGCGACCCTTGCTGCTGTTCGGCGCGGATCAACTGGAGGAGGCAACCGTGCGTGTGGATGTCCTGCCGGAAACGGCATTCGACGGTCGCGTGCTGGATGCCACAGGCGGCCAGATCAGCGACGGGGCCGTGCGGATCCTTGCCGGGACCGGGCGCTTCACCGGACCGAGCGCACTGCGGTTGCGCCGGCTCGATGCGACCGTGTTCACCAACCTGTTGGCAGCGGGCCACGACGTCATTGGAGCGTTTGATCTCACTGTGGATCGCTCTACCCTGGGCGAGCCATTGATCCCGCAACTCAGCGGCGCTCCGGCGAACAGCCTCTTCGTGCTCGCCCGCCTGCTCAGCGAGGTGGGTTTTTACGGACTGCAACCCGTCGAACGCCTGGCCAGCGATGCCAATGGAAATCTGGCCAGCCTCGAACCCTTGACCGGCGAACGCCTGCCCGGCCTGCGCGGCTCCGGCCAGTTCGTGCTCATTCAAGTGAACCAGCTGCAAGGGTTGATCATCGGTATCGCGCGCAACGGAGCAGGTCAGTTGCAAGCCGGTATGCCCGTGCGGATCACCGGCCTGCCGTGGCTCACGCTCACCGACGAGCAGGGGAGCTATCAATTGATCGCCCCCGCCGGTGACGTGGAGATCGGCGTTACCGATCCTGCCAACGGAGACACCGGCTTTGCGAACATCACCATCCCGGACCCGCAGAACCCTCTGGCGCAGGATCTGGCCACTGCTCCCGCCGGCCCGCGCGTGGCCGGCATCACGCCAAACGACAGTGCGACCAAGGTGCCGCGGGTGCTGAGCGTCGTCATCCGGTTCAACGAAGCCGTGAACCCCGGCACCGTGATCGGCGGTGCCATCCAGCTGCTCGCGCCCGGCGACGTGATTGTTCCCGCCGCATTGAGCCTGAACCTCAAGAACACGATCGCCACGCTCAGCCCCGCCACCGACCTTGACGCCAACACCGTGTATCGCGTCCGACTCGCCGGCACCATCGCTGATCCCGGCGGACTGCCCATTGAAGGCCAGACCGAGTTCAGCTTCACGACCGTTCCATTGAGCGCGCGCATCGCGACCGCGCAACTCGTCATCTACGAACCCGGCGCCACGAATGTTCCCGCTGCGATCCTCGATGACATCCCCGCGTTCGAACCGGGCGAGGATCCCTTTGCCATCGTCGTGCATGGCCAGCCCGGCGTCGCCGATCCGGACGTGCCCGTGATCCTGGTGAACGAAAGCACCGGAGAGACGCAGACCGTGTTGAGCAAACTCGACGGCAGCTTCAGCAGCTTTATCAGCGGGACCGAGGAAGACTTCATCAGCGCCACCTTCGTCAACCTCAACGGCACGCGGGTTTACGTCCCCGTCAGCCGGCAGGAGTTCGATGATGGCTTCGTCGGCCTCTACCCCCAGGGCGGCATCCTCGAAGCACAATCTGACGGCGGACCTGTGCAGGTTTACATCCAGCCTGAAGCTGTTCCAACGAGAACAAAGTTCCGCATCAAACCGATTTCGACGGCGCAGTTGCTACAATTGACCGGAGGGGTCGCTCCGGAAGCCGCCACAATTGCGGGTGGTGCCATGAAGGTCGAAGTGGAGGGTACCTCGCCGCGTGAGCCGATGCAGATAAGCTTTCCTGTAAATCTGGCACAATTGGGTTATCCGACGAACGAGTCGCCATCCGATGTGGCGGCTGTGTTGGCAAGGGTTCGGGATAGTCAGGGTGGCACCACATTTGAGGTGCTTGACCAGATGGTCTTCGAACCCTCGGATGTGGGTGCTTTTCCGGTGTCACTGCCGCAGGTGCAGGGAATCAGATTGAGCGGCGCGGGAGATCCCAGTATCGGAACCCTGCTCACCGCCATCGGTTTTATCCCGAGCCTGACTATTGGTCTGGTCACTCCGTTGGTCACCGAGTATGTAATCATGCCCCTGATCGTGGGGTCACGGCCGGTGGTGATCAAAGGTGTCACCCAGTTTCTCCCGACTGATGCGCCCACGCCTGCGACCGGAGCAATCGATGAGTTCAGCCAGGGCGTTGCCTCGTCGCTTACGGAGTCATTCAACAGCGCACTGATTGTAAATCCCGTTCCGGGCGCGTTTGTCGTGCTCCGGACGGTTGACAATCCACCGACCGCAGCACCGGGCAGATTGCAGCCGGGTAATGTTCACGCCACGAGCGATGCCGACGGCAGCTATCTGATGGTCGCCCCGCAGGGCGGGCCAAAGTATCTCGTGATGGCGACCCATCCGGCCTACTCGGATCGTCCGGCGGTGGAGGTTAGGGCCGCCTCGGACATCAGTTTGGCTGGCGCGGTGTTCAAGCCCCTCATTTTTCATGAGCCCAACGCGGCGGAAGCGCAGCTTCACGTCAACATATCGCACGCTCCCCAGTATCCGGCCCCGGATCAGGATTGTGAGGTGCTAATCAGCGCATTTCGTGGTCCCGGCGCGGCTCCTGAAATCCTTGTGCCTTTTATTGGTGCCACCAACCTGACCGGAGGAACGACCGTTCTATTGTCGGACGTGACGGTGAGCGATGTGACCGTGGTCAACAATGGCTTTACCCGTCAATGGCGGGGTATCGTAAGGGCATCTCAACCGTTGCAAGCGGAGCTCAGGATCAAGGTTGACGGCCAGCAGACGCTTTATCCGATCAATTTCAGCGGTGTGATTCCACCGGTTTTGGACGTTGATCTCCCCAAGCCGGACACCAATGACGTTCATGGTCCGATAGTCATTTCTACTTTTCCTCCGGAAGGCGGCTATCTCGACGCTTCGGGTGACATTAAAATTCTCTTTAACAAGCCGATTGATCGACGAATCGAGATGTCCGGCGACGGAATTGTTTTGAACGGGCCGACTGCCGGTCCCAAGCCTGTGGTAATACTTGCTGTGGGTCAAAAGTCGCTGGTGCTAAATTACGCCGGACTGGAACCGGATCAGGAATATTCGCTGACACTGACGGCCCAGGCCGTACGGGATCTGGCCGGTCAGCCCATCGACCAGCGCCCGAGCACGCCGGAAGCCGATAGTTTCCGGCTGCGCTTTCGAACTTCTCCGACACGGGTGCAGCCGCTGTTTCCGTTCGTTGAGAATGGCAGGGGTGCCGCCATTCAAGGGGAGACTCTGTACGTGATTGAGGGCAATACCTCCGAGGCGTCGCTCTTGAGCTACGGCATCAAGGATCCTTCCAATCCGAAGCTGTTGTCCCGGACCCGTCTGCCGGGTCAGCCGCGTGACCTTGTGGTCATTCCGCAATTTGCATATCGCAGGACCCGAAACGCGCCGGCCGAGACAAACGACCTGGTGGTGGTGGTAGGCGGGGATCTGGACACCCGGATTGATACGCTGGGCAACGTGACATCCAAAGGCCAGTATCTCAATGTGTTCAACGTGGGTGATCCGTCGGATCCCTTGCCGTTGGCCTCACCGATCGTCAGCTTCCGGGTTGGATCAGCGGTGACCAAGGTTCGTTGGTCGCCACCCCACCTAATTTATCAGGAGTTTGGCGCGGACATCCAGCAATTGGGACTGGTCAACCTTCAGGAATTGATCATTGGTTATGGCGAGACCGGTGTTCAGGGTGCTCGCGCAGGCCGTGACGGAAAGGACCTCAATGGAGACGGGGACTATGTCGATGAAATAGACGGTGAAATGGAAGTTGTCCCATTTCCCGAATACCCGCCTGCTGAATTCTTCGGCAAGAAGTTTGCCTATGTGCTCGGCGGAACCACTCAGAAGATCCTGGATTTTGATCCCATTGGAGGCGGTCAACTGATTGGAATCACCGTGACCCGAGGGCTGGCCCGGGATGTAAGCGGAACTTTGGGCGGACAGCTCCGGCCCTCGTATCGTACTTTGGGTTTCAATCTCGCGACGGCCGACCCCACCGATTCAGCGTTCCCGTTTGACGCGAACGCCTATCCCCGATGGGTCACCCTAATCCCTTCACTCACTATTATAACCAATGGTGTGTCCTATCAGCCAATGGTGGCGCTGGTTTCGCTGCAACCGGACTCGGACGAATTACAGAAACTGGCGGTAATTGATGTCTCGCTGCCGAGAGCTCCGAAATTGATCAACAAGATCGCCATTTCATCGGAGACCCTGGGCGGTGCCATGCAGTCCGTCCGCCTGCGGGAAGACGGCTTGTTGGAGGTCGCGGGATCGAAGCATTTGTTACTGCTCGATTCTACCAAGTTTGGGATTACCGACGTGCCCCCCGGGTTGGCTCACCCGTCGATCATAGGGTTCATTCCAGAAGCCGGTGCCGGAAGCCGCAGCCTGGGCAATTCGACGTATGGTTACCGGGCGGTCGCAGACGGGGCTCGTGATGTGCTGATTCAAACCGCACCCGTGATGCGCTTCGTCAATTTCCCCGCCAGCTCCACCGTAGTGAATCCCGCCACGGTGAAGAATTTGAGCGCTCCAGAATTATCCGCGTTGATGATCACCCGGCGCACCGCTTTTGCAATTCCCCCGGCTCGCGCGAAGGGCCGCCCGGAACTGAACATTCCCTCGGACCTTGATCCGCCGCTTCCCGCATCGCACTTCCATGTTTGGGTCGAAGCTCCCGGTGCCAGCGGGAAAACCATCGAACTCGGGCTCGAGTCGGTGAATCACGCCGGGCGGCCGCTTTCCAATTTTGGGTTCGGGTTCGCTCCAGTCCGTGCGATCTCGACTGCGGCCCAGGATGCCATCGGGCAACGCCCGCGCCCGGATTGCGGCGCACCCATTCGTGCGTTGACCGCCTGGCGGATGAGCGATGATCCGCGCAGCGTTTACTACAATCGTTATCTGTCCCGGCCGTTTGCGATGCTGGCCAATGAAACCCTCTCTGCGGCGGAACATCAGCGCCTTCTGGGAATCGTTGACCGGGAGATTCTCCACAGCGGTGCCGGCCTTCGGGCATTCATCGATTCAAGCCAGTCGGCCAATCAGGTGATCGGATTGTTTGCGGCCCGGGTGGATGAAAAACGCAAACTGCTTCTGCCGGTTGCGTCCGAGCAGGCGATCACCCTGTTTCATCCTTATATCATGGGAGACAATCCGCCTCCCGCCGGAGGATACGTGGCGCTTCCAGCCACGTATGGAATGATCGCTGCCCATAGTGGCGAGGTGCGAACTGAGGCGACGGACATGACACTCCCCAGTCCGCGTATGCCCATCGTGATCGAACGTGCAATCGGCAATCAGGACTCGTACGAAGGCCCTTTTGGCGTCGGATGGGACTTCAATTATAACCAGCGCCTCACGGAACTTGATCCCCTTTCTTTTCCGTTGGGACTTCAGATGCCGGTGATCCTGAGAGGGACGCGGGCAGACAGTGACATTGCCGGAAGCCAGGATGTGCTGTTCAACACTGGCATGGGCAAGGTTCTGCGCTTCCGCTGGGTCAGCACCAACATGCCGCCGGAATATGCATCAGATCCGCTGGTGGCGGATTTCAAATACGCTGGTCTCGCATCGGATTATTATTTGCCTGCCAAGGGACAGGGAATCTTTGATCTGCTGGTCAAGCTGAAGGATGGCCGCTTCGAACGTCTGACGCCGGGCGGGACGCGCTATCGTTACGCGGGAAACGGTCGGCTGGAAATGATCATCGACCGGTTTCCGCTCAACCGCCATGAGCTTGAGTATGACCGCAACGGTTGGTTGGTGCGCATCGATGACCGGTCCGTCTCCTCCGCCCGTTACGTTGAGTTTGGCCACTATCGGATGGCTGGAGATCCCGATTTTCGCGAGGACTTGGACGAATTGACAACCAACAGCCGTTGGGACGGGAAGGTTCGCCGCCTGCGTAACCATGCCAAGAACCCGGATGCGGACGTGTTGTACGCATATGATGGCGACGGATTCATGATCCGGCGGGATGGAGTTAAGGTGGATGGAGAAAACGAAGGCTTTAGTGGACGGGCGCAGACCCACTACACTTATATTAACTGCCGGTTTGCCGGAGTGAAAGTCACTGGCCAGGGGAGCCCGTTGTTCACCGCGAATTCAGTTGAAAACTCCAAGGGTAAAATGGTTGTCCAAACTGGAACGGGCTTTGGAGGGTCCGTGGGGGTCAACGTACCGCTCGAAAACACAGCGGCGAGTCTGGAAAACCAGGTTAGCTCGGCCGACCTGGCCGACAGCAGCAAGGCCGAGTTCCAATTCGACAAGATGGGCCATCTCAGTTCGGTCAAATCATCCGGCTCCAAAGGGGCGGCCGCCGTGTCCCAACCCGTTTATGACGATAACGGTCTGATCAAATCGATCGGTCATCCCGAGGGCAATTCCGAGGCAATGACGTATGATTCCGGTAACCCCAATTTTCGGTCGCGCGGGAATTTGATCCGGCACAGCGTTGATCCGGGATCGCGCGGAGGTGAGGGCTACACGTTGGAGTTTAATTTTGATCCGCGCTACAACCTGAAATCTGGTGCTCAAAAAAATGCGAACGGATTGACGATTACACATGTGTTGCGGGCAGATGGTCGGGAAACGAAGTCGATTATTCACGGGACGGCTGGGCGCGATGACTTCACTCACAATGACAAGGGACAGCTTGTCGGTGAAATCGACAGCCGCGGAGTCGGCACCACCACCGCGTATTTCGACAACACCGGGTTTGTCCAGAGAAGCGTTTCCGGTGAGAGCACCTATGAATTTTACTACGACGGCGGGTACGCGTCGCAGATGGGCAAACCTTCGGAGGTGGAGCTTCCGGCGGGGCTCCCGACGCTGACGAAACACAACCGCAAACTGCAATCTGTTGAAACCTCGCGCGGTGAGTTGAAACAGCTGACCGGTTACGATGAGCAAGGCCGGCCGGTTTTCCAGCAACAGTTTCTCGGCGACGGAAGGACGCCCATCCTCCGATCAGAGTTTGACGAAAAGGGATTCATGACCCAGAGCGTCACGGAGGGACTGGAAGTAAACGGCGCCATGGAAAGCTTGGAGTACAAGTTCACCCCCGATGAAATGTCCCGGGTCAAGTCCATGACGATGCCGCAAGGAACCGTTCAAACGCACGAATTTGATGACCGCGGCAATCTGCTCCGCCGGACGACCGGAGAATACGTCGAGGAATTCACCGTGGACCTAAATGGCAACACGACCGAGATCCGCAAAGGGGGGGACCTTGTTCAGAGCACAGTTTATGACGGATTGGACCGACCGATAGCCATAACCCGGCACGTGGGAGACAAGGACGAATTGAGCGAATTTACCTACTTTCGCGAAGGGCAGCCCAAATCTGAAACCTTGTCCGACGATGAATTTGGACTGGCCAAACAGATGAGCTTCGACGAAGTGGACGAGCTGGGCAGGCCGGTGTCCTTCACCATCGCCGGCACCACCATCAATCCGGTTTACAGTTACGTTTACGATCAGAACTCGGTTGCTGAAATTGGACCCCGTATGACTCTTCGTAGAAGCTGGAATGCGGCCGGGCATCTTCTCAGCCGCACATCGGCCATCCTGACCGAAAACTTCTCGCCTGACGGCAATGGAATGGTCCGGGAGGTGGAGCGATTGGAAGACGGAGCCACCTTCCACGACTTCTTCGAGTTCGACACTCTCGACAATCCAAAGTCATACCGGGACGACCTTGGAACCGTTTACAAATATACCACCCGGGCGGATGGCAAATTCGAACAAATCATCAATGCCCGTACCAACATTACGGAGTTGGACTATTCTGCAAAAGGCGAGCTGTTGCTTCGTAAGCGGGCCGACGGAATGGAATTGCGCCACGAATTCGACGAGTTGCGGCACGCGACCTATTCCGGTGATCCTGACGCGGGGGCCCAGAAATCTTACGACCAGAACATTCGTCTGGAATCGGCGACACAGCGCGACGGTGCTTTGCTGACCTACGGCAGCTTCGATTCGCGTCTTCAACCTCAGACGTTGTCCATCCCCGGAGGGGAAATCACGATGGTCTACGACTTGAAGCAAAGAATAACGGAACGTGACGTTTCATATCAATCAACCGCTTATGCCGAGACACGAAGCTTTGATGCCCAAGACCGGTTGCGCGTCAGCAAATATCAGCAGGACGAAGGAACGGAAAACACCGCGACGTTTGAGTATGATCTGGCCGGTCCATTGCTGAGTGCGACCTTTCAGGAGGATGGAACAAGCTTTGTCGTTGGATACGAGTATTACGAAGACCGGACACGCAAAACGGTCCTGTATCCCTCCGGAAGCATCGTCACGGAGTCCCGGGATGATTCGGGACGTTTGACCGGAGTTGGCGATCAGTCCGGAACCTTTGTCCGCGCCACCTCGTGGCAGGGCAACAGTCAGCCCAAGGCGGTTGAACTGGGGCCTGTAAGCATTGCCAATCGGTACGATGTCCGCGGCAGATTGGTTGCGTCCCGTGCCACAAAAACCGCCGACGGAAAGGTGCTTGTCCACATGCGTTACCAGTATGACGCGGCGAACAATCTTGAAATCCGCCAGTTTCTTCACCGAGGGGGGAGGGCGGACAGTTTCTCGTATGACCAGGGGGAACGCGTCAGCAGCGCCCAAATTGGCGCTCTCCCGTCTTCGGCGGTGGTCGTCGAGCAACCGCTCTACCGCCGCGACTACCTCTACCACTCGGGCGGCTTGGACTATCTCACTTCGGTCGCAAACACAAATCTTGGTCTTTCACCTCCACCGTTTGCGTCCAGTTGGGCCAACCATGACGCCTTCCTGCTGCCGGGCAGCGTAGATGGTTTTGATCGGTCCCCTGCCGATCCCAGAGGCAATGTTCAGGTTGCCGCCTTATCCGTGCGTCCCAAGTATTCCGCTCAGCCTTCCCCCGATTCCGCCAGCCTCGTCCACAATGGCAATGGGAACCTGATCCGCGTATTGCGGGATGACGGCACGCTGGAGGAAAATTTTTACCAACCGGACGGTCTGCGATATCGCCGCCAAGTCAGCAATGGACCAGTAGTTTTGGATCACCGTCATTTTGTCTACGACAGTGCCGGTCGATTGCTCGAAGAATATGATCTGGCGTCGGGATCGCCGTTCTTGATGGGCCGCTATTTCTACGGGACGAGCGACGCGCCAGAAGCGGCGGACTTCTACAACTCAATCAGCGGCCAGACGAATCGTTTTTACTACCTCCGCGATGCCGTCGAATCCGTGATTGCGGTGGTTGATGAGAACGGGGACGTGGTTGAACGCGCGTGGTATGATACGTTCGGTCAGCCTTCTTTGGAACAGGAGGACGTGCGGTCACCCGTGTTGCAGAGCGTGTTTGCCGGCGACGGCGGATCGCTTATCGTCGCGTTGTCCGAATCGGTGCTTGCCCCGTTGATTGATCCGGGCGAAGGCGAGGGAATCGTTCCCGTGCCAACGTTGGTTGGAGATGATGTTCTCAAAGTCTCCGTCAACTCGGGTGACATCGCGGGCACGGTTGAATTCCTTTCTTCCTTCGAAGGGCATGCGCCGTTCTCGGTGTTTAGATTCACGCCGTCGCAGGCTCTTCCAACCACTCCGACCGGCGTGTTGGGCTGGTGGCCTGCGGACTTGAGCGTTTCCGACGTGGCGTCCGGCAACAACGGTGCCCTCCGGGGCGGAGCGACGCTTGCCGGAGGGCTCATACAACAGGCTTTCGCGCTCAATGGTGCGGGTGCCTATGTCGAGATCACAAACACCTCGGCGGTCAATTTTGGGTCCGGTGATTTTACGGTTTCCAGCTGGGTGAACTTCAACACCACCGGCGGCGAACAGGTGCTGGTTGAAAAATGGTCGCAGTCCGCCAGCACCGGCTGGTCTTTGGAAAAGCGTCAGGATCAGCGGCTCCGGCTGCTGCTGGGAAATGGCGCGGGAGCAACGTCTTTGATCGAGACCTCGGCCCCGCTGAATTTCCCGACAAACACCTGGATTCAAATTGCGGCCCGCCGACAGGGAGATCAATTCACCCTGTTCACCAATGGTGTTGCGGTCGCCGTCGGCAGCCAGACAGTCAGCCTCAGCTCTTCCGCCACGCTCAAGTTTGGCAGTCGCGAAGGAAGCTCGCTTTTCTTCAATGGACGCATTGACGAGGTGACGATTTTCAGCCGTGCCCTGTCTGACCAGGAAATAGTTTCCGTCGCGGGTGGTGTCGGACTGCCGGGGCCGGTGACCGTTACTTTCAATGACGGCACGGTGATGGACGAATGGGGAAACCTGAATGAGCAGGAGAAGATTGACTTCATGCTCGTGGACGAGCCGGGCACCATTTTCTATTCCGCGCAACCGGCTCCCGAAACGGGCGCGTCGTCCGTTGCCCGCAGCTCGGTGGGATCTTCTTTCCTGTTTCATGGACAGTATTTTGATTACGACACGGGGCTGATCTATTTGCGCGCGCGGTTTTACGATCCGTTTTCAGGGATGTTCCTGGAGCCCGATCCACTGGGCTACGAAGACAGCGTCAACCTTTATGCGGGCATGGGGAACAATCCGGTGGGCTACCGTGACCCAAGCGGGTTGAACTATTTCACCGCACTAATGGGACGTGCGGCACGCCTGGTCGGACGTTCTGGACAAGAAGCCTCGGCGGTAATCAAGCCAAGTTTCCTGAGTCGATCGGCGAACGAAATCAGTGATGTAACTTGGTTGGAACGGGCTGGAGCCGCCGCAGATATCGATAACATGACCCCGTTGCTTGCCGAACGGGTCGGTAAATTCGCGGGGAGATTCCATGGGCTGGATGATATTGATGCTGCCAAACCTTTGGTACTCGGCCTTGATGGGAAGAAGAGTTATGAGGTGGCCGACGATTTGGCCCATGCACTCGATCCTGGGTCTTTCGTAAATACTGCCAACATTATCGGCGGTCGGCATCTCATGAATCCAGGACTTCGTGGAGCTTTCAGTGGGGAGGTTTTGCGGGCTATCGACGAGGGAAGGAAGATTATCGTTGACGTCTCGAATATGTCTGGAAAAACCCTGGCCGCGAAGATAGAAAGCGCAGTTGCTCGCAAATTCGTGAGTGAGAGCGGAAGACTTGCCGACGCGGAAGGTGTCCTTAGCCCCTTTGCAACCGATACGGAAATGCTATTTTTGTTCGAAAAAGGCCAGTTATCCAACGTGACGTTTGTGCAACGCTTTGGGGATGATGTTTACGAGTTGGCTAATCCGTTTATCCAACAGGTGGCAAAGGCTCCGAGTGGTATGAGCGCCGTCGAGACCGGTTCCCTGATCCTCGGAGATATCGCCTGGCAGTCGTTGAGGGGTGCCAAAAAAGGAGCAAGATATCTACGGCTCGGTACGGGCTTTGATCGTGCCGGTCGTAATTTTCAGTCCAACCCGGAGGAGTTTCAGATTCCATGAATCCATATCTCAAAGACATGCTGCGAAAAGGAAAATACGGATGGTTGCTGAGCCAAGTTTTCCTTGTCGTGGCAATGCTCGGTTCGGTCAAAGGAGAAGATTCCAATGCCGAACCCCTCACCACCCTCGAATACCGGGTCAACGGCACCGGTCTTCAGGTATCTCCGGCGGCGGTGGCGGTGCCGAAGGGGATTGCGGGGTCGGTGCTGGTTTCACTCACGGGGGGTGAGGCGACGCAGGCGCTGGCGGACGGGGCGTATGTTGAGGCGTTTCTGCGCGGGCCCGGTTTTCCGGAACCACGTCGCATGGTCAGTCAGGTGAATCAGCCGATGCTTTTCCCGTCGTTGAATCTCGTGGGGGATTATCAATTAACCGGTATCCGGTTGGTGGATGCGGTCACGGGGGAAACTCGCATGGAAGGCTCGCCTTCGATCGTGCCGGTGCGGGTGTTTGACGAGGTGTTGGTCTCGCGTGTCACCACGCGACCGCTCACGTACGAGGAAATCGTCGGCAAGGGCATCTTCATCGATGAATCGAACTTCCGCGTTGTCGAATTCGAGGCGGCATTTGTTTTAGATGGCAAGACAATCCCGGTCTTGTTTCCGGTGGTGGCTCCGAGGTTCACGGAATCCACCGAACTGATTCCAGCTGCAGAGTTGGAAGAGAAGCTCGCGGCGGCGGCCGTCTTCAACCGGCAGATTGCGTCGACCACGCAGTTGCCGCCCGAGTTTGAAGTGGCGCAGCTCAATATCGAGATCCAGGGCATCAATTTCCAGGTTGTCGATCCAGAGGCGCCCGAGTCGCTTGGCTTGCGCGTGCCACCCATCCCGGCGCTCATGGTCATCCCCGGCAACATCGGATTCCTCAACCAGTTTTTCAGCGTGCAGATCTTCACGGAGAACGCCGCCCCCCGGGGCTCAGGTCTCAGTGTTTACAACATCAACGCCAAGCTGAATCTCCCTCCCGGTCCCGATCAGGTGTTGGCGACCGCCTACGCGACGCCGGGAGATGACCCGCTGCGGTTCGCCCGCATCGGTCCGGACAAGATCATCAAACAGATTCAGCAGATCGTGCAGCCGGGTCCGGACGGCGAAGTCGGGACTGCTGACGATGTGCCACGGTTGCGTCCAGGCGAAGCCGGGCGTGCGGAATTCCTGGTCGAAGGTTTGCAGGAAGGGTTGCACGTGATGAACCTCGATCTGGAGGCGGACATGGATGGTCTGGCTGCCGGCCCGGTCAAGGTGATGGGCAAGGCTGCGGGCGCGGTGCTGGTGCGCAATCCGAAGTTTTCAATGGCTTTCTCGCATCCGCGCACCGTGCGCGTCGGCGAGCCGTACGATGCGAGCGTGACGTTGCTCAATACGGGTGTCACACCGGCGAACCTCGTTCACGTGACCTTGAACAAGAACTCGATCTCGGGCGCGCGCCTCGAAGATGAAACTCAGCAGATTGTCGAACTCGGCACCATTCTCCCGGGACAAACAGCGACTGCGACCTTCCGCCTGCGTTCGTTACGGACCGGTTCCGTCAGTTTCTCAAACCTGACCACCAGCGACGACAGCGTGGTGGGCCGCTTCCGGCTGAGCATGGGGGTTGATGAACGCGGTGTGGCCTTGTCCCCGGATACGATCGCGATGCCGGACTTCGTGTATCGACTGCCGCCGGATTTGTTGTTCGCCGCCAATCGTGTGCTCGGGCAGGCGCTCAGCATCGCCACGGCGGGTCAGGTTCCGCCAGGGGCCTTGCGCGTCGGCAAATCAACCGTCACCCGTCGCGTGCTTGACCTTGCCGAGGCTGGTCAACGAATTCAGTACGGCGATCCGATGAGTCGAGTGTTGACTGACCTCTTGCGCGACTGGCAGGGCGGCCGTCAGGAGAGCGCGGGCTTTGACCAAATCATGCGCGAGACGAACGCGGGCCGCGAGTGGCGTGAGGCGTTGATGGCCGCGCTGGAAACCGCCGATGGGCTGGATGGCACTGCCAGGGTCATCGATCGCGCGCCGGATCTCGCCGGGCTTGGTCAGCAGTTCGTGCTGGCGAGCGCCGGGCCGGGTCAGTTGCGGGTGGATTTCGGTGACGGCAAGCTGGGTGCAGTCAGCACGAACAGCTCCCGCCCTTACGCCCTGGTTTATCAAGGCACCAACGGCGTATGGGCCAGCACACTGACCGAAACAAACGCCACCTTCGCCTGGACGTTCACCAATGGGCCACCGGTCGGGGACATGGCGGTGTTGCTGGTAACGACCAACGGCAACGCGCGTCAGTTGCGCTGGATCGTCGCGAATCCTCCCGTGGATGCGACCTATCTCTTCTCACTGTCCGATGCCACCGAGTCACTCCGGATTGATCTGTTGTCGGACGGCTCGATCGATTCCACGCAGGCTCCCACCGTGCAGGTGAGGAATGAACTTCCGCCTTCGTTGGTGGCGGTCGAACAGGATCTCTCCGTGCTCGCCGGCCGGCCTTCCAATCCGTGCATTGGTCCAGCCTTTTACAACTACGGCACGATTGTCGCCGTGGTGTTCTCCAAGCCTATGACCCAGGACAGCGCGGGGGAACCGCTGGCCTATACCGTCGACGGCGACAATGGAGCCAACTCGGTCACCGTCCAGCCGGGTGGGCGGGTCGCCTACCTGAATTTACGGAAGGGGATCAGCGCGATCCGGCCACGGTCCCTGACGATTGATGGCGTCACGGACATCCGGGGCAACCTGGTCGCGACGGTGACCACGCCGATTCGCTCGATGACTCCGGGCACAGCAAACGTTCCTTTCACAGGTGGCGTTGCGATCCGTGGGCGTGCGTTGAAGGGGAATGGCGCGCCGGCCCCCGGCATCCCGGTGACGCTCACGATGTATGACCGTGTTTACATTGCCAGTTCGGCGGACTGCGCGGCCTGGGTCAAGCGGGTGAGTCAGGTGATCACCGATGCGGGCGGTAACTTTGATTTCGATTTCGTGATGTCGGGCATCCCTTATTCGATTTCGGCGACCGACACCAGCGGGCTGTCCGATGAGGCACTCACGTTGATCGCCGGAAATACCGCTGATGGGAAGGTCGAGCGGGAGCGCATCCTGCAACTGGCGACAAGTGCCGCCACGCGTGACACCTTGCTGGGCCTTTTCGCGGCCGGCTCAATCCCGGAGGCGATTGCCAAGGTGGAGGGACTCGATCGCGCAGTCGTCCGTGACACAGTCACGCTGGGTTCAGGACGTGAAGGCCAGACGGTTCCCATTGCCTTGCGGTTCCGTGGTCGTGCGACGGTGGTGGGCCAGGTGGTGGGAGCAGATGGAACGACCCCCATTCCGGGCGCAGCCATAAATCTGTTTCCGGACACGGACTCGCGCGAACTGGGCCGGGGCATCTTCGCCGATCGCGAAGGACGCTTTGCGTTCTATGGTGTGCCGCTCGGAGTTTACACGGTGGATGCGACGACTTCGGACCGGCGCTCGCGGACGGTGGCCGGCTTGCTGGATACGCCGGGTCAGGTCGCGACGTTGCTCGTCGCGGTGCCGTCGATCATCACGCCGCGCGGCAGCCTGCGCGGGACCGTGTTTGAAGCGGACGGTCTCACGGCACACGGAGGTGCCCGAGTCATTATCGGCAATGCCGGTTCCGGCACGGTGAACAACGTGGTGCGGATCGTCGATGCCGACGCCGACGGCAATTGGCGGGCAGATGGACTGCCGGTACAGAACTGGGATGTCGTCGCCGTTTCTTTCGATGGCCGCCGGAAAGGTTTGCGCAGCAACTATCCCGTCATGCCGGACACGCTGTCGGTGGTGAACGTCACGCTCGAATCAACGACGCTGCTTTTTGGCCGGGTGCAGTTTGAGGATGGCCGTCCGGCGTCGAATGCGCTCGTCGCGGGTGGTCTCGCCCTGGTCCGGACCGACGCCAATGGCAACTTTGCGCTCGAAGGCGTGCCCGTGGGCAGTCGCACGATCAGCGCCGGTCTGGAGCGCAATCCCGCCGCGGGAATTGATTTCCCCAGATTGGGATCCGCCACCGTCAATGTCATTGCCGGCGCGAACAATTACGTCGTGGTCAAGCTCCGCTCGGCGGGTCGCATATTTGGCAAGGTGACGAATCTGAATGGTCAGGGGATCGGCGGCGTCCGCGTGGCCATTCCGGTGCAGGGCGGCTTCTATTGGACTGACGCCGACAGTCAGGGCAACTACGTCTTCGAGAATCTGGGACTAGGCGACTACACCCTGAGCGCGCCGGCGAACGCCACCTCGCCACCGCAATTGGACGTCAACAAACTGAATGAACAGATCCGGTCGGGCAATGAGGATGAAATCCTGGCGGCGTTCGAAGAGGCGATCCGGGTCTTCGTCGGCGCCGATGATCCATTGATCAACGGGTCGCAACGCAATTTCCGCCCGGTCACCTGGGGCTTCACGACCGGGAAACTCCAATTCGACGGCCAGTCGGCGGAGGCCAACATCCGCATGCTGCCGGAGGGAACCGTGGCCGGGAAAGTTCTCAATCATCAGGGAGTGCCGATTGGCACCCGGGTTCGTTTGACCGGACTGGGACCTGACATTTCCGGCGCACCGAAGATCACCATCCGGGGCGAGCGCGATTCGGACCCGGCCACCGGTTTATTCATCTTCCCGGGGCAGTTGTTGACGGGACCGTGGACGGTGCAGGCGGCCTCGCCATTCTATCCCACTGTCATCAGCGCGAGCGGCTTCACCACGGATATAGATCGCAATGTGACCAACGTGGTGCTGAAATTCCCTCCGCTCCAGGACTTCAACGGACGCCTCGTGGGGCGGGTCCTCAATCCCGACGGCTCGCTGGTCGGAGCTGGCGTGCGCGTGAAGATTGATTTCTCCGGTGATTACGAAATCCAGACGGACACGAATGGCCTCTTCGATACACAGATTACCCTGCCGGCACGGGGTTACCGCGTGGAAGCCATTGACGACGTGAGCGGTCTGCGTGGTTTGAGCTACATCGGGCTGACTGCGGGCATCACGAACTCGGTTGACGTCCAGCTGCTGACAAAGAATTCGAGTGTCGAGGTCACCGTCCTGCGCGGCAATGGCCTGCCGGCCGTCGGCGCGAAGGTGGAACTGGAGCACGGCACTTATCCGTTCGACGGCCGGGTGGCGCTCTTTGCGGATGCCAACGGCAAGGTCCGCTTCAACAATCTCTGGGAGGGCCGTTACGCGGTCTGCTCTCAATATACGGAAGCATCCACCCGGGTCTTCGCACGCGGAGGCGTGACCGTGGCGGCCAATCAAACGGGCTCGGTAACTCTCCGGCTCGGCTCCACCGGCAACATCACAGGCCGGTTCGTGAAGCTGGATCAAACCACCCCGGTCGAGGGCGCGCAGGTTTCCGTGGGCAATCTGGGATTTGCCACCACCGATTTCGACGGCCGGTTCCGGTTCGACGGCGTGCCGCTGGGCACCTACACACTCGTGACGTCCGACCCCGTGACGGGCGCCTATGCCCGCGGTTCGGCCACTGTCTCCATTGCTGACCAGACGGTGGACGTCTTGTTGATCGAGGGCGCGCGCGGCGAGATCAACGGCTATGTGATCGACAGCTATGGGCGGAACTACGCGCCCGGGGCCAAGGTCACGGTTCGATTCTCGGACGGGTTGACACCGGCGCGCACGGTGACCACAGGGCCGGATGGGCGTTACTCTGTTCCGGGATCGCCGGTTGGAAACTTTACGGTAAGTGCAGTGGACCGGCCCGTCGCGCAGGGCGGTCGCGGCACGTCCGGGTCTGCCAGCGGCAATCTCAGCGCTAGCACCTTGGTGGCGTCGATGGACATCGCTTTGCGCCCGCTGGGATCGCTCCCGGTCAAGGTGGTCCGGGAGGATGGTGTTACCCCGGCGTTGAATGTCACGGTTACCGCCGCCGGCAAACAACAGGATACCGATGCCGCCGGCATGGTGGTCTTCAACGATCTCTTCCTGGCCAGCTATCAAGTGACGGCGATCTCGCGCAACGGCGGTGAATTGCGCAACGGCGTCAGCGGCACCGGGGTGGTTGGTCAGGCCGGCACGAACGCACCCGTGACCCTGCGGTTGCCCGGAGTCGGCTCGGTGGCCGGCATCGTCGTGGACAGTGACGGTTCCACTCCCGTCGCCGGCGCTGAGGTCGTGATCACGATTCAGGCACCCATCTTTAGCGGCCAGCAGGTCGTCTTCGTATCCGGAGCGGATGGTCGGTTTGCCTTCGCGGATATTCCGGTTGGCAATTATCGCCTGGGTGCGTCGCTCATTTCCCTGGCGAGTTCAGTAAACGGAAATATCAGTGTGGGCGGAGAGACGGACGAAGTGACCCTGCACCTCGGCGACAGCGGTGCGATCACAGGACGGCTGGTCCGGGCGGATGGCGTGCCGCCCGTGCCGGGCATCGACGTTCTCATACTGTTCAATTCCCAGAGCGCCAATCCGGGCCGGGCGTTCTATCGAACCGACGCCAACGGCCGGTTCACTTTCACGGGCATCCCGCTGGGTAACTTTGATCTCGAAGCCGTGGCGGCGGCGTTTGGTGGCCTGGTCAAGACCAGTGCCATCCTCTCGAGCAATGGCGAACTGCTGGACCTCGGTGATCTGCGATTTGACGAGGCGTTCCCGACCGTGGTCAGTGTAACGCCTCCGGAAACGGCGGTGGAGATTCCGATCAACACCAGGGTGGAATTGCTGTTCAGCGAGGCGCTGGCGGCGTCCTCCATCACCACCAATGGTGTGTTCGTCCGCTCGGTGGCCACGGGGCTGAAGGTGCCCGCCACGCTGGCGTTGCTGCAGACGAATTCCGTGCCGCGCCTGATCCGGATCACTCCCATTACCCAGTTGGTCAGCGAACAGATTTACGAAGTGATCGTTGTCGCGGGTAACTTGCAGAATGCGAACGGAGGAATCATCGGCTCGGGACCGCGGGATCTCGTCGGGCGCTCGCTCGTGACCTCCTTTGTTTCCCGGTTCAAGACGGCTGACAACGACCCGCCGGTGCTGCTCTCGCTCTTTCCGACCAACGGCGCCGTTCAGATTGATGTCCGCGGCGTGCCTCGGCTGAGTTTCAACGAATCGATCCGGCCCGCCGGCTTCAGCTTCAAGCTGACCGGGCCGCAGGGAGACGTGGTGGGCAATGCCGCAGTGGGTGTGGATGGCCGCGTGCTCAGCTTCATTCCAGCCGACCTGCTCAAGCCCAACGCAAATTACACGCTCACCGTCAGCAACGTGCTGGACATCGCGGGCAATGTTTCCACGAATGAACCGTACATCGCCACGTTTGCGACGCTCGACACCATCGGGCCGAACATCGCCACGCTGCGCATCGGTGATGGCCGCGCGCCGGCCGCCGGTTCCACGGTGCCCGTGGAGACGCTGCTGCAAACTCCCGAGACCGGTGCCAGCGTGCGGTTCACAAAAGATTTCAATCCCGCAGGCACCACTTCGCTCCTTCCCTATCGTCAGAACATCGTCTTGCCGCTCACCGGCTCGACCACCATCCGTGCGATCGCGACGGATCGCTATGGCAATGACGGTCCATTCGCGGAGCTTGTCATCACAGTGCAGACCAATCAGCCGCCGGCCGTCCAGTTCACCCGCGTCACTCCCGTAAGCGGCCCGGCGCCGAGCGGAACGTTTGTCGCGGTGGACGTTTCCGCCACGGATGACTCGGGTATTTCCGAGTTGAAGGCGATCGTTGCCGGCATTGGCTCGGGTGGCCTGGTCACCACCAATGGAAGTCAGTTGCGCGTGCAGGGCCTTGTCAGCACCGACGCGGGTCCCGGCTCCCAGGTGCGGATCTTTGCCGAGGCGAAAGACGATGTCGGCCAGTCGAGCGGCCAGCAGGTCTTCACGTTGGCGATCGTTGATGGCACGAAGCCAACCCTCGCGATCAACAGCCCGGCCGCACAGACCGTCATCAGCCGCGGGCAGACCGTGCCAGTGACGCTGCAGTTGAATGACAATTTTGGCGTCAGCCAGGTGGATCTGGTGGCGAGCGGAGCCTTCACCAGCCAGGTGCAAAGCGTGCTCAGTCCGGTGGTCACGAACGGGATCACGGTCGTTAATCTGGTCGTGCCCAATGACACTCCGATCGACGGCGGCACCGTCCTGCTGTCCGTGACCGCCCGTGATTCAGCCGGGAATATCTCGTCGGCGGTCACACGTACGCTGCGGCTGCCTGACACGACCGCGCCGACGCTGGTGTCCATCACGCCGACCGATGGGGCGACGGGCGTGGATCCGCAGGCAGTGATCCGGCTGAACTTCAGCGAGGCACTGGATACGAACACCGTCGTGGCGGCCAACTTTACTTTGATGCCGACGGCGGGCGGGGCTGCGGTTCCGTTGCAGGTGGCTCTTCAGGCCAATCAGACCACGGTTCTGCTGACTCCCACCGCCGCGCTTGTGGTGGACGCCGAGTATCGCCTGACGGTTGCGACCGCCTTGAAGGATCTCGCCGGCAATTCCCTGGCCGCGGATTTGAGCACCACCTTCCGCACGGGTGATTTCCGTCTCGTGCGGCCGACCAACGGCCAGCCGGTGGTGGAAGGCCAGAACCTGATACTGGAGGCCGGTTGGACTTCGCTGACCGTGGGCAAGGTGCGCTTCCTTGCCGATGGCGTTGAGCTGCGCGTGGTCACCTCCGCCCCGTTTACCAATCATTACACCGTTCCGCTGTTGAACGCGTTGACCGGCACCAACGTCACCATCCGCGCCGAAGCCCTGGGCGCAAACGACGTGTTGCTCGCGGAGGCATCGGCAACGATGTCGATCTACGCCGCCGATCTCGACAGCGACGGCGACGGCGTGAGCAACGCGGATGAACTCTTGCGCGGCACCGATCCGTTCACACCGAACCTCCCGCCGACCCTTGAATTCCCGGACGTGATCGAGATCGTCCAGTTTGCGACGACCAACTTCATCGTGTCCGCGACGGACGTGGACGGCAATTTGCGCCGCCTGCGCGTTCGCGAATCGCTGAGTGACGACGACATCCGTCTCTTTGATCGGTTGCTGTTTGTCGAGAGCGGCGTTTTCGACTTTGTGAGTTCCACCAACGCGCCATCGTTGAGCGCGACGTTGAGCCTGATGAACGCGTTTACCAACGACGTACAGTTCATCTTGCAGGCGGTGGACAATGACGGGCTAACTGCGACGAAGACGGTCACGGTACGCACGTTGGAGGATCTCGATCTGGACGGCATTCCAGACCGCGATGATCCGGACATCGACGGCGACGGAATGGCCAATCTCGACGAGGCCACGCGCGGCACCGATCCGCGCAAGCCGGACACCGACGGCGACGGTCGTTCGGATCACGCCGAGGTCAACGGAATTGGCGGTCCGGCCACGAATCCGCTGGTCGCCGACTCGGATGGCGACGGGTTGCCGGACGGCTTCGAACTCGCGCTGGGGCTTGATCCCAACAACGGCGGCGATGGCTCGCCGGTGGTGGTGGTCGACAACCGCACCGTGAGCTTCAGCGGCTTCGCGCAGTTCCACACCCTGATCCTGACCAACGGCTCGGTGCTGACGCACAACGCCGCCGGCACCGGCATCGGCGTGAATGAGCCGCGCGGGTTGGAACTCGTACTGACCAATCTGATCATCGACGCGGGCAGCCGCATTGATGTCAGCGCGAAAGGTTACCTGGGTGGGCAAGTGGCACCAAATTCCTTCAACGAGGGACGCACACTGGGCAATCGGGCGCAAGGTGGAAGCCTGCGTCGCAACGGTGGCAGCTACGGCGGTACCGGCGGCCTTGGCTCGGCGGAGGCCTACTCGAATCCAACCTACGGCGATTTCCATGATCCAAATGAACTGGGCAGCGGCGGCGGCTCGGACTCGGGTTCGGCAGGCAGCGGAGGTGGACTGGTTAAGATCAGCGCCGGGAGCATCGAGCTTGAAGGACAGATTCTGGCCAACGGCGGGAATGGACCGACCTACGGTGGTGGTGGTAGCGGTGGTGCGATCAAGATCGCGGCGAGCTCGATTTCCGGCATCGGCCAGATTCGCGCCAACGGCGGTACCTCCGGCAGTCAGGCGGGCGGCGGCGGCGGCGGGCGGGTGGCAGTGTATTTCGGCACCGCCTCACACGGGTTAGTCGACGGCATCCAATCTTTTGGCGGAGTGGGTAGCGGCACGGTGGGAACGCCTGGCACCGTTTACCTGCGCCGGACTGGCCAGCCGGATGATCTGATCGTTGACGCGGGCCGCACGAATAATTTGAGCCCAGCCACTCCCATACTCTCCCTTGCCGGCGGTACCGCCACCTATCTTGGAGAAAACTCGTTTGCCGATCGCAGCACGCGGTTCGAGCGGGGATCGCTCGTGGGCCAGGAGATTTTCTTCAACGGCAATTCCGCCCTGCGCTTCCGCGTAATCGGCAACATCGGCTCCTTCATTTTCACCGATCCGGCGGGCGGCCGCCTGACGGATGTCGCCGCCAATGGTGCGACCTATCAGGCTGTCATCACCGTCGGACGAATGGTCATCCGTAATGGTGCCACGGTTGATTCCTTGGATGCGGCGCTTGATCGCGCGGATCGACGCGGGCGAATTGTCGCCGGCAACGTCGAATTGTTGAGCGCAGCGCGTTTGGCACATCCGCCGGGGACCCTGACTTCACAGTTTGGTCTGGAGTTGAACGTTACGAATGCGCTGACGATTTCGACGAACAGCCGGATTGACGTTAGCGCGCGGGGTTATCTGGGCGGGTTGAGCGCTGGCAATAATGTTTGGGAAGGCCGGACGTTGGGCAATACCACCGAGGGCGCCAGCCGGCGTCGCAATGGCGGGAGCTACGGTGGTCTGGGCGCGTTTGGAACCGCCGAGCAAATTGCCAATGCGGTGTATGGAGCTTTCCGGGATCCCAATGAACTGGGCAGCGGTGGCGGATCGGACTCGGGAGCGGCGGGTAGCGGCGGCGGGTTGGTGCGGATCACGGCCGGCACGGTAAATCTTGAGGGCCAGATTCTGGCCAATGGTGGAAATGGTTCGACCTACGGCGGTGGTGGCAGCGGTGGCGGCATCAAGATCAATGCGGGCACGTTGTCAGGCGTCGGGTTGATGCAGGCCAACGGCAGTGGTGCCGGCAGCAACGCCGGCGGCGGCGGCGGCGGGCGCGTAGCGATCCTCTATGGCAGTGCCGACGGCGGGTTTGATTTCGCGCGAGTGGAATCCAATGGGGGTGTCAGTACCGTCGGATCCGGTGCCTCGGGGTCCATCTTCAACCAGCAGAACGGCCAGACACCCGTGATTGTCGTCCGCGGCACCGGACGCGAGACACCATTGCCACCGACCGTGGGCAACGAGATTCTGCTCCTGGACAACGCGCTGGTGTCGGCGACGAACATCAACGTGGCGAGCCTGATCCTGACCAATGGCGCGGTGCTGACGCATCCGGCCGCCGACCTCACGATCGAATCGCGCCTTTTGATCAATGCCACGACGTTGACGATTTCGACGAACAGCCGGATTGACGTTAGCGCGCGGGGTTATCTGGGCGGGTTGAGCGCTGGCAATAATGTTTGGGAAGGCCGGACGTTGGGCAATACCACCGAGGGCGCCAGCCGGCGTCGCAATGGCGGGAGCTACGGTGGTCTGGGCGCGTTTGGAACCGCCGAGCAAATTGCCAATGCGGTGTATGGAGCTTTCCGGGATCCCAATGAACTGGGCAGCGGTGGCGGATCGGACTCGGGAGCGGCGGGTAGCGGCGGCGGGTTGGTGCGGATCACGGCCGGCACGGTAAATCTTGAGGGCCAGATTCTGGCCAATGGTGGAAATGGTTCGACCTACGGCGGTGGTGGCAGCGGTGGCGGCATCAAGATCAATGCGGGCACGTTGTCAGGCGTCGGGTTGATGCAGGCCAACGGCAGTGGTGCCGGCAGCAACGCCGGCGGCGGCGGCGGTGGGCGCATCGCTATCTACTATTCGCATGCCAGCGGGTTCGCGCTGACGAATGTTCATTCGATCGGTGGCCTGGTTGGAAATGCACAGGGAACACCTGGAACGATCTACTTCCAAAGCCCGACCACGACTCTCGGTCAGTTGACGATTGATGCGCGTGGAACGAATCAACCCACCCGATTCACGCCTTTGCTTTCAATGGCAGGCGGAACCAACACCAGCATCACGGCCAGTTTGCTGACGGACACCAACGCGTCCTTCGTGCCCGGTGGCTTGATCGGCCTTCGCTTAAAGCCCGATCCGAACAACGCGGCAACCTTCCGGATCATCGGCAATACAGCGACCAATATTGCGACCGATCCGGTGGATGGCAGCCTGTTGAGTGTGGCGGCGTCCGGATCCGCCTACTCGGCCGAGCTGGGTGTCGGTCACCTGTCGGTGCGCGGCGGCGCCAAGGTGGACCTGGTGGATACGGATCGTGCGCGCGCGGATCGGCGTGGTCGGATGCACGTGGTCACTGGGGAGATTATCGAGAACAGCTGGCTGAGTCATCCGGAAGGAACGCTTGCCGCCCAGTTCGGTCTGGAGTTGTTTGCCGACCAGAGCCTGACGGTGGATGCCACCAGCCGGATCGATTCCAGCGCGCGCGGTTATTTGGGGGCCGGGCGGGGCGGTAACAATGTTTGGGAAGGTCGCACCTTGGGCAACACCACCACGGGTGGCAGTACGCGGCGAAACGGCGGCAGCTACGGCGGCAGCGGCGGGATCGGTAGTGCTGCGGGGACACCCAACGTGCTCTATGGCCTGGACGCTGAGCCTAACGATGTCGGCAGTGGCGGCGGTTCGGACAGTGGCCTGGCCGGCAATGGCGGCGGGTTGATCCGAATCCACGCAGCGACGCTCACATTGAACGGGCAGATTCTCGCTGGAGGTGACGCAGGCAGCACCTATGGCGGAGGCGGAAGCGGCGGCGCCGTCAAGATCACCACCCGCACCCTCTCGGGAACTGGTATGGTCCGGTCTGACGGCGGCAACGCAGGAAGCAATTCCGGCGGTGGTGGTGGTGGTCGGGTGGCCGTCCTCTACGAGGATGCAGTGGGTTTCAGTCTGGCCAATGTTCTTGCCAACGGCGGCATCGGCTTTGGCGCGGCTGCCAACGGCAGTCTGTACTTGGTGCAGACGAGCTTCACTGCGCCTTCACCCCTTGCTTCGTCCAGTCCGCTCGTCCAATTTGCGAGCATTTCTCTCCTGGGAGTGACTGCTGCCGCGGCTTCGAGTCCGGCAATCGGCGGGGAACCTACGGTCGCATTCGAGTTGAATTGGACTGCGCCAATGCATGGTAGTTGCAATCTCGAAATGAGCGCGGATCTGCTCAACTGGGTTCCTGTGACTGCCGAACCAACACTGACGGGTGTTGGGACTTGGAAAGCGATTGCGTTGGTTTCGTCAGGCAAGAATTGGTTCTTCCGGATCCGCTGGAGTGTGGATAACCAACAGTCGCCCCGTTAAATCCAAGCACGCCTTGGTTGAATGAGCAGATAAACAAAGCCACTTCTGGCGAAGCGTATCTGGAATCGGTTGGTTGCTCATCTGGGTTTGCAATGGGGCCTGTCGTGTTTTGTTCTCTGGTGAATTTGTAAAAACCGCATCCGAAACCTTACCCCAACAATCTGATGCGATGGATGCTTGATATGTTTGCGGCCGACCCAGTCCTGCCTGTCTCCCGCGCCTTGCTGTTAAAGCTTTAATTGGCGTCACAAAATTGTAAGCGTCACCGATGGCACCTCTTGACAGGAGAAGATTCCCGGGAGTCATAAGCGTCGTAGCGTATCTGCTACGACACTTATGATGCCTTGGACGGTGCAGTGGTGCGGCGGGCCTTGGCCCAGGCTTCAGGGGTGACTTCGGGGATCTGCCGGTTGGTCATGTTGGGCAGGCGCGTGAGCACGTCGCGCAGATAGGTGTAGGGATCGATCTCACGCCGTAAGCGTCACCGGTGGCACCACTGGATGATTGGAACATAAGAGTCGTAGGATGGCCGGCTATGACATCTATGACGGAGAGTTTGCCGGGGCCGCTGCTCAAGACAGATGTGCTGGGTGAACTGGCGCGGAGCTTCGATGGTGTGGATGATTATGTCACGATTGCGGAGAACGCCGCCAGCAACCTGGGCGGGCGAAGCGCGTTTACCATTGCCGCGTGGATCTATCCGCGTTCGGCCGTTCAGCAGTTCCCGGTCATTTATGCTGAGGGTCACTGGCGGGTTTCACTGGGTCTGAAGAGCGGCACCACCAAACTCGACAGCTGGGTCAACAACACTGTTCAGATCACCAGCACGGGCGACCTGCAGTTCAATCAATGGCAGCACGTCGCCCTCGTCGTGAACGGCGGGGAACGGCGCTTCTACATCAATGGTCTGTTTGCCGGTTCGGGCAGCAACCCGGCCGTGGAGGCTGATACGACCGGTGCCGCGATTGGCGGCACGATCTCGGAGCCAACGGATGGTCGCAACCGTTTCGATGGCTCCATCGACGAAGTGACGCTCTGGGACGTGGCGTTGGATGAAGCGCGGTTGTTGAATCTTGCGAATGCGCCTGTTGCTGGAGGCGAGACCGGTTTGATCGCATGGTGGCCACTGAACGAATCCGGAGGCACGACGTTCGCCGATGGAACGGGTGGCGGCTCGGACGGGATCAGCGGTGGCGGCGTCGCCAGCCGTATGCCTCGTCGGGTGTTGAACACTGCGGCACCCTACCTGGCGTTCCTTCCCCGCCTCACCGACGCCAGCCATCGGGTGATCTATGCGCCCGATGAGAATCTGGCTGGCTTCGACTCGCTCCGGTACCGCGTGAATGACGGCAAGGTTGATTCCAACGAGGGGGTGGTGAACCTCCGTATCCTGCCAGTGAATGACGCACCGGTGGCCGTAGGCGAGTCGGCCTTCGCGCTTCAGGGTCTGCCGCAGTTTATCGGCAACGTGCTGACCAACGACTTCGATGTTGAGGGCACGCCGATCTCGGTGCTCGACTTCACCCAAGCGGCGAATGGTTCAGTCAGCTCGAATGCGCCCGGTATCTTTGTTTACACGTCAAACCCGGGATTCATCGGCGAGGACTTCTTCACCTATCGCATCACGGACGGCACGACCAACAGCGCTCCGGCGACGGTGAACATCACGGTAACCGCTCTCGATGAGTTCCGCTGGGTGAACGCGGCGGGTGGCAACTGGGACACCGCCTCCAATTGGAGCCAGAACCGCGTGCCCGGTCCTGCGGACAACGTGATCATCAATCTCGACGGCGACTACACGGTGACGCTGGATGCATCCGCTTCAGTCAATCGTCTGGTGATCGGTGGCGGTGCAGGTGCCCCTGTCTTCAACGTCAATGGCCGGACCTTGACGGTGGCAAACGATAGCTTTCTCCGGCCCGGTGCCCGTCTCAATCACCCTGGTGGCACGCTTTCAATTGCCGGTCGCCTCACCGTGGAGGGCACCTTCAACTGGAGCGGTGGTTTCCTGACGGGCGCGGGGACGACCGACCTGCTGCCGGGGGCGGTGGTGACATTTAACGGTGGTGACAAGTTCATCAATGACGGCCACCGGTTGTTGAACCGCTCGACGATGGATTTGACCATCGGTCGCCTTTTCATCGGCAACCAGTCCGTGGCTGGTGCCCGCTTTGAGAACGTCGGCACGCTGAACATTTCAGGTGAGGCTGATTTGGAGTGGTGGAATTTCAGCGGCGCCCGCCCCGTCAGCTTTGTCAACAGCGGGACCATCAACAAGGCCGGCGCGGGAACCATCACCGAGATCAATGTGCCCTTCACCAACGAGGGGGTCCTAAATGTCAACGCCGGCACGGTGCAAAAAAGCAACCCGTTGGTGAACCGCGGCACGATCAACCTGGCGGCGGGGACGGAGTTGAATTTGCAGACCGGCAACCACCTGTTCGAGCCGGGGAGCACGCTGACCGGGGCCGGTGCGGTGAGGACGAGCGGCACCCCCACCGTCGCCGCCCCCTGGACCATGACCGGCCGCGTCACTGTGTCCAGTGGAACCATGTCGATGACCACGGCCCAGACCTGGGCAAGTCTCACGATCAGCGGCGGCACGCTGTCGTCCATCAGCACGCTCACGTTAACCAATGAGTTTGTTTGGAGCGGTGGTTTCCTGACAGGCGCGGGGACGACCGACCTGCTGCCGGGGGCGGTGGTGACATTTAACGGTGGTGACAAGTTCATCAATGACGGCCACCGGTTGTTGAACCGCTCGACGATGGATTTGACCATCGGTCGCCTTTTCATCGGGAACCAGTCCGTGGCTGGTGCCCGCTTTGAGAACGTCGGCACGCTGAACATTTCAGGTGAGGCTGATTTGGAGTGGTGGAATTTCAGCGGCGCCCGCCCCGTCAGCTTTGTCAACGGTGGCATCATGAACAAGGCCGGCGTGGGAACCATTACCGAGATCAATGTGCCCTGGTCTAATTCCGGCGTGGTCAATCTGAACGAAGGCTCATTACTGGTCACGCAGGGAATTACGCAGTCGGGCACGGTGGTGCTGGCCAGCGGGGCAACCCTGCGCATCAACGGCGGCACTTCGACGGTTTCGGACACCACGTTGTTCGCGGGCGACGGCACGATCAACTTCGAGAACGGCACGCTGCTGACGTCGGCGGATGCGGTCATCGGCACCGCGGTAAACTTCCAGGCTGGCACTTGGGGCGGCACCAACCTGCTGACGATCTCGCGTTCACTCAACTGGACCGGCGGTGCCATGGATGGCGCGGGCATCACCGAGATTGCGGCGGGCGCGGTAGCTTCGCTGGTGGGTGGGGACAAGCGGTTGCGCAATGGCCACAGGCTGCTCAATCGTGGAACCATCACGATGTCAGCCGGCCGGCTATTCTTGAGTAATCCCAACACGGCAGGTGCCACTCTCGACAATCTGGGCACACTGAACTTCGAGGGAGAGGCTGATCTTATTTGGGAAAACTTCTCCAGCACGCGACCGGTGAGCTTCATCAATCGGAGTACGATGACGAAGACTGGTGCCGGCACGCTTTTGGAGATCACGGTGCCTTGGATCAACGAGGGTGCGTTGAATCTCGTGGCGGGGACAATTCGTGCGACCGAAGGACTGAATCATTCCGGTGCTTTGCAACTCGACGGTGGTACGCTGCTTCGAATCAACGGTGCCGTCTCGACATTCTCGGCCGCCTCCACCACCACGGGAACAGGTACCGCCCAGTTGCAGTCGGGCACCTTGAACATTGGCGAAGAGGTGACCATCAGCGCGCCGTTTGAACAGCTCGCCGGCGATGTGGATGGTGTCGGCAGACTGATCCTGTCTGGCGGTTTCAACTGGACCGGCGGAAACATGAACGGCGCGGGAACGACCGAGATTGTTACTGGCACCACGGCAACACTTGCCGGCGGCGACAAACGGCTGCGCAACGGGCGCACGTTGCTCAACCGTGGAACAATTACCATGTCTGCCGGACGGCTTTTCCTGAGCAACCCTTCGATCGCCGGCGCGAAACTGGACAACGAAGGGATCCTGAATCTTGAAGGTGAGGCGGATATTGCGTGGGAGAATTTCTCCGCCACGCGACCGGTCAGTTTCGTGAACCGTGGCACGCTGAACAAATCAGCCGGCGGCACTTCCGACATCCTGGTGGCGTTCACGAACACTGCCGCGATCGTCGTGACGGAAGGCACTCTGGGGGTCCGGGAGAATTCGTCGCTGAATGGTTCCGTGAACATCGAGAGCGCAGGAGGATTCAACCTTTTCGCTGGTAATCACATCTTCGAGGTTGGCCTCGTGTGGAGCGGGAGCGGCACGCTCACCATTGCACGACCGGTGACACTGCGTGAGCCGGTGAACTTTGGCGACCTGATCGTCCACTTCAATTCCGGCGCCACCGTGTCCGGAGCCTTCGCCATCAGCAACACGGTTGATGGCGAGTTGCACGTCAACCAGACGATGACCTTCCCTGGCGACCTGTCGATCGGCGGATTGCTCAAGATCGCCAACGCCGCCCACACGGTGACTATTGTCGGCACTTTGACCCTGGCGAATACGGGTACGATCGACAACGCCGGCACCTTGCGCGCGGGCGCCTTCACGGATCAGAGCGGAACAATCATCGGCAATCCTCCGGTGGTCATCGGCCTTGCACCAATCGGTGTGGTCAGTTTCCAAAGCATTCAATTGGCGGGCGGCGCTAAACTTCAGACCGAGGGCGGCGGAGCGCGGGAGGTTGTTCTCGTGTGGGAAGCGGCATCGCCTGTTGGATACGAGGTGGAGATGAGTTACGATTTGAAGACGTGGCTGCCCTTGGGGGCGCAACCTCGATCAAACGGTTTTGGGACATGGACAACCCGGGCAGTCGTGTCGTCGTCGGAGGCCTGTTTTTTCCGAATCCGCTGGGTGGGCGGGAGTATGGTTTACGAGAAGTAGAGCCCGACATCGACCGCAGGCGCACGAGCTGCGTCGATTGGACCTTTCAATGGCGGGTGTGCTGTCGGCTGGCAGTCAAACGGCCCCGAGATTTTTCACCCGAAGCGGAGGGAATCCAATCGATCGTCGAGTGATTCGTTTCGCGGGGCGGCAATCGAGAAAGGGAAGCCGGGTGGTTTTGGGTTCAGCGACAGCACTACCGGTTTACTGACAGTTTCACTGACATCGGGGCCTTTTTCTCCTCTTCAGGTGTTACAACCAGTTCCAAATCACATCGTTGGAAAGTGGCGGAAGGGGAGGGATTCGAACCCCCGTTACGGTTACCCGTAAACCTGATTTCGAGTCAGGCGCCTTCGACCAACTCAGCCACCCTTCCCGCCGGGGCGCTGTTATTAATTCATTCTGTACGTGTCTGCAATGTGTTTTCGTCATTCACGCGCGGTATGTTCTGTTTCGTCGCGAATTGAGCTGCTTTCGGTTCAGGCATTTTCTCTGCTTGAAGAAGGGGTTGGTGCGGATTTGGTTTTGTTGTCGGTCCACTCAGATCATTTACGGACGCGACGCGATCCCGGGTCGCTGTTCGTTAGTGTTTGAAGAATAATCAGTTACATATTGATATGAAAAACGTGGGAAATGGATTCTGCTACAGCTTGTTGCTGACGTATCTGATCGCTGGTCTCAGCGAAACGCTGGTAATGGGACAGCCCGAGTCGTTCGGCAATCCCAGAATGGACCGGGCGATGGCGATCAATTCGATCGCCAATCTGAGGGTCGCCGAGCAATCGGAGGACGGGACGGAGCTGACACTGGTGATGAAATACACCTACAACGGTCATGCGGGCGCAAATGCACTGTTGGTGCCGATCATCGATCGCAAGGATCAACCGTCGGCGGGCGGCTGGTTTGGCGCGGACATGGTGACGGTGCCGACTGGAAGCGGTCCGGTGTCGATCAAGGTGAAGTTCTTCAACGATGAACCCGGCGTGCCACAGACCTTTGAAACGGACCGCGTGCGGGTGTTGATTCTGAACCACTCCGGTTCGTCGATCATCGGCGGAAAGAATCTGTTGAAAACGGTTCAGTGGGGCCGGGAGGACGCGGTCGCGCGAAAGATCTTGAGCGGGCCGGGCGAGGCCCGGGAGCAGCTGATTCAACTTGCGGACGAGGCGGAGGAGCGGGCCCGGAATCAAGCCCGGTTGGCGGCGGAGGCCGAGGCGGTGGCGCTGAAGAAAATAGAATCTAGCTCGAACGAGCAGCAGAAGACGGAGGCTCAGCTGGTGGCTGACAAGAACGCCAGAACCAAGACCGACGCGGCGGCGCGGGCGACGGAGGCGGCGCTGATCAAGAAAGAGCAGAAGGAGCTTCTGACTAACTTGAATTCACCCGGGAGCCAGCCGGAGAAGGCAGTCGATCTGAAGACTCGCATCACCAATGTAGAGATTGTCAATCGCAGTCGCGACCGGAGCCGGATGACGCTCGGGATCGAGTTCGAGCTCAAGGACAAGTTTGATTTCACACCATTGATTGGAGCGAAGATCCAGTCGTCCGACGTCGTGGGTTCGGCGGCCTTCTTCAAAAGCATGCCGGTGGAGGTGGGTCGGCGGAAGCAATTCGTCCTGCTGCCGGTCGAGTTTGCGCCCCCGGAAAACTCGCCGCATCAAACTCTGGTGACAGACAAGGTCATCGTCTACGTGACCGATGAATCGGGCGCGAGGGAGATTCCTTTGGATACCGCGACGCTTCTGCTGGCCTGGGGCGCGGCCGGTGCCGCCGATTCCGTTGCGCGTGACGCCGGATCAATCGTGCTTCAGGAATTCCGCCAGCGAAACGGTCAGAGTGGCTACGCTACCGTGAAGTATCATCTGCCGACTGGAAGCGGTCAGTTGCGCGTCCGCGTTTTCGATTCGAGCCGGCCTGAAAGTGTTTCATGGTTTGAAACGGATGTTGTTCCCATCGGGTCCGGTCACGGTCTGGAACTGGTGCCGGTGGGAATCTCCGGCAGCGGCGGGTTTCCCGGCGGGGAGGTCAAAGTGGACACGGTTGAAGTGGAGTTGCTCGGCGAGTCCGGACAGGTTCTGGAAACGGTCACCCGATTGACGGCCATCAACTGGTCACGCGAACAATAGTCGTCCCGGTTCAGACGCGACTGAACACGCGGGTTGCAGAATCGAACCGGGAGCCTTGATATCTGTTTGGCTTTCGTAGTTTTGTTTGCGCGCACTCGTGTCAACAGGTGGAGTGTGATTGGGAATAGGAGTGAAAGTGTCATCATGTCGTCAGGATGGTTTTGACGTGCCGATCTTTTGCACCCAGCTCGGATGCCCGTGGGAATTACTGATGCGCAGGTTCCGCCCGGGATAGTTTAGGGTTGCGACGCAATTCCCATCAGGCGACCTTTCGCCCATGCCGCAATGGAAAGTCTGGTTCACGACAATTGCCGTTTGTTGTGGGCACGCCTTTTTGGTTTCCGGCCAGTCGACACCGAACTGGCAGCGCTACAATCAGGCAACGGTCGGGATTGATCTTCAGGCGTCGGCTTCCCTCAGTTTCAGCCCACGGACGAATTTGTGGGTCACTCACGTCGGGCAGGGCGCGATCACCAGGCTGGATGGCTACGGCCCCCAGCCGTTCAACGCGCCGATGGACGGGGATTTCCGGGTGTATGAAAGCGAGACCCGGCAGTTGTGGGCGTTGCATCCGCTCGGTCTGCAGTCATCCGACGGCACCACGTGGAGCCGTTATGTGATTGGGAAGGTTCGTCGGGAAATGCAGTCGGTGGCCGTCCGGCTTGTTCGCCAGATTCCGTTGTTGCCGGCGGAGCACAACAATGTGCTGGTTCTGTTGAGTGATCAGCTGTTTAAGTACGACGCGATTCAGGATCAGTCGATTACGCTGTTGGAAAGGGACGGTCTCAATCTGGGAAATTTCATCGACCTGATTCCTGCGGCTGGCGGTGGGATCTGGATCACGGCGGAAGCGGGCATCGTCCGGGTGCCCACGCCGTTGAGAAAAATCAATTCGCAGAGCCCGAGCCTTCCGTACTCCGTTCCAGCCGGACTCAACGTTCAGCAGCTGCGCGATCCATTCGAGTACCGCGGCGGGCTGGCGATGCTCGGCATCGAGATGGAGACATCGAAAAAATTCCTCGTCCGATTCGTCGATGGCGAGTGGACTAAGACGGAACTGCCGAACAAGAATTTCCGCCGCTGTTGGATCACGCCTGACGGACGCTACTGGGGTCTCACCGTCAAGGAACTGTATCAATGGACCGAGCTTCATCCGGAACCGGTGCGGATGGAGTTCGAGCCCGACCAGTATTCGGACGTGGCGATGGATCCGATGGGCGCGTTCTTCATCAGCGGGCCGGGCGGTGTCTGGCGCTACGCGTCGGCGGCGTGGCGTCCGCCGGTCGAGCTCGCCGGCGATTCACACCGCGTTGAAGCCTTTGCTGAAACCTCCACCAACGGCCTGTGGTTCGTCGACGGGAACCGGCTGGTCCAGGTGAACGACGGCGAATGGACGTATCACGAGATCGGTGGATGGTCGGGGGAGGCCGGTCAACAAATCACCGGACTGGGTGCGTTGCCGTCGAGTGACATCGTTCTCGTGAGCGCGGATCGCGTGGGTGTTTTCGACGTGGGCAGCGGGCGCGTTCGAGTCGCGGACAACGGTGGTAGAACGGGCATGAAGCTGTTGGGCACGATGGGATCAAACCTGGTGTTGACCGATTCCACCAGAGAGCTGATTACCTTCGACGGTGCCGACTGGAATCCAACCGGACTCGGAATTCCCGATGAGGACATCGGCGAATGGACCGCTTGCATCCAGGCGAACAACGGTGATTTCTGGCTCGGTGGCACCGCTGGCGTCGCGCGGAACAATGAGGGGATGTGGTCGTTTTATCGCAACACCGATTCAGCCCTGGCACTGGCGGAATTCGGCGATCAGGCGATCTGGATCGGCGGTACGAACCGCGTCCGGTATTTCTCCGGACAGGGATTCGCGGAGCTGGATTACTTCAAGCATGACCGAAACGGCCTGCAGGTGGTGGACCGGGTGAACACACTCCATCGGGGGCAGGGCGGTGAAAAATGGATCGCCGCCGCGAACGGGCTTTGGAAGGAGTTCGGCAACGAGTTCGGCAACACCTGGCTGCGGTTTGGAAGCGAGGAGGGGCTGCCTCGAAATCTGCTCGCGTTTCATGAAACGGCGACGGGCGAGCGATGGGTCGGCAGCGAACAGGGCGCTTACAAGTATTTCCCCGAAGCGGACCGAGAACCTCCCCGGACGTTCCTGGTGGAGGTGCCCGCGTCCCCGCAGGTGTCGCAGCTCGAACTGGTCAGCTTTACGTTTTCCGGACAGGACAAATGGCACGCGAGCCGGGACGAGGGGCTGCTTTTTTCGTGGCGGTTTGATGATGGAAAATGGTCGGCGTTTTCCGATCAGAGACGGGTGTCCCGCAACGGCAGTTCATTCAGCGAGGGGACGCACACGTTCGAGGTGCGGTCGATGGACGTGTATCAGAACGTTGACTTCATAATGGCGGCCGCGAAGTTCGACATCATCGTTCCGTGGTTTCAGGACACGCGGCTTCGCGGCATTACCGCGCTTGCGGGACTGGCCGTTCTCATTTTCGCCGGGCTGGCCGTCAACCGGCATCTGCGGCTGCAGCGGAGCTACACCGAGATCGAACGCATCGTCGAGGAACGAACCCATCAGCTGAAGCTCGCCAACCAGGAGCTCGCTCACTCCGAAAAAATGCGGTCGCTCGGAACGCTGGCGGCGGGCGTCGCCCACGATTTTAACAGCATCCTTTCGATCATCCGCGGCTCGGTCCAGATCATCGAAGCGAACCCGGACAACCGCGAAAAAATCCAGACCCGCGTGGACCGGATCAAAAGCATGGTGGAGCAGGGGAGCACGCTGGTGAAATCCATGCTGGGCTTCAGCCGCGCCGACGACGCCGGCCTGGCTCTGCACGGCGTGGATGACGTGGTGGAGGACGCCGTCGAGCTGCTGGGGGACCGCCTGCCCGATGAAATTCTGATCAGCGTGGATGCGTCTGCCGGTCTCCCGCCCGTGCGCGGCAATCGCGAGCTGCTTCAGCAGATCATCGTGAACCTCGTGCTGAACGCGGTGGATGCGATGGACGGCAAGGGGACGCTGGTCCTCCGCTGCCACCGTGTGCACAACCTGCCGGAGCACTGGGTGCTTCCGCCGGCGGGCGCGGCGGACTTCGTCATCGTGACGGTGGAGGACAACGGCTGCGGCATCTCACCGGAGAACCTGTCGCGGATCTTTGAACCGTTCTTCACCACCAAGGCGTTCAGCACGCGGCACGGCACCGGTCTTGGGCTCTCGATGGTCTACGAATTCTGCAAGGAGCTGGGCTACGGACTCAACGTCCGTTCTGAACTGTATCGGGGCACGTCGTTCAACATTGTCATTCCCGTCCTTGAAAAGGAGGAACAAAAAAGCCCCGCCTTGTGACAAGGCGGGGCGGTGAAACAGACGGTGAGGCCGGTCAGTTATCCACGCTGACGAGCACCTCGTTGGTCAGGCCGTTGTAGATCTTGAACTGTTCCGGATGATAGGTTGTTTCGGCGCGGAACGAGAGTTTGCCGTAATACTTCTTCTCCATTTCGATGATGAATTTTTCATCCTCGGACTTGAGCCGGTCGAGCACGTCCGGATGCACGGAGATCCGAAGTTGGAAGTCCGATTCGTCGCGGTCACGTTTCTTGAGGATTTCGCTCAGCTTGCGCTGGATCTCCACGCTCACCGAAAGCGCGCTCTTCACCTTGCCGCGGCCTTTGCACTGGCTGCAGTCATCGTAGGCCGACGCCCGCACGCTCTCCGTGTGGCGTTGCCGGGTCATCTCCATCAGCCCGAGTTGGGAGATCGGAAGAACATGCGTCTTCGAGCGGTCCTTTTTCAGCAAATCCCGCATCCGCTGGTAGACGGTCTGTTGATCCTTGCGTGACCGCATGTCGATGAAATCGAGCACGATCAGTCCACCCATGTTCCGCAGCCGCAGCTGGCGGCAGATCTCGTCCGCCGCCTCAAGATTGACGCGTACCAGCGTCTGGTCCTGGTCCTTGCCAGCATTCTTGTGGCGGCCTGTGTTGACATCGATGGCGACCAACGCCTCGGTTTCATCAATCACGATGTGCCCGCCGCTCTTGAGGCCGACCTGCCGTGACACCGTGCTCTCAAGCTGTCGCGAGATGTTGAACCGGTCGAAGAGCGGCTGGGATTCCTGGTACAGTTTGACCTTTGAGATCGAGCGTTTAGAGATCTTACCGATGGTTTCCTGGATGCGCTCGTATGCGTGCGGGTTGTCGACGACGATCCGTTCGACATCCTCGGTCAGGAAGTCGCGGACGGTGCGATCCACCAGATCGGGTTCCTCGAACACGCAGGTGGCGGCCGGTTGATCATGGATGCGTTTCTGGATGCGTTCCCATTCCTCAACGAGCATCGCCAGATCGCGGACGAAGTAACGCAGCTGTTGGCCTTCGCCGACCGTTCGCATGATCACGCCCATGCCGTCCGGGATGGCAAGTTCGCGGAGGATCGTCTTGAGGCGTTTTCGCTCCTCAAGACTTTCGATCTTGCGGGAGATGCCGCTTTGTTCCGAGTTGGGCAGCAGCACGAGGTAACGGCCCGGCAGCACGAGGTTGGTGGTGACGCGTGGACCCTTGCTGCCGATCGGGCCCTTGGTCACCTGGATGATGATGTCCTTGCCCGGAGAATAGAGGCGGGGGATGTCCTTCTGGGTGATCTTGGGACGTTCGCGATTGCGCTTGTTGCCGCGGTCCACGACTTCGAAACTCGTTTCGAAGTCGCTCGGCACGATGTCCCAGTAGTGGAGGAAGGCGTTCTTTTCAAAACCAATGTCGACAAACGCGGCCTTCAATCCGTCTTCCAAGTTACGGACGCGGCCTTTGAAAATGCTGCCGACGAGACGGTCTTCCGTGGTGCGTTCGATGCTGAATTCCTCGAGTCGCCCTTCGATGGTGACGGCAACGCGGGTTTCGAGCGCCTCGGCACTGATGATGACTTCCTTGTGGGTTGAGACCTTGGGCTTGATCATCCGCTGCACCTTGCGGATGACCTTTGACGCCGCCGCCTTGATCGAATTGACGATGCCCTGCGGGGCCGGTTCCTTCACCACGACGGGTTTGAACTCGCCGGGCGGTGTTTGTTTTTCTTCCCGCCGGGGGGGCCTTGACCGGGAATTGCGCGAGTTGTCGCGGCCGTCCTTGGGCGGTCGTGGTTTTTCACCTTCCGGGGGAAGTCCGGCGGCGACGTTTTCAGCGCGTTCGATTTCCTTGGCGTGGGGCTTGTCATCAAAGATTTTCTCCTCCTCGGTGGTTTCGCCCACTAGGACTTTGGCACGGGCGTCAAGCGCCTCGCGTTCCTTCTTCTTGGATTGATGTCCCATTCCCCGGGCGGGGCGGTAGCTTCGTCGATTGGGCCGGTTGCGGCCGCCAAACTTGTTTTCACTCATAGTAGGTCAATAAACTCTTCGATAGAGATGTACGTTGTGCAGCATGCCGATCGCGACCAGGGACACGATCGCCGAGGTGCCGCCGTAACTCAGCAGCGGCAACGGTACTCCTGTCACCGGCATGATGCGTATATTCATTCCGATGTTGATGAATACCTGGCTGAAAACGAGCGTGACAACGCCCACAGCCAGCAGTTTTCCCAGGCGGTCGCGCGCCTGACTTGCGATACTGATTCCGGTGAACAGGATCGCTCCGTAAAGTATGATGAGGGTGAGACTGCCGACGAATCCCGTTTCCTCCGCAATCACGGAGAAGATGAAGTCGTTATGTGCGGCGCCCGGGGGCAGATAGTGGAGGGCTGTCTGCTGGCCTTCCAGCCAGCCCGTTCCCCACACGCCGCCGGAACCGACCGAGATCAGCGCCTGCCGAACTTGATATGATTTCTCATCCTGCAATTTTTCGGCGGCGCGTTTCTCGGCCTGGGTGGCGCCCTCGCCCGCGAAGTCCATGCCGAAGTACACCAGCAGCCGTTGCCGCTGATACTCGTGCAGCGCGATTTGCCAGGACTTGGGCGCGAACAGAATGTTCAACAGGAGAAGGATCATCACGATGCCGACGCCGCCGACGAGCCGGGTGAGGAAGCGGGGCGGAATGCCGCCCACGAACATCATGACCAAGCCCACCGGGATCAGGACCAGCGCCGACCCCAGATCGGGTTCCGCCATGATCAGAACAAACGGCAGCAACAACATGCCGATGGCTTTCCAGAAATTCCCGACCAGGCGCAGTTCCTCCATCGGCCGGCTGAGAAAGCTGGCGAGCATCAGGATGAACGCGATCTTGGCGACCTCCGACGGTTGGAAGTTGAAGAAGCCGACATCGATCCAGCGTTGCGCACCGCCGGCGGACACCCCGATGACCGGGACCAGCAGCAGCAGGATGATGGACGTCCAGTAGCCGACCAGCGCCCAGCGTGCCCACGAATGGTAGTCCAGCAGGTTGATGACAATGGCCGCAGAAAGTCCCATCGAATAAAAGATGATCTGCTTGACGTAATACTTCTGGTACCACGGGAAGCCGTCGTCGGATTCCGTGGTGTAACGCGCGCTGTAGATGAACGCGACACCGATCAGCAGGATGATGACAGACGACACCAGCAGCAGCCATTCGTGGCTCCCAAATTCTTTTTTGCTGGAGGTGTCGTTGATCATTGGGAGCTGGCCACATTCCGCCGGCCGAAGGAGGACGTCTCCTCCCGTTTTTGGATTGCCTGGTAAATTTTCTTCGCGATGGGTGCCGCAGTTATTCCACCGAAGACGCCTCCCTCAACCATCACGATGATGACGTACCTGGCGTTTTCTTTCGGAGCGAACGAAGCAAACCAGACGTCCTTGCGGTTGACTGGACCGCCGCTGAACGCCTTGTTTTCTGCCGTGCCGGTCTTCGCGCAGATATCCATTCCCGCGACCTCGGCGCGATGTCCGGTGCCTTGATCCGGTCCGGGCTGGCTGTTGCCGACATCTTTGCGCATGACGTCCCGGATCAGTTGGAGATGCTTCGGTTTGATGTTCAGTTTGCCGCGGGTTTCGTACGGAAAAATTTCCGGTGGCTCCGGCTGGCCATACTCGGACTGGGGAACGATGCGGTCGACCACCCGTGGTTGCACGATGGTCCCGCCGTTGGCCACGGCGGCGATACTCACGGCAATTTGCATCGGCGTCACGTCAATATAGCCCTGACCGATCGTGAGGTTGGCGGTGTCGCCTTCACTCATGTAGATCCCGCGGTTACTGAGCCAGGTCGTGGTGGGAAAATTTCCTTCTTCATTCTGCCACGTCGGCAGGCTCATGGACTGGCCAAATTGAAACTCCAGGCCCGTCCGCTGGAGTGCAGAGAACCCCGCCATCAGTCCGTAATGGATGAAATACGTATTGCTCGATTTAATGAACGCCCGCTCGAAATCATAATTGCCGGCATCCGCCTCGTCGTTGATCCGAGTTCGGCCGATCTTGAAAAAACCTGGGTTGTAGAACGGTTGCGTGAGGTTCGTCTCATTGAGTACCCCAGATTCAAGACAGGCCAGGGCGGTCATGATCTTGAAGATGGACCCAGGATGGTACTGGCCCATGGTCGCCCGGTTGACGAGCGCGTAGGTTTCCTTGTCGTTCAGCACATCCATCTCGCTCTGGGTGATGAACGGAATAAACTGATTGGGATCGAATGCGGGCGCGGAGACAAGTGCGTAAACGTCGCCATTGTTGGCATCCATGACGACGACCGCACCGCGAACATTCTTGACCTGATCGTAGAGCGCCTGTTCGGCGGCTTGCTGGATGGGGAGATCGATCGTCAGCACGATGTCCTTCCCGGCTTCGGCCGGTTCGCGAATCGATTCTGTCTGACGGTATCCCATGTTGTTTACCAGCACGGTCTTCACGCCGGCACGGCCCCGCAGGTCCGCGTCGAAGACCCCTTCCAAGCCGATTTTTCCCTTGTAGTCACGCAGTCGGTAATTGAAGGAGGAGAGTTCGCCTGCCTGCGAACTGACGTCCTTGCCCAGATAACCCAGCAAATGCGCGGCAACGTTGCCGTTCGGATAATAGCGCATTGGCCGGGTCTCCAGATCAATGCTTGGCGGTATGGACGGGCTTTCCAGAAAACGGGCGAGACGGTTGGTCTGCAGATTGGAATAGATGGTGAGCGGCAGGGCCCGCAGTCCGACGTAGTATTTATGGAAGGCCTTCTCATCCAGCTCGATCGGTGCGCCGATGATCTTGCTAACCTCGTTCACGACCCGGCTGGCAACGGCGAACCGGGCCTGCCGGTTGAGCTGTGCGCGCTGGGAGGAACTCAGGCTCACCGGAACGGTTTCCGGGCTTTTGATCCCCATCCAGCGTTTCCATACGGCGGGCTGTTTCGTCGGCTTTTTTCGCGGGCGCAGGTGGTTGAATTCCTCAGCGAATTCGGAACGCAGATCCTCAATGTAGAGGTTGATGTCGTAACTTGGGCGGTTTTCCGCCAGCACATGACCGTTGCGGTCGAGGATTTTGCCGCGCACCGCCGGAATCCTTACGGTGCGGTAGGATTGGCTGCGACCGCTCTCGGTGTAAGTGTGAAACATGATCACCTGGACCCACCAGAGACCGCCGACCAGAATCAACAACCCGGCCAGCACCACGAGCGTGAGCACGCGAAGCGGCGGGTCATTTTTCTTCAACTGGTCAAAGACGATCATGGGCTTCTATCTCCGACTGCGTTTGATCTCCCGGTCTTCGCGAAAACTGCCCGGAGTCTCAATCACCTGATATTGAAACATGTTTCGCAGCCGGTCGAAAACCGAAAATACGAGTGGGGTCAACAGGAACCCGCCGCCGCCGAGAACCGCGAACACCCAGAGCGTCCCCCAGCCCAACAACGGCCCCTTCCCGAGGCTGAGCATAATAATTAAAGTCATCGCCGGAACCGCTACGCTGGCGAAGAGCCCGAGCATGTTGCGCGCGTAAGGCTGATCACGCAGCAGCAGGTCGCGGAACCACAGAAGCACCAGTCCAGTCAACAGCAATGGCAGGATCGAAACTCCCAGGGGATTCGCCGAAAGTGAGTCGAACAGGAGCCCGCCGGAAAACGCGAGCAATCCGACGGTTGCAAAGTTGGTGGTGAGGCTTGCGTAGACGATGATTGGCGGCAGGATGTCGATCTGCACACCGATCAGGTTGCGCACCCATTCAACGCGGCATTCCAGGAACACGGCCAGATACGTGAACAACAATAGCAGACTTGGGTGGACGGCTCTCATGGAAGCAGCACCCACACTTCCTCGAGCGAACTGGTCGATACCGCCAGTTTGATCCGCGCCTCGGTAAAGAGACCGTGACTCATCGTTTGAAAATCAAGCACCCGGCCTACGGGAATGCCGGCCGGAAACACGGATCCCATTCCGCTTGTCACCACCTTCTGGTCGGGCTTCAGAATACTATTTCTCGAAAGATATCCCATCTCCACGATCGAAGGATCGCGCAGGTTGATCCGGTCCGGGGCAATCGCCCCCTGTTCGCGGGAGTCTTCCAGCAGCACGGAGACGTGGCAATTGGGGTCGCCGATCAGGATGACCTGCGAACGGGAGAGTCCGACCTCGCCGAGCCGCCCCACCAACCCGTCTGAAGTGATGACCGGGAGATTGTTGGTGAGGCCATCGCGCGATCCGAGATCGATGTGAATCATTTTCCACCAGTTGGACGGATCACGGCCGATGACCCGGGCCAGACGTCGTTTCCAGGGGATGTTTTTCTGCCACTCGAGCCGGGTGCGGAGCCTGTTGTTCTCCTGGAAGAGGGTTTCAGCCTGAAGTCCAAGGATGCGAAGCTGTTCGTTTTCCAGTCGAAGGTCGTTCAGTTCCTTCTGAAGCACGCTCTTGGGTACGATTTTTTCAGCTGCTTTTTCGGCACCGGCGTCGAGCGTGGAGGAAAGGCCGAACAGGGGCAGAAAAGCACTGCCGATGACCATTTTCATCCGGCTGCCGAGCGAGCTTTGCAACGCGAAGACGGCCAGAGCCATCCCGAGCGCCAGCGCGCAAAAAATTAACAGAGGTCTTTTAAACATCACGCCACCTCATCCATTGAGGGGGGTGAGCGCCTACAGGAAATCAGCCACGAATCGAGTTGGAGGAAAGGCGTTTGAGAAACTGCAGCTCCTGAAGCACCCGGCCTGTGCCGGTTGCCACCGCACTCAGGGGGTCGTCGGCGCAATGCACCGGCAGACCCGTCTCTTCGGCGACCAGACGGTCAATGCCCCGCACGAGGGCGCCGCCACCGGCCATGACAATGCCACGATCAACAAGGTCGGCGGAGAGTTCGGGTGGACAACGTTCGAGTGTGATGCGAACGGATTCAAGGATGCTGGAAAGGGGTTCCTGCAAAGCTTCACGAATTTCCTCGGACCGCACGACAAGTGTCTTGGGCAAACCGGCTCCAAGATCGCGGCCCTTAACGTCCATGGTTAATTCCTGCTCCAGCGGAAAGGCTGATCCGATCTTTATCTTGATCTCCTCCGCCGTGCGTTCACCAATCATCAGGTTGTAAGCGCGTTTCATGTACGCGACGATCGTATCGTCGAATTCGTCCCCGCCGACCCTCAGGCTGCGGCTGAAGACGATGCCTGCGAGCGAGATGATCGCTATTTCACAGGTGCCACCTCCGATGTCGACAATCATGTTGCCGGCTGGCTCGTGAACCGGGAGTCCAACCCCGATGGCCGAGGCCATGGGTTGTTCAATCAGATAGACCTCCCGGGCGCCAGCGTGTGTGGCCGAATCTTTTACTGCCCTTTTTTCAACTTCCGTGATTCCCGAAGGGACCGCGACAACGACGCGTGGGGCGATTAATTTGCGATGATGAACCTTCTGGATGAAATGCCGGAGCATGGCCTCGGTGATCTCAAAATCAGCGATCACACCATCCTTCATGGGACGGATGGCGACGATGTTTCCGGGAGTGCGGCCGAGCATGCGCTTGGCCTCTTCGCCGACGGCCAGCACATTGGTGGTGCCGGCTTGAATGGCGACTACAGAAGGTTCACGCAATACAATCCCTCGATCACGAACGTAAACGAGGGAGTTTGCCGTGCCCAAATCAATCCCAATATCGTTGGAAAACAGGCTTTTAATTTGCGCAAACATGAACGGTACTTACGCCGGTCAACTTAGTGGGGGGCTGGTTTATCGGTCAAGACTATTAAGGTCCAGAGATTTGCAGATTTGTTGCTTGGATTGGTTTGCATTTTGAACCCGCCGGGGATGAACCTTTCGGCCTATGATCTCGCAGGTAAATCGTCGTCAATTTCTCGCCCGAACCACGCTCGCAACAGCTGCGGTTCTGCGTGTGCCTTCACTCCTCGCGACGGGGGACAGCCACCCGGCCAGACTGTCTCGCAAGGGCCTTCCACGATTTCTGCCGGGTCTCGCCGCCTATTCGTTTCGTGATTACATGAAGCACTCGTCCCACGCCTGTGACCGCGTTGTGGCTGAGTCCGATCTAATCGATCTGTTTCAGTTTGTCGACTACGCGGCTGATCGAGGGTGCGTCGGGGCCGAACTCACGAGTTACTATTTTCCGCCTGACGTTTCCCACGAGTATCTGGTCGACATCCGGCGGCATGCCTTCCTGCGCGGCGTGCAGATCAGCGGGACGGCGGTTGGGAACACCTTCGCGCTGCCGGATGGGCGCAAACTGGATGAACAGATCGCGCACGTGAACCGGTGGGTCGACCACTGTGTGCTCATGGGGGCGCCACATGTCCGTGTATTTTCGGGGGTGGCGGAGGGGATTTCAACTGAAGAAGCGAAGAAACAATGCATCAAGAGCCTGCGCCGCTGTGGCGACTATGCTGGTGGGCACGGCGTGATGCTTGGAATCGAAAACCATGGAGGGCTTGTTTCGAGCGCGGAACTATTGGAAGAAATCGTGAACGAGGTGAATCACGACTGGGTCCGCGTGAATCTGGACACCGGGAATTTTTACTCGGATCATCCGTACGAGGATATGGAACGGTTGGCTCCGTACGCCGTGAACGTGCAGTTCAAGGTCGAGATCAACCGTGTTCCCGGAGGCAAGGAACCGTCGGACTTTGAGAGAATGGTGAAAATTCTTCGTGCGGCGAATTATCAGGGATACGTCTCGCTGGAATATGAGTCAGCGGAAGCCCCTTATGCGGCGGTTCCGAAACATCTGGATCGGCTCAAGGGACTTTTGCGCTGAAATAGAAAACGCGAAGTGTAAAACTAAACCGGGCTGCTCAGAACAGGAGGTGTCTGGCAGCCCGGGGAGTTTTCGAATGTACAATGTAGGTTACGTAGTTTTCCGAAACGATGGTGTACGCCAATCGCTTCGAAATCTGTTGGACGCTCAAAGAGCAAAAACTAGGTTTTGCGTCCGAAATCGCGGTGTAACCTGTGGACGGCGTGAAAGAACCATCAGCGCCCGCATCTGTCAAGAAATGACAATAAAGTATTAATACAGTTACTTTACTTGATAAGTATGGATGGATCTTGTTTACCGACTGGCGAACATCCGCAGCGTGTTGTTACCCACTTTTCCCAACAATAGGTAGAGAGCCTCTCCCTGCTCCCAGCTGCACGTGTCCCAATCGCCGCACTTTGCAAAGGTCGGCGACTGCACCGGTGGGCTGTTTCCGAGAGCCGATTTGTTAATGACAAACAGATGGACCATTTCCATGTTTGGAAGTTGGAAACAAATCAGGGCGGCCTGGGATTCGTTGTAAGTGAACAGCTTGCAGCCCATGCTCTTCTTGCCGACCAATGTTTCGGGAATGGAGATGTTCCGAAGTAAATTCTGATCGTCCAACCACGCTTTGATTCTCGCCGGCTGGTTCTCCGGCAGATCAAAACCGGCAAGTGTTTCAAGGTTCGTCCGCATGGCGACGCGATAATCGGCGAGAGCGCCTGGGGTCAGGTTCGTCGGCTGCTGCTGAATCATGAACGCCGCCACGAAAATAACCGCGATTGCGGCAGCCCATGCGAATGCGGGGGATTTCCACCACGCGAATCGTGGGCGGACGATTCGGGGTTCGCTGCGAAGGCCTGAAATGATCGTCTTTCTCAGGTCCGGCGGGACCGGTGCCTGCCGGAGCTTGGCGCTGATGGCTTCATCGGAAGCACGTTCCCGGTCCAGCCATTCCCGAAGTTCGGGATCGTTCTGCGCCATCCGGAGGGCGTCCGCGAACGCGGGATCGTTTGCGTCCTGGCTGTCAAACCGGTACGACTGTAAAATCAATTTTGCTTCCTGTTTATCCATGACTTGCTTCTTTTGTTTCCTGTTTCAGCGGCACGATCCGGCTGTCCAGCCGGGACACCTGGTCAGAGAGCCGCCCTCTCAACTGGGCTTTGCCTCGGGCCAACCGTGACATCACCGTGCCGATCGGGATGTCCAGAATTCCGGCGATCTCCTTGTAGGAATGATCCTGCAGGTAAAACAGCAGCAACGGAGCGCGATAAAGTTCTTCCACCAGCAGCAGCGTGTCCATGACCGTCGAGCCGTCCAAATCATTAACGACTGTCGACGCCACCGTGGGCAGCTGGTGCTCGACCGAACTGACCTCGTAATGCGGAAACCGGTTTCCGCGCCGACGCGATCCGAGAAACTCGCGATGCAATGTCGTGAACAACCATGACTTCAGCTTTGATTTATCTCGCAGCTGATGGCCCTTCGTCGCCCACAGATAGAATGTCTGCTGCGCCAGGTCAAACGCCTCGGATTCCGTCCGGGTCAGGCTCAACCCAAACCGGTAAAGCGGCTGGTAGTAGGTGTCGACCACCTGCTCAAATTCTGTATCCATGTCATGCATGAGAGCTGCGCGTCGCTCGATTATTCCAATCGGATCATGTCGAAAGCCCGCTTGGTAATACGTCGCCCGGCCGTTGTTTTTCACCGGAGCTCCGACATGCGGGAAAAGATTTAGTCGACGCTGGGGGTGGCCCGCCGGTTAAATCGGCGTTGGTAACCCTTATGACGATTGTGCCCATCCTGAGCTTTCGGTTCAAGATCCTGTTGCTGGTCGTCGCGATCCTGTCGGGTGCCATCGGCTTTTCCATGGTCGTCACGCAGAACCGCTTGGAAGCGACCTATCAGAAATTGTTCGCCCGGCAATACGACACCCAGATTGACTTTTTCAACAGTCGGCAGAAAATGGCCTTGGCTGGCGTGATGGACCAGTGCCAGAAACTGGCCGATGACGGGCAATTCGTCTCGGCGGTCGCTTCCGCCGATTCCGACGCCGTGCTTCGGATCGCGGCCGCCCGGCTCGGAACGCTCCTCCCGCAGAACCCGGCGTCGCCTGCTGGGGCACGCGGACAAACTCCGGAACCGCAGCCGGACGGTGACGATTCCGCTGACGATGCGGAGCCCCATCCGATGAGACGCGTGCCTGTGCCGAATCTGAGGGATCCGAATTTCTCGGTGTACGATGCGAAGGGTATTCAGCTTTTGGCGGAGGACCGCTCGCACGACGTTTTAACGCTGCCCCGGATCTCGCGCGAGCAATTGAAGAAACTGGCGGGCGACTCGCGCGCCCAGCAGGTGGGTTACTTTCGCAGTACCGGCGAGGGCGGGTTTGACTACTTGATGTCCCTGGTGGTGACTCCGGTCGTCAGCGACCGGAACGACGAACTGGCCGGCGCGATCATGATGGGACTTCAGGTCGTGGATTTCGGCGGGCTCGAGCGGTCCGCGCCTGTTCAAAGCGGGATTGTTCTCGGCGGGAGCCTTTTTTCTTCTTCGATCCCGGTCACGTTGCGGAAGCAATTATTGAAATCGCTTTCCGCCGCGACCGAGGGGCGGCCGGATGACGCCACCTCGTTTGACATCCAGTTGAACGACGAACCCTATCGTTGTTTCGTAAAGGCGCTGAACCCCGGCTCGGTATTTCCCGTGGCGTTGAACATGAGTCTATATTCGCTCGCGGATCAGGATCAGGACATTCGCGTGATGCGCTTGCGGGTGCTTGCGTTTGGCTGCCTCGTTTTCCTCGTCGGCTGCCTGCTCGCGTGGCTCATCTCGCAGCGGCTTGCGATCCCATTGAACGAACTCGTTGTCGGAACGCAGGAGATTGAGAAGGGCAATTACGACTACAATGTAAGGGTCCGCAGCCGCGATGAGGTGGGGAAGCTAGCGTTTTCGTTCAACCAGATGGCTGTGGGTCTTGCGCTGAAGGAGAAGTATCAGAGCGTGCTTAATCAAGTGACGGACCGGGAGGTCGCCCGCGAATTGATGACCGGCCAGCTCGCGTTGGGCGGGGTCATGCTCCCCGTCACCGTTCTGTTCTGCGACATCCGCGGGTTCAGTGTCATGAGCCAGAAGCTGCCTCCCGCCGAAGTCGTGCAGATGCTCAACGAACACATGACCGCCATGACCCGCATCGCCTACGAGTTTCGTGGTGTCGTGGACAAGTTTGTCGGAGACATGATCATGGTCGTTTTCGGTGCCCCCAAGAGCTACGGGAACGACGCTGAAAACGCCGTTCGCTGCGCCATGAAGATGATTGAATCACGACGCGAATTGAATGTCCTCCTCGCGCGCAAAATTGAAGTAGGCATCGGAATCGCCACTGGAGAAGTGCTCGCCGGCTGCATGGGCAGCGAAGATCGTCTGAATTACACAGTGCTCGGTGAAAAGGTCAATCTGGGGTCTCGGTTGTGCGATACGGCGGATCGGATGGAGGTCCTGATGGACGAGGAAACGCATCGCGTGCTGGGCGGAATGACGGAGGTCGAGACGCGGGACGGCATCGAGCTGAAAGGGTTTGAAGAAGCCGTCAGAGCTTACCGCGTGATCAAGTTGCGCGAGAGCTAATCATGTTCAGCAGCTGCTGAAGTTCCTCCGGCGTGTTGGCGTTCAACAATTCCGTCTCCCGGTTCTGCGGAACCCGATGGGCAACCGGGCAAAGCGCGCGTGCCGCCTGAAACATTGAGCGCTTCCCTTCATCGATCAATGCTTTGATCCGCTCTGTCTGAGCGGGTAAAATCGAAAGAGGAAATCCAAATCCATGCTCCGTCTCGGTGAACACCGGCCGGGCTTCGCGTTCGGTTTGCGCGATGATTTCATTAAGTGTTGCACCGCTGATCAGCGGCATGTCGCAACCCAGAAACAGGCACCACCGCGTTCGTGCTCGCAGCAGGCCGGTGAAGATTCCGCTCAGCGGCCCGCAGTTTTCAATGACGTCGGTGCGGATTGTTTTTACCGGATGACCGGTGGACGCCGCGGTCAGCTTCACGCGGTTCAACAGGCTAACACCATTGATCCGAATCCGCGATTTGTCGCGCCCCATCCGTCGGCTGTTTCCTCCGGCAAGAATGAAAATCGTCCAGCTATTTTGGGTAACGTCGCGTTCGGATTTAGAGGTTCGCAAACTCATCTTTAAACGGGCGGTTGGTTGTCCTGCCGTCTGGATCTGTGTTCATCCATGGTTGGTCTGGTGCTTCAAAATTCATGTCAACCAGCGGTTCAGGCACGCGTCGAACAGCTCGGCCGGTTGAATTCTGTTCAGGCCGTCCGGGTTGTGAATCAATTCAAATTGCAGACTTGGCGGGCGCCAGATCTCCACGGACGTTTCACCCCAAAGGAGGATGCCCGGCCGGCCGACCGCCGCCGCCAGATGTGAAATGCCGGAGTCGTGACCGATGAAGCCGGTAGCCATCCCCAGCAATTGCGCGAGATCGGGCAGTGGCACGCCGTCGGCCACTACAAATCGATCGACCGGTAGCGAACGCGAAAGACGTTCGAGGCGGTTCTCCTCTGCTTCACCCCCGACCAGCAACAATTTGCAATCGGTCTCATCCATCAGGTGGCCGAGCAGGATTTGCCAGTGTGTTTCCGGCCAGTTCTTCTTCGCGCTGCCACTGCCCGGATGCACGGCCAGCCAGGTTCCCGAAGACATCGCCAGCTTGGTTTTCGACGCCAGCCCGTTTTCGGTGCGATCAATCAGGAGCTGCGGTGTCGAATCTGCGTCGTAAATCGCAAGCCGTTCCAAGGGCTTGAGAAAACAACTGGTCGCGTGCAGCAGCTCGGTCTCGTCCGGGCGGTGCGGTCCGGCGATGAATTGTGCGGAAGAACACCGGGCGACGTTCTGTTCAAAGAAACCGTCGGGATCGAAAAGAAACGAAATGATCAGGTCGAATTCGTTGAAATAGTCCGCGTAGTATTCATTGAGGATTCCGTTCCTCGCAAAGAATCCGGCGACGCCGCGTGATTCGATGGATTCCACACGGTCTGCCAGTCCTCCCACGACGGCGAGGTCCGCGATGCGAGGGGAACCCAGCACTTCCAAACGGTTGTTCGGGAGGTTCGCTTTGATGGCGGCGAGGACCGGCAGGGTGAGAATGAAATCACCGATGGCACCGCCGCGAATGACCAGTATTTTGCCCATTAATTCTGGGCAGAGTGTCGGGTCAAACTCGGAAATGGTCCACTCGAAACAAAAAAGGCGGGCGCTTTACCCAAGCACCCGCCAACCCAAACAACCAAACTAGACATCTCCTCTACGCCCGATTTTTCGGCGTGAGATATAATCCATAACACATATTGGAAACCAGTTTTGCAACCGGACGCTCCAACAGACGAAAATGAGACCCACGACCCGGAGTTTTGTTCAAAAAATATTTCAAAAAAAGTGCGGATGAAAAACGTTGCCTGATTGAGGTGCGGAGGCACCAAGTGGGCAAGCCGGGCATGGCGAAGGTCCATTCTCCGTCGAAAAAAAGTGGGGGTGCAATTGATTCCGGAACTGTTGAGATGGTGCGGGCTGATCGGCGTGGAGCCAAAAACCAAGCGGCAATCAATCCTGCTCGAAAGCTGACTCCAAAAACCGAACCGAAGTTGCCGGCGTCATTACGATACACGCTCGCTGTTGCGCTGGGCACTTCGTTTGCGCTCGTTGCTTTTCGAGGCACAAGCCTCGTTGGGGTCGGCGCGTTTTTGAATCAATGACCTCAGGAGGCGAATAATTACGCTACGGAGGAGGCGGTCATTGTTAGGTATGGTTTGTTTTTGGCCCGCCGTTTCTGAGTTCGTGACCTCAAAGGGAAGATCAATACACTACAAGGCATGAGGGGGAGGGACTGGTGGAGGGAGCCCGAAGGGCGACCGGAACCAGTCCCTCCCCTTGGCGTTCGCAAAATGAAACGGACAACATGAGCAGGAGCAAACCATCCAAAGGAACCGATCCCAAGAAACGACGGTTTCTGAGCGCCGAGAAAAAGTTTCAGATCTATCTGGAAGCCCAGAACAGTG